>Ga0247727_10001278_pt1 | contig 60448 bp, 57 predicted proteins | sample WisWelCaveWW1625_FD_202498 | JGI IMG/M metagenome (GOLD analysis project Ga0247727, IMG submission 202498) | Biofilm microbial communities from Wishing Well Cave, Virginia, United States - WW16-25 | ecosystem: Environmental > Aquatic > Deep subsurface > Groundwater > Cave microbial mat | place...
GCAACCGCCGCGATGCAGCTCGTGGCACATGGCAAGCTCGACCTGCACGCCGACGTGAACCGCTACCTCGAGGGCTTCCAGATCGAAGAGGCATTCGGCGCGCCGGTCACCTTGCACCATCTGCTCACCCACACGGCGGGCTTCGACGACCGCTTTCTGCACACGGGGCGCGTGCTCGGCGCCGAGCTGCCGCCGCTCGGCGACTACCTCGCCGCGCGCATGCCGCCGCGCGTGATGCCGCCGGGCCGCGTCGTCAGCTACTCGAACCACGGGCTCGCGCTGGTCGGGCACCTGGTCGAGCGCGCCTCGGGCCTCTCCTTCGCCGACTATGTGCAGCAGAACGTCTTCGACCCGCTCGGCATGACGCGCAGCCGCTTCTTCCTGCGCGTTCCGCTCGCTGACGATGCGGCCGTGCCGTACTTCTGGACCGAGGGACGCCAGGCTCCGCTCGGCTACGACCACACGCTGCTCGGGCCTGCCGCGGAGCTGAACACCACCGCCACCGACATGGCGAAGTTCATGCTCGCGCACCTGCAGCAGGGCGACGCGCGCCTGCTCGACCCGGCCACGGAGCGGCTGATGCAGGAGCGCCACTTCGCGGTGCATCCGAAGCTCGCCGGCTGGGGTTACGGCTTCATGGAGACCTGGCTGAACGGGCGCCGGGGCGTCGGCCATGGCGGCGACTGGCGCGGCTTCGAGAGCTCGCTGCTGCTCTTCCCGGAGCTCGGCTGGGGCGTGGTCGCCTCCGCGAACGGCATGTTCGACGCCTTCGCCTTCTACGCCGCCTTCGAGCGGGCGATCGCGGACCGCTATCTGCCGGCGCCGCGTCCGCCGCGCCTCACCGCGCCGGCCGACTTCGCCGCCCGCGCCGGTCGCTACACCGGAACCTACGTGCAGAACCGCCGCATCCGCGGCGACTTCATGAAGCTGGGCCAGCTGATCCAGTACGTGAGGATCGAGGCAAACGAAGCCGGCGGCCTGACGCTCACCACACCGGGCACGCTGGCGCTGCGCCTCGTCGAGGTCGAGCCCGACCTGTTCCGAAGCGAGGACGGAGCGAGCGCCGCGCACTTCTTCGTCGAGCCCGACACGGGCGCCGAGCATCTCGTGATCGACGCCTTCCTCACGCTCGATCGCGTGCCGTGGTGGCAGAGCCCGCGCCTGCACGCGCTGGCGGGCGGCGCCGCTGCCGCGCTGCTCGCCGTCTCGCTCGGCGGCTGGGGCCTCGGCTTCGCGGCGCGAAGGTTCGCCGGCGCGGCGCCGAGCCCGACCTCACGGGCGGCGAGACTGCTGGGCTCGGGCGTCGCTCTGTTGCTGTTGATCGGGCTCGCCGCGGTCGCAGGCGAGCTGCGCCCCGAGCGCTTCCCGAATCTCCTGATCGAGTTGCCTTCGCTGCTGCGCGCCGGCTTCGCGGCTCTGACTCTCGGCGCACTGCTCGCATTGGCGCTGCCGGTGCTCGCGTGGCGGGGCTTCCGGCCGGGGGTGAAGGCGCCGCTCGCACGTCTCCACTACGCCCTGCTGGCCGTCGCGGCGCTGCTGCTCGGCGCCCAGGCGATCTACTGGAAGCTGTTCGGCGCCATGATCGGCTAGGTTGTTCGCCGCCCGCCCCGCGCAGGAGCTGATGTCCCAAGAGCACTTCGACGTCCTGATCGTTGGTGCCGGCATCTCCGGTATCGGCGCCGGCTACCACCTCCAGAGCCGCTGCCCGGGCCGCAGCTACGCGATTCTCGAAGGGCGCGAGCGCAGCGGCGGCACCTGGGATCTGTTCCGTTACCCGGGCATCCGCTCGGACTCGGACATGTACACGCTCGGCTACTCGTTCCGGCCGTGGACGAGCCCGAAGGCGATCGCCGACGGCCCCGCGATCCTCGCCTACCTGAACGATACGGCGCGCGCCTACGGCATCGACCGCAAGATCCGCTTCGGTCACTTCGTGAAGCGCGCCGCGTGGTCCACGGAGACTGCGCGCTGGACCGTCGAGGCAGAGCGCGGCGAAGCGCGCGAGCCGGTGCGCTTCACCTGCAGCTTCCTGTTCATGTGCGCCGGCTACTACGACTACGAGCAGGGCTACACGCCGGAGTTCCGGGGCGCCGAGCGCTTCGCCGGCCAGGTCGTGCATCCCCAGAAGTGGAGCGACGACGTCGAGTACCAAGGCCAGCGCGTCGTGGTGATCGGCAGCGGCGCCACTGCCGTCACGTTGGTGCCCAACCTCGCGAAGACAGCCGCGCACGTGACGATGCTCCAGCGCTCGCCCACCTACATCGCCTCGCTGCCCGACGAGGACAGTCTCGCGAACGCGCTGCGGCGCCATCTGCCAGCCAAGCTCGCCTACGCCCTCACGCGCTGGAAGAACGTGCTGCTCGGCATGTTCTTCTACGAGTTCTGTCAGCGTGCGCCGAAGCTCGCGAAGCGCCTGATCCTCGGCGGCGTGCGCCGGGCGCTCGGGCCCGACTTCGATGTCGAGCGTCACTTCTTGCCCAGCTACAAGCCGTGGGACCAACGCTTCTGCCTCGTCCCGAACGGCGACCTGTTCGAAGCGATCGCGCAGCAGCGCGTCTCGGTCGTTACCGATCGGATCGAGTGCTTCACGGAGCAGGGCATCCGCCTCGCGTCCGGCGCCGAGCTTCCCGCAGACTTGATCATCACCGCGACCGGGCTCCAGATGAAGTTCCTGGGCGGGCTCGAGCTGAGCGTCGATGGCGCGCGCGTCGATCCCCCGCAGACGCTGACGTACAAGGGCATGATGCTCGAGGGCGTGCCGAACCTGGCGATGGCGGTCGGCTACACGAACGCGTCCTGGACGCTGAAGTGCGACCTCACCTGCGAGTACGTGTGCCGGTTGCTGAACCACATGGAGAAGCAAGGCTACGCGCAGTGTCGGCCGGAGCGGGGCGACGCGGACGTGGCGCCGCAGCCGTTCCTCGGCCTCGCCTCCGGCTACATCCAGCGGGCAAGGCACCTGTTCCCGCAGCAGGGCGCGAAGCGGCCGTGGAAGCTCTACCAGAACTACGCGCTCGACCTGCTCACGCTCGGCTACGGGCGTCTCGACGACGGCGTGATGGTGTTCTCGCGCGCAGCAAATCCGGCGACGGAGTCGCGCAAGGTCGCCTGACACCTCAACGCGACGGCGGCTCGATCCGCTCGCCCGTGAGCTGGTTCACGTAGACCTTCCACGGGTAGTGGTCGCCTTCACCCTCGGACCCGACCACACGCAGGTGCTGGGTCACCGCGATTCGCCAGCGGTCGCTGCGGTTGGCTGGGGTGCTGTGGGGGGTCTTGCTGTGATGGAACGTGACGCTCCCGCGGCGGATCGGGCAGGCGACCGCGCGCGACGTGTCGGGTTCGCAGCAGAGGAGGTCACTCTGGATGTCGGCAGGCTGTGCATGGCGGAGCACGCCGTCGCGGTGGCCCCGATCGACGAAGTGCATGCAGCCGTTCCGCTCGTCCACGTCCTGGAGCGGCGTCCAGCAGGTGATGCCCCGGTCGAACAGGTTGCGGCCCCAGTACCCCTCGTCCTGGTGCCAGTCGGTCGGCGCACCGTCGCGCGGAGGCTTGGCGAGGTACTGGTCGTACCAGAACTCCACCGGCTGCCCCATCAGCGCCGAGGCGAACGCCACTGACCAGGTGCGAAACGGCGCGTCTGCGATGCCGGGCCAGGCCCGGGTGGGGCTCCCCTGCACGATGCGGAACGCCCGCGCCTCGCGAGGGACTCCCTTCTTCCAGGCCCAGTCGAAGGCGTAGCGGTGCTTGTGCTCCAGGATTTTGGCGCAGCGCGCGCCGAGCTCGTCGAGATCGGCGAGCTCGACCGCATCGGTCACGACCAGATAGCCGTGCTCGCGGAAGCGGGAGACCTCTGCGGGAGTGGCGCTGGGGTAGGCCACGACTCGCCGTCCAGCATCAACCCGCGCGCAGGCGCGCGCCTGCCTTCTGCGCGTACCAACGCGCCAGCTCGAAGCGGTCGTTGCCCCAGAACATCTCGTCGCCCACGAACACGGTGGGCACGCCGAACACGCCGCGCTCGATCGCGGCCTGGGTGTCCGCCTTCAGCCGCGCCGCCAGCTCGTCGGACTGGGCGCGCGCGAGCGCGGCGTCCGCGTCGAGGCCCGCGCCCGCGAGCAGCGCGCGCACGACCGCGGGGTCGGCGACGTCCTTCGTCTCGGCCCAGCGCGCGCGATACGCCGGGTAGTGCAGCTCGCGGAAGCGCCCAGCGTCCTTGGCGACGAGCGCGGCCTTCAGCAAGAGGCGCGTGTCGGGGCGCGGTCCGGTGATGTTCGGGCCGAAGTCGGCGCCGATCAGCTCGGACCAGTGGCGCATGTCGTTCATGTAGTTCGTCTTCTTGCGCTCCCCCATGCCGCCGAGCGTCTGCGGCCCGGCCTCGGGCTCGCGCAGAGCGGCGAGGTTCACGGGCCGGAAGTCGATCGTCGCGCCGAGATCCTGGAAGTAGGCCTCGACCCGGCAGCTCCCGAGATAGGCCCAGGGGCAGGCGTAGTCGAAGTAGAACGGAATCTGCATGGGGTTCCTCCTCCCCGGCAGACGGTAGAGTGGCGCACGCGAGGAGGCGAGGGTGTCGCCGCCGGAGATCCGCTGCCTCACGACGCGGCGAGGACGCGGCGAATCAGGTCTTCGGGGAGGCAGTCCGGCTGGGGCTCGAAGCTGTCGGTCCGGAACTCGACCTCGGTCATGCGGTCGAGGCGGAAGAAGCGCAGGTCGCTGCGCAGCTCACACCAGGCGCCCAGCAGCCAGATCGGACCGTAGAACCAGAGCGCGATCGGACGCACGGTGCGCCGCGTCGCGTTGGAGCGCTCGTCGCGGTACGCGAAGTGCACCTTGCGGCGCGTGCGGAGTGCGGCGCGTAGCTCGGACAGATCGAACGCGAGCGGCTCGCGCGCCGTCGTCGATGGCGCCCAGAAGGCTTCGTCGTCGATCAGGCGCCGCAGCTGTGTCGGAAGAACGGTTTCGATCTTGGCGAGCGCGGTCTCGGCGGAGCGCGCGAGCTCGGGATCGGTCCAGCTCTGGACGATGCGCGCGCCGAGCACGAGCGCGTCGATCTCGTCCGCGGTGAACATCAGGGGTGGCAGGTCGTAGCCCCGGCGCAGCGAATAGCCGACGCCGGCCTCGCCCTCGATCGGGACACCCGAGACGATGAGATCCTGCACGTCGCGGTAGATCGTGCGCTCACTGACCTCGAAGCGTTCGGCGAGTGCGCGGGCCGTGACGACGCGCCCACGTCGCAGCACCTGGATGATCTCGAAGAGCCGGTCGGCGGGTCGCAGGCGCGGATCTCCTTCGCCTCAGTCTCCCCCCGAAACGACGGGAAAGGCAAGCTCGAAGAGCTCTTGCATCGATCCCGCGGGCCGAAACTCCGCAGTCGTTCGGCACCCTTCGGGTGACTCGTTCCAGACCGAGTGCGGGATGCCGGGCTCGATCGTCAGGCTCTCGCCGGCGCCGAGCACGTGGACTCTGCCGCCGACGCGGCAATGAAGCCGGCCGGCCGTGACCTCGAGCCGCTCCACCTGATCCGCGTGGCTGTGGTCCGGAGGCGCGCCAGTCACGGCGCGCGCTCGGTACTCGAAGCGAAAGCACTCGCCGCCGGACTCCTGGCTCGTGGTCAAGAACGCGACGCTGTCGCCGGTGTGGGGATTCGCTCGAACTTGATTCGACATGCTGGATTCTCCTTGCGCCTCACACTACGGGGACCCTCCTGACAGCGTGCTGTCAGCAGACATCTGCTCGAGTCGGGGACGCGCTACCAAAGCCGCCGTGTTCTGGCGCCAAGGCCTCGACCCACGCCAGCAGGGACTCGCGCCCGCCCACGCTCCGGATCCGGAGTGGATGGCCCGGGCGTCCTTCGGGTAGGGGTAAGCGGTACGAGTCCAGAGCCATACGATTGGCAGGATGGATATGGCTCCATTAGCCTGCCGCCATGGTGCGTCGTCTGCGCAAGGTCACCGTGAACATCCCTGCCGGGACGCTCGAGACCGCGACTCGGATCACCGGCAAGGGCATCACGCCTACGATCATCGAAGGGCTCCAGGAGCTGGAGCGGCGCGCGAAGCGATCCGCGCTGCGTTCGCTGCGCGGGAAGGTGCGCTTCGAGCTCGACCTGGCGGAGACCCGGCGCTGATCCTGGTCGACACATCCGCCTGGATCGACTTCTTCCGCGGCCGCGGGCCCATGGCGGATGCCGTGGACCGGCTGATCGAGGCGAACGAGGTGGCCCTGTGCGGCCCAGTCGTTCTCGAGATCCGTCGCGGCTTGCGCTCGCGGGCGGAGCGCGCGCGGGTGTTGCCCCTGCTGGCGGGGTGTCACCTGCTGGAGCAGCCCGAGCGACTGTGGGAGGAAGCCGGCGAGCTCGGCTGGTTCCTGGGACGCCGAGGGGCCATGGTCAAGTCACTCGATCTGCTGATCGCAGCCTACGCACTGACCCACGGCGTCCCGCTCCTCACGCGCGACGCCGACTTCGGGCGGATGAGGCGGGCAGGCCTGCGACTCCTGCTGGCCGAGGCCTGAGCTCCTCGCAGAAGCGCGCGCCCGTCGGGCTGTCGTGATTGCACTTCGTGCAGTGCGTCGCTGTTATCCCCGCGGCCGGAAGTAGGGCAGGGTGATCTCGTCGGACATCGGCCGGAAGCTCGCCTCGACCGGCATGCCCACCTGGACGTCCGCGGGCGCCACGTCCACCAGGTTGGTCAGCATGTGCCAGCCCTCTTCCAGCTCGACGATCGCAACGATGTAGGGTACGGCGAAGGCCGGGCGCGGCGGGCGGTGGACGACGGTGTAGCTGTAGACCGTGCCGCGCCCGCTGCTCGCCACCCACTCGAGCGCGTCGGCGTGGCAGCGCGTGCAGATCGGCTGCGGGATGAACACGAAGTGGCCGCAATCGCGGCAGCGCTGCACGCGCAGCACGCCCTCTTTGCAGCCGTCCCAGTGCGGGCGCGACAAATTGGTCGGGCGGGGCAGGGGGATCGACGCCTTCGGCATCAGGCCGGCTCCTTCCCGAGCAGCAGCACGTCGCAGAACAGCGCGCCCGCGCCACCGTTGCTGGTGATCGCGACCTCGGCGCCCGGCACGGTCAGCGCCGCGGGCAGCTCGCCTCGCAGCTGCTGCACCGCGGCGATCGGCTTCTGGAGCAGCTGCGCGAGCCCGGCGTGGCTGAACGAGAGCAGCCCGCCGTTCGTGACGACGGGCAGCTCGCCACCCACCGCGATGCGCCCGTCCATCACGAAGTCGCCGCCCTCGCCGGGCTTGCAGAAGCCCATCGCCTCGAGCTGGCGGATGATCTCGAACGAGAACGGGTCGTAGAGCTCGGCCACGTCCACGTCCGCCGGGCCCAGTCCCGCCGACGCGAAGGCGAGGCGCGCGGCGCGGCCGCCGACTTCGCCGTAGCGGTCCCAGACCGGCGGCCCGACGTAGGACATGCCTTGGCGATCGACGCCGCCGCCGAGCAGATAGATGGGGGTCACGCCGAGGTCGCGCGCGCGCTCGGCCGAGGTGAGCACGAGGCCAGCGCCACCCTCCGAGGTGATCGCGCAGTCCAGCAGGTGGAACGGGTCGGCCACCAGACGCGAGGCGAGCACCTCGGCGGGCGTAACCGCCTCGCCGTGCTTGTAGTACACGGCCTCGGGGTTCTTCGCGCCGTGCGTCCGTATGCTCGCGGCGACTTCGGCGAGCGCCTCGGGCTTCGTGCCGTAGAGGTGCATGTGCCGGCGCGCGATCAGCGCGAACTCGGCGGCGGTGTAGAGCCCCCAGCACTCGACGAACTCGTTGCTCGGCCGAGTCCACGGTGCGGTGAGGTTGCGCTCGGTGTACTCGGCGGCCTGTGCGGTGGCGACCAGCACCGTGGTCGCCATGCCGGACGCGATCGCGAAGGCAGCCTCCATCACGGCCGGGATGCCGATCTCGACGCCCGTCCAGCACGGCCGGCCGCCGAGCAGCTGCACCACCTCGCGTGGGTTCCAGCGCCGCACCGAGGAGCTGACATTGATGCCGTCCACGTCCGCGAAGGCGAGGCCGGCCGAGCGCAGCGCGCCGCGCATCGCGTCGAGCAGCACCGCGGTCTCGGGCTGCTCGAGCACGCGTGCCTGGCGCGTGTTGTAGGCGCCGACGATCGCGACATCGTGGAGGGGGCTTCGCGGCACCGCGCGGACGGTATACGATCCAAAGGTCCCCGACAGGAGGTCTACGATGACCGACACCTTCCACGACGTCGGCTCGATCGACTACCCGATCATCGACGCCGACGCGCACGTGAACGAGCCGCCGAATCTGTGGCAGGAAGGCGTGCCGGCGAAGTGGAAGGAGCGCGCGCCGAAGGTGGAGCACAGCGAGCGCGGCGACATCTGGCTCTTCGACGGCGGGAAGGAGCGCTGGCCGGTGGGCCTCACCGCGACGGCCGGGCAGAGCCCGTTCCAGATCGGCCCGATGGGCCAGACCTACGAGAAGATGCGGCCGGGCAGCTTCGACACGACCGCACGGCTCGCCGACCTCGACGCGGACGGCATCTACGCGCAGGTCTTGTACCCGAGCGTCACGCTCAAGGGCGCGCGCATCTACTCCGAGGAGCGCGAGCTCCAGCTCGCCTGCGTGCGCGCCTACAACGACTGGCTGATCGGCTTCTGCAAGCCGTCGGGCGGCCGCTTGATCGGTCAGGCCATCCTGCCGACGACCGGGCTCGAGGACTCGATCACCGAGCTCGAGTACGCGATGAAGAGCGGCCACAAGGGCGCGGTGATCTCGTCCTTCCCGAACGGCTCGCTGTTCCCGAAGACCGACGACGAGCCGTTCTGGTCGCGCGCCGAGGAGGCCGGCTTCCCGATCTGCGTCCACATCGGCAGCTTCCTGCGCACGGCGCCGGCGTCTGCGCCGAAGGGCGACGCGATGTGGAAGCCCTCGCTCGGCTTCGTGGCGCGTGCGGCCTGGACCAAGGCGGGCGGGCAGACGCTCGACGTGACCTGTGACCTGCTCTTCTCGGGCATCTTCGAGCGCCACCCGCGCCTGCGCATCCTGCTCGTCGAGTCCAACATCGGCTGGATTCCGACCTTGCTCGAGCAAGCCGACGACATGTACCGCCGCTATCGCTGGTGGACGGGCGCGCACAAGGAGATGTCGGAGATGCCGAGCCGCATCTTCCACCGGAACTTCTGGGCCACCTTCATGGTGGACCGCTCCGGCATCGAGCTGCGCCACCGCATGAACGTGGATCATCTGATGTGGTCCACCGACTACCCGCACAGCGGCTGCGACTGGCCGGACTCGGGGCTCGTGATCGAGCGCGTGTTCGAGGGCGTGCCGCGCGCCGAAGTGCGCAAGATGCTGCACGAGAACGCGAAGCGGCTGTACCAGCTCGACCACGTGCCGGACCGCCTGCCGGGTTGACCTTGCAAGGGCTGCATGATCTTCGCGTCCTCGAGCTCTCCGGGGGGATCGCTGGCGCCTACGCCACGAAGCTGTTCGTGGACGCAGGCGCCGACGTCGTGAAGGTCGGCGCGGTGGGCGACGTGCCGCTGCAGCGCTTCCTCGGCGCCAGCAAGCGCGTCGCCGAGCGTGCGACGCCGGCGCTGCTCGATGCCGCGGACCTGATCGTGTGCGATGCCGAGCGGCCGAGCCGCGTGCCCGGGCCGAGTCAGGTGCTGCTCTCGATCACGCCGTTCGGCCGCAGCGGGCCGTGGCGCGATCGACCCTCGACCGAGTTCACGCTCCAGGCCGAATCCGGCTCGATCGGAACGCGGGGCCTTCCGGGCCAGGAGCCCTTCCAGGCGGGAGGGCGGATCACCGATTGGATCGGAGGCACCTACGCAGCCGTGGCTGCACTCGCGGCCCTCGCTCGGATGCGCCGTAGCGGCCACGGCGAGCAGATCGACTTCTCGCTGTTCGAAGCCATCACGCTGGCCGGTACGAACTATCTGGATCTCTCGTTCCGGCTGCTCGCGGGCCCGCCCGATCCCGAGAAGCTCGGGGGGTTGCCGCAGTCGGTCGAGACGCCGTCGATCGAGCCCACGCGCGACGGCTACGTCGGCTTCTGCACGAACTCGCGCCAGCAGGTCTCCGACTTCATGCTGCTGATCGGGCGGCCCGAGCTGCAGGGCGACGAAGGGCTCGCGCAGGTGGCCGGCCGCCTCGCGCGCCTCGGCGAGTGGAGCGAGATCGTGCACGCCTACACCAAGCAGCACAGCACGGCGCAGGTGATCGAGGCGGCCGCCGCACTGCGCATCCCCGTGGCGCCCGTGCTGTCGGGTGCAACCGTCCGCGACCACGAGCAGATCGTGGCGCGCGGTGTGCTGCGCGAGGATCCGGACGGGCTGCTCGTGCCGCGGCGCCCGTATCGCGTCGATTTCGAGGATCCGGCCGAGCCGCGCGGCGTCGAGCTGCCGCGCGCGGGGCACGGCTTCCCGGAGCGTGTGCGGCCTCGGCCGACCGGGCCACCGGGCCTCCCGCTCGCAGGCGTGCGCATCCTCGACCTCACCGCGTGGTGGGCGGGGCCTTCCGCGACCGGCATGCTGGCGACGCTCGGCGCCGACGTGATCCACGTCGAGTCCGCCGCGCGACCCGACGGCATGCGCATGGTGGGCGGCATGGCGCGGCACCGTTTCCCTGACTTCTGGGAGGCCTCCGCCTTCTTCATCGCCGCGAACGCCAACAAGCGCGGGCTCACGCTCGACCTGTCGCAGCCGCGCGGCGTCGCGTTGGCCAAGCGCCTGATCGCGCACTGCGACGCTGTGATCGAGAACTTCACGCCGCGTGTGCTCGAGGGCTGGGGCCTCGGTTGGGAGGCGATCTCCGCCGCGAACCCGCGCGCGATCCTTGTGCGCATGCCGGCCTTCGGGCTGTCGGGCCCGTGGCGCGACCACACCGGCTTCGCGCAGACCATGGAGCAGCTCACGGGCCTGGCCTGGATCACGGGGCACCCGCACGACCAGCCACGCATCCAGCGCGGGCCCTGCGATCCGCTCTCCGGCATGCACGCGGCCTGGGCCTGTCTCGTCGCGCTCGCGGAGCGCGAGGTGACCGGCCGCGGCGTGCATGTCGAGTGCACCATGGTGGAGGCCGCGCTCAACGCAGCGGCCGAGGCGATCGTCGAGTTCGGTGCGACCGGGCGTGTGCTGGAGCGCCTCGGCAACCGCTCGCGCGAAGCCGTGCCGCAGGGGCTCTACGCCTGCGCGGGGAGCAGCCCCGGCCGCGAGCACTGGCTCGCGCTCTCGATCGAGACGGAGGCGCAATGGCGCGCGCTCGCTGCGTTGGTCGCAGAGCCGGGCCTCGCCCGCGAGAGCGCAGAGCCCGTGCTCGTGCGCTGGGCGGCAGGGCAAGGGCGCGACGCGCTGCTCTCGCGGCTGCTGGCCGCGGGCGTGCCGGCCGCGCCGGTCGCGGATCCACGCGCAGCGAGCCTCTGTGCGCAGCACACGGCGCGCGGCTTCTTCGAAGACGTGATGCACCCGGTCGTCGGCTCACAGCCGACGCCGACCGTGCCGTTCCGCTATGCCAGCGTCCCGTGCTGGATCCGCAGCCCTGCGCCGACGCTCGGCCAACATAACCGCGACGTGCTCGCGGGCCTGCTCGGTCTCAGCGACGCCGAGATCGAGGCGCTCGAAGCCGACCGCATCATCGGTACCCGCCCGACCCGATGACGGCGCTCCGCGCCGTGAGATGGGCCGCGCCGCGAGGTTGACGGCGTTCCGCTGTGGGGCGTACGGTCCGGTCCCTTTGCGAAGGCTCGCCTGGCTTGAGCACCCACGATCGGCGAAATCGAGAGCAGCGCCTGCTGGCCGCAGCGTGCCTGTCGTGCGGCTTCGGCGCGCTCGCCTATGCGTTGGTCACGTACAGCGACTTCATCCACGACGACGCGTACATCACGTTGCGCTACGCCCGTCACTGGCTCGAGGGCCACGGTCCGGTGTGGAATCCGGGGGAGCGGGTCGAGGGCTACACCAGCTTTCTGATGCTGGCGCTGGTCACGGCGCTCGGTGCGTCGGGCCTCGATCTGGTGGTGGCGGCTCGCCTCGTCAGCTTCCTCTCCCTCGTGGCGCTCGTGCTCTACCTCTGCTCGTTCCTTCGCACGCGCACGCGACTCGAGGGGCAGAGCGAGCTGGCTGCCGCGATCTCGCTGATGGCGGTCGTGGGCAGCTTTCCCCTCGCCATCTGGGTCTGGAGCGGGATGGAGGGCCCGCTCTTCGCCTTGCTGTGCACGGCGGGACTCGGGACGACGATCGACCTGCTGGAGCATCCCGCCGCGTGGCGACGCGCCTTCGCCGCAGGCCTCGCGCTCGGGCTCGCGGTCCTTGCGCGGCCCGACGGAGCCTTGTTCCTCGGCTGCGCGGGGCTCGCGCTGGCCTCGCGCATCCCGGCACGCGGACCGGCGGTCCGTCAGCTCGTGATCTTCGCGCTGACGGCGACCGCGGTGATCCTTCCGCACCTGCTCTGGCGCTTCGGCTACTACGGAGCGTGGCTCCCGAACAGCGTGGTCGCGAAGACCACGGGCCTGCCGGGCGTGCTGACCGAGCAGGGCCTCTCGTACGTCGCCGGCTTCCTGACGATGCCGCCCTTCAACTCTTTGCTCGGCCTCGGCGCACTCGTGCTCGCGCTCCGGCAGGCGCCTCGCGACCGCGGCCTCTACCTGCTGGCGGCAGCCACGATCGTCTACCTCGCGCTCGTTGCGAGCGTGGGGGGCGACTACATGCCGGCGGCCCGCTTCTTGATGCCGCTCATTCCGCTGTTCGGGCTGCTCTCGTTCCGCGGACTCACTGTGGCGCTTCACTCCGCGTCTCGGCGTTCGGCCTCGTTCGTGGTCGTCGCCGCTGCGGGTCTGCTCGCGCTGCAACCCGCGTACTTCCCGAAGCAGGAGATCATCGACCCCGCGGAAGTCGTCGGCTCCATCGTCGGTAGGCACATCGCCGGGAAGTGGGCGCCCGGCACGCGCGTCGCCCTCCACACCGCCGGCTCGACCCCCTACTTCGCCCCGAGCTACGTCTACATCGACATGCTGGGTCTCAACGACGCCCACATCGCCCGGCGCTCGGTCGAGCGGGTGCGTTCGCGCTGGCAGCTGCTCCCCGGCCACGCCAAGGGCGACGGCCGCTACGTCATCGAGCGCGATCCCGACATCATCATCGCGGGTCCGGCCGCGGGCACGCGCATCGACGACGGTTGGTTCGCGAGCGACTTCGAGCTGGCCGCCCTGCCGGAGTTTCACGAGCGCTACCGCCTGCGGGTCGAATCGATCGACTCCTCGATCACCTTCACCTACTACGAGCGCGTCAGGCGGCCCGCGCCGAACTGAACCGGGCGGGGATGCGCAGTCGCCGATCGCGGGCGCAGGAGTCCGTCGGCGCGCACGACGACTGCAAGTTTCGAGGGAGTGGAGCGGAGGGCTCCGGTGCAGGCTGCCGCCCTCAGGCCGCTGTGCCCGGTACCTCTGTCGCGAAAATGCCTCCCTCAGCCCTCCAGACCCTCTTAGTCGACGTTCCAGGCGCTCCCGCCTGCAGCAGCAGGCCGCCGTCCGACGTGAGCGCGGTGAGCTGCTTCGGTGAGAGATCCGGGCTAGGGCGATGGGACGAGCTTGCTGCGATCGATGGCGGCGTCGCTGCGCAGCCAGTATGCGCCGAGGCTCTCGTAGCCCCACTCGCGCATGCGTTGCCGGTCGCGCTGCGTCGGCTTCCACAGCTCGACGACGAGATCGGGCCGGAGCCGGCCGATGCTGTACGCGTAGTCCCACTTGTCGTGGCCGGGCCAGAACACATAGCGGGCGCGCCCGTGCGCGATTACCGGGTCGTTCTTGCCGAGCAGATCGATCGCCCGGCGGTGCGAGAAGTAGGGGATGGCGCCGGCCCACACCACCGCGATGCGCGCGTCGGCCGGCGTTGCCTCCCGGATGGCAAGAGCCTGCCTCACCTTGCGCGCGTCGTCCCGGACGTGGAGGCCGCCGTCCACGAGCCACTCCGCGAGGGGGCGCCCGTTCGCGACGCCGATCAGCACGAAGAGCAGGAGCGTCGCGACGGCGGCGCGGGCCGTGGGCGAGCGGGCGAGTGGCGCCCGCCGGCCGAGCCACAGCGCCGCGCCGGCGAGCGCGCACGCGAGCAGCTCGAAGGCGGCGAACGCGTCCCCGTAGCTCGGGAGCCGCCAGAGCGCGAAGCCGCCGACGAAGAGGCCGGCGACGCCGAAGCCCCAGCCCGCCCCTGCGCCGCGTGCGCTCAGCAGCGCCTCGACGCCGAGCAGCGCCAGCACGAGCAGCAGCGGGAGCACGGTGCTGACGTAGCGATTGGCGAAGTGCGCCCATTCCCAGGCGTCGCCTCCGACGTAGACCGAGTACGCCAGGCCGGTCAGCACGAGCGCGACGAGCAGCGCCTCAGAAGGTGTGAGCGAGCGGCGTCGCAGCGCGAGCAGCGCCAGCCCGAGGCCGAGCGGTGCCCAGAGCGTGCAGGCGACGGAATGCGAGAAGGTCTCGACGCCGCGAGCGAGCCGCTCCGAGAGCAGATGGCCCGACATCTTGAGGTAGTAGGTGTTCGGGGCGAGCGCGCCGTAGTAGGCGAGGCGGAAGACAGTCTGTGCGCCGAGCGCCGCCAACGTCGCGAGCGCGGCCGTCACCGCAGCGCCGCGCGCCCACCGCCCGGAGGCGGCGAGGAAGGCCACCACGACGGCGGCGAAGATGACGGCGTCGATGCGCGTCGTCACGGCAGCCGCGAGCAGAAGGGCGAGCCAGGCCCGATCCCGCCCCGAAGGAGCCTCGACGAGCCGCAGCGCCAAGAGGGCCGCCGCCGTCACCAGGCAGGCGACGAGGCCTACCTCGAGGCCGCGCAGCGTCCAGAACACCAGCGGGTAGCAGAAGCAGATCGCGGCGATCGTGGCCGGCGCGATCCAGCTCGCGTCGCTCTGCCGCCGCGCGATGCGCATCGCGAGCACGCTGGTCGTGATGAGCAGCAGCGCGCCGAGCAGCTGGACCGGCAGGCTCACCAGATGCTCGGGCAGCCCGGCGCGATGGGGGAGTGCCATCCCCAGCGTCCACAGCAAGTTCGTGTAGCCCTCGACGGGGGCCTCGCCGGGCATCCAGACCAGGCCGTGACCTGCCGCGAGGCTGCGCGCGTAGGTGAGCGAGATCATCGCGTCGTCGAAGAGGCTGAAGCTCCGCCGTCCGTCGAGGTCGAAGGAGGCGCGCGCGATGAAGGCGGCGTGGAAGGAGAGTCCGGCGAGCCCGGCGAGCGCGCTCGTGACGCCCGCCGCACCGGGCCGCTGCTCGGGGCCGGCTCCCGGACGCCTCGTGCGCAAGCGAATCCCCCTAACGGAGGGCGGAGCATGCCAGCTCGGCCCTGGCCCCGCACCCATTGCGTCGTGACTTGTCGGAAGCGACGGATGCTGTAACCAAGTCGCCCGGCATGGCAGCAACCGATCCTTCTGCGCGCGACCGGCGCGGGGCCCGTGCGCGCTGGCGGAGCCTCGCGCTTGCACTCGCGAGCACGCTGCTCGCGCTGCTGGCGGGGGAGATGCTGCTGCGCGCATCGGGCTTCTCTTTTCCGCTCTATCCCGAACGGATCGAGTTCGGCTGGCCCGACCCGGTCTGGCTCGAGAGCTTCTATCTCCCCGACGACGACCTGCTCTGGGTCCAGAAGGATTACGCCGAGACGCTCGTGCGTCTCGCACAGGAACGGCCGCAGCTTATCTTTCTCGGCGACTCCTGCACCGAGCTCAGCGACTACGACGTCTGGTTCGCGGAGCGGCTGCGCGAGCACGGCCGGGGCGGGGTCCGCCAGGCCAAGCTCGGCACGGCGGGCTGGAGCACCCACCAGGGCCTGCGTCAGCTCGAGCGCGACGTGGTCGGCCTGCGTCCCGCGCTGGTCACGGTGTACTTCGGCTGGAACGATCACTGGATGGGCTTCGGCATCGAGGACGCCGAGGTGGGAGAGCTGCGCTCGCCGCTCGTGTCGCTGCTCGAAGGCTCGCGCGTGTTCCAGCTCGGCATGAAGGCCGGCATCGTCGTCGCCCAGGGCGGCCGTTCCCAGCCCTTGCGGGTTCCCCCGTCGGCCTTTCGGGACAACCTGCGGCAGATCGTCGCCACGGCTGCGGCGCACGGCATCACGGCCGTCCTGCTCACCGCGCCGACCTCGCACCTGCGCGGGCACGAGCCGCGGCATCTGTGGCTGCGTCATGTCGAGGATCTCGATCAGGTGATTCCGCTCCACCAGCAATACGTCGCGATCGTGCGCGAAGTCGCGGCCGAGACCGGCGCGCCGCTCTGCGACCTCGAGCGCGACTTCGCGGCACTGCCCCATCCCGAGCGGGTGGCCTCGTTCGAGCTGGACGGCATCCACCCCACGAAGGGTCAGGCCGCAGGCGCCGGCCGGCTGGCGGGCTTCCTGTTCGACTGCTTCGAGCGCGAGCGTCTGTTCGAGCGGCTCGCCGGGGCCGGGCGTACGCCCGAGGCGCGGCGATGAAGGGGAGCGCGCGGCCGGCGCGCTTCACTCCGTACGCCGTCGCCATCTTCGTGGTCGCCCTTGCGCTGCGTGCGCTCCACCTCTTCGAGCTCCGCGACTCGCCTTTCCTCACCGCCAAGCTCGGAGACGCGGCGGCCTACGACGCATGGGCGCGAGAGATCGCCGGCGGGGATTGGCTCGGCAGCCAGGTCTTCTTCCAGGCGCCTCTCTACCCCTATTTCCTCGGCGTCCTCTACGCGACGCTGGGCGACTCGCCCCTGCTCGTGCGCGGCGTCCAATGCTTGCTCAGCGCGCTCGCCTGCGCGCTGCTGGCGAGCGCCGGAGCGCGCCTCTTCTCGCTCGGAGTCGGCGTCGTCGCAGGCCTCCTGCTCGCGACGCATGCGCCGTCGATCTTCCTGGACGCGCTGCTCCAGAAGTCCGTCCTCGACCTGTTCTTCGTCTGCCTCGCGCTCTGGCTCGCCGCGCGCCTGGCCGGCGAGCCGCTCCGAAGCCTCGCGGCGGCGCTCGGCCTCAGCAGCGGTCTGCTCGTCCTCGCGCGCGAGAACGCAGCGATGATCGCCGCGGTGCTCTTGGCCTGGCTCGCGACGCTGCCCGGTGTCGCCCGCCGGCGGCGCGTCGGCCTGGCTCTGGTCTTCGTCCTGGGGATCGGCGCGGCGCTGCTGCCGGTCGCGCTGCGGAACTGGTGGGTGGGAGGCGAGCTTCACCTCACCACCTCGCAGTTCGGCGCGAATCTCTACATCGGGAACCACCCCGGGGCACCCGGCGGCTACGTGCCGTTCCGCCCGGGCCGCGGCTCGCCGGAGTTCGAGCGCGAGGACATCACCGAGCTGGCGGAGCAGGCGGTCGGCCGCTCGCTCTCGCCCGGGGAGGTCTCCGCCTATTGGACCCGGCGTTCCCTCGACTACATCACCTCGCAGCCGGCCGACTGGCTGCGCCTGATGGCGCGCAAGCTCGCACTGCTCCTCAGCTCGGTAGAGCTCGTGGACAGCGAGGACCAGTACGCGACGGCGGAATACTCGCGCGTGCTGCGTGCGACCGGCGCGTTCGGTCACTTCGGCATTCTCGCGCCGCTCGCCCTGCTGGGCGCCATCGTCGTCTGGCCGCGGCGTCGCGAGCTCTGGTGGATGTATGCAGCCGTCGCGGCCTACGCGGCGAGCGTGCTGATCTTCTATGTCGTCACGCGTTACCGCTACCCGCTGGTCCCGTTCCTCGCGTTGTCGGCCGCCGCCGGACTGATCGGCGCAAGGAACTGGGCGGCGGCGCGGAGCCGGCCCGTGGTCGCTGCCGGCGCGGTCGCCGTGCTGGTCCTCGCGCTCGTCTCGAACGGGGTGGCGGGCATGTCGAAGGCCACGATGGGCGCCGTGACGCACTTCAACCTGGGAAACTTCTTCAGACAGGAGGGTCAGCTCGAACGGGCCGCTCAGCACTACCGCAAGGCGATGGATCTCGATCCCCGGCTGGAGGACGTGCCGCACAACCTGGCCGGCACGCTGCTCGCGCTCGGGCGCCCAGAGCAGGCGATCGCAGCCTACCAGCGCAACCTGGAGCAGAATCCCGACGATCCTCTGGTCCACGGCAATCTCGCGAAGATCCTGCGCGCAGAGGGCGAGACCGAGCAAGCCGCCTTGCACTACCGCCGCGCCCTCGCGCTCGACGCGGGCTACACCGAGGCGCGTCTCGAGCTCAGTGGCCTCGAGCTCGAGCGAGCGGCGTGGCTCGCCCAGCGCGGCGACGAGGCGGCAGCACTCGAGCACTACCAGGGGGCGCTCACCCTACAGCCCGACACGCCGGCCGCGCTCTGGGCCAGCGCGTGGATCCTGGCAACCCACCCCGACGCCAACCTGCGTCGCCCGGCAGAGGCGCTGGCGCTCGCCGAGCGCGCCGCGGGCCTCAGTGCGCGACGCACGCCAGCGATGCTGGAGACGCTGGCCGCGGCCTACGCCTCGGCCGGTCGCTTCGAGCAGGCGCTCGTGACCGCGCGCGAGGCAGCTGCGCTCTACGCCGCCGAGGGGCAGCCCACAGCGCGGCGTCTCGCGGACTCGCTCGCACGCTACGAGCGCGGAGAACCCTACGTGCGTCCTGCCCCTGGTCCCGCCCGAGCGCGGTAGCGCTCCGGAGCCCGAGCCGTCCGCTGTGCGCACTTCTGGAGTAGGTTGGCGGCGTGAAGGGCATCGATCTCTCCGGACAGGTGGCGCTCGTCACCGGCGCGGCGCGCGGCATCGGCCGCGCCGTGGCGGCTGCGCTCGGCGAGGCGGGCGCGGCGCTCGCACTCGTCGACATCCAGGCCGACGCGCTCCGGCGCAGCGCGGACGAGCTCACTGTCGAGGGCTGCCGCGTGCACGCGATCGAAGCGGACGTGCGCGATGCGGCTGCCGTCCAGCGCATGGTCGAAGCGACGGTGGGCGCGCTCGGCCGCCTCGATGTGCTCGTGAACAACGCCGGCGGCGCCTTCGAGGCGCCGTTCCTCCAGGTGAGCGAGCGCGGCTTCCGGACCTTGCTGGACCTCAACCTCGGCAGCGTCTGGCACGGCACCCAGGCGGCCGCGGCCTGGTGGATCGAGCACGGCGTCGCCGGCCGCGTGATCAACGTCTCGTCCACCGAGGGCCTGAAAGCCTGCCCGGGCTACGCGGCCTACTCGGCAGCGAAGGCCGGCGTCCTCAACCTCACCAAGACGCTCGCGGTCGAGCTCGGCCCCTACGGCATCCGCGTCAACGCGATCGCTCCCGACTACACGCACCTCGAGGCGATCGTAGGAGTGGAGGCGCCCGACGAGGCCGCCATCGGCGCAAGGATTCCGCTCGGTCGCTACGGCGCTCCGGCCGACCACGCCGGGGCCGTGCTCTTCTTCGCCTCGGAGCTGTCCGCATGGATCACGGGCCAGACCCTCGTGATCGACGGCGGCGCGCTGGTCGCGGCGCGCGTCGAGGGCGCGCTGCCGGTCCGGCGCCAGGACGCGAAGACGCGCTAAGCGAGGGCGGCTGGGGTCAACTCGAGCCGCTCGACGAAGCTCGACAGCTGGCGGCGCAGCTCGACATCGTCTTCGACCTCGAAGCGCAGCGCCATGCGCTCGGGGTCGGAGCGGAGCACGCGCGCCCAGACCAGCAGCCGCTCACCGGCCCCCTCCGCTGCGAGCGCAAGATGCACCCGGCCCACACGGGCGACGTCGGCGCTCGGCTCGACCGCGATGCCGTCGGTCGAGAGATCGTGCGCACGCAGGGCGATGATCGGCGGCTCCGCGAAGGAGAAGCACGCAATCTGCTTCGAGAAGGGCCGGCGCGGTCGGCGCCGCCGCTCCGCGACTCGCGCCACGGCTGCGGGCTCCGGCGGGTGCGCTCCTGCGGTGGCCGAGTCCTCCAAGTCGAGCCGTCGCAGCACGTCCTTCGCCAGCTCCGTCATCTGCCGGTGAATCAACGAGCCGCGTGCAGCGTGGAGGATCGAGCGCGCGCGCCGCTCTCGATTCGTGTAGAGCGACTCGATCTTCGGGCTGCGTGACACGAAGCTCTCGAGCAACGAGTGCCCGCGGCGCCTCACTTCCGACACCAGCAGAGCGAGGATGTCGGCGTCCTCCCCGTCGTGGTACTGGATCCGGCGATCGACGAGGGAGAGCACGACGTGCGCAAATGAGCGGGGCCGCCCGCAGCCCTCGAGCAGGCGATAGATCCGCTCGGCCTGCTCGAGCGAGCTGCGGTCGGAGACGACGATCAGGGCGAGGTCGCTGGCGGCCAGCGCGTTCTGCGTGAGGATGCCGAGGTCGCTCTTGGTGTCGATCACGACGAGACCGTCCCACCCCGTCCTGGAGAGCAGCTCGCGCAGCGCCATCGGGTCGTTGAGCCGGGAAGCCTCGTTGGAGATCGTGACGCTCGGCGGGATGTAGTGAACCCCGTACTGGCCGAGGCGGATGGCGGGCCGGAGGTCACGGCCGTGCAACGCGTCGAGCACGGTCGGCGCGGACGGACCGGAGACGTCCAGCGCGAACATGCGTTCGATCAGGTCCTGGTCGTCGAGCCCGAGCACCAGGATCGGTACGTCCTCGCGCAGGGCGCGCAGATAGACGGCCAGGTTGGTTGCGATCGTCGTCTTGCCGACGCCGCCCTTGTTGCTCGCCACGCTGATGACGCGGAGGGGGGGCATGGTCTCCCTCGGGATGAGGCCTGGCGGGGCAGCATACACCGCCGCGTTCCGGAGCTGCGAACAGGCTGCGCCGACGAGGTTGCGCTTGACTTGCTCGCAGCTCGGGCGTACCACGGGGAGACTCTTCTCGGACAACGTCCCTTGCATTCCCCCCTCGATCCGTTCGCGGACAACCCGAATCCCGCGCTCTACGTGCCGCGCGAGGGGAGCGACCGCGCCCTCGGCGAGCTGCTCGCCTGCGTGGGGCACCCGGATCGGCCGGCCGCCTTGCTGGCTCCGCCCGGCCTCGGCAAGACGCTCCTGCTCCGCATGCTCGAGACGCGGCTGCCCGCCGAGCTGCGTCCGGTCTACGTGCCGAACCCGGTGCTGGCGCCGGCGGAGCTGTGCGCCTGGACGCTCGGCTGCCTCGGCTCGCCGGTCTGGTCCGATCCGATCTCGGTGCTCGCGGCGTACGCCGATCACCTGGCGGGCAGCGGAGCGTTGGTCTGGCTGGTGGACGACGCGCACAGCATGCCCGAGGAGACGGCCCGCTGGCTCGGCCACATGCTGGCCCGCGCGCGCGGCGCACTGCGCCTGGTGGTCGCGGCCGTCGAGGACGAGCGGGCGAAGGCTCTCGACGCGCTGGGTCCGCTGGTCCGCATCGACGCATTGGCCCGGCCCATGGGGTCGAGCGAAACCGTTCGCTACGTCTTCGGCCGCCTCGACGGCGCCGGCGCTCCCGCGGAGCTGCGCGCGCGCTGTCGCGTTGCGCTCGACGCTTCGCCGGAGGCCGGCACCGGTGTGCCGCGCGAGGTGAGCGCGGCGTTCTCGGCGCTCCTCGCCCGCTCACACTGAAAGGAGCGGTCCGGCCATCGGCGCGAAGAGCCCCCTCGGCCGCACGCCATCGTCCGGCGCCCCGCTGTGCAAGGGCGCGGCTCCGGCTGGCGTCCGCACGCGCGCCTCCGCAGCGACCGGCTCCACCCGTCCCCGATTCTCGGGCGGTGCACGAAGACCGAAGCCGCGCTGCGCCTCGCCGCCAGCGACGCAGCGGTCGAGTGCTGGGCGCCCGCACGTCGACCGACTCGCGAGGCCGGGTGGAGCCGGTCCTCGCGGAGGCGCGCGAGCGGTAGCAATCCGAACTGGCGCGTTGGGGCAGCGGTACGCATGGCGGTGGCGCGTACCACCTGCGTGGTGCCGAGGGAGCCAGCGCCGGGAGCGAGGATCGGTCCACCCGGCCCAGCCTCCGCCTCTACACGAGGCCGCACGCCAGCCTACGCCCGCATGTACCAGCCGCCCGACACGTTCAGCACCTCGCCCGTGATGTAGCTCGAGCGCTCGGAGACGAAGAAGGCGATTGCCTCGGCCACCTCTTCGGCGCGGCCGATGCGGCGCAGGGGCGCCTGCTGGCCGAAGGCCTCGTAGCGCGCCGGGTCCTTCGCGACGAACTTCGACTCGATGACGCCGGGCGCCACCGCATTGGCGCGCACGCCGAAGGGGCCTCCCTCGACCGCCACGCTGCGCGTGAGCGAGTGGAGCGCGGCCTTGGCCGCGGCGTACGGGCCCTCGCGGGCGTTGCCGATGAAGGCCGCCACCGAGGTCACGTTCACGATCGAGCCGCGCCGGCGCTCCTTCATGCCGGGCAGCAGCCGCCGGATCAGCACGAAGCAGCCCGTGAGGTCGGCCTCCAGCACGCGGTCCCAGTCCTCCTGCCGGTATTCGCTCACGGGCACCAGCACGTTGAGCGCCGCGTTGTTGACCAGGATGTCGACGGCGCCGAGCGTCTTCTCCACGTCGTCGCACACGGCTGCGATCTGCTCGCGATTGCCGACGTCGAGCACGAAGCCGGCGACGCGGGCGCCGAACTCCTCGGCGAAAGCCGCGACGGCCTCCTTCGTGCGGCCCTCGTGGCTGTCGGTCACGGCCACCTTCGCGCCCAGCTCGAGCAGCTTCCGCGCGGTGGCCTTGCCGATGCCGTCGCCGGCCGCGCCCGTGATCAGCGCAACACGACCGGCCAGCTCGCCATGGCTTCGCTCGCCTGCGGCTCGCTGCGCGCGACGCTGCGCGTCGCTTGCGTCTCCGCTCAAGCTCTTCCCACCAGGCGCAGCGCGTTGTCGCGCAGGATCATGCGCTGCTCCGCCTCGGACAGCGGAGCGAGCAGCTCGGCGAACTGCGCCGGCTCGGCCAGGCCCTCGGGGTGCGGATAGTCCGAGCCGAACAGCACCTGCGAGGCGCCCAGCCTGCGGGCCAGCTCCGGAATGTCCTCTTCGTGGTACGGCGACACGAACAGGTGGCGGCGGATGATCGCGCTCGGCTTCTCCGTGATGCGCCCGCCGGGCCACGGTCCGCCCCGGCCCATGCCGCCCATCTTGTCCATCACCGCCATCAGGTAGGGCACGAACAGCGAGCCGTTCTCCACCGAGGCGATGCGTACGTTCGGGAAGCGCCCGAACAGGTTCGAGAAGACCAGCGAGGCCACCGTGTCCATGATCGGTCGGTCGCCGTAGAAGCAGCTCCACTGGAAGGCCGACTGCTTGTGCGAGGACGGGTTCGGCTGCTCGCCGTACGCCGTGCTGAACAGCTCGTTGTAGCCCGACTCGGCGATGTGGAAGGCGACGCAGACGCCGGCCTCGTCGATGCGCGCCCAGAACGAGTCGAAGTACTTGTCGCCCGGTGAGCGGCCGAACGCAGGACCGGGGCGCAGCGCCACCACGCGCGCGCCGTTCGCGAGCACGAGGTCCAGCTCGGCCAGCGCGCGCTCGCGATCGAGCAACGAGAGCAGCGGCGCCGCGTAGATGCGGTCCTGCCAGGCGAAGCCCCAGTCCTCGTCGAGCCATTCGTTGAAGGCACGCAGGTTCGCGTAGAGCTGCTCCGGGTCGTCCTTCATGAAGTGCTCGACGCAGACCGCGAGCGTGGGGAACAGGAACGCGCATTCGAGGCCCTGGGCATCCATCAACGCGAGGCGTGCGTCGCGGTTCCGGTAGGCCGGCGCGATCGTCTCGCTGAGCGAGCTGGCCTCGTCCCGGTAGTCCTTCTGCCGCAGCAGCTCGCGCAGCGCGCCCGGCTTGTTGGCGTGCGTGAAGCTCCAGCTCTCGAGGAAGGTGAAGGGCTTGTCGCCGACCCAGATGCGGTCGCGGCCCGCGGCGTCGGGGGTGACGCGGATGGCGCGGCCCAAGAGGCGCTTCGGCATGTGGCGGGTGAAGCAGTCGCGCGTCTCGTAGTAGTGGTTGTCGGCGTCGAAGAAGCGATAGGCGGGGCTCGGCATCGGATCCTCCTAGCGCGGGATCTCCGCGAAGGGCACGATCTTCGCCTGCGGCGTCTCGACCGCACCCTCTGCGAGAAAGAAGCGCCAGAACACCATGCCGAAGGGGCGGCCTTCGGTGTCGAGCCAGTTCGGCACGCCCGGGTCCTGGTGCGCGATCAGCATGCGGAACGAGCCGTCCGCTTCGAGCTTCGTCTGCTTGCGGTTCAGCGTGACCTGCCGGTTCACGTAGTCGAAGGTCTGCTGGTGGCGGCTCCAGAGGTCCACGTTCGCGCAGCGGCACTTCGGCCAGCGGCCGGTGATGACGAGTGCCTGATCGGGGCCGAGCACGAAGGGAGCCATCGAGTAGTGCGCGTCGAGCGCGGCGAGGCCGAGGCCGGCGGGCTGGGCCGGCGGCGGGAACTGGTTCGGCGTCGTGCTCACGAAGACGGGCTGCTGGCGCTTGCCGGGCGGGGGCATCTCGAGGGTCCGCGAGCGCACGAAGTTGGCGACGCGGCGCAGGCCCGCGGCAACCGACTCGTCGTTCGGCGGGGGCGGCGGCGCGGCGGCGCGCTCGATCATCTCGATCTCGAGCGCCGGGTGCTTCTTCGCGTCGGCCGCGGCGCAGGTCTCGTCCTCGTAGTAATGACGTGTCGTGATGCGCGAGGCGTCGGCCGGCAGCGCAATCCAGCTGCGCGCCCGCGGCGAGCCGCCGACGGATACCTCGAAGCGCCCATCCGGATCGAAGTCGAGCTGGGTGTCGTTGATCACGCCGTCCGTGCGCCCGCCCATGCGGCCGTCCTGCGAGCCGGCTTCGACCGTGATCGAGACGTAGACGGCGCCGTCCCTGCGCCCGCGCACGCGGTAGCTGCGGTCGCCGCGCACGGGCGCGTCGTAGTAGATGGCGTCGGCGTTGTCGCCGGTGAACTTGCGCCACGGCGCCACGATGCGCCGGAAGATCGGATGCTCGGCGTCGCTCTCGAACCAGCCCTGCAGGCCGCCCTGGAGCGCGTGCATCACGGCGTACATGCCCTCCGCGACGTCCTGCGGGCTCTGCATCAGCCACTCCGGCGAGAGGTAGCGCTCGTCCACCTCGCGCAGCAGGTCGAGCAGCTCGTGCAGCGCCTTGCGCGCCGCGGTCGGGTCGGGCATCGCGGTCTCCTCGCCGGAAGACCGCATGCTACTTCACGGGCGGCTCGTCGTACCCTCGCCCCGGCGCGGCGGTCGGATAGCGATAGAAGCCCGTGCGCACGTGGAGGCCGAGCGCCTTCCCGACCTCGCGCATGGTCTCGGGGCAGAAGGCGTAGCCGCGCAGGCGTGCGACCTGGCCGTCGACTTCTTCGATCCGCAGCACCTGCTCGAGCGCCTCGCGGCCGCGCCGCGTGGTGAAGCCCAGGATGATGGCTTCGCCCTCGAAATCCGCGCGTGCGAGGCGCGCGCCCGTGTACTGCAGCTCCGCAGGCCACTCGGGGTGGCCGAACACGGCGCGCTGGAACCAGCCGTTCTCGCGCGGGAAGTTCTCGCGTCCGAACTCGACGCTCGAGCCCACGTTCTCGACGCTGCCGCCGTCGAGCATCAAGGCGACGAGACCGCGCACGTCCGCGGCGCCGTACAAGGCCACGAAGCGGTCCACCAGCGCGACGGAGGGCCGCGGACGGCGCGAGGCGGCGCCGCTCTCAGGCTCCGCGAGGCGCCCGCGCCCGCGATGCAGGGCGGCCTTCACGGCGCCGACGCTGGTGCGGAGGATCCCGGCGATCTCTTCGAGGCTCATGTCGAAGGCGTCCTTCAGCACGACGGCGGCGCGCTCCTGGGGCGGAAGGCGTTGCAGCAGCCGCTCCCCCGCGTCGCGGGCTCCCGCGTCCGGGGAGGGCGGCGCGCTCGGCGTGTCTGCGGCGCCGAGCGCATGCGCCTCGCTGGCGTGCCGGCGCTGCGCGTCGATCCACAGGTTCGTTGCGGTGCGCAGCAGGTAGGCTCGCGGGTTCTCGATCTCGTGGTGGATCGAGCCGAGCGTGGCGAAGCCGCGCAGCAGCGTGTCCTGCACGAGATCCTCCGCCTCCCACAGGTTGCCCGTGAGGCGGCGGCAGACCCCGTGCAGAGCGGGGCGCAGCGGCGCGACCCGATCGAGGTAGCGATGCCAGGCGCTGCGCAGCTCGTCGCGCAGCGCGCCCGGCAGCTCCGGCTCGCTCATCTCACTTCGAGCAGCTTCGCGAGCTGGTCCAGGAAGGCCGGCCAGCCCTGCTCCTGCTCGTCACGGTTCTTGCGCTCGCGGTAGCCGGTCTGCTCGAGCACGAGGCGGGTCTTGCCGGCACCGAGATCGTGCAGCTCGATGCTCACGAGCATCTCGGGCTCGAGCACGCCGCCGCCCTCGAAGCGGCAGCTGTAGACGATGCGCTCGAAGGGCGAGAGCTCGCGGAAGACTCCCGACTCCTCGTAACGCACTCCGTCCGGCGCGACGAAGACGTCGCGATAGGCGCCGCCCGGGCGCGGATCCAGCTCGGTGATGGGCACCGTCCAGTCGTCCGCGGGTCGGAGCCAGCGTGAGCGCAGGCTGCGCTCGGTGAAGCCGCGATACACCTGCTCGGGCGGCGCAGCGAAGACTCGCTCGATACGAAGGCCATGCTGAACGGCGGTCATGCGGCCCCTCCTTGCCCTGGAAGACGGACGAGATCGGGGGCGGGATACGGGTCAGTGCGGCGCGCGTGGCCGCTTGATCTCGTAGCAGCCCCCGCGCAGCGTCCCGAACAGCTCGGCCACCTGGGGATGGCGCACCGGCTGGCCGGTCTCGTCCGGCAGCAGATTCTGCTCGGAGACGTAGGCCACGTAGCTGGTCTTTTCGTTCTCGGCCAGCAGGTGATAGAAGGGCTGGTCCTTCTTCGGCCGCAGCTCCGGCGGGATGGCGAGCCACCAATCCTCGGTGTTCGCGAACACCGGATCCACGTCGAAGATCACGCCGCGAAACGGGTGGAGCCGGTGCCGCACCACCTGACCGATCTGAAACTTCGCCTGGCGCGGCGCGAAGTCGGTCTCGCTGCTCATCCGCCACCCTCCTCCGCCGAGTATGGCACTGAAGAAGGGGACGGACCTCGAGCTGAAGAAGAACCCCGGAGGGCGTTTCTTCAGCCGGAGGTCCGTCCCCTTCTTCAGCTACCGTCGGCGGCCGTGACGGCGCCGCGTCCGCTCGGCTTGATCGTGAATCCAGTCTCCGGGCGAGATGTGCGCCGCCTGCTCGGCCGCGCGGGCAACGACACGCCGGACGCCAAGCGCAACCAGCTCGAGCGCGCAGCGATCGGCGCGGCGATGGCGGGCGCCATGCGCATCCTGTGGACGCCCGACGTCTTCCGTATCGCAGAGCGCGCGCTCGAGTACCTGCCGATCGACGCGGTGCGCGAGCGCCTCGACCTCGGCCGCCCGGAGACGCGGCCCGCCGACACGCTGCGCTGTGTGGCGGCGATGCGCGAGGCCGGCTGCGGCGCGCTGCTCGTGCTCGGCGGCGACGGCACCAACCGGCTGGTGGCCGAGGCCTGGCCGGACGCGCCGATCGTGCCGCTCTCGACCGGCACCAACAACGTCTTCCCGCTGCTCGTGGAGCCGACGCTCGCCGGCGCCGCAGCCGGACTCGTCGCAGCCGGGCGGCTCGCGCTCGCAGAAGTGGCCGAGCGCGCGAAGGTCGTACACGTGCGCTTCACCGACGGCGCCGAGAGCCTCGCCCTGGTGGACGCGGCCCTGTTGCGCGACGACCACGTGGGCAGCCTGCTCGCGCTCGATCCCGCGAAGCTCGAGAGGCTGGTGCTGGCGCGCGCCGAGGCTGCCGCGGTGGGGCTCTCGCCGCTCGGCGGTCTGATCCTCCCCTGTGGCCGGAGCGACGACTTCGGCGTGGCGCTGTGCTTCGCGCCAGGCGGCTCGGGCGGGCGCGCGCTGCTCGCGGCGGTGTCGCCCGGCATCTACCGCACCGCGCACGTCGTCTCCACGCGGCGCCTCGCGCTCGGTGAGAGCGTGGAGCTGAAGGGGCCGGGCGTGCTGGCCTTCGACGGCGACCGCGCACGTGCGCTCGCGCCCGGCGAACGCGCCCTGATGCACGTGCTGCGCGACGGTCCGTGGGTGATCGACCCGGCGCGCGCCCTCGCGCTCGCCGCCGAGCGCGGCCTCTACTGGGACCGCCCCCACGTGCACGAGCCCACTGGCGACGGCCATCCCCCGGGCTGCTGCTGACGCCGCCTTCCCGTGGCATTTCCGCGACGGGCTCCTGACGGTAGGGAGACGACTCGACGGGCTTCGCGTTCGCAGCCACACCGTTCGAGCTAGCCCGGGAACGCGCCCCCTTCGAGCAGCTTCGCGAACGACGGGCGGGCGAGCGTGCGCTCGGCCCAGGCTGCGAGCTTCGGCCAGCGCGCGCCGTCGATCTTCTCGCCCGCCAGGCGGAAGTTCGCGACCTGTGCTCCGACGGCGATGTCGGCGATCGAGAGCGCGCCGCCGAGCGCGCCGCTCGCCACCTGGCTCTCGATCCAGTCGAAGGCCGGCGGGATCTGCTCGGTCACCGCCTTGGCGACGGCCGCCTCGTCCGGCTCCTGCTTGAAGAAGTTCGGGCGGATCACGCGCTGGAAGAACACCCCGCCGAGCACCTCGATCAGCTTGGTGTCGGCGAACTCCTCGACGAAGAGCGCACGGGCGTAGGCCTTCGGATCGGCCGGATAGAGGGCGGGCTTCGGGTTCACGCGCTCGAGATAGGCGCAGATCGCCGAAGAGTCGGGCAGCATCAGGTCGCCGTCCTGGTAGATCGGGATCTTGCCGAGCGGGTTCATCGCGAGCAGCTCGGGCGACTTGGGGAAGGGTGCGAGGGAGCGCAGCTCGTAGGCCACGCCCTTCTCGGCGAGGAACGCACAGACCTTCTTCACGAACGGGGAGGGCACGCCTCCGTGGACGATGGGCATGGGAGATCTCCTTGGGGTGGGTGGGCTGTCAGCCGGTAGACGACCTGCCGTCCGCGGTTTCGACAGGAATCTCACTGCTGCGCTGCGAGGCCCGCCAGATCGATGCCGTAGAGCTCGGCCACGTTGCCGCACAGGATCCCGCGCTTCTGCTCGGGCGTGAGCACCTTCGTGTGCTCGGCCAGCATCTCCTGGCTCCAGGGCCAGGTCGAGTCGCTGTGCGGAAAGTCGTTGGCCCAGAGCAGGTGCTTCCAGTTCATCAGGTTCGCCACCTTGAAGGCGACCCAGTCGTCCTGGAAGGTCACGTAGATGTTCTCGGCGAAGTACTCGGAGGGCAGCTTGGACAGCTCCTGACCCGCCGGCAGCCAGTAGCGATGGCGCTTGTAGGCGTGATCCATCCGGTACATGTAGTGCGGCACCCAGCCGGCATCCGCTTCGACGCACACCACCTTCAGCCGCGGGTGGCGCTCGAACACGCCGCCGAGCACGAGCGTGCCCATCACGTCCTGGCAGCCGCGCATGATCGAGAGGAAGCCGTTCATCTTCGGGCCGCGCGTCTTGTGCGCGAAGGCGTAGTTGCGGTCGGTGAGGATGTGGAACGAGAGCGGCAGCCCGAGCTCGATCGCCTTGACCCAGAACGGGTCGTAGACGGGTGAGTCGTAGTCCTCGACCGCCGGGTTGCCGGGCATCATCACGCCGGGCAGGCCGAGCGCCTTCACCTCGTCGAGCTCGCGCATGCCGTCCGCTACCGAGCGCATCGCGAGCTGGCCGGCGCCGAGCAGGCGCGTCGGGTGCGCGCCGCAGTACTCCGCCAGCCAGCGGTTGTAGGCGGCGAAGCAGGCCTCCTTGAACTCGAAGTCGGGGTGGTTGCAGATCACCATGCCGACGGTCGGGTAGATGACCTCGGCGGCGACGCCGTCGCGCTGCTGCTCGGCCATGCGCGCCTCGGGGTCCCAGCCGCCGCGGTGCATCTCCTCGAAGCGCACGCCGGTGGTGCGGATCTCCTGCGGCGGCTTGCCGGCGGCCGCGACCAGCCCCATCGGCACCGGCGACGGCAGCCCCTCGACGAAGAAGGCGTCGCCGAGCTTGTCCACGTACTTCATCTGCGGCGCCTTGTCCTTCCACTTCGCCTCGATGTAGTCGACGTAGGTGTTGGGAGGCTCGGTGATGTGCGAGTCGGCGGAGATGATCGGGTAGTCCATGGCGCCCTCCTGGCTGGGACCGTCGCAGTGTAACCCGCGCTAGCGTCGGGCGTTCGAAACGAAAAGTCGGGAGGTCCCATGAAGTTCGGGGTCATGTTCGCCAACGTCGGTCCCTTCGGTCAGGCCGAGGGACTCACCCACCTCGCGCAGACTGCGGAGCGGGTGGGCTTCGAGTCGCTCTGGACGGTCGAGCACGTGGTGGTGCCGAAGGGCTACCAGTCGCCGTACCCGTACGCGCCGAACGGCAAGATGCCCGGGCCCGAGGAGTCGCCGATCCCCGACCCGCTGATCTGGCTCTCCTACGCCGCCGCCGTCACGAAGAAGATCAAGCTCGGCACGGGCATCCTGATCCTGCCGCAGCGGCATCCCGTCTACGTCGCCAAGGAGGTCGCCACGCTCGACCAGCTCTCCGGCGGCCGCGCGCTGCTCGGCGTCGGCATCGGCTGGCTGCGCGAGGAGTTCGCCGTGCTCGGCATCCCCTTCGAGGAGCGCAGCGCCCGCACGGACGAGTCGATCCAAGCCCTGCGCAGCCTGTGGAGCGACGGCCCCTCGGAGTTCGCGGGCACGCACTACCGCTGGGCGGCGCTCGAGTCGAACCCGAAGCCGCGCCAGCGGCCGGGCGTGCCGATCGTGGTGGGCGGGCACACGCCGGGTGCCGCGAAGCGCGCGGCGCGCCTCGGCGACGGCTTCTTCCCGGCGCGGCCGGACAACCTGGTCGAGCTGATCCGCATCCTGCACGACGAGTGCGGCAAGCTCGGCCGCGACCCGGCCGAGATCGAGATCACGAGCGGCAGCCTGCCGACGCTCGACGAGGTGAAGCGCCTGCGCGACCTCGGCGTGGCGCGCTTCGTGGTGGGACCACCGGGCTTCACGCCCGACGACGTCTCCCGCGGCTTCGAGAAGCTGGGCAACGAGCTGATCGCGAAGCTGTAGGGCGGCGCTACCTCACCGGCCCCAGCCACACGCCTTGGGGCGAGAGCACGCGCACGGCGCCGCTCGCGTTCGTCGCGACCGAGAGCGGCGGGCCAACGACCGTCGAGAGCAGGGTGTCCTCGTCGGTGTCGGCGAAGTCCCCGTCGTCGTTGCCGTCGACCGCCAGGTGCAGCTGGGCGAGGCGGTTGTAGACGATGACGAGCCGCCCAGTCGCCGCACTGCGCGTAATGTCGCAGCCGGTCGCAGGTCCCGCGCCGGGCAGTGCGATGTCTTCGCCCGGATCCGTGAAGTCGAGATCCGCGTTCAGGTCGTAGAGCAGGCTCGGGCTCCCGCTGAACACGCGCACCACGCCGAGCCGGCCGGAGCCGTCGAAGTCGGCCGCGAGGCAAGAGGGCACGCCGCCGATGGGCGCGCTGCCGAGCTCGGGGACGCCGTCCACCGTGTCGGCGAAGTCGCCGTCGCCGCTGCGGTCCCACGCCACGCGCGTGGCGCCGAGCGTGCTGTTGTAGAAGACGTAGGCGAGCCGCCCGCTCCCGTCGAAGTGCGCGTCTCCGAGCGCACTCACGGAGCCGGCCGTCTCGATCGTCACCAGCTCGTTCGTGCCCGTGAAGACGCCGTTGCCGTCGCGGTCGTGGAAGGCCCGGGCCACGATGGTGCCGGCGCCGGTGCGGACGTAGCCGCCGGCCGGCCGCCCCGCGCCGTCGAAGGTGAGGGACGGTGAGCGCGGGTAGGGCCCGGTGCCGGCCTCGAGCGCTACGGCCTCCCCGTCCTCGAGCAGGTGGTTGGCATTGGCGTCCCGCAGCACCTGGATCTGGTTGGTGGCGGTGCTGCTGCGCAGGCCGTGCAGCACGCGGCTCGCGTTCCAGCCGAGCGCGCTGGGCGACCGGCCGACGAGGGTCGCCGAGACGTCGAGCACGTCGTAGAAGTCGGCGAGCGTGTCGATCGCGTAGGCGTTGCCACCCGTGATGTGCTGGCTGCCGTACACCAGCGTCTCGTCGTTGCCGTGGATGCTGATCGAGATCGGCGACACGGACGAGGGGATCGCGAAGGGGAGCGGCACGTCCGCCGGCTGCGGAGGCGGAGGAGGAGGAGGAGGAGGCGGCGGCGTCACGAAGAACGTGAAGGCGCTGGTCTTGAGCCTCGTCTCGCCGTTCGGATTGCTCACCAGCAGGTTCAGAACAGCCGGCGCCTGCGGGGCGAGCGTCACCTGGAAGCTGGTCGAGGTCGAGCTGGGCGAGAAGACCTGGGTTCCGAAAGCAGCCGTCAGCCCGGGCAGGAAGCCGGTCCCGGTCACCGTCACATTCGGCGAGGCCGTCTCGACGGCCGACACCGGAGAGACGGTAGAGATGGTGGGCGTCACCAGATTGATGTTCGTGCCCAGGCTCACCTCGCCGGCATCGGAGAGCCCGTCGTTGTCGTTGTCGGGGTCGACGAAGTTGACCAAGCCGTCGCCGTCGGGGTTTCCGGTGCCTTCGCTCGGGTCGGTGGAGGCTGGGCCCCCGTCGAAGTTCCAGGCGCCGTAGACGGCCTCGAGCACGATCGGATCGATGCCGCCGAGCGCCTGCGCATCGAGCGCATTCGTCGCGATGTCGGACGTGGTCGCGTGGTCCGCGCGCAGCGCGTAGGGCACGAGCACGAGCGCGACGCGCGCAAGGGGCGGGTCGCTGTTCACCGTGATCTCGACGAAGCGGCCCGCGCCGGCCGCGAGGTCGCCCGTGAGCGCCGTCCTGAGGCTCGTGGTGAGCGGGTCAGTGGGCGAGTCGGTCGCCGCGCCGGTGGGGCCGAGGTTCAGCGCGTAGTGGCCGTCGGTGAGCGCCACACCCATGAAGGACTGCTTGAAGACCAGGCTGCCGCCCGAGGCCGCGTCGTAGAGGCGCGCCGTGAGGTCCACGGGTCCCACGAGCGGCACGCCGCCGCCATCCACCAGCACACCCGAGTAGGCCACCTGGTCGGGAGGCACCGGGACGCTGGCGAAGGCCGCGAGTGCGACCACCGAGGCCAGGCCGGAGACGAGCAGGCCGGAGATCAGGCGACGCATACCCATGTGCATCGGGCCTACCTCACCGGTCCCAGGAACACCCCCTGGGGCGCCAGCACGCGCACCGCGCCGCTCGCGTTCGTCCCGACCGAGAGCGGTGCGCTGACGCTGCTCGAGAGGAGTGTGAAGTCGGCCGCGTCGGCAAAGTCGTTGTCGTCGTTGGTGTCGACCGACATGCGCAGCTCGCTGCTCCGGTTGAAGACGAAGACCAGCCGCCCGCTGGCCGCGCTGCGCGTCACGTCACAGCCGAAGGGGAGGCCGCTGCCCGGCAGGACGCTGCTCTCGCCCGCGTCGAGGAAGTCGGTGTCCCCGTTCCAGTCGTACAAGGCCACCGGATTCCCGCTCACCACGTACACGATGCCGAGCCGGCCCGAGCCGTCGAAGCTGGCGCCGAGGCAGCTCGGCACTGCGATCGCGGCCGCGCTGCCGAGCTCGGGGGTGCCGACGGTGTCTGCGAAGTCGCCGTCGCCGCTGCGGTCCCAGGCCACGCGGATCGCGCCGAGCGTGCTGTTGTAGAACACGTAGGCGAGCCGCCCGCTGAGATCGAACTGGGCGTCACCGAGCGTCTGCACCGAGCCCGCGGTCTCGACCGCTACCAGCTCGTTCGTGCCGGTGAAGACGCCATTGCCGTCGCGGTCGTGGAAGGCCATGGCCGTGATCGTGGCGGTGCCGGTACGGATGTAGCCGCCGCCCGGCCGGCCCGCGCCGTCGAACGCGAGGGAGGGCGAGCGTGTGTTCGGGGTTCCCACCGTGCCATCGAGCAGCACGGCCTCCGAGCTCTCGAGCAGACGGTTGGCGTTGGCGTCGCGCAGGAACTGGATCTGGTTGGTGGTGGCGTTGGCGCGGAAGCCGTGCAGCACGCGGCTCGCGTTCCAGCCGAGCGCGTTCGGAACCCGGCCGGTCACCGCCGCCGACACGTCGAAGACGGTGGCGAGGTCGGCGATCGTGTCCACCGCGTAGGCGTTGCCCGTGGTGGGGTGCTGGCTGCCGTAGGCGAGCGTCTCGTCGTTGCCCTGCACGCTGATCGAGACGGGCGAGGCCGTAGACAGGATCGTGAAGGGCACCGGCACGGGGCCGGGAGCGCCGGCGCTCTCGATGAAGGTGAAGCCGTTGAGCTTCATCGCGTCCTCGCCGTTCGCGTTGAGCACGGTCACGTCGACGAGCTGCGAGCCGAACACGCCGGCCAGCGGGCCTGCGCCGGCCTGGAGGCTCGTCGGCGTCAGGCTCGAGGGCACGACCGCTTGCGCCCCGAAGCTCACCGTGGCGCCGGGCAGGAAGCCCGTGCCCGCGATGGTCACCGGGGTGGTCGTACTGGCATCCCCGCTGCTCGGCGTGACGGTCGTGATCGTCGGCGTGACGAGGTTGATGTTCGAGCCTTGGGAGACTTCCGTGCTGTCGCTGAGGGCGTCGTTGTCGTTGTTGGAGTCGACGAAGTTCGCGAAGCCGTCGCCGTCCGCGTCACCGGTGCCCTCGCTCGGGTCGTCGTTCGGGGGATTGCCGCCGTCGAAGCTCACGTGCTCGAAGATCTCGGTCAACGCGGCCGAGTCGAGCCCGCCGAGCGCCTGCGCGTCGAGCGCGTTCGTCGCGACGTCGGCGGTCGTGGCGTGGTCCGCGCGCAGGGCGTAGGGCACGAGCACGAGCGCGACGCGCGCGAGGGGCGGGTCGCTGTTCACCGTGATCTCGACGAAGCGCCCCGCGCCGGCCGCGAGGTCGCCCGTGAGCGCCGTCCTGAGGCTCGTGGTGAGCGGGTCAGTGGGCGAGTCGGTCGCCGCGCCGGTGGGGCCGAGGTTCAGCGCGTAATGGCCGTCGGTGAGCGCCACACCCGTGAAGGACTGCTTGAAGACCAGGCTGCCGCCCGAGGCCGCGTCGTAGATCCGGGCCCCGAGGTCCACGGGTCCCGCGAGCGGCACGCCGCCGCCGTCCACCAGCACACCCGAGTAGGCCACCTGATCGGGGGGGACCGGGAGGGCCGCCCAGGCGGTTGCCGCGAGGAACGAGGTGAGGCTCGCGAGGCCGACGAGCAGGCGACGCATGGGCGCCCTCCGCATGCGCTACCGGGGCAGCCTACACCCGCCCCGGATGGATTGGAAGCGAGTTAGTCTGCCGCCCTTCGGAGGTGCGGGTGGGCCGGCTCGAGGGCAAGGTGGCGATCGTGACGGGCGCCGCGCGCGGCATCGGCGCCGAGACGGCCGCCGCCCTGCTGCGCGAGGGCGCGCGCGTGCTGCTCGGCGACGTGCTCGACGAGGCCGGCGCGAAGACCGCCGCGGCGCTCGGACCGAACGCTGCCTACCGCCGTCTCGACGTGCGCCTCGAGGCGGACTGGGCGGCGGCCGTGGCCGACGCGCGCGCTCGCTTCGGGCCGCCGAACGTGCTCGTCAACAACGCCGCGATCCTCGAGGTGGCGGCGATCGAGGAGACGACGCGGGCGCGCCTCGCCGAGCTGCTCGACGTGAATCTGATCGGCCCCTTCCTCGGCACCCAGGCCGTGCTGCCCGAGATGCGCGCCGCGGGTGGCGGCTCGATCGTGAACGTGGCCTCGATCGACGCGCTCGAGGGCGAGGTGGGCGTCGCGGCCTACGCGGCCAGCAAGTGGGGGCTGCGCGGCCTCACCAAGTGCGCGGCGCTCGAGCTCGGCCGTTACGGCATCCGCGTGAACGCGGTGCATCCGGGCGGCGGCAACCCGGAGATGCGCGAGCCGGCCATGCGCCGAGTGCGCGACGAGCTGGCCCGCGGCACCAAGATCGACTTCAGCGGCCTGCCGCGCCATCCGCTCGGCCGCTCACTGACGCTGGCCGAGGTCGCGAACGTGATCGTGTTCCTCTCCAGCGACGAGGCGTCCTTCTGCTCGGGCGGCGACTTCGCCGTGGACGGCGCCTTCACCGCGGGCCACATCGTGCCCGGCGCGCCGGGCACGTACTAACGGCCGCATGCGTCACCTGCTCCGGGCTGCGCTCGCCGGCCTCTTGCTCGCGCTCGCGGCGGCCGCGCAGGCGGCAGCGCCCGAGCCCGCCCTGCGCTTCCGCAGCAAGGGGCAGCCCGAGCGCGTCGTCACCGCCACCGCGCTGCGCGCCGCCTGTGTCGAGGAGACCGTCGCCGTCGCCGATCCCTACTACGAGAAGACGAAGCGCTTCCTGGCCTGGCCGCTCGCCTGCGTGCTCGAGCAGGGCCTCGGTGCGCTCGCCGCGGACCTCGAGAGCGAAGAGGTGCAGCTGCGGGCGCTCGACGGCTATACGCGCGCGACCGACGGGGCGGTGCTCGGCGAAGCGGGTGGCTACCTCGCCTTCGCGGATGCCGACCGCGCCGGCGGCGGCTTCGATCCGATCGACTACCGGCAGGCCGACCCGGCGCCTTTCTACCTGATCTGGAAGGGACCGGGGGAGCGCGACGTGGTGCGCTACCCGTGGCCGTACCAGCTCGCCGAGATCGAGCTGGTGCGCGTCGAGGATCGCTTCCCGCGCGCCGTGCCCCCGGGTGCCGAGCCGGGCTCGCCCGCCCGCCGCGGCTTCGATTTGTTCCGTCGCACCTGCCTGCAGTGCCACGCGATCAACGGCGACGGCGGGCGCATCGGTCCGGAGCTGAACGTGCCGCAGAGCATCGTCGAGTACCGGCCGGAGGCGCAGCTGCGCGCCTTCGTCCGCGACCCACGCACGTTCCGCTACACCCAGATGCCCGCGAACCCCCAGCTGAGCGACGCCGACCTCGATGCGCTACTCGCCTACTTTCGTCACATGAGTGCGTACAAGGTCGATCCCCTGGAGGCCCGATGATCACGCTCTACACCGCCCCAACCCCGAACGGCCACAAGGCCTCGATCACGCTCGAGGAGCTCGCCATCCCCTACAAGACGGTGGGCATCGACCTCGGCAAGGGCGTGCAGAAGGAGCCGTGGTTCCTCGCGCTCAATCCGAACGGGCGCATCCCCGCCATCGTGGACCACGCTGCCGGCGACTTCCCGGTGTTCGAGTCGGGCGCGATCATGCTCTACCTGTGCGACAAGGACGGCTCGGGGAAGCTGCTGCCGAAGGACCCGACCGGTCGCTCGCGCGTGATCCAGTGGCTGATGTTCCAGATGGGCGGCGTGGGTCCCATGCAGGGGCAGGCGAACGTCTTCTTCCGCTACTTCCCGGAGAAGATTCCCGCCGCCATCTCGCGCTACCAGAACGAGACGCGCCGCCTCTACGGCGTGCTCGACACGCAGCTCGCGCAGCACGAGTGGCTCGCTGGCGATTACAGCCTCGCGGACATCGCGAACTATTCGTGGGTGCGGATCCACGGCTGGGCGGGCGTCGAGATCGACGGCCTCGACCACCTGAAGCGCTGGATCGAGGCGATCGCGGCGCGGCCCGCCGTGCAGCGCGGCCTCGCGGTGCCGCAGCCGGTGGACTTCGAGAGCGCCGCGGCGCGCGGCCAGCAGACGATCGACACGGCACGGAGCATCCTCCAGCGCTGAGGAGGACCGGCGTATGGCCAAGACCCTGTACGAGCGCCTCGGCGGCTACGACGCGATTGCCGCCGTCGCGGGCGACCTGCTGCCGCGGCTCCAGTCCGATGCTGCGCTTGCACGTTTCTGGCAGCACCGCGGCGAGGACGGGGTGCGCCGCGAGAAGCAGCTCCTGATCGACTTCCTGTGCGCGAGCGCCGGCGGTCCCCTCCTCTACACGGGCCGCGACATGAAGACGGCACACCGGGGCATGCGAATCAGCCCGAGCGACTGGTCGGCGTTCCTGGGCCACCTGGATGCCACGCTGGCGGGCTTTCGCGTCCCCGAGGCCGAGCGCCGCGACGTGGTCGCCTTCATCGAGAGCACGAAGCGCGACATCGTCGAGAGCTAGTCGCTAGAGCGCCGCGGGTCGCACCAGCGCGTCCACGCCGCCATCGGCGTGGAGCAGTGCGCCGTGGACGTAGCGGGCGTCCTCGCCGAGCAGGAAGACGATCGCGGAAGCCAGCTCCTCGGGCTGTGCGTCACGGCCGAGCGGGACGGGCAGGGCGGCGACGAGCGGCCCGAGCGCCTCGTGGCGCTGGATCGTCGCGAGCATCGGCGTCGCCACCTTGCCGGGCAGCACGGCGTTGAGGCGCACGCCCAGAGCGCCCCATGCCACCGCGCGCCGCCGCACTGCGAGGGCCAGCGCATGCTTCGCGTTCGAGTACGCGGAGTTGCCGTCCTTCCCATCGACCAACGCGAGAGCTCCCGCTTCCTCCCCGGCCAGGCAGGCGGCGGCGAAGCCCGGGAGGTGGATCGGCTCGAACACGGCCGCGAGCGAGGCGATCGCGACGGCCGCCGGCTCGCGCCCGCGCGCCAGCAGCTCGCAGAGACCGTCGAGCACCGCCACCGCGCCGAAGTAGTTGACGCGCACGACGGCGGCGGGGTCGTCGTAGGGGCCGAGGCCGGCGCCGGAGACGAGGCCGTCGAGCGCAGTGCCGGCGAGGCGCTGCACGCCCTCGACCGCTGCGGCACGGCCGGCCGGTGTGCCGAGGTCGGCGACCACGTCGCCGCCCTTCCAGTCCACGCGGATCACGCGGTGGCCGTCCTTCTCGAGGCGCGCGGCGGTGGCGGCGCCGATGCCCGAGGCCGAGCCCGTGACCGCGATGGTGCGGGGGTCGAGCGGGCTCACCGTCCACTCGTCTCGCGTGTCAGCCGCAGCACCTCGTCCTCGAACGAGAAGTCGAAGCTCTGCTTCTCGGCCACGCGCTCGGACTGGAACCACTCGTAGGTCTCGGCCACCGCCGCCGGGAAGCGCAGCGCGGGCTCGAAGGCGACGTCCTGGCGCAGGCGCTCGATGCCGAAGATCACGTTCGCGTTCCAGCGGTGGATGTGCGGCGCGATGCGCTGCACCAGCATCGAGAGCAGGAAGCGGCTCCGCTGGATCTCGTCCGGTCGCTCGGTGCTGCGGATGTCGATCTTCGCCTTCACCGGGGCCGCACGCCTCGCGGCCACCCGCCCGTCGAAGAGGTCGTCCATCAGGCCCGCCGGGACGAACACCTTGTTCGGCGCGACCCCGACCACGCGGGCGAAGGTGTCCACGTAGCCCTCCGCCGTGAAGAAGTCGGCGCCCGTCAGGTTGTAGCGTCGGCCGAACGTGGCCGGCCTGCCCATCAGCATGCGCAGCGCGCGCGCCTGGTCCGAGACGAAGCCGACCTGCGCGAGGGTGGTGCCGTCGCCGGGGATCAGGATCGGCCGGCCCTGTTGCAGGCGCACGAACATGCGCTGCTCGCGGTCGGGCAGGATGTTGTGCGGCCCGAACACCATCGAGAGGCACACCGTGGTGGCCGGGAAGCCGTGCTCGCGGTGCGCACGCACCAACAGGTCTTCGCACTCGAGCTTGAGGCGGCCGTACTCGTTCTGCTGCGGGCTGCGATCGACGGGGAAGTCCTCGTGGATCGGCAGCAGCTGCGAGGCCGCGTAGATCACGGTCGAGCTGACGAACACGTAGTGCCCGGTGCGGCCGCGGAAGTGCCCGAGCATGAAGGCGACGTCCTCGGGCCGGTAGGCGGTGACGTCGTGCACGACGTCGTAGTCCTCGCTGCCGAGCGCGGCGCGCAGCGAGGGTTGGTCGGTGCGGTCGGCCACCAGCCGGCGCACACCGGGCGGCACCGCGCCAGGCGACTTGCCGCGGTTCAGGATCGTGACGTCGTGGCCCGTCCGCACCAGCTCGCGCACCAACGCGAGGCCATTGAACTGCGTTCCGCCCAGCACGAGGACCTTCACGCCGGCTGCCTCCGTTCCAGGTGCTCGATGCGGCTGCCCAGCACGCCGGGCTCGTACTCGATCAGCTCGACGATCAGCCCGTCGGGGTCGCGGCAGCACACCACCGCCACGATGCCGCTCTTCGGGTCGAGGCTGCGCGGCTCGGTCAGGAACTCGATGCCGCGTGCCGAGAGGTCCGCGAACGCGGCGCGCAGGTTGCGAGTGCGCAGGGCGATGATGCGCGGCACGCGCTCCGACCAGGGCTTCGCCGGGGCCGGGTCGTAGGCGGGCTCGAGCCATTCGATCAGGTCGAGGCGCGTGTGCTCGGGCCCGGCGCCGATCCCGAGCAGCGCGCCGCGGCCCTGTGCCTTCCGCATGCCGAAGTTGCCCGCCACGAAGTCGGGCCACACCACGTCGCGGTTGTCGCGCAGCAGCTGGAAGCCGAGCGTCTGGTAGAACGCCAGCGAACGCTCGAAGTTCGTCGCGTTCACGGTGAAGTGGAAGATCGATTGGAAGTCCCAGTCTCTCGCCACGCTTGCTGCCATCGGTTGCCTTGGGCTACGGGACCGGGCCATCATGCCGCAGCGAGTTCGCGCGAACCACAGGGGAGGAGCGCTCATGGCCGACGTCACGTCCGCCCGCATGGACGAGATCTTCGAGAAGGTGAAGAACTGGGGGCGCTGGGGCGCGGAGGACCAGGCCGGCGCGCTCAACCTGATCACGCCGCAAAAGCGTGCGGCGGCAGCGCGCCTGGTGCAGAGCGGCGAGGTCGTCTCGTGCGCGCGCGAGCTGCCGGTGCATCCGAGCCCCGAGAACCCGACGCCGGCGCTGCACATGATGGTGATGGCGGGTGACGCCTGCGACGCCACCGGGGTGCCCGGCCTCGAGACGGCGATGGACTTCGTGGGCGTGGCCTTCCACGGCATGGCCGTCTCGCACATCGACGCGCTCTGCCACGTGTTCGTGGGCGGCAAGATGTACAACGGCTTCCCGGCCAGCGACGTGAAGTCGATCGGGGCGATGCGCAACTCGATCATGGCAGCGCGCGATGGCATCGTCTCGCGCGGCGTGCTGCTCGACATCCCGCGCCTGCGCGGCGTGCCCTTTCTGCCCGGCGGTGAGCGCATCACGCCGGCCGAGCTGTCGGCCGCCGAGCAGGCGGAGGGCGTGCGCGTCGAGGCCGGCGACATCCTGCTGGTGGCCGGCGGGCGCGACGCGCGGCGCGAGCAGGAGGGGATCTGGAACCCGCTCGAGGGCGGGCTCGCGGGGCTGCATCCCGAGTGCATCCCGTGGCTCCACGAACGCGACGTCGCCGTGCTCGGCAGCGACGGCATCTCCGACCCGCTGCCCGGCAGCGGCATCGAACGCTGGCCGATCCCGGTCCACCAGTGCACGCTGGTGGCGATGGGCGTGCACCTGCTCGACAACCTGATGCTCGGCCGGCTGCGCGAGGCCTGCGCGCGGCACCGGCGCTTCGAGTTCCTGTTCAGCGTGGCGCCCCTGCGCGTCGAGCGCGCCACCGGCTCGCCGGTGAACCCGATCGCGCTGTTCTAGCCCGGACCCCGATGCCGTCCGGAAGCCGCACGATCGTGGTGATGCCTGCCTACAAGGCGGCGCGCACGCTCGAGCGCGTCTACGCCGACATCCCGCACGCGGCGGTGGACGAGATCATCGTGGTGGACGACTGCAGCCCCGACGACACGGCGGCGGTGGCGCGGCGCCTGCCGGTCACGCTGATCGAGCATGCGCACAACACCGGCTACGGCGGCAACCAGAAGACCTGCTACCGCACCGCCCTCGAGCATGGCGCGGACTACGTGATCATGGTGCACGGCGACTACCAGTACGACGCGCGCATGATCTCGGCCTGCGTCGAGGTGCTGCGACTCGGCATCTGCGACGTGCTCCTCGGCAACCGCATCCGCACGCGTGCGGAGGCGCTGGCCGGCGGCATGCCGCTCGTGAAGTACCTCGCCAACCGCGGCCTCACCTTCATCGAGAACCTGATCTCGGGCCAGAATCTCGGCGAGTGGCACAGCGGCTTCCGCGCCTACCGGCGCGAGGTGCTGGAGCGCGTCCCCTTCGAGCGGAACTCGGACGACTTCGTGTTCGACACCCAGTTCCTGGTACAGGCCATCCACTTCGGCTTCCGCCTGGGCGATGTCCCGGTGCCGGTGCGCTACTTCGACGAAGCCAGCAGCATCTCGATCCGCGACTCCGCGGAGTACGCGCTGCGCTCGCTCGGTGTGTTCGCCGAGCTGCTCGGGCATCGCCTGGGGCTGCGCCGCGCACCCCGCTTCGAGCCGCGCCGCCCCTGACACCCGGAAGCGCCCGGCGGCCACCCACGGGCCGGGCTTCCGCCGCGGCTGGAACGGCCTGCTGTCTTCCGGCATCGTTGCGCGTCTGCCGGTCCCCGGGGGTTTTGGTTGTCCACAGCGGCGAACGACACGCGCGGTCTCACCTGGCTCGAGGGCCTGGTGGCCGCCCTGCTGTTCGCGGGCATCGCGAGCTTCGTCTACCAGCCGGCGCTCCAAGGTCCGCTGCTCTCGGATGACTTGCTGCACTTCCTCAACGCCCCATGGATGGAGGAGCTCAGCACCGAGAGCGTGCTGGTGATCCTCGACCCGAAGGGTCAGCCGGTGCAGGCGACCGCGAACTGGGCGCCCGTCCACCTGCTGGCGCACGTGCTCGAGCACGAGCTGTTCGGGAGCTACGCCGAGAACACCTATCCCTACCACTTCGTGAACGTCGCGGTGCACGGGCTCAACGCCACGCTCTTCGCGGCCCTGCTGATGGCGCACGGCGTTCCGCTCACGGCCGCGTTGCTGGCCGCGCTCCTGTTCCTGCTGCATCCGGCGAACGTCGAGGCGGTGGCGTGGATCTTCCAGCTGAAGACGCTGCTCTCCTTCACCTTCACCTTCGCGGCGCTGCTCTGGCTCCCGCGCCGTCCCCTGGCTTCGATCCTGTGCTTCGCGCTCGCGATCCTGGCGAAGCCGTCCGCGGCGGCTGCGCTGGCGGCGGCGATCGTGTTCGAGTGGACGCGGCAGCCCGGCCCCGGAGACCCGCCGCGCCGGACGCGCTGGCTGGTCGCCTGGGCAGGGCTGCTCGCGGGCTACGCGTTGATCGAGCTCGGGGCGTTCCGCGGCACCGGCGAGTATCAGACCGCTGCGCCCCTCTCCGAGCGCTCGCTCCAGGTCGTGGCGATCGTCGGCCGCTACCTGGTGATGGGCGTCAGCTCGTTCGGCGCCTCGGCATTCCACCAGCCGACGCCGCCCAGCTCGCTGCTCGACCCCTGGCTCCTGCTCGGCGGGGCGACGCTGCTCGGACTCGGCGCGATCTGCGTGATGGCGCTGCTGCGCCGGCGCGTCGCGGCCGGCTGGCTCGGCCTTGCGGTCGCCTCGTATCTGCCGGTCGCGCAGATCTTCCCCTTCCCCTATCCGATGGCGGATCGTTACCTCTACTTCGTGCTGGCGGGCCTCTTCGGGGCGCTGGTGGTGAGCTTCGCGCCGCAGCTCCGGGCTGCGCAGGGCAGGCTGCGCGAGCGCGGGCCCGGAGCGGTGCTCGCCGCGACCCCGGGCCCGGCCCTCGGCCTGGCGCTCGGCGCGGCGCTCGCTCTCGCGCTCTCGCTCGGCTTCGCCGCGCGTGCCCACATCCGCGCCGGCGTGTGGAGCTCGCCCGAGGCGCTCGAGACCGATTCGGCCACGAACTACCCCGACGGGGTCACCGGCCAGATCGTGCTGGCGCGCCGCGCGATCGCGAGCGGCGACCTCGAGAAGGCGGCCGATGCGATCGAGGCAGCCAAGCGGCTGGGCCACGACAACGCGCTGGCCTACATGAGCGATCCCACGCTCCAGGGGCTGCGTGGGCATCCGCGCTACGAGGCGCTGCTCCAGGCCATGGCGCGGCGCTGGGTCGAGCAGTGGGAGCAGCTCCCGAACAAGGCGCCCGGCTTCGGCGTGGTGGATCTGGTCATCTACCACCTGGTGCTCGGCGAGCCGGAGCGGGCGAAGGCGCGGCTCGCAGAGGCGGAGGCGGCAGGGCCGGCGGCCATCTCGCCGGACGTCGCCCAGCAGATGCGCGCCAACATCGCGCAGGTCGAGGCCTCGCTCGGAGCCGCCGAGTGAGTTCGCGCCGCAGCCCGCTGCTCGTCACGGGTGGCGCGGGCTTCATCGGGGCGAACCTGGTGCGGCACCTGCTGGCGCGCAGCGCGGACGACGTGGTGGTGCTGGACAAGCTGTCGTACGCAGGCCATCGCGAGTCGCTCGCGGAGCTCGAGGGAGAGCCGCGCTTCCACTTCGTGCAGGGCGACATCGGCGATCGCGCGCTGCTGGGCCGCCTGCTCGAGACGCACCGGCCGCGCGCGGTGCTGAACCTCGCGGCCGAGACACACGTGGATCGCTCGATCGACGATCCCTCGGGCTTCGTCAGCACAAACGTCGTCGGCAGCTTCGGGCTCTTGGAGGCGCTGCGCCGCCACTGGTCGCGGCTCACCGGGCCCGAGCGCGCGGCCTTCCGGCTGCTGCACGTCTCGACGGACGAGGTGTACGGCTCGATCGCGCCGGGGGTCCGCGCGGACGAGGGGGCGCTGCTCGCGCCGAGCTCACCCTACTCGGCGAGCAAGGCGGCGGCCGATCAGCTGATGGGCGCGTGGCAGCGCACCTACGGGCTGCCGGTGCTGGTGACGCACGCCGCGAACAACTTCGGCCCCTTCCAGCACCCCGAGAAGCTGATTCCGCTGATGCTGCTCCAGGCGCGCGAAGGCGGGCCGCTGCCTCTCTACGGCGACGGGCTGAACGAGCGCGACTGGCTCTTCGTCGAGGATCACTGCGAGGCCCTCTGGCAGGTGCTCGAAGGTGGGCGGCCGGGCGAGCGGTACAACATCGGCGTCGGCCGTGAGTGCACGAACCGCGAGCTGGTGGAGCGGCTGTGCACGCTGCTCGAAGAGGAGCGGCCGGCGCGCGCGAATCCGGCGCTCCAGCAGCGCGGCATCTCCGCCTACCGCGAGCTGATCTGCTTCGTCGCCGACCGGCCGGGCCACGACCGCCGCTACGCGCTCGATCCCGGCAAGCTGGCGCGCGAGCTGGGCTGGCAGCCGCGTCACGCGCTCGACGACGCGCTGCGCGCCACCGTTCGCTGGTATCTCGCGAACGGCGCCTGGTGCGAAGCCGTCGCGCACGATCGCCGGCGCCTCGGGCTCGGCGCCGAGGCGCGCGCATGAAAGGCATTCTGCTCGCCGGCGGCACGGGCACGCGGCTATATCCGATCACGCGCGGCGTTTCGAAGCAGCTGCTGCCGGTCTACGACAAGCCGATGATCTACTACCCGCTGGCCAGCCTGATGCTGGCGGGCCTGCGCGAGCTGCTGCTGATCTCGACGCCCGAAGACGTGGCGTCCTTCGAGCGGCTGCTCGGCGACGGCTCGCGCTTCGGCATCTCGCTCCGCTATGCGGCGCAGGCGCGGCCCGAGGGCATCGCGCAGGCCTTCCTGATCGCCAGCGACTTCTTGGCGGGAGCGCCGGTGGCGCTCGCGCTCGGCGACAACCTCTTCTACGGCCACGGGCTGCCGGACACGCTGCTGCGCGCGGCGGCGCGCACCGAGGGCGGCAGCGTGCTCGCCTACCAGGTGCGTGACCCGGAGCGCTACGGCGTGGTGAGCTTCGACGCCGCGGGCCGCGCGCTCTCGATCGAGGAGAAGCCGGCGCGGCCCGCCTCGCCGTGGGCCGTGACGGGCCTCTACTTCTACGACCGCCACGTGGTGGAGATCGCAAAGAGCCTGCGCCCGTCGCCGCGCGGCGAGCTCGAGATCAGCGACGTCAACCAGGCTTATCTCGCGCGCGGCACGCTGCACGTCGAGAAGCTCGGCCGCGGCATCGCCTGGCTCGACACCGGCACGCCCGAGAGCCTCCAGCAGGCGGCGAGCTTCATCCAGGCCGTGCAAGAGCGACAGGGCCTCAAGATCTGCTGCCCCGAGGAAGTGGCGTTCCGCTCGGGCTGGATCGATGCGGAGGCGCTGCTGCGCGCGGCGCGCGAGCTGAACAGCAACGAGTACGGTCGCTACCTCGCCCGGCTGGCCGAGGAGGGCGCGTGACGTTCTCGCCGACCGCCATCCCCGAGGTGGTGCGGGTCGTGCCCGACGTGCACCGCGATGCGCGCGGCTTCTTCGTCGAGACGTGGCGCGAGAACCGCTTTCGCGCGGGCGGCATCCACGGCCCCTTCGTGCAGGACAACCACTCGGCGTCGCGCCGCGGCACGCTGCGCGGACTGCATGCGCAGTGCCGGAAGCCGCAGGGCAAGCTGGTGCGGGTCGTGCGCGGCGAGATCTGGGACGTCGCGGTGGACGTGCGCCGCGGCTCGCCGAGCTTCGGGCGGCACGTGGCCGAGCCGCTCTCGGCCGAGAACTTCGTGCAGCTCTGGATTCCGCCCGGCTTCGCGCACGGCTTCGTGGTGCTCTCCGAGGAAGCCGAGTTCGTCTACAAGTGCACCGACTACTACGACCCCAGCGACGAGCTGCGCATCGCCTGGAACGATCCGGCCCTGGCCATCCCGTGGCCGATCGCGGAGCCGCTGCTCTCCGAGCCGGATCGGTGTGCGCCGCGCCTCGCGGAGCTGGGGGAGCGGCTACCGCGCTGGGCCCGCTCTTGAGGATTCTGCTGCTGGGGGCCCGCGGGCAGCTGGGTCGGGCCGTATGCCGTGTCTTCGCGCGTCACGAGCTGGTGACACCCGTCGAGCGCGAGCTCGATGTGGCCGACGCCGGTGCGGTCGAGCGCACACTCGATGCGCTCCGCCCCGAGCTGGTGCTGAACGCAGCGGCCTACACCGCGGTGGACCAGGCCGAGGACGAGCCCGACCTCGCGTATCGCGCCAATCGAGACGGACCGCGCGTTCTCGCGGAAGCCACCGCCCGCCGCGCACTTCCGCTGCTCCACGTCTCGACCGACTACGTCTTCGACGGCGAGAAGGGTGCGCCCTATGTCGAGAGCGACGCGACCAACCCGCTCTCCGTGTACGGCGCGAGCAAGCTGGCCGGAGAGGAGGCGGTGCGCCGCACCAACCCGCAGCACTATCTGGTGCGCACGGCCTGGCTGTACGGGCCGGTCGGCAAGAACTTCGCGCTCAGCATCCGGGCGGCAGCGGCGCGCGAGCCGCGCCTGCGCGTGGTGGACGACCAGTGGGGCTCGCCCACCTACGCGCCGCAGCTGGCGGCGGCGCTCGAGCCGCTGATCGAGACGGGCGCCTACGGCACCCATCACCTCGCGAACGGCGGCGTCGCGAGCCGCTTCGCGTTCGCGGCGGCGCTGCTGGCCGCGCTCGGCAGCGGGACGGCGCTCGAGCCGATCCCCACGAGCGCCTGGCCCACCCGCGCGCGCCGCCCGCGGAACAGCGCGCTCGCGAGCGAGCGCAGCACGGGCATCGCGCTTCCCGACTGGCAAGACGGTGTCCGTGCCTTCGCCGCGGCCGTCGGCTAACGGGTTGTGGCATCTTGCTCGGTCCGCCGATGAGACGGACCGGCGGAGGATCCGGATGAAGACGCCCTGGCACGACAACCGCTTCGTGGTGCAGATGCCGCACATGGCACCCGGCGAGCGGCTCTCCGAGGTGGAGTTCCTGAAGCTGCTGGCCGCCTACCAGTGGTCCGGCATCGCGCACATGCTGGGCCGCAAGCCCTCCGAGATCACGAACGACTCGCGCGAGCGCCTGTACGGCTCCGTGATCGACGTCGAGACCAAGCTCGCCGACCAGCACAGCATGGAGATCCTGGGTGAGGACGCGGAGATCCGCATCCGCAACCGTGTGACCTCCTACGCCAAGAAGTTCGTCGAGGGGCTGTTCGTGATCGACGACCACGACATCCCCGATTCGCTACTCGCCACCCTCAAGACGCGCGAAGACCTGCGCTCGCTGCCGCTGTCGTGGGCCTGTATGACCAACGCCTTCATCGCGCCCACCGGCAGCAACACGCGCCTCAAGGTCTACAAGCCCGCGGGCATCGACGAGCGCAATCTCGAGGAGATGGGCACGCCGCCGCAGGGCGTGCGGCTCCAGGCGCACGTGCAGGGTGGCGGCGCGATCGAGAGGCTCGACGACGGCCCGGCGGGCATTCCGCTCGTGCCGCAGCACCCCGAGCGCATCCTCTACCAGATCGTGCACGAGAGCGATCTCAACGGCGCCGGACTGGTGTACTTCGCGCGCTACGAGTCGATGATGAACTACGGCGAGCGCAAGTTCTTCGGGACCCAGCTCGAGGTGCCCATTTCCAGCGAGTTCGTCTCGTGCCTCTCGAGCGAGCACCGCAAGGCGTACTTCTTCGCCAACGCGAGCCCGGGAGACGACGTGGACGTGCGCGTCTCGGCCGAGCTGCTGCCGCCGGGCTCCTTCAGCGCGCCCCCGCCCTCGCGCCCGCACCGCACGCCGATGAAGTTCCGCTTCCGCCTCGACCTCTACCGCTGCGCGGACAACGTGCTGATGGCGACCTCGCTGGTGAGGAAGGCCCTCAACGTGCCCGGCTCGGCCAAGGCCGTGCTGATGGAGTGCGATCGGCTGCTCCGGCGCTGGACCTAGCCCGAGCGGGGGCAGGCCTCCTATCCTCCCGGGTCTCTCCGGAAGGAGGCGCCATGTCGGATGGAATCCCCGCCGTCGCCGAGAGCCTGCGCGAGCTGCGCGAGCAGGCGGACGACCCCGTGAGCCAGGCCCGCAAGGAGGTGCTGCCCTACGCGCGGCGGGTCAAGGACGCGCTCGGTGCGCTGCGCGCGCTCGTCACGGACGACACGCCGACCGCGCAGCTCGAGAGCGACCTGCGCGTCGTGCACGGCATCGTGGCGGCGCTGATCGGCGGCGAGCGGGCGCTGCGCGTGATCGAGCGCCTGCCGGTGATCCGCCACTACGTGGCCACGGACGTGGAGGCCGCCTTCCAGAAGGATCCCTCCGCGGGCAGCTACGGGCAGATCGTGGCGGCGTTTCCGTCGATCCGCGCGGTGGCGAGCTATCGCATCGCGCACGCCTTCTACGAGCAGGGCGAGGCGATGGTCGCGCGCATCATGAGCGAGGACGCGCACAGTGCGACCGGCATCGACATCCACCCGGGTGCGCAGATCGGCAGCCACTTCTTCATCGATCACGGCACGGGCGTGGTGATCGGCGAGACCTGCGTGATCGGTGATCGCGTGAAGCTCTACCACGGCGTCACGCTGGCGGCCTTCACCAACAAGGCCGGTCGTCTCGATGCGGGCAAGAAGCGCCATCCGACGCTGCAAGACGACGTCACCATCTACCCGAACGCGACCATCCTGGGCGGCGACACCGTGATCGGCGAAGGCTCGGTGATCGGCGGCAACGTGTGGCTCACCGAGTCGGTGCCGCGCTACTCGCGCGTCACCATCGAGGCGCCGACGCTGCAGGTTCACCAGAAGCCTCCGCCCGAGCTCGGAGAGGGGATCTGACCATGCCGGACCGAAGCCTGTTCGCAGACAGCCCCGAGAGCGTGGGCATCGACTCGGAGCGCCTCGAGGCGCTCTTCGTGCGAGTCGAGAAAGAGGTGAAGGAGGGCCTGCTGCCGTCCGCGCAGGTGGCTGTCGCGCGGTGTGGACGGATCGCCGGCATGCGCAGCTTCGGCAACGTGCGCCACGAGGGCCGCCCCGCAGCAGCTACGAACGACACACTCTACGTGGTCTTCTCCGCCACCAAGGCGATCACCTCGGCTGCGGCCTGGCTGCTGATCCAGGAGGGCAAGCTCGACTCGGCCGAGCGCGTGGCCGAGATCGTCCCCGAGTTCGGGACGCGCGGGAAAGAGGTCGTCACGGTCGAGCAGCTGTTCACGCACACCGCGGGCTTCCCACACGCGCCGTTCCGGCCCGACGAGTTCCTCGATCGCACGAAGCGTCTCGCGCGCTTCGCGAGCTGGCGCCTCGGCTGGGAGCCGGGCACGCGCTTCGAGTACCACCCGTCGTCCAGCATGTACGTGATCGCCGAGATCATCGAGCGCCGCTCGGGCGCGACGTACGGAGACTTCGTGCGACGCCGCATCGCCGAGCCGCTCGGCCTGCAGGACTTCTGGACCGGCCTGCCGCATGCGCTGCACGGGCGTCTCGCCGACTGCGAGCACGTGGGCGAGGCGCTCACGGACGAGGACTACCGGCGGCTCGGCTTCCCGCCGCCGCCCGTGACGGAGGTGACCGAGGAGGCGGTCCAGAGCTTCAACCGGCCCGAGGTGAGGCTCGCCGGCATCCCGGGCGGGGGCGGCACCATGACCGCCGCGGATCTCGCGCTCTTCTACCAGGCGCTGCTCGATGGCGGCCGCGCGCTGGCCGGCGTCGAGCTCTGGAGCCCGGCCACGCTCGCAGAGGCGCGCCGAGTCCGCACCGGCGAGCTAGTCGATCCCCAGTTCGGCAAGCGCGTTCACCGCGGGCTCGGCATCGTGATCGCCGGCGACGCGGAGCGCAACTTCCGCGGCTTCGGCCACACGAACTCCGAGCACGCCTTCGGCCACAACGGGGCCGGCGGCCAGCTCGCCTGGGCGGATCCCGCGACCGGCATCTCGCTCGGCTACTGCACGAATGGTCACGATCGGAACGTCGTGCGACAGGCCCGGCGCGGCATCGGCATCGCGAGCCGCGCGGCGACGTGCGCAGTGAGCTGATCCGCGGACCTCGGGCGCCCACCGCGACGGTGGGACCGGATCGCCTTCAGCGGCGGAGTAGCGGATCGAGCTCCCAGCGTTCCGCCGGGAGCTGCGGCTCGACGTCGCCGATCGGCGCCAGCACCGCGGCGAGCGCTGCGTCGAGCTCGGCCCCGGCCGGGAGGAATGTCTCCTCGCGCACGCCGCCCGTCGCCTCCGCGCAGGCTGCCGCGAGCTCCGCGCCCGCCCACGCGAGCGCGTGCTCCTGGAGCGAGCGCGGGCGGCCCCCCGGCTGCGCGCGCAGCGCCGCCACCAGCACCGCCCAGAGCGCCGCGCGGCCGGCGAGCGCGCACTGCCAGGCGCGCGAGAGCGGCTCGGCCGCGAGCTTGCGCGCGCGCATGCGCGTCACCGCCTCGGCGAGCGCGTCCGCCTCGGCGGGCGCCGCCAGCTCTCCCCGCAGTGCGCGATACAGGTCCGAGGTGGGTGCGAGCGCAGCGGCGCCCACGAAGGCGAACAGCGGCTCGCTCGCGCCCTCGAAGATCCGCGTCACGCGCGCGTCGCGCAGGATCTGCGGCACGCCGTTGGCCTCGTCGTAGCCGCGCGAGCCGAGGCCCTGCATCAGCCGGTCCGTGCTGTCCCAGCAGAACTCGCTGCCGGCCACCTTCGCGATCGCGAACAGCTCGGCGTCCACCTCGCGGCCCGCGTCGAGTGCGGACGCGATGAAGTCGAGGAGCGCCTCGCAGGCCGCGGTGCGCACCGTCGCGAGGCCGAGCGCGATGCGCGTCAGCGGATGATCGATCAGCCGGCCCGTCACGATCTCGCGGCGCGCGGCGAAGCGCTCGTGCAGCTGCGCCGAGCGGCGCAGCGTGCCGACACAGGTGGCCGCGATCGCGAAGCGGCTCCAGCTCATCGAGTCGACGCCGACTTCGAGGCCGCGCTTCGGCTCGCCCACCACGTGGTCGGCGTCCACCAGCACGCCCTCGAAGGAGACCTCGCCCTGCACCACGCCGCGCATGCCCAGCGAGGGCAGCTCGCGTCCGAGCACGACGCCCGGCTGGTCGGTGCGCACGGCGAAGGCGGTGAGGCCGCGGCGGCGTCCGCTCGCATCGACGTCGTGCGCGACCACCGTGAGCACGCTCGACCACTGCGCGTTGCCGATCCAGACCTTGTCGCCAGACACCTTCCAGCGCCCGTCGGGCTGCGCCACCGCCTGCGCGGCCATGGCATTGAAGTGCGTGCCCGCGCCCGGCTCGGTCTGCGCGTAGCCGGCGAGCGTGCGACCGCGCGCGAGGTCCGGCAGCACCTCGTCCTTCAGCAGCGGCGAGCCGAAGGCCGCGAGCGGCCGAATCCCCGGAAACAAGCACACCAGCAGGAAGGTGCCGAGCGAGAGGTCGATCGCGGCGGCCTGCTCGAGCACGCGCGCGATCTCGGTGTTGCGGAGCGCGAGGCCGCCATATTTTTCTTCGACCTGCACACCCATCAGGCCCTGGTTGCCGAGGTCGAGCAGCACCTGCGGCTGCACCGAGCGGCGCTCATCCACGAGCCGCATCGAGTAGCGGCGCTCCGCCCAGTCGCGCAGCCAGGCGATCAGGCCATCGCCGCGCGCGCGGCTCTCGGCGGCGCCGAGCGGCGTATAGCGGCTCGCGATCTTCACGCGGCGCTCACAAGCTCGCGGCGAGGTGGGAGGCCACGGCCTCGATCGAATTCAGCCGCTCGACCAGGTCGAAGTCCTCGATGGGCACGCCCCACTGCTCCTCGATGCGCGCCAGGAACATCACGCCCGAGAGCGAGTCCACGTAGCCGAAGTCGAACAGGTTCGCGGCCGGGTCGATGTCCCGCGCCTGGAGCTTGCCATCCGAGACCTCGACCAGGAGTGCAACGAGTTCCCCGACCAGATCTCCCGCCTTCGCCGCGCTGCTCGCCGCCATCGTCCCTCGTTTCTTCCGCCTCGCCCCGCCAGCTCGGCAGAACGCGGCAGTCTATCAGACGGGGCGCAGCGCGTAGCGTAGATCGTGTTACCGAGGATCACGGGCCCGTTGCGGAGGTGTTGCCGCCTAGCTGCGCGCCGGCGTACGACAGCACAGACGTAGGCTATAAAGCCGCACCTCCGACACGCACCGTTCCACAAGGCCCTTGCTTTGCTCACCGGACGTCGGCGAGGATGGACGGTTGCAGGGAGCTTGGTGTGGGTGATCTCGAAGGGTCTCGAGACCTGGCGACGGCGAAAGGCTTCGCCGACTACTTCCGGACGATCGGCGCGGGCTCTCTCTACACCCACGAGCAGTTTCTCAGCTTCTTCGCGCCGGTGGACCCCGCCACGCTGCGCGGCCAGAGCGTGATCGAGCTGGGCTTCGGGCATGGATCGTTTCTTCAGCACGTGGCCCTTGCCCGCCCGGCGCGCATCTCGGGCGTCGATCTCGGCGACCTGGTGGAGGAGACCCGTCGCAAGCTCGAGGGCCAGCTCTCGGGAGTCGAGCTCGACCTGCGCCACGGCGACCTGACCACGGCCGACCTCGGCCCTCACGATTTTGCGTACTGCATCGGGGTGCTGCACCACTTGCAGGAGCCCGAAGCCGGGTTCGCCGCCTTGTTGCGCCACGCCAAGAACGGCGGCCGGTTCCACGGCTGGATCTATGCCCGGGAGGGGAACTTCTTCGTGATCCACGTGGGTGACACGATCCGCAAGCTATGCGGCCGGCTGCCTTGGTGGTTCACGAAGTGGGGTCCAGGGTTCGCTCTCGCCCTGCTGGTGTTCGTCTATTCCCGCGCGCTCGGCTTCCTGGAGGCCTGGGGGGCTCGAAGGCTGGTACGCGTGCTTCCGCTTCACGAGTACGGGCTGAGCGTGGCCGGGTGTGACTTCGGCTTCTTCCACTTCCTGGCCACGGACCTTCTCGTGTCTCGGCATACGGTCTATCTCGAGCGCTCGACGGTGGACGCCTGGCTTCGTCATCCCGACGTCGAGCCCGGCAGCGCCTATCTGGTCCACCGCAACGGAAACTCATGGTCGTTCGGCGGGCGACGGCGAACCCTCCGATCCGCGGGCGAGGAGGGGACGTGCTGATTCTGGGCCTGAACAACGGCATCGATGCGGGCGCAGCCGTGATCGACGGCGGGCGCGTGCTCAGCTGCATCAACGAAGAGCGTCTGAATCGCCAGAAGAACTTCTGGGGTCCGCCTCTGCTCTCGATGGAGGCGGTGTTGCGGAACGCAGGGGTCGCCCCGCGCGATGTCGAATACGTAGCGGAATCTTCTCTGACCTCCGGCGGGGGGCCGCACTTGAACTTCACAGAGCCTCCGCCGATGAAGGCGCTGACGGAGGCGGTGTCGCTGCTGCCCGGAAGCCACTCCCATCTGGTCAAGCGGCTGTACTTCGGCGTGTCGTCCCGCCGCCGTCGCGACGACGTAGTCGATGCGCGGCTGCGGGAGCTGGGCTGCTCTGCGCCGAAGCGCTTCATCGAGCATCACCAGTGCCATGCCGCGACGGCGTACTACGCCTCACCCTACGGTGACGCGCCAGAACAGGTGCTGGTCGTCACCGCGGATGGAACGGGCGACGGCATCTGCCACAGCTTCGCAACGGTCGGCGCGGACCACCGCCTCGTGCGGCACCACGAATCGACGATCTATCAGTCGATCGCCGAGGTCTACGGCTACGTCACCCACATCCTGGGCTTCCGCTACAACCGGCACGAAGGAAAGATCACCGGCCTCGCCGCGTATGGAGACAGCGACAGGACCATCGAGGTCTTCCGCAAGCTGATGGGCTACGACCCGGAGCGGCTCGAGCTTCGCTGTCGGGTGCCCTGGGGCAGGCTCGGTGCAAGGATGCTGCGTAGGCTGCTGGAGGGCCATTCCCGCGAGGACGTCGCGGCCGGGGTCCAGCGTGCCATCGAAGAGGTGATGACGGGCCTCGTCAGCGCCGCGCTGCGCCGTTATCCGCGGCGGTACCTGTGTCTCGCGGGCGGGCTCTTCTGCAATGTTCGTCTCAATCAGGCGCTGCGCGAGCTGCCCGGCGTGGACGACGTGTACGTCCATCCGGGCATGGCGGACACGGGGCAGGGCCTCGGCGCGGCGCTCAGCCTGTGGGCCGAGCTGCACGAGCGCCCCGTGCCCGTGCGGCTGCGCGACGTGTATCTCGGCCCCGCCTTCTCGGATGCGGAGATCGAGGCGGAGCTCCGCGCGCGTGGGGTCAGCTATCGGCGTTCCGAGAACGTGCACGCCGAGACGGCGGAGCTGCTGGCCAAGAACCGCATCGTGGCGCGCTTCGCCGGGCGGATGGAGTACGGGCCGCGATCGCTCGGCCATCGCAGCATCCTCTACGACACCTCCGACAAGACCGTGAACGACTGGCTCAATCACCGCCTCGGCCGCACCGAGTTCATGCCCTTCGCTCCGATCCTGCTGAAGGAGCGCGCGGCCGAGTTCCTGGAGGATTGGAGCGACGACGCTTCGGTCGCCGCGCAGTTCATGACGATCACCTATCGGATGACTGCGCATGGCCAGGCGCACTCGCCTGCCGTGGCGCACGTCGACGGCACGGCGCGGCCGCAGGTGGTGACTCGGGAAGACAACCCGGATTCCTACGCGATCCTGAGCGCGTACGAGGCGCGGACGGGGCGGCCCATTCTCGTCAACACCAGCTTCAACATGCACGAGGAGCCGATCGTGTGTACACCGGCCGACGCGGTCAACGCGTTCCAGCGTGGGCACCTCGACGCGCTTTCGATCGGCAGCTTCCTCGTGGAGCAGGCCGAAGACGCCGGCCGACCGCGTTAGAGCTAGAACACCGCGTACCCGCCGTCGATGCGCAGCGTGTCGCCGGTGTGGAAGCGCGCGGCGTCGGAGGCGAGGTAGACGCAGGCGCCGGCGATGTCCTCGGGCGTGCCCCAGCGCCGCGCGGGCGTCCTGTGCAGAATGGTGTCGTTGAAGACCTTCCAGGCCATCAGCGGCTTCAGCGGCTCGGTGGCGATCCAGCCCGGCTGCACCGCGTTCACCTGGATGTCGTGACGCGCCAGCTCGACCGCGAGCGAGCGCACTAGGGTGCCGACACCGCCCTTGCTGGCGGCGTAGGCCTCCTGCTTGGGCATGCCGTAGATCTCGCCGATCGAGGAGATCGCGATCAGCTTGCCGCCGCCGCCGCGCGCGACGACGTGGCGCGCGATCTCGCGGAAGGTGAGGAAGACGCCGTCGAGGTCCACGCGCGTGACCTCGCGCCAGTCTTCGAGGCGGGTCTCCAGGAAGGCCGCGACGGCGCTGAAGCCGGCGTTCGCGACGCCGATGTCGATGCGGCCGAGCGCGGCGACGGTCTGCTCGACCGCGCCCACCACCTGGGCCTCGTCGCCCACGTCGCAGGGCAGGGCGAGCGCGCGCACGCCGAGGCCCTCGAGCTCCTTCACCGCCGCTTCGCTCTTGGCGGCGTCACGCGCCCAGATCGCGATCGCCGCGCCGGCTTGTGCGAGGCCGCGCGCGATGCCGAGCCCGATGCCGCCGTTGCCGCCCGTCACCACCGCGACGCGCCCGCTGAGGTCGAACATCGAGGCTCCCTTCGCGCTACCCATGACCGCGGGACATTACCGAAGGAGCCGAGGATGGACGCGCTCGAAGCGCTCGAGACCGCGCGAGCCATGCGCTACCTGAAGCCCGATCCGCTGCCGGAGGAGCTACTCACGAAGCTCGTCTGGGGCGCGACGCGCGCCTCGAGCCCGGGCAACTCGCAGGGCTGGGAGTTCGTGGTCGTGCGCGAGAGAGCCACCAAGGAGCGGCTCGGCGCGGCGGTCCGCCAGCGCATGGCGCGCGGGATCCGGGCCATGCCCGGCGACAGCGATATGCAGCGCCGCATGCTGGCCGGCGCCGGCCACCTGCTCGAGCACTTCGCCGACGTGCCGGCCTGGATCGTGATCTGCGGGCGCAAGCTCTATCCGCCGCAGGCGCCGAGCGAGGCGATGGTCTGGTCCACCGTGTATCCGGCCGGCCAGAACCTGATCGTGACGGCGCGCGCACTCGGTCTCGGGGCCACGTTCACGACCTTCCACATTGCGGCGGAGCAGGAGTTCCGCGCCGTGCTCGGCATCCCGCCTGAGGTGTATCTGGGCGTGTCGGTGGCGGTGGGCTACCCGGCGCGCAAGCACGGGCCGGTAAACCGGAAGCCGGCGGAAGAAGTGATGCACTGGGAGCGCTGGTGAGGCTCGCCTCGCCGCGTGACGGGTGCGGGGGCATGGCGTGAGTCTCGACATCGCCGGTTTCGCGCTCCTCGCAGGCATCCTCACCGTCAGCCCCGGTCAGGACACGGTCCTCGTGCTCCGGAACGCGAGCCGCGGCGGCCGCGCAGCCGGCATCGCCACGACGGCCGGTGTCTGCACGGGTCTCTTCCTGCATGCGACGCTGTCCGCCCTCGGTCTCTCGGCGATCCTCGCGACGTCGCCCGCGGCCTTCGCGACGGTCCAGCTTCTCGGGGCGGCGTATCTGATCTGGCTCGGGACTCCAGTCCTTGCTGCGAGTGCGCCGGCGCCGAGCGGAGGCGTCCGGCGCCGGGGCCGCCAGCGCCCGCGGCATCCGTGCGCGCGTGGGGATTCGTGAGGGACTGGTCTCCAACGTGCTGAATCCCAACACGGCGTTGTTCTACCTCGCCCTCCTGCCGCAGTTCGCCGTGTTCCCCGGGCGCGTGCTGACGGACTCGCTGATCTTGGCTGGCGTCCACTTCGTCATCTCCTTCGGTTGGCTGGCGTTGCTGAGTGTGCTCGTGGACCGCGCGCAGCGGCTCCTGGCAAGGCCGCGCGTGTGGCAAGCGCTCGATCTCGTCGCCGGGTCCACACTCGTGGCCTTCGGCCTCCGGATCGCGCTTGCGCGGCGCTAGAACCACCTCTCGTCGAGACGCCGACCCGGACCGCAGTTGCGGGAGCGAGCCCGCTCGACTCCCTCCGGGCTACCAAGTCTGCATGTCTCCCCTCGACGGCCTCCGCGTCCTCGACCTCTCGCGCTTCCTGTCCGGCCCGTTCTGTACGCAGCTGCTCGCGGACTACGGCGCAGACGTGATCAGCGTCGAGCCGCCGCGCGGGCGCGAGCTGCAAGGGCCGGGCGCGCGCGACAGCTACTTCTTCCTGTCGGCGAATCGCGGCAAGCGCTCGCTCGCGCTCGACCTGAAGCAACCGGCGGGACGTGCGGTGCTCGCGCGCCTGCTCGAGAGAGCGGACGTGCTGGTCGAGAACTACCGCCCCGGCGTGCTCGGCGCGCTCGGCTTCGAGCCGGCCGAGCTGCTGCGCCGCCACCCGCGACTGATCGTGTGCAGCATCTCGGGCTTCGGAGCGGATGGGCCGTACGCGAACCGCCCGGGCTTCGACCCGATCGCGCAGGGCATGAGCGGGCTGATGAGCCTCACCGGCACCGAAGGGTCGGGCCCGACGCGCGTCGGCATCGCCATCTCGGATTTGCTCGCGGGCATCTTCGCCGCGCACGGGGTTCAGCTCGCGCTGCTCGCGCGCGAGAAGACGGGGCGCGGCCAGCTCGTCGATACCTCGCTGCTCGAGGCGACGATCGGCGTGCTGTCCTGGGGCGCGGGCATGTACTTCGAGAGCGGCAAGAGCCCGGGTCCCGCCGGCCACCACCATCCGCTCACTGCACCGGCCGGCCGCTTCCGCGCGCGCGATGGCTACCTGATCGTGGCCGCTGCGAACGACGCGATCTTCGACCGCCTCGCGCTCGCGCTCGGGCACAGCGAGTGGCTGCTCGACGCGCGCTTCGCCGACGTCGGCGCGCGCATGAAGAACCGGCCGGCGCTGTTCGCGGCGCTGGAAGAGGTGCTCGCGATGCAAGACGTCGGCCACTGGGTCGAGGCGCTCAACGCCGCCGGCGTGCCGGCCGGCCCCGTGCTCGGCCTCGCGGACGTCTTCGCCGACCCGCAGGTGCTCGCGCGCGAGATGCTCGTGCGGCTGCCGCACCCAGAGCGCGAGAGCTTCCTCACCACGGGCCTGCCGGTGAAGCTGTCGGAGACGCCGGGCGCGATCCGGCGCGCGCCGCCGCTGCACGGCGAGCAATCCGCCGAGGTGCTGCGCGAGGCCGGCTACGCCGAGGTGGAGATCGCGGCGCTCGCGAAAGATGGCGTGATCGGCTTGCGCCGCCCGGTATAGACTGCGCGAATCAGGAGATCTCGCATGCCCGGACCGCTCGCCGGCATTCGCATCGTGGACGTCTCGCAGATTCTCTCGGGCCCCTTCGCGTGCATGATCCTCGCCGACCAGGGCGCCGAGGTGGTGAAGGTCGAGTCACCCGGGCTCGGCGACCCGATGCGCATCGGGCCCTACCGGCGCGCGGGGCGCGCGAGCTTCTACGTGAACGCGAACCGCGGCAAGCGCGGCATCGTGCTCGACCTCCAGCAGCCGAAGGGACGCGAGGCGCTGCTCGCGCTCGTGAAGCGCGCCGACGTGTTCGTGCAGAACTGGCGGCCAGGGGCCGCGGAGCGACTAGGGCTCGGCTACGAAGAGCTGCGCGCGCTCAACCCCGACCTCGTCTACGTCTCGATCAGCGGTTACGGCGACTCGGGCCCGTACCGCGACCGGCGCGTCTACGACCCGATCATCCAGGGGCTCACGGGCCACGTCGGCGTGCAGAAGAATCCCGACGTGCCGATCCCCGACCTCGTGCGCAACGTCGTTGCCGACAAGGCCTCGGCGTGGACGGCGGCGCAGGCGATCACCGCGGCGCTCTTCGCGCGCGCGCGCGGCGCGGGCGGCCAGCACATCAGCGTGCCGATGCTCGACGCCTCGCTCTACTTCTTCTGGCCCGACGGCATGATGAAGCACACCTGGATCGGCGAGAGCGAGTTCCCGGGCCCCGTGCTCTACGACCTCTATCGGCTCTGGGAGACGGCGGACGGTCACCTGATCTACTTCACCGCGACGGACTCCGAGTTCCACGGCCTGTTCCGCGCGCTCGGTCACCCGGAGTGGGTGACGGACCCGCGCTTCGCGACGATCCCGGCGCGCGCCGTGACCGAGAACCGCGAGGCGCTCGGCGCGCTCCTGCTCGAAGAGATTCGCAAGTGGAAGACGAAGGAGCTGATCGAATGCATGGTCGCCGAGCAGGTGCCGGTCGGCCCGGTCCATACGCTCGACGAGATGCTCGAAGACCCACAGATCCGCCACAACCAGGCGTACTTCGAGACGGAGCATCCCGAGGTCGGGCGCATGCGCGAGGCGCGGCCACCCGCGCGCTTCTCGAAGACGCCGCAGGTGCCGGGCGGGCTCGCGCCCGCTCACGGCGAGCACACCGAAGCCGTGCTCGCCGAGCTGGGCTACGACACGGCGGCGATCGCGGCGCTGCGCGTCGAAGGAGTGATCCCTTGAAATTCGGAGTCGCGCTCGGCAAGGCGCACCCGTCGTTTCACCTCGACCTCACGCTCGAGGCGGAGCGCCTCGGCCTGGAGTCGGTGTGGATGCCCGAGCATCTGATCTTTCCGACGGCGATGGCGGGCTCGCCGTACCCCGGGCAGGAGCACCCGCCGGTCCCGCCGACCACGCCGGTGTTCGACGCCTTCGGCTGGCTCTGCTTCCTCGCAGGCAAGACCGAGCGCATCCGGCTCGGCACCAACGTCTACCTGCTCGGTATCCGGCACCCCTTCGTCGCGGCGCGCGCGGTGCAGACGCTCGACGTGGTCTCGAACGGGCGCGCCGAAGTGGGGGTTGGCGCGGGCTGGCTGCGCGAAGAGTGGCTGGCGGCGGGACTCGACCCGGCGACACGTGGCCGCCGCCTCGACGAGGCGCTCGGCGTGGTGAAGCGGCTGTGGAGCGAGCCGGTCGTCGAGCACCACGGCGAGTTCTACGACTTCGGCCCCGTCGCCTTCGAGCCGAAGCCGGTGCAGAAGCCGTGGCCGAAGCTCCACGTCGGCGGCGAATCGGACGCCGCGCTGCGCCGCGCCGCGCGCCACGGGGACGGCTGGCTCGGCCTCGGCCACACGACCGAGTCGGCGCAGCCGCTGCTCGCGCGCCTCCGCGAGCTGCGCGCGCGCGAGGAGCGCGAGCACGAGCCCTTCGAGATCACGATCGGCGCGAACCTGCGCTCGAGGGACGAGGCGGCGCGCTTCGCCGAGCTGGGCGTGCACCGCCTCATGCTCACGCCCTGGCAGCGCTCGCGCGAGGCGGTGGACGGGCTGCGGCGGGCGGCGGAGCTGCTGCTCGGCTAGTGTCATGTAATCGAAATCACTGAAACGTAAGCCATGCGCGGTATCGAAGTAGCATGGCGTACGTGGCAGAGCGATTCGAGGTCAAGGAAGGCGACCGGCTGACATTGGAGGGCTGGATGC
>Ga0247727_10001279_pt1 | contig 60416 bp, 41 predicted proteins | sample WisWelCaveWW1625_FD_202498 | JGI IMG/M metagenome (GOLD analysis project Ga0247727, IMG submission 202498) | Biofilm microbial communities from Wishing Well Cave, Virginia, United States - WW16-25 | ecosystem: Environmental > Aquatic > Deep subsurface > Groundwater > Cave microbial mat | place...
GATTTCGCTAGCATGATTTGTTTTCATGCTAGTGTAATCTAGAAATTTAAAGATCAAAATCTAGAATGTCTTTTGTTCACCTCGGTATGTTTATACAAAGACCAAGTTTTCGGATAGGCTCTTAGGCCAGAGCTTCGCGCCGGGCACGCACGAGATCGTCGTCGTGAGTTTTCGTGTCGATAGCGCGGCTGCTGCAGGTTTCTCCACCCCGATTGCGGTTTGCGACCAACCGCTTGCCAGAGCGATAACCGATGGCAACGGCCAGGCATTGCCCGCGGCATGGACCGATGGCGCCGTCAATATTGACGCCAACTGTGGTTGCGTCGTGACCACGCTGCAGAAGCAACTGTCCAAGCAAAATCTCACCACCGAGGCGGCTTTTGACTTCGAGGGCTTGCGCAAGTTTCGCAACGGCTTTCTGCGGCGATACCAACAAGGCGAGGAATACATCAAAATGTATTACGCCTTCCGCAAGCATTTCAAAACTGATCCGGCTTCGTTGCTCAAAGCCGCGGCGGCTTTGCCTCATCTTTATAAAGCGATCAACGCGCTGGAAAATGCTTCGAGTAATGCCGTGGTCGTGACGCCGGAATTGCGGCGCGCGATGCTGGCGGTCCTCGAAAGCCATCGCGAGATTGAAGATCACGAGTTCCAAAAGATTCTCGCGCGCATCGAAAATGATTTGAATGCTTATCAAGGCTTGACCAGAAACAAGCTGCTGTCGCGGATGGGGCGAGTCGAGGATGACAAAGCCGGTGCTCCTGAAACGCAAGAGAGGCACGAGCTCGCCACTCTCGATCAAAACTATCCGCAGCCGTTCAATCCTTCGACTACCATTCGTTACGCGCTAGGCGAAGACGCGCACGTGACGCTGAAGATCTATAACGTGCTGGGCGAGGAAGTCCTCACGTTAGTGGAAGGCGAGCAAGCGGCCGGTCAAAAAGCCGTGGTGTGGAATGGAAAGAATCGCGCGGGCCAAGCCGCACCCAGCGGGATGTACTTCTTGAGAATGTCGGTGCGCACGGAGGCCGGCGAAACGCGCATGCTCACGCGCAAAATGCTGATGATGGAAATAGCAAAGTGTATGGCGCCGAGGGTCAAAGCGTGGCATGTTTCTGCTCCGAAGACTACGAGAAAACTCGTAATAGCCTCGCGCAGTTTCACCTCAAACCGGCTAGAAAAATATCCCAATCGATAGAAACAACACAACCAATGAAAAGAAGGGCAGTAACCATTTCAGATGTTTTCCAAAAAGGCAAAACGATTTCTGGCAAAACTATTAAAAGCTTCGTTTCAGGTCAATTGTTTTGCCAGAAATAGTTTTGTCTTCTTACGGGGCCTGAATAGTTACGGAAGGAGATTCTGCCATGAAACCATCAAAGCTTTTCTTTTGGGCTTCGCACGGCCCGGCTGTTCTGCTCGGGCCGATAAATGGCCGTGCGCAAAACGCATTCTGGCAACAGAGCAACGGCCCTCACGGCGGAAGTGTCTACGCATTGGCCATCAATTCCCAAGACCACATTTTTGCGGGATCGAGCTTAGGCAGCGTCTTTCGCTCCGCGGACAATGGCAAGAGCTGGAGGGCTTTCGACATTGGCGCTCCCGGCGGATACGTCGTTTCGCTGGCAATCAATTCGCAAGAGCACATTTTTGCCGGCGCAATCAACGTCGGCAGCACCGGCGGGCTCTTTCGCTCCACGGATGAAGGCGAAAGCTGGACCCCGCTCACCAGCGGCTTGCCCGCCAACACCTCCGTGAACTTCGTTGGCCTTGATTCCAGCGGCCGTGTTTATGCCAACACGGATCTTGACGGATTCTTCCGCTCGATGGACAACGGCGAGAGCTGGATGCAAACGAATTTGCCGTTGTCGGTGCGCGTCACTTCTCTGGCTGAAAATGCGGCCGGTCAGATCTTTGCCGGAACCGGAGCCGGCGTTTTCCGCTCCACCGATCGAGGTGAGACGTGGACGCAAACCTCTTTGCCGCCCTATGCCGTTTCCGCGCTCCTCCTCGCGCCCGCGACGCAACATCTTTATGCCGCAACCTGGTTGGGGCTTTTTCGCTCGATCGACCATGGCGATACCTGGACCCAAGCCTCCGGCAACTTGAACGGCATCACTGCGCTGGCCCTTCATCCCAATGGCGATTTCATTGTGGCAACCGACGTGGGCGGCATCCACCGTTCCAGCGACAACGGCAACAGTTGGACGCAGATCAATCGCCGCTTCCTGTTGAATGCGATCATTCAGACGCTCGTCCTCAACGCGAGCGGGCACATTTTTTATGGCACGGGCATCGGCATCATTCGTTCCATCGACAATGGCAGCCACTGGGCGTTTGTGGGATTGCCGCTCGGCAGTGTGAACACGCTCGTCGTAGATTCCACTAATCAGATTCTGGCCGGTACGAATTACGCCGTGTTTCGCTCCATTGATGAGGGCGAAAGCTGGGACGCGATCCTCTTGACAAACAGCGCAGTCAAAACGTTGGCCATCAATCGCGAAGGCCACTTCTTTGCCGGCACTGAATCCCATGGCCTCTTTCGCTCCAAAAACAGCGGCGAAAGCTGGAAGCCGATTCTTCCGAACCCATACCTCAGCGCCCTCGCTTTCAACTCACAAGGCCACGTTTTTGTGGGAATGGATAATCAGGGTGGAATTCTACGCTCGCTCGATAATGGCGACGAATGGGCGCCCGCCAACACCGGCCTGACGGATCTCAGCATCGTCGCGCTGGCCGGCAATGCTGCCGGCGATATTTTTGCGCTCACGAGCAATTGGGGCGTCTTCCGCTCAACCGACAACGGCGACAGTTGGCAGCCGATCAACACCGGTTTGAACCCGCCGCTCGTTCTGCGTGCGCTGGCGATCAATGCTCAAGGCCATCTCTTTGCCGGCGGCGAGGGCGTCTATCGCTCGCTCGACAACGGCAATCAATGGACTCGCCTCAGCGGCGGTTTGACGCTCAATGATGTTCGCTCGCTCGCGATCAATTCCGCCGGACATGTTTTCGCCGGCTGGTATGGCGGCGGCGTGTTCCGCTCCTTCGATAACGGCGACAGTTGGAATGCCATCAACACCGGCTTGGCGGATTTGTACGTGCAAGCGCTGGCCCTCACGGCCAACGGATATCTTTTCGCCGGCACGTTGACCAATGCCGCTTTTCGCAGCGTGCAATCCACCACTTGGGTGCGCGAACGCACCAGCGAGAGGCCGGCCACATTCGAGCTGGAGCAAAACTATCCCAATCCCTTCAATCCCACAACGACCATTCGGTTTGCGCTGCCGCAAGAATCGAGGATCACGTTGAAAGTCTTTGACGTGCTCGGCAGAGAAGTGGCGACCTTGAAGGATGAAAAATTAGAAATCGGCGAGCACAAAGTGATCTTCGATGCACGAGGCTTGCCGAGCGGCTTGTACTTCTATCGGCTGCAAGCCGGATCGTTCGTGCAACAACGCAAAGCGGCGTTGATCAAATAGCCGAGAGCAGAGGGCGAAGAGCGCAGAGCGAATGGCGATGCTTACAGAAAAGTTTTTGCTTTGAAGAGGGGGATTTTTTCGTGCATGCTCTTCGTTTCATAAGAGGTATGAAAGGAGGATCTGTGCAAGCTACGCAGCTTCGTAAACAAATTGCTTTGTTGCAAAACGAACTTGTGCAATGCCGGCGCTGTTCGCGGCTGGTCAAGTGGCGTGAACAAGTCGCGCGCGATAAAGTGAAGCGTTTTGAAGAAGAAGAATATTGGGGCAGGCCGGTGCCGAGCTTTGGCGACCCGAATGCAAGATTGTTGATCGTGGGACTCGCGCCCGCGGCGCACGGCGGCAATCGCACCGGCAGAATTTTCACCGGCGACCGCAGCGGCGATTGGCTGTTCCGCGCGCTCTACAAAACCGGCTTTGCGAATCAACCTGCTTCGTTGCATCGCGATGACGGCTTGCGATTGCAGGATTGCTATATCACCGCAGCCTGCCATTGCGCGCCGCCGGAGAATAAGCCCGCGCGCGAGGAGATGCGCAATTGCCGCCCGTTTCTTTTGCGTGAACTGAATTTGCTGCAACGCGTGCGCGTCGTCGTTGCGTTAGGCAAGATCGGATTCGAAGCCGCGTTGGCCGCGTTCGCGGAAGTTTATGAGAAAGAGTATTTCCCAAAGCCGAAATTCCAACACGGAGTAGAGTTCAAGCTCACGGATGAGGTTACGCTCATTGGGTCTTTTCATCCCAGCCAGCAGAATACTTTTACCGGGAGATTGACGGAGGGAATGTTCGATGCGATTTTTCGGAGGGCAAGAGAGTTTTTGTCTTTATAGTGAAAGCAGCACACCACCGGCAAAACTATTTGACCCCGAATCGGCGCTAATCAACGCGAATTTTCTTCGCGTGAATTAGCGCTCATTGGCGGTTAAATGATGGCCTTGCCCAAAAATCCGTTGCGCGCTTCAGAAATCTGATGCAAAATTTTGAAGAGCCTCGCCCCTCTTGAAGAACAAACCTGCTCAAGCCTTCCGCTCAGTATTGCACCCCCTCTAAAATATAGATTTTCAAAGTCGAAATTCAGTAGTGCGCAGAACTGCGGCGGTGGCTCTTCGTTGCCTGCTCTTCGCTGCGTCTGGCATTCGATTTGTGAAGAAGACCGCAGTGGAAAATTGCATGCTCATTCTGAGTTGGAAGTCACGGCAATAGAGTTTTGCAAAACTCAAATTGAAGGAACGGGATTATGCACAGAAGGATAAAGGTCCTCGCGCCCGCGACGTTCGTGCTCGCACTTGCCTTTGCGCCGGCACAATCGCAGAACACCTTCGACGTCCAAGCCTATAATCAATTCCTCGCCACCCACCGCGATTTGACCTTCAAGCAGTTGCGCGCGCTTCACCCCGCCGCCGCTTTCCGCGACAAAATAAATCTCCCTCTTAATGAAGCTGCATACCTCGACACCATCATTCAACTTTATGGTCTCACGAGCGATGAGCAAGCATTGTTGCACGAACACGGCTTCGTGGTTTCCGAACGCTTGCGCCACGAAGCTTTCGGCCGCGCTTATTTGGAAATCTTCCAGCGCGATTTGCCGGTCTTCGTTTCCACGGACGCGCTCTTGCACGCGCTGCACCGTTCCTACGACGCGATCTTGCAAGACACCGAAACCGGCATTTTGATTTCGCGTTTGGAGAGATCACTCACCCTCATGCACGAAGCTTGGCCGAATTTGGCGAATCAATATGCTGCGCAACCGGCGCTGCAGCCCATGTTGCAAGACCTCGATCTTTATCTCACGCTCGGGCTGCGCCTGCTTGGAATCAATACGCCCCCTCATCTCACCGCGAATCATTCCGTTCTTTCTGAACTGGCAAATTTGATTATCGCCGAGCAACCGGCGTATTTCAATCTCTTTGCGGCAACGCCGCGTTTGATCGACTTCAGCCAATTCCGGCCGCGCGGGCATTATACCGATGACGAAGCTTTGCGAAAATATTTTCAAACCATGATCTGGCTGGGCCGCACGGAATTGATGTTGACCAAGCCGAGAGTGCAAGGCGGGCCGGTGCCCACAGACGAGGACATTCAACGCCAAATCATTGCTTCTTATTTGTTGTTGGAGCTTGCGAAAAGCAGCGGCGCATTGGCCTTGCTCAATGAGATGGATGGCATCATCCGCTTTTTGGTGGGAGAGAGCGATAACGTCACGCTAGCCAATCTGCAATTGCTCGCCGATGAAATCGGCCTGAACGCTGCGAGTGAATTGCTCGACCCCGCGCGCTTGCAAGTTTGGCAAGCCGTGCTTGCTGATAAAGCTTTCGCCCTGCAGCGCATCAATTCGCAAATCCTGTGCTCCAACCCCATGAACCCCGAGCAGATCGAACCGCCTTCGGCTTTTCTCTTGCTCGGCCAACGCTTCGTAATCGATTCATATGTGATGGGCAACGTTGTCTACGATCGCATCTTGTTTCAAGACCGCAAGGTTCTGCGCATGCTGCCTTCGAGTCTTGACGTGTTGTTCGCGTTGGGCAATGATGCCGGCGCCGTGCTCTTAAAAGAGGAATTGGAAAAATATCCCTATGCTTCGCATCTTGCGGCGCTGCGTTACTTGGTCGATTCATATGAAGAGGATTTTTGGAACAGCGCGTTGTACAACGTTTGGCTGCAAACCCTCCGCACGCTCAATCCGCCGCAAGACCTCTCGCCGTTGCCAAGCTTCATGCAAACCGGCGCGTATTGGCAGCAGAAGATGAACACGCAGCTCGCGGCGTGGGCGCAATTGCGCCACGACAATCTGCTCTATGCCAAACAATCTTACACCGGCGGCGTGACTTGCCTCTTCCCTCATAGTTTTGTCGAACCCTTTCCGGCATTTTACCGCACGCTGCAAAGTTTTGCCGAACAAGCGCAGACGCAATTTTCCGCGCTGGCCTTTGCCGATGAATTTAGAAAAGATTGGATTCTAAAATATTTTGCGCAGATGGCCGGCGTAATGGACACGCTTGCAACGATTGCCGATAAACAGCTTCGTCGCGCCGCGCTGGTTTCTAGCGAAACAGCTTTTCTGCAAAGCATGCTGTATGACTCGGGCGTGTGCGGCGTGGAGTTTAATGGTTGGTATCCCAAGCTCTTCTATCGCGGACCGGAGCAATGTGATGAAAAAGATTTGGTGATTGCCGACGTGCATACGCAGCCGACGGACGAAGCCGGCAATCCGGTCGGGCATGTGATGCACGCCGGCACCGGCCCGCTCGATCTCGCGATCATCATTGCCGAAGTTGAGAACGGTCAGCGACGGGCTTATATCGGACCGGTGATGAGTTATTACGAGCACGTGACCGTGAATTTCAAACGGCTCACGGATGAAGAATGGCAAGAGCTTTATGCGCAGCCCTCTTCCGTACGGCCCGCGTGGGCGAATGTTTATCTCGCTGATGCAAGCGGCAATCGTCGCGGTCCCGGCCCGCAGTTGGTCACCACTGTCAATGAAACACCCTCGCAAGAGTTTCAACCCGCGTCGCACTTGCTGCATCAAAATCATCCCAATCCCTTCAATGCCGGCACCACGATTCGTTTCGAAATTCCATTTGCGCTGGCGAATCAACCCGCGCGTTTGACCATCTACAACATTCGCGGCGAAGTCGTGCGCGAGTTGCTGCACCAAAGCTTGCCCACTGGAAATTATTTTGTGCGCTGGGATGGGAAGAACATCGCCGGCCGCGAAGCGGCTTCGGGAATTTATCTGTGTCAATTGCAAGTCGGGCAGGTGAAAGAAGTGCGCAAACTGGGCTTGTTGCGATAAAATGGCGACACTTTTTTCGAGGTCATTCCACGGAAAATTACTCATGCATCGCGTCTTTCAACATCTCTTCTTCATTGCATCGTGCGCCGTCAATGCGCTGCACGCGCAAGCGTTGGAGCCTTTCGGCCTTGCGGACAAAACCGTCACGGCTTTGTATTTTTACGCGGCCCCTCGGCTGCTGTATGCCGCCACTGAAAATGAAGGCGTGTTTCGCCGCGATTTGAACGCGGATTCCGGCTGGGTTCATCTTGCAACGCCGGCGAAGCATCTCCATGCGATCTATGCGTTTCATACTCAGTGCCCGCTCAAATGCTGGAAGGGCGTGCTGGCCGGCGCGACGCGCGACGAGGCCGCCGGCGATTCGGCGCTCATTTATTTTTATCAACAGTACCCGGATTCTTGCCAGAGAAATGGCGCATGGACCGCGGCTGATAGCGGCATTGATTACGCCGCCGTGCAAAAGATCAACACCTTGACCGGAACGGCCGCTTGCGGCCCGCTGTGGGACTATGTCACGGCATATGCCGGCGGCAATGGTTTCATCGGACGTTCGCTCGATCGCGGCAAAAGCTGGCAAACTGTTTGGCAACAGCCGAACGCCGAGATTTTCACGCTCGCTGCGCATCACAGAATCATCTTCGATATTTTAGATGAGAGCGTGTGGGCCGGCGGTTATATTCAAACCGGTGACTCGCGCTCGCGCCGCCCGCTCCTCTCGTATTCAAGCGATGCCGGAAATAATTGGGAAGACCGCAGTCCCGCGAATTTCCCCGGCGAAGAATGTCGCGCTCTCGCCGTTGATCATGCTGATACCAACCTCGTCTTTGCGGCGTTGAGCACGAACATCATTAAATCAGAAGACGGCGGGAAGAATTGGACCGCCGCGAGCTTGCCGGATTTGATCGTGCAGCTTTACGCTCTCGCTCTCAATCCCGCGACCTCGCGGCATATTTTGGCGGGCGGCATTCTTTCCGGCCAAAGCTTTTTGCTCTATGAAAGCTTTGATGGCGGCGAGAATTGGCACACGGTCGCTCCGCCCACAACTTTAGCCGGCGTGAGCAGTATCGTTTTCGATCCTGCCCGTGCGCGCGACACGATCGTTCCGCAATCCGTTTATATCGGCACGCGCGGTAACGGCGTGTATCGTTACACCTTCTTGCTCTCGCATGTCGATGAAGCCTCCGCAAACGCGCCGGGTGATTTTCATCTGTCCCCGGCTTTTCCAAACCCAAGCGCATTGCAAACGCTCTCGCAACTCACGCTGCGCGTTTATGCGCCGAGCGCGGAAGAAGTGCGGGTACGATTGCTAAATACCCTCGGCCAGGAAATAAAAAATTGGCGCGTAGCCGTTGCGGCCGGCGAGCAAATCTTGCGGCTGCCGCTTGATCAAACGAAGCTCAAAGCCGGCGTTTATTTCATCCAAGCCGAATGGCGCGCGCAAAGCGTCTCGGTGAAATGGACGGTGTTGCCATAACTAGTACTACACCGTTAAGTCGACAGTACTCCCTCTCGCCGTCATTCTGAAAGAACCTTCCCTCGCGCCGGGCATTGAGCTCGTGACTAGGGAAGTTCCTTACAGGATGACAACAAGAGGAGGTTCGCGGCTTCAAAACGCCTGAATGCTCGTGGCAGCCGTATCATAAAACCTCGGCCGAGCCGAGGTTGGAACATTTTTCAGAAGGACGGTATTTATGAATCGCGCGTTTCAACCCTTCTTCATTATCGCTGTTTGCTTTGCCAATGCTCTGCACGCGCAAATGCTGGAGCCTTTCGGCCTCGCAGGCAAGAAGGTCACTGCGCTCGCAATCGCGCATCAGCTTTCGCCGAGCGGCGCTTTTTTTTATGCAGCCACGACTGAAGACGGCGTTTGGCGGCACGCACCGGCGCAATCAGATACGACATGGGAGAGCGTCGGCTTGTTAGGCAAGGAAATTTCCGCGTTGGATATTCATGTATGGGGCGCAGGCCCGGCCATCTTTCATGCCCCCATTGCCGGCGTTGCGCCGCAGCTCAACAGCGGTGATTCGACGCTGGTTTATCGCTATGAGAACGGGCAATGGCAAGCCGCGGACTCCGGCATGGCGCGCAGCGAAATCTATCACATTCGCGCGTTGATGAGCTTTGAATCCGGCGGGCATTTGCCGCCCGCGTCAACTTTTGCCGGCGGCAGCGGACTCATTTATCGTTCGAATACTTCGAGCCGATTGTGGGAGCAGGCTTATAACAGCGGCATCGGCGCGACCAATGCCATTGCCGTCAATCGCGCGAATCTCTCCGGCGAAGTTTGGGCCGGCGGCGAGACTGCCATCTTCGCGCCGTGGATCGCGAAATCTAAAGACGAAGGCCAAACTTGGGAAGTGTATTATCCCGATATGAGCGGCGACAATGCTTGCGATGCGCTCGTGATTCATCCGAACAACCCCGACATTGTTTATGCCGGCATGGAAGGCGCAGTCATCAGAACTATTGACGGCGGGCAAACGTGGGGCAAGACCGCTCTGATCAACACGCCGGTTTACTTCTATGGCTTGGCGCTCGACTCCGGCGACCCCAATCACATTTACGCCGGCGGCACGATAGCGAATCCGAACTCGTGGGCCTTGTGGGAAAGTTTTGATAGCGGCGTAAACTGGCAGGAGATTTCCGGCCCGAATGGGGTTCGTGAAAATCGCGGCATTCGCAGCATTGTCTCAGATCCCCCGCAAGAGGGCGTGATTTACATTGCGACTTTCGGCAACGGCGTGTGGAAGTATCAAAGCTCGTCAACCGGAGTCAATGATCCGCCGAGCAACAATCCTCCCAAAGGCTTTGTGCTCGCGCAAAATTCTCCGAACCCTTTTTCCCGCAACGACGCGCATGAAACCGTGATTCGTTACTACATTCCGGCCTCACAACACCTCAAAGTGGAAATCTATGATCTGCTCGGCAAGCGCATCGCGACGCTCGTTGATCGTGTTCAAACTTCAGGAGAGTATACTGCGCGTTGGAATGGAAAAGATGTTGAGGGTAGATTGACTCCGAGTGGAATATATTTCTATCGCTTGCGTGCCGGCGGCAACACGATGGCCACGCGCAAGATGATAGTGATTCACTAATGAAAGATAGTGTGCGATGAAACGAGTTTTCGTTGTATGCACGTTGTTGCTGCTTGCCGCTTGTGAGAACGCTATCTTGAATTCCATCGCCGTATCGGACGAGCCGTTCTGGCTAAATTTGGGCGAGAGCAAAGTTTTGCCGCCGGACAATATCCAAATCGGATTTCGTCAAGTGCTCTCCGATTCGCGCTGCCCGCTTGATGCCAGTGTGGTGTGTGTTTGGCCGGGACGAGCCGAAATTCGTCTCTGGCTGCGAAAGCAACAAAGCGATTCGACCTTCGTGAACTTGTCCATTGCCGGGTATATCACGCAAGCGGACACTTGTTGCCATCTCTCGACTGACACGCTCGGATACAGGATCACGCTGCTTCAGCTCGATTTTATTTCGAGAGCTCATTCATACTCACTTGCGGATTATAAGGCTTTGCTCAAAGCCGCGAAGGTAAGATGAGAACCATAAAAAAGTGAAGTCGGACTTTCGCAAAGAGATGAGCGAAACCATAAAACACTTCGCGCGAAAGTCCGACTTCGCTCAGAAGCGTTATCAACCGAAAGGCTCCGATGAAAACTCGAACCCATTTTCTCTTTCTCGCCGCGCTGCTGTTGTCTCCGCTCGTGCTGCATGCCCAGTATTGGAGCGATTATGTTTTGGAGAAAGGTTTCGAGAGCCGCGACTATTTTCTGCGGCCGCATCGCGTGCTCACTGTGAACTTGAAAAATCTCGATGCGGGCTTGCTCGGCATTTTGCCCGATCCTTTGAGCGAGATGTCTTTGCAACCCGCGATGCTCGCGACGATCAGCGGCAGCCGTCTTTATATCGATCTCAAAGGCAGCGCGGAAAAACCCAAAGCGCCAAAGTATCGTGTGTATCCGCTCTATTACTACGACAACGCTTACTTCGCGCCGCCCTATTGCGCGCGGCCTGCGGAGCGCAAGCTCGAGCCGCTCGTTTCCGCGCTTTATGTCGGCGACGTTGCCGCGAAGGTTTTGCCGGGCGTCAAATTCGCGGTCTCCTATGAGTTGATCCATCATCAAGGGACGTTTTATGAGTACGTGCCATATTGGTATTATGGCGCGGCCGATGCCTTTGGCGCAGAGTCGGATGCAAGCCGCAGCTTTCCTGAGCTTCAACCGAATCTCAAGCAAGACGGTTTGGATGAAAAGACCGAGACGGCGCACTTGCTCGACGCTTATCTTTCGCTCAAGCCGACAAAATTTCTCGCGCTCGGCGCAAAAGTCAGCCGCGCGCAAACGGATATTTCCGGCGACTACGCGCGCATCAACGATTATGATGACCAGAATTATCACTACGTCTCGCGCTATCTCAATGAGAAAGACGTGAACGCCGCGTTGCGCCAAAACGAGGTGAGCGCCGGCGCGCTGTTCACTTTTGCGCGGCGACAAATCGGGTTCTTCGCGGGCCGGATTACCGGGGATCATCTCCAATTTGCCCATGACCGCGACAGCAGCTTTTATAGCTATGATGATGGCGCGCGAAATGATTATTTCAGCCGCTCGCGCTATTCGCACTTCAGCGCGAGCCAGTGGAAGCGCGAAGGCACGACAAATTACATCGGCGCGCATGGCGAGTTGCCGATGCAGAACGACATCGCTTTCCGCTTTCGTGTGGAGCATCAAAAGTCCGACGTCGATCTCACCAACGGCGATGCCGTGCAGGATACCAGTTTTCATTTTTATCGCTTTCGCTATTACGCCGACAGCTTGATTTATGAAGCGGACTATGGCTCGCGTTTCGGCGAGGACCGTCAAGGCGAGGGCAAAGAAAACGCCACGCGCACAAACGCTGCGATCGGCGTGTCGCTTCCTGTGCGCGAGAATAGCGAGTTCACCGTGGGATTGATTTTTGAGTTGGACGAGAGCAAACTGCTGGTGCACGAAGATGCGGAGATCTATCGTTCCAGCCATCAACGCTCGCAAACGCCGTGGCAAGCGCCCGAAAGCAGAATCGGCATTGAGGATAAAACGCTGCGGCTCGATCGCGCCACCACGACGACGCGATTCGCGCTGCCCGTTGCGCTGTCCTACTATCTCGGCCGCGGCTTCACCACGCACGTGGCTGCGATCAAACAGTTTCTCCACATTGAGACCGAGGAAGTGATCGACATTTGGTATCGCACCGACTCGCTCGTGGTGATCCGCCCGAGCAGCGTCACGCCGGAGAACCCGCCGCAGCGCATCGACCGTTATCGCGCCACGCCGGTGCGCCGCAGCGAAACCTCCTTGGACTTCCGTTTGGGCTTGAGCTTCGAGCCTTCGAAGCGCGTGCGCCTCGACGTGGGCTTGGGCGCCTCGCCTACGGATTTGGAAACGTGGCAATTCGCGTTTTTGGTGAGCCTGTGAAAAGTGAAGTCCGACTTGGGCAAAACGATTTTCGAGTTTTATGAGGCCCTGTTGCCCAAGCCGGACTTCGCCAACATACATTCAAGAACACTATCGAAGGAGACAACCATGCGTTACTTTCTCGCTTTACTCTGCGTCGCGTTCTTGTTCGGTTGCGACGGCCTCGACGGCATTTTTGGTTCTTCAGAGGACGTGCGCTATTCTACCGATCGATCAAAATACACCACGGATCAAAACGTCACGATCACGCTCGCCAATGAAATGAAAAATGCCGTGGGCCACAATCTTTGTTCCTCCGTTTTAGAGCGCCGGCAATCCGGCAAATGGCAGGTCGCGTTGGAACAGGAAGGGCGCGCGTGTACGAGCGCAATCTTTCCGCTAGCGGCAGGCAAACAAGAGACCTTCTCGTTCGTATTGAGCGCGCAGCTTCCTGCCGGCGCGTATCGTTGCAAAACGCGCATCTATCAACTCGATCAAAACAGCTCCGTGCAATCTTCCCGCGAGATCGTGACGGATAGTTTTGAAGTGAGGCGGTAACTAAAATGAAGTCCGACTTTGGCTAAACGATCTTCCGCATCTATAAGATTCCGTAGCTCAAGTCGGACTTCGCCAGCCTGGAGATTTCCCATGAAGATTTCAAAAATGGTGTTCGTCGTCTTCGCGCTGCTCGTGAGCGGCTGCAACGCGCTTTTGCCGCCGGGAGAAAATTCCGGTGAGGTGACTTTGTTCGTGAATAAAACCAGCTACTCGGGGAGCGACACGATTCTCGTCACGTTGCAGAACAACGGCGAGGAGCCGGTTTTCTTGGGAGGGTGCAGCCCCATCTTCATCGCCTCGCTGACCGATACGGGCTGGAACGCCGCGCCGTTGTTGATTTGCGTGTGGGAAGGCCTCGCGCAAAAGGTCGAGGCCGGAAAAAGCATGCAGCAAATAATTCCGGCGGCGCACTATCCCGGCACGCACAAATTTTTTGCTCCGGTTTATGCCGAATGCCCGGATAACGAGCCGGTCAGCACAAAGTGCCGGTTCTTGGGCATTGTCTCCTCGCAGGAATTTATTGTCGGCGGCCAGCAGAATGCCGGCGGCAATTTGGAAATCGCGACTGAGAGGCGGCAGTATTCCTGGCATGCTGATGACTTGGGTTCGAGTCGGCTCGTGCGCGCCACGTTGGTCAATAAATCTGATCAAACTTTCTACGCCAGATTAGGCGACGCTATGATCGGCAGCATCGATCAAGATGTGCTGCACGTCGCGCACGGCTCGCACGGCCATATCGAACAATGGCAAGCGGCGTCTTCGTGGCGAGAACTGCCGCCCAGCATTTTGATTGAGGGCGTGCGATTCGTCGCGCTCCGGCCGCGGCAATCACATCGGCTCTTGGCGCATCTTTATTCATCGCAAGGCAACGAGACCGGGCAATTCCGTTTGCGCGTGGAATACTTTGATCGCATCGATCCGCCTGAAGGCGCAACGCCGAAAATGGATTATTCGAACGTATTCACGATTGCGCGCTAGCGGCTAGTTCTGCTTAGTGCTACAATATTACTACTCGGAGCACAAAATAGGTTACACTTCGCACCTCTAGTGCTGTCATTCAGAAGGAATCTTTTTAAGCACTCGGCAGTATCTCCAGCGCGTAAAAAGATCCCGCAAAGGCGGGATGACAGGCGAGGAGGGAAAGTGTAACCTATATTTCGCTCGAAGTAGTAAGTCGACGTCACTCCTTCGCATGTCATCCCGCCGCGGCGGGACCTTCCCTCGCGCTGGGCACTGTGCTCATGTTTAGGGAAGTTCCTTTCCAGGATGACAGTGTAGAGGAGGTACGCGCCCACTCCTCGTTGTCACTCTGATGGAGTAACGATCATATGCTCTCAAGAAAAGCGCTCTTGCAAGCAAGCCTGCTGTCGGCTTTCTTGTTCAACGCGTCGGTTGTCTTTGGACAACAACGGACCGACGCCTCGTTTATCGTGAGCTACTCTTCCCGTAACATATCGCAAGCGCACGGCCTCGTGATTCTGAAACGTACATGGCCCGCGCCGGCAATAACGTCGGCGACCGCGCAATTCTCGCTTCCATGCAGCGGTATGTGTCGATTGGAAATCTACGCTCTCACCGGCCGTCTAATTTTTGCGGCGCAAGCGCCAAGTCATGAGTTGCGTTGGGACGGGCGCGATACGCATCATCGTCCGTTGGCGAATGGGACGTACCTATTTCGCATTCGCGCGCAAGAGCACTTCGACAATGAAAAACATGATACGAACGCCAGGCTTTTTGAAGATGTGACTGCCACTCATTTGCCGCAAGACACGTCGCAAACGCGCAGTGTTGCAGCCGGTGATCTCGATGGCGACGGCGATCCGGATATCGTCGCGGCGCACAATACCTTTCGTTATGGCCGACAGCCGCAGGCGCTCATCAACAACGGCAACGGCGTTTTCCGCGATGAAACGCGCGTCCGTTTTCCGGCTCTTCTCACACTGACGAACGACGTCGATATGGTCGACGTAGACCGCGACGGCGATCTCGACATTTATTTGGCGAATACGAATGCGAACGGCCCTCCGGCATTTGCTCATGTTTTGCTGATCAACGACGGCGCCGGTCATTTTCAGGATGAAACCGCACAACGCATTTTCGGAAACGCATTCTTGAGCGAGAACGTTGCCTTCGGTGATATTGATCAGGACCGCGACCTGGATTTGCTCATGGCAGTGTTGGACGCTTTTGCCGGCGTTCGGCTTTTGCTCAACGATGGAAAAGGCGTTTTTACCGATAGCACACAGAGGCGGCTGGATACCTCGGCTTATGGAGCTTTTGATTTGACGCTGCTCGATGTGAATCTGGACCACCGCTTGGATCTTGTGCTCGCCAATTTTCCGATAACGATCACGGCCGAGAACGGCAATCCCCTCGCGACGTTGAGCGGGCGGAACGCAGTCTTCATCAATCAAGGCCATGATTCTTTCCGCGACGAAACTGCAATGCGAAATATTGCCGAAGTGCAAGACCTCACTGTTGAGATCGCGCCGGGCGACGTGGATCGCGATGGTGACGTTGATTTGTTCTTCTCGAATATCGGCTTCAGCCCGGAGGAGACCGCGAACCGTCTGCTCATCAATGATGGGCAAGGCGTCTTCACCGATGAAGGCCTCACACGCCTGCCCGTTGAGAATGTTTATTGGAATAATGATGCGGATTTTGCCGACGTGAACGGCGACGGCGCATTGGACCTCTTTCTCGCGAGTGTGGAGCCGGGAGTCGATGCGAGCGATTTGCTCTATATCAATGACGGCCGCGGTTTCTTTCAAGACCGCTCGCCGCTCGATCTGCCGGAAGCAGTGGACTTCAGCGCCTCCGCGGTATTCGGAGACTTTGATCTTGACACGGACATGGACCTTTTCGTGGGCAACCACATTCGCGCTTTGGATAGCAGTTTAACGGCGCAGAATCGCATGTATCAAAATCAAACCAAACCTGCAGCAGTGGAGGAGTCGGGACACGCCCCGCAATCTTTGGCATTGTCCGCGAGTTATCCCAATCCCTTTCGCGCGCGCACGACGATTCTTTTCAAGCTGCCGAGACAAAGCATGGTGCGATTGGAAATCAATAATCTCATGGGGCAAGTGATTCGAACTTTAATCTACGAAACGCGCCCGTCCGGCGAGCACCACGTTGTTTGGGATGGACGCAACGAAGAAGGGCGCTGGGCGCCGGAAGGAATTTGTTTCTGCCGCGTGCGCATTGGAACTTTACAGCAAACGCGAAGAATCGTTTTGATGCACTAGGGGTCGTCACCCAAAAACTTTCTCATTTGCTTCGACTTCCCTTTCCAAAGCAACCGAACTCATCCCCCGCCCCCTTCTCTTGGGAAGAGAAGGGGGGAGCAAAAAAAAGATTCGGACGCTTCGCATTGGCTCTCCCCCTTCTCTTAAAAAGAGAAGGGGGCCGGAGGATGAGTTCTTGTTCCGTGTAGACGCTTAGGATCGTTGTCTTGAGAATGACGGCCTGGTGTAAATGGGAAAGTTATTTAATCGGCGTTCCTAAGCGAATTAAAGAACCAAACCCAGAATAAAATTCTGAAAGTCTATGCCCGGATGATTCATCGGCAGAACGATTTAAAATAATTCTGTCGATAGATCATCCCGCCAAAGTTTTTTTTCGGCGACACTCGATGGCTTCGGCGCATTTCGGCGGAAAAGCTTTGCCGCCGAGTAACACCGAAGGCGCCGAGTTTCGCCGAGTAGCTTCTTGCTGCTTCGCTTTGATTTGCAGCGTGTCTGCAAATCGGAGTTGTCTTTTACAAGTGAACTCTTTGCAGAGCAAGCAAAAACTTTACTAAACTTGGAAAGTTTAATAAAGTTAAACGAAATGGAAGTATCGAGCGAATTAAAATTTCACAGGAGACGCAACATGACCACCGCAACACCGCGAGGAGTTTTCGCCGTAGCCGTATTGCTTTCGACGTTCATCACAAACGCTTTTGCGCAGGAAGCGAACAGCGCACGCTCACCTCATACGCAATTGCTTCGTGCCCGAGAACTCGCGCGTGTGTTGCGCCAGTCGCCGCCTTCTTCTTCATTCAATAAAACAGCTTTGCCGAATAGATTGCACGGCGGAGCGGACCCGGCCATGGCCGGTATCGTGACTTCGAGCGACGGCTCGCTACTCGAAAATGCGATCGTGATTGCATTCACGCCGGATTCGAGTGTCACGCCGTGGAAGGGTTTTGCGTTCTCGCAAGCCGATGGCAGCTATCTCATCACGCCGCTTGTGGCCGGCGAGTATTATGTCTATGCGGAAGCGCGCGATCATTTGCAGCAATTCTTCGATCATACGGCTTCTTATTTCGACGCGAAGCTCGTCCAAGTAAACGAAGCCGACACCACGACCGGCATCGACTTCACACTCGAAAAAAATACGCCGGGCACGGGCGCGATCTCAGGCAAAGTCACGGAGGCCGGCAGCGTGCTTCCGGTTGCGAATGCCGCAATCACCGTGTATTCTATAGATGCGCCGTATTATTACGGCAGTGCCTCGGTGCAACACGACGGCACGTATCGCGTGGAAGGCTTGAAGAGCGGGAACTACATCGTGCAAGCATGGGCCGAGGATTTTATTCCTCTGTTCTATAAACAAGCGCGCGCGATTGATCAAGCCACGGCCGTGGCTGTAAATGAGCCGAGTGAAACCACGGGCATCGATTTCGCGATGAGCCGCGGCGCGATCATCATGGGCAAAGTCACGGACGATGTCGGCGCTCCGCTGCAAGGCGCTATGATCGAAGCGTTCCCCACGACGGAAGATTCCGCCACGCTCGGCAACAGAGGGTATGCGATTTCCGGCTCGGACGGTACGTATCAAATCAACGGTCTCACCAGCGGCAAGTATCTCGCGCTCGCGCAAGCGTGGAATCAATGGAGCTATGACATCGAATGGTACCATGAAGCGGATGACCTCACTCTTGCCGACACGCTCGCGGTGAATGAAGGCGAGACGGTGCGCGATATTGATTTCACGCTCAGCTTGGCGAAGGCAGCAGGCTCCATTGCCGGGCGCGTGACCAATGCGCAAGGCGAGCCGATTGCGAATGCCGTCGTGCAAACGCAGAATTGGGCCGCGCCGGGTGACTCGACCAAGCCGGTGTATTGGGGCTATGCGTATACAGATGCCGCAGGCTATTATCGCATCGAGATGCCAGCCGGAGAGTATTGGATCGCGGCGTATGCGTTCAGCTCGTGGCAATATGCGGTGCAATGGTACGATCACGTGAGCACGCAAGACAGCGCGCAGACTTTGGTCATCGCGCAAGACGTTCATCACACCAACATCGATTTTGCGCTGCCGCTCGTTGCAGGCACCAGCACGATTGCGGGTCGCATCCTCTCCAACGAAAGCGCGCCTTTGCCTTATAGTTTTGTAATGCTCACTTCGGACAACACGAGCAATCCTTCCGTAAGCGTGTGGGCTTATGGCAATGCGGATAGCAACGGCTATTATGCCATCGCGCAATTGCCGCCGGGAAATTATATCGCGCAGGCGCAAGCATGGCAAGGCGATAAATTCGGCCGGCAATGGTATCAAAACGCGGACAGCGTGCAAGACGCCACAATCATCGCGCTCGGCGTGGACGAGAAGATTTCAAATATTGATTTCACTTTGACACTGCGCCCGATCTATGGCAAGCTCTTCGGCCAAGTGGCGAGCGACAGCGGCGGCATTCCCATCGCACGCGCATACGTTGAGCTTACACCGCAGAATCGCGACTATCAACGCGGCGCGCCGTTCGCGTTTTGGGGATTGAACACGATCACCGACGACAACGGCAATTATCGTTTCGAATGGATTCCCGAGGGTGAGTATTTGATTTCCGTGCATGCGCAAGGCGCGTTCGAATATCACGAGAATGCAGTTGTGGCCGAGCAAGCGACGGTGCTCAACCTCATCGGCGGCGATTCGCTGCAAATCAATTTCGGGCTTACGCCGCGCCATGAGGGCAACGGCGCAATCACCGGCCGCGTGCTGCAAGAATACAGCAACGCAGCGTTCCCCATCGCGATCGTGACTGCGCGGCCGGTGGTTACGCCGCAACTGTGGCCGCAATCTGAAATGTTCTTCACGAATGAAGATCGTCAACCGCTCGCTTCGACGAAGACGAACGCCGAAGGCATGTATGAAATCACGAGCCTCACGCCGGGCAAGTATCGCATGCTCGCAAGCCATCTCGCGTTCGAAGGCAAGTACAACGACAACGCGAACGACTTCGCCTCCGCGCAACCGCTCGAGATCGGCCGCAGCAAATTGGAAGTCAATTTCACGCTCGTTCCCAAAGGCACAACGGGTGTGGAGGAGCAACCGAATACCACGCTTCCCAAGACGGCTGCGTTGCACGGCAATTATCCGAATCCCTTCAATCCTGAGACCAGTGTTCAGTTTTCAGTGAGCAGCGAGCAGTTGGTGAGCTTGAAGGTTTATGACGTGACGGGTAATGAAGTGGCAACGCTCGTGCATGAGAAAAAGCCCGCCGGAATTTATAACGTGCGCTTCGCCGCGAACGGCCTCGCGAGCGGCGTTTATTTCATCAAGCTGCGCGCGGGCGCATTTGTAGCGACGCGTAAGATAGCGCTGGTGCGGTGAGGCAAGGAGCCAAAAGGGATAAGGAGGCAAGGAGCCAAAAGGATAAGGAGTCAAAGAGACAAGGGTCGGCGACGAAGACTACAACGTTGAGTTCTGGGTTTCGCCTCAAAACGCGACTCTGTCATTCAGGAGGAACCTTTTAAAGCGCTTGGCACAAAGTTCATTTGAAGGCTGATTCCAGTGCTTAAAAAGTTTGTTATCGAATGATAGGTTGAGGAGTCTATGCCGACTTAACGTTGTCGTGCTAATCCTAAGAAAGGAGCAATCATGAACCGTTCTTCTTTGCGCCGTCATTGCGCCCGCTGTTTCTGTTTTCTTTTTGCTTCTTTTTTTTTGCCGTTCACTTCCAGCCACGCCCAAATCATCAATGTGCGCACCGCGCCTTTGCTCGCGGGCGAGCAATTCGGGCTTGCGCCTTCTGCGCGTGCGAGCATGGGCAACGTGAGCATCGCATACGAAGACCCATGGCAGGAGCCTTTCATCAATCCCGCCAAAGCGCGGCGATTGCAACACGGATATGGTTTCACTTCACCGGCGTGGAATCATTGGTCGTATACAATGCCGCAACCGATTTTCTTTGATTTCTCGCCTCCCAATCCCAGCGCGGAAATCTTCGGCTCTCATCTTGTGTCTTTGCCCGTCGGCCAAATCGGCCACGCCGAGAATCAATCTTCCGGATTGTTCTTCGCACTTCAGGTTCTCAATGAACGATCCTCCGGCGATTTCACTGCGTTCAATATTCCGCTGGTCGGGTTGTGGGCGCGGGACATTCCGAACACCAATTTTGCGTTGGGCATTGGAATCGATCTGGCCTATCTCGACGGCGTGGAGGGCGTGAGTTTTCTTTATCCCGGTTTTGACAATTTGAACCAGGAAGGCGCGATCTATAATTTTCGTTTGGGCGTGGCAGGCTCGCTTTCCGAGAAAGACGAGATTAATTTTTTGGCAATGCAGCATAACTATGTCGCACATCATGAGGCCAACGGCGCGGTTGAGAACAAAGATCGAAATCACGGCTGGCTCGCGAGCGTGGAATACCGCCGCGCGCTCACGCCCTCTTTGCGCGGCGGCGTGCAGCTCACCGGCAATTGGAAGACGCACCCCAAGATTCCGGACTATCCGCTCTCCGGCGTGCCGCGCGATCCGGGCACGACGCACGCATACAATTTCGGCGCGGGCATGGCGTGGCAAACGCCGGTTGCGCTCTTCGCTCTTGATGCGATCTATGAGCCGGTCGACTTCAAGACTTGGGTTGAAGCAGAAGCGCCGGTGTGCAAGCAAAAGTTTTCCAATTCGATTATCATCACCAGAACATTCTCACCGGCGAAGAGCGTTGGGTGAAGTCGCACAGCAAGTGGACCGAAGCAACGTGGACCGCGGGCGCGAGCGTGCGCCGAGGCCGGCAGGAATGGCTTTATACTTTTCAAATGATCACGGGCAACGGGCTTTTGCGCGTGAAGAGCTTCGATGGCTCCGGTTGTCCGAATTGCAGCGGAGATTTTAGCGGAGATTTTTTTATTCCGCCGATGCGCACGCTGGATATTGAGCGCGTGCCCATGTTTCGGCAACGAGTATCGTTGCATTGGCATCTATAAAAACGTTCATAAAAATTTGATTGAAAGGAAGCTCATCGTGTACACTAAAACCGCTTTTATTGCCGCTACTTTATTGCTCGCGTTCCTCATTCTGCCCGACGAGGCCGCTGCCTGCAGGTGTTTGCCGCCTCCGCCGCCCGCCGAGGCTGTTGCCAAAGCCGACGCCGTATTTTTAGGAACGGTGCTTGCGTTCGAAGAGATCGCGGAACGAGGGCATCGTCTCGCACAAATCGAGGTGATAAAAATATGGAAGGGTAAGCCGAACGAAGCGGATAGTATCACCACCGCGCTCAGTGAAGCCTCTTGCGGCTACGACTTCGAGGCCGGCGAAACGTATCTCATCTATGCGCACAAAGATGAAGGCGGCGAATTATACACGCACCTCTGCACGAACACGCGGCCGGAAAGCCGGGCGCAGAATGATTTGAATTACTTGCGCAGCTTCTCCGAGTTTCCGCTCGCGATTGGGAATACGTGGGAATTTGCGAACCCCTTTGGCAACAACCTCACCGAAACGATTTTGGATACGCTCCGCTTCAACAACACCCTGTACTATCGCATCGATCACTTTCGCGAATTCAATCAAGCCTGGCTGCGTTTGTCCGAAGACGGCAAGCTCTTCGTGCGCAGCGATACGCTCGAGCAGATGTGGGTGGATTTCAATGCCGATGAAAGAGAGACCTGGCACGTCATCGGCCCGCAAGGACTTGCGGAGTGGGAGGTGCAGCTCGTGAGTCGAACGGATACCGTCGTCACCAAAGCCGGAACGTTCTCTCCTTGCCTGCGTTTTTACTTCCGCTTCAATGGCGCAGATTATGACTGGTACGAATGGTATTTCCCCGGTGTCGGCATCGTGCGCCGCGACTTGTACGGCATTGCTCCGTTCAGCTATCCTTTGGAAAGAGTGATTCTCAATGACCCGACTTCGGTGGAAGACGAACCCGGCGAGCCTGCGCCGCACTCATTCACGTTGTCGCAAAGTTATCCGAATCCGTTCGTGTTCAAAACAACGGCGCAAACGCTCAACACCACGCTGATTCGTTATCAATTGCAAGAGCCTGCCGAAGTCACGTTGACGGTCTTCGACGCGCTGGGCCGAACCGTACGAACCTTGGCCTCGGGCCGCAAAGCTGCGGGTGAGTATCGCGCGTTATGGGACGGCAAAGACGAGCTAGGCCGCGCCGCGCCCTCCGGAATTTATTTCTATCGTTTGCAGGTGGGAAGCTTTTCGGAGCTTAAAAAGATGATCATGATTCGATAGAGGGCAAGGAGCCAAAAAAGATAAGGAGCCAAGGAGCCAAAAAAGATAAGGAGCCAAGGAGCCAAAAAAGATAAGGAGCCAAGGAGCCAAAAAAGATAAGGAGCCAAGGAGCCAAAAAAGATAAGGAGCCAAGGAGCCAAATTCGCATTCCCTATTTCTAGTTTGGGGACGCGAAGGAAATAATGAACGAGAAAAATAGAAAGCCTCGGGTTCAAAAAGAACTCGAGGCTTTTTATTTTTGCGGAACATAAAAGCCTAGCTTGAAAATATGCCTCAACAGCGGGATGCCGTCGCTTTGAAGTCACCTGGCTCGAAGAGAAAAGGTGAGATAAACAAGCAAAGAAGAACCTTCGGTGGAGCAGCGGCCAAACATAAAAAAATCTTTGTTGAACGCTACGCATCGGGCTTTCCAAATTGACCTTGCGTTTTATTCACGGCCTATTATTTTGCTCATGCGTTAATGCCCATGATTCATGAAGCGGGCAAGCCGCTCAATCCTATTGTGTTGTGAAGCGATTCTACTTTTTAACCATGGAGCACTATATGGCTGAAACGCAAACGAATCACAGCGACAATGCGATCAACGTCTTTTCTGGGCTCGGCATGGGACTGTTGGTCGGCATCATTGTCGGGTTGTCCGTGTCACCAGTAGTCTCGATCATCCTCGGCGCGCTGGCCTCGTTGCTGGCCGCATTTCTTGGCTTGCAAGAAGGCGGCGGCACGACGACGACTGGGGAAGGTTTGATGAGCAAGCTCAAAGTGAATGGCCTGCGCATCGGCAGCTTCGGTTTCGCGTGCGTTGCGGGCATTTTGCTCGGCCTCTTCTTCCGCTCGCAGGAAGTATTCTCCGATTCCATTCAAGAGGAAGTGGCGAAATGGACTGCAGCCGGCTACGATTCCACCAAAGCACGACAGTTTGTGGCGTGGAAAAAGCTCGGCATTCAACCGAAAGACACGCAAGTGCAAATCACCGAAGTGCAAAAGGCGCAATCGAGTTCGCTGTTCGGCACGCTGGCGGACCTCAATCTGTGCAACAAGATTTCTTTGGAACGGCTCGGCAACGACCCTTCGGAAGTCTTGCGTGTGTATCGCGATTTGTACAAACCCGAAATTCAAGATGAGAAAAACACGCTTTATCAAAAATTCGGAACGCTTGCCGGCGTCATCGAGCGTTTGCCGGCAGAACGCCAAAATGAAACTCTTAAAGCCGTGGAGGAGATCTTATGCGAGCTGCAAAGATTGGAAAAGTAGTTGCGTTGTTCGTGGCGCTCGTTCTCGGCGCGCCGCTTTTTTTTGCGAACGATGCTTCCAGCCAAACGGCTTCGCCGCAAGAGAGCGCGAAGTCGGTCGTCAAAATCACCTCGACTTTCGCGGGCGGCAAAGTGGAAGTCGGCACCGGCTTCGTGTGGTCGCAAGCAGACTACGTGGTGACTGCGCTGCACGTGGTTGCGGGCGCGGCGAGCATTGCGATTTATTCCGAAGCATTGAAGAAGGAGCGTGGAGCCGATATTCTCGCCGTGCATCAAGAATCCGATTTGGCCTTGCTCAAACTCAAAACCAACGATCTTGCGCTCGTGCCGCTCAAAGTGGCAAGTGCTCCGCCGAATCTCAAAGAAGAACATCATATTTGGGGTTATCCTCGCGACGTCAACACCATGCAAGGCGATGACATTCGCTTCTCGTTGAGCCTCAGCCAGCAACCGACGCTGGGGAATATTTTCAAAAGCCAGTCGGATTTCGAATCTGTGGTGGGCAAGCAAGGGTATCCGCAATATCAAGCGAAGATTTTGCGCGTAAGCTCTTCGATCCAACCCGGCCATTCCGGCGCGCCGATTTTTGACAAGAACGGCGTGGTGGTCGGTGTCGGTGATGGCGGATTGCACCAAGGTATTGCGCGCATCAATTGGGCGATTCCGACGCAAACTTATTTGGCGGGATTGCCGGCTTCCAAAGATCCCAAACCCGCAGAACCTTCCAAGCAAGCCAATCTTTATAGCACGCACGTGGAACAACCGGCGGCCGTGAAAGCTCCGGCGCGCAAGGTGAAAACCGAAGGCGGCAAAGTGAAGGTGATCAAAGCACAAACACTGCGTTTGATTTGGACCGCCTCTGTTGCTGAAGTGCTGGCGCTCGTGTCCGCGAAAGATTTGGAAGCTTTGCAGAAAATCAGCGCGGAAGTGGGCAAGAAGACTGCGGTAGATTTTCAAAAAGAATTGGTCGACGTCTATGAAGATTACAGCATCGGCGCGACTGTGGCCGTGCCTCATGGCCTCAAGTTGAGCTATGCCGCGAAGGATCGGATGTTCGAAGCCTGGTCGCCGAGCAAGCGCGTGGGTATGTTCGTGCGCTTTGAGAAAAACAAAACGCGCAAAGCCGGCAAGCTCGCGATGAAAAGTTATGAAAGCGGCTTGCGCAAAACGCCGGCGCGTATCCCTTCTTTACAAGCCGTTTTTGGGAAAACCGGTGGCGGCAAGGCGGCTTATAATTGGGAGGACACACAAGCTGATCCAGCCTGGGTGGAGCAAGAAGCATTTCCGGAGAATTGGGAAGAACAAATCGATCCTGAAATGATGGTCGATGAAGGCGGAGAGGCCGAAGAAGAATTGCTTGGTGACGAAGCAATACCGGTCGAAGAAGAAGTTCCAGTTGAGGAGGAAGAACCTGCGATTGATGAAGAACCGGCGGCTGATGAAGAACCACCGGCTGATGAAGAACCTCCAACTGAAGAAGAACCTCCTTATGATTTCGCAGGCAAACACGGCGGACCTTTTATGGATGCCGGCTACAATGGAAGAGGGATTTCGAGCAACAGCCGCTCACAAGCATTGAAAGAAAAGAAAGGCGGCCGCGAGGCGGATTTCCGCACCGAGACTTTCAAAATCTTGAAAGACAAAAAAGGCGGAAAGCAGGGCGAGATGTTTACCTCCTTCGTTTTCGACGGCCCCAATTTTCTCGGCACCAGCGTCTTTGCGCACGATTTCAACGCGATGTCCAAGGAAGACTGGGTGACGTATTACATGATGGTCCTGTGCTCGAAGCTAGCCGCGTTCTCCGTGGAATAGCGCGCATGTTCGCGTTGGGAACCACGGCCTAAATTTTACTCTCGCCGATGGAGAGTGACGGCAACAAGTCCGATGGCCTGCCGCCGTTCGCGTGGCCGCCGAAGAGGTAGATGGGGGGCGATGAGCATGAGAGCGCGCGCAAATTGTTGTTGAAAACCGGAAGGGAAATTTCTATTATGGGGAAAAGGAGAAGCGCTATGAATGAAAACATGACACTCGACGGCATCATCGAAGACCTGCAAGCCATCGAGCCGCAACTTTTGCAATTCGAGAAGAAATACCGATTGTTGAGCTCCTACTTTCACCGGCTTTATCAAATCGGCAAGCTCGAATGCGAAGAGGATTTTCAAGAATGGGCCGCGCTTTACGAAGCCAAGCAACATCGCGAGGCGCTTTTTCAGAAACATCTCAACGAAGCGCTTTCCAGCATGCCGCTCAACAGGCCCGTGGAGATCGGAGAGTTTGCATGAAACCCTCCCTGGCAAATCAACGAGACTACGAAGCATACCTCTATGCGCTCCCTTCTCTCCATCCTGAAATTGAAAACTCTACAATAACCCTTCTGCCGATCCGGATTTAGCCGGCACTCATCCCCACCACAAACACATTCCGCCTGATCTCAAGCATCACCGCGTTCTCGCGCCTGGCTTGTCATTCACCTACCCGAATTTGCCTTTCATCATTCAAGAGATTATCAACACACTCTTAGCGTAATGCTTTCATTTTTCTACAAGGCTGTGCGGCCAACGCATTCCCATACTTTTGTCGGGATCTTTTCCGAGCAAGGGTCACTTTTTGAAAATGCGATCTTTGCTCTTGAATACCATCCCCTCCAGTCGTTCCATGTCATTCACGATCTTTTGTGCCCTCTGTCGCGAGATGACTTTGCTTTTCCAAAGTGCGCGCAGAAGGGCCGGTAGGTCGTAAATTTCTATTCCGTGCGTTTGGCAATAATTCTTAACGCTCTTGTCATTACTCAAAAAAATTGCGCCGCGCCTGGCGCAAATTGCAACGGCTTCAGATTCGCCAGGCCCGAACGATTTGGGCAAATTCATCATGTCTTCCTCTTCTTCACGAACAAGACTCAAAATCAAAATCCTGCCCGCATCGGTCAATGCCAGCACGGAATCGAGAAACGTAAAGTTTAGGCGAACGGCTTCAGCAATCTCTTTGTGGACCGCTTGTGGTAGGGCAAATTGGTGTTGTGGGAATAGCTTGAACAGGAGGTCGAGTGCGCCGACGCGCGCGAAAGAGGATAGAATGTTGGTGTCGCAGAGTACCACTAGCGATGCTTCCTGAGTGAGTTGACGCTGGCATCTAGCTCGGCGACCGGAGCCGTGTCAACGACGATTTTGATTCCGCGCCGGATTAGCAGCTCATGAAAAGCCCAACGATTCAGATTGGCAATTTCCGCGGCGCGCTCCAAACTCACTTCGTTCGAGCAAAAGAGATCGACAGCGGCCTCGACCCTAAGCTTGGGGGTAACGGCCATCCAAATCGACATAGCTTGTTTCCGCGCGGCTTCGGCATTGAGATACAGCCGCGCCTTGAGCAGCGCATCCGCTTTTGGCGCAAGCGCCCGCGGCTTTGTCGCTCTCTTTTTGGTTTCTGCAATCAGCGTGTTCATCTTGATTTCCAATGTGAATGAGTTCATTTGCAGCAGCATGATAACGAAGCCTTCCGATAAAATCAAGCTTGCAGTTCGCCTTTAGGCGTTGCCCAGGGCTATTGTATGTTGCGCCGTTGGCGCGAAACCTCGCCTGTCTCTCCGTTGCAGCGTCTTTGCATGCATGCTTTTACTTTTTCTGCAAGGTGGTGCGGCCAACGCACTCCCATGCTTTTGCGAGGATATTTTCCGGCAACTGCGGGGAGCGCTACGATTGAAAAGCTTGATAGCGATTGAGCTTCCCCAAGCCGTCATACGCGGCGTATTTGTAGGCTTCGGAAAGGCTGGGGTAGTTGTAGACCGCATGAATGAATGTGTCGATCGTGCCGTTGGTTGCGATCACTTGCGCGCCATGATGCACGAGCTCTGAAGCCATCTCGCCGATAACATGCACGCCTAAAAGTTTTTTATCCTCGGGTGAAAAAATCAGCTTGAGCATGCCGCTCAAGTCGCCGATGATTTGACCGCGCGCATTGTTCTCGTAAAGCGCGCAGCCCGTGAGATAGGGGAGATTCTTCTTGTGGCAATCTTCTTCCGATAATCCCACCATGGAAATTTCCGGAATGGTATAAACCGCCAGCGGCAAGGTCGCGGCGATTTGCTCTTTGTAGCGCAAATTGAAAGCATGCACCATCGCAACGCGCGCTTGCTCCATCGAAGTGGAAGCGAGCGCCGGAAAACCGATCACGTCGCCCGCGGCGTAAATGTTCGGAACGTTGGTTTGATATTTTTCATTCACCAACAGCAAGCCGCGAGCGCCGAGCTTGACGCCAATGCTTTCCAAGTTCAACTCTTGCACGTTGCTCTGCCTTCCCGCGGCGAATAGCGCGATCTCGCAGTGCAACTCTTCATCGCTTTGCAGCTGCAACTCAGCGCGCGTTTCATCGACTTTGATATTGACCACGCGATCATTGAAGAGAAAACGCAAGCCGAGCCGCTCCAATTGCCCTTGCAAACGCTCGGCAATCTCGCGATCGACAAAAGGCAATAAGCGTTCGCGCGAGTCGATCAAAGTTACGCGCACGCCCAACGCGGTGAAAATGGAAGCATATTCGGAACCGATCACGCCGCCGCCGACCACGACCATGTTTTTGGGAATGTGGCTCATGTGCAGAATGGAATCCGAATCATAAATCACGCGATCGTCGAATGGCACCTCCGGCGGATGAAACGGAGAAGAGCCGGTGGCAATGAGAATGATGCCGGTACGAAGCTCACGCGTCGCGCCGTCGGCTTGGCGCACGCACACGGTATGCTCGTCGCGCAATGTTGCGAGGCCATGCACGAGCTCGATATTGTGTCGCGCAAGATTGCGCTGAATGAGTTGCCATTCATTTTCAACGACGATTTGTTTGCGATACATGAAATCGCCGACGGTGAGGCTTTCTTTCAACGAGTAATCGATGCCGTAAAGTCCGCGCTGGCGCAGGCCGGAAAAATAGAGTGCGGTTTCGCGCAAAGTTTTCGAAGGCACGGTCCCGGTGTTGATGCCCGCGCCGCCGAGATGCGGACTGCGTTCCACCAGCGCGACGCGCTTGCCGAAATAAGCCGCTTGTGCCGCGCCTTTCTCGCCCGCCGGGCCGGAGCCGATGACGACGAGATCATAATCGTAATGAGCTGACATGTTTCATCCTAAAAAATTTTCTTCTTGCACGCTTTCAAAGCAAAAGCTTTTCTGTAAGCGGATTTCACGAATGAAGCGGATAGAGCTAGCTTTATCCGCTATATTTGTGAAATCCGCTTACAGCAAGCCTTTGGGTTCCAACTCGTTCGCGTTGAGAAGTTCGCCGCAAGAGGTACGTTCCACCTTTCATGTTTGAAGAAAAGGCTTGAGCTGATGGCGCTCATAAAACCTTTGCATTTCTCTCGCCTGTTGAGTATGGTTGCGCACGCATAGCGAATTTCACTAGCATTTGGCGCTCTCAAAAACACTCCCCCGAACCCCCCTCAAGGGGGGCCTGGAGCAACGCATTGCTTTGCTCGCAAACTAATCAAAGGAGCCCTCATGGAATCGAACGCATGGCAAGACCTTGGTCCGGTTGCGGATTTTCAGAAGAGTGTGTTGCAGGAAGTGAATGTCGGGCGCGCGAAGATCGCGATTTCTTATAAAGACGGAGAGTTCGGCGCGATCTCAGGCGTGTGCAATCACGTGGGCGGGCCTTTGGGACAAGGCCGAATTGAAGGCGAGTATGTGACGTGCCCGTGGCACAATTGGAAGTTTCATTTCAAAACGGGCGTGGGCGAACCGGGCTTCGAAGAAGACACCGTGCCGAGTTATGAACTGCGCGTGGAGAATGATCGTTTGCTGTTGCGCCTCGAGCCTTTGACGCAACGCCACAAGAAACCGCACGAACCGCATCCGCTCGCGCGGCCGATCAAACGCGAAGACGGTCCGCTGCGCGTGGTCGGCATTTCCACGACCGTGATGGATCGCGAGCATCCGCGTTATTCTACCTCCGAAGCCTTACTGAACGTGGCGCTCGAACATGCGAAGCTCGATTTGTATTGCGAAACCAAGTTGATCAACTTGAACGCGCTGCGCTTTCGCAATTGCGAAGGGTATTATTCCAAAAGCGCGCAGGCTTGCACGTGGCCGTGCTCCATCACGCAAATGGATCCGCGCGATGAGATGGCGGAAGTTTACGAAGCGCTCGTGCATTGGGGCGACGTGATCGTGCTCTCCACGCCGATTCGTTGGGGCCAAGCAAGCTCGCTCTTTTTCAAAATGGCGGAGCGTTTGAATTGCGTGCAGAATCAAATCACGATTCGCGACCGCGTGCTCTTGCAGAACAAAGTGGCGTGCTTCATCATCACCGGCGGGCAGGACAACGTGCAGGGCGTGGCGGGACATCTGCTCGGCTTTTTCTCCGAGTTGGGGTTTTACTTTCCGCAGTTCCCGTTCATCGCGCACTCGCGCGGCTGGTCCGCGGAAGACATGGAGCGCAACGTTGTTCATGTGATGAACAGCCAAGAGCTGCGCGAGGGCGCGAAGGAATTGGTCGTGCGCGCGGTTGAGTTGTCGAACGTGCTCATCAATCGCCATTTGATCATCGACAAAACGCCGCGCGGTGGGCGCAAAGCGCATAAGTTGGAGGTGATGGCGTGAGGCTACAACTTTGCTATGTAGCTTAAGGCGGCCCACACGGATCAACAACACACACTGAAAAGCTTTTTCCGCGTGCGTTTTTGTTCCGTGTGGGGAGTGCAACAAGTTCAATGGTTTTGCCAAAAATCGTTTTGTCTTTCAAGGTAGAAGTATTCGACGCCATCGTTCTTACCATATCGTTCTTGCAATTGTTTACGCACACCTACTTTTCTGTCCGTATTTTCTTGCAGGTTTTTCCGGCTTATTGTTGAGATAAGGACCAGTCGTATGGATGATCTGCAAACCGCCGCACAATTACTCCCTTCGGTTTCCGTCGTCGTGCCCGTTTATAATAGCGCAAGCACGCTCGCGGAATTAACGGCGCGTCTCGACACGGTATTAACGCCTTTGGTGCAGAGTTGGGAAATCATTTTCGTCAATGACGGCAGCCGCGACCGAAGCTGGCAAAGCATCTGCGGGCTGGCGGAGGAATATCCCAATGTGCGCGGCGTCGATCTTATGCGGAATTACGGCCAACACAATGCGCTCTTGACCGGCATTCGCAACGTGCGCCACGAGCTGGTCGTGACGATCGATGATGATTTGCAGCACCCGCCGGAGGAAATTCCAAAAATGCTGGCGAAGTTACAAGAGGGCCATGACGTGGTATACGGCTCGCCGCAACAGGAGCAGCACGGCTTGTTGCGCGATTTCGCTTCGCAAATCACCAAACTGGCTCTGCAAAGTACGATGGGTGTTGAAAACGCCCGGCATGAAAGCTCGTTTCGCGTTTTCCGCGCGTGCGTTCGTGAAGCTTTTTTGCACTACAACGGGCCGTTTATTTCTCTCGACGTGCTGTTGACGTGGGGAACGAATCGCTTTGATTTCGTGCGCGTACGCCATGAGGCGCGCCGCGACGGCGTATCCAACTATACCTTTGGCAAGCTGGTCACGCACGCGCTCAACATGATGACCGGATTCAGCACCATGCCGTTGCAAATCGCGAGCTGGGTCGGCTTTGCTTTCACGCTCTTCGGCGTCGGCGTGTTGATTTACGTCGTGGGCCGCTTTGTGTTGGAAGGCGGCAGCGTGCCGGGCTTTTCATTTTTAGCCTCGGTCATTGCGCTGTTCTCCGGCGCGCAATTGTTCGCGTTGGGTATCATCGGCGAGTATCTCGCGCGCATGCACTTTCGCAGCATGGGCCGGCCGTCGAGCGTGATTCGCAATGTGGTTGGCTATGCTCGCGACGACGAATCAACTCGTGACCGCCAAGAGGCGTGCATGAACGGCGCCGTTCATCATCCCGCTTACAAACCGCTGTTCGCGAATCCGGTGGCAGGCTCATGAGAGTCGCATGCATTCAATCGAGTTACATTCCCTGGAAAGGTTACTTCGATATCATTCACGACGTCGACGTGTTCGTGTTTCTCGACGACGTGCAAATGACCGTACGCGACTGGCGCTCGCGCAACAAGATCAAAACCGCAAAAGGCACGGAATGGCTCACCGTGCCGGTTGCCAAAGTGCAGCGGCAACAACTTATTCATGAAACGCAAATCGCCGAGGGTGATTGGCAGCAGCGGCACTTGAAATCGCTGCAACACAACTATGGCCGCGCGCCTTACTTTCAGGATTATCGCGCGCTTTTGGAGCGGCTCTATTGCCAGCCGCACACGAACTTGTCCGAATTTAATCGCCTCGCCACGAGTTTGATTTGCGACCTTTTGAGAATCAAGACGCGCTTGATATGTTCCATGGATTTGAATCCAGTGGGGACGAAGGACGATCGCTTGATCGACATTTGCCAAAAGCTCGACGCGCGAAGTTATTTGTCCGGCCCCTCTGCGCGCGATTACATCGTCGCGGAAAAATTTCAGGCTGCCGGGCTCAAGCTGGCTTATAAAGACTACGCTGGATACCCCGAGCACCCCCAACAGTATTCTCCCTTCAGTCACGAGGTGACCATATTGGACGTGCTGTTCAATTGCGGGACGCAAGCGCCGCATTACATTTGGGGCTGGCGCGCCAATGCTTCCGCTTCACTTTAAAAAACTTTGGCAGGATGATTTACCGGCAGAATTATTTCACATCATTCTGTCGCCAAATTATTCTGCCATAAATTTTCAGCCCCGCCACGGCAGGATTATTCTGCGCGTGGTTCTCTCATTCGCTTAAATCGCAGCGGAGCTTCATTTCATGTTCAAAAACCTCTTCACGATTTTGCGCGACGTTTGGCGCTCGATAAAAAAACGCGGGCTGAAAGACACGTTGTTGCTCATCTATTTCGAGTTCTATTTCGATTTCAAATATAAATCCGAAACGTTGAAGATCATCGAGCTTGCCGATCTCAACGACGTGAAAGCCACCAAAGCATACAGCGAACGCTATCAAGCCACGCCGTATTATTTTCTGCGCAAGCCGTTGCTGAAGCTGCGCAACGAAGTGAAAGGCTCGAGTTTTTTGGATTACGGCTGCGGCAAAGGCCGGGCGCTGCTCCTGGCCGCGGAATTGGGCGCAAATGAAGTTTACGGTGTGGATTTTTCCGAGCAGTTGTGCAAAGTCTGCGAAGACAATCTGCAGCGGCACGGCAAGACGAAAAATTATTTTATCGCGTGCGGAGACGCCGTGGAGTACGAGCTGCGCGATCACGTCAATTTCATTTATTTTTGCAATCCCTTCAACGACGTGCTCTTGGAAAAGGTATTGAAAAAGATCCGCGCTTCGCTCGATAAAAATCCGCGCAAAATGGTCATCGTGTATTTCAATCCCATTCACGAGAAGCTGTTTTACGGCATCGGCTTTCAGCGCGCGGAGCGCATCACGCAACGCAACTGGGAAGATCACATCACCATCTTGAGAAATTGACGGTGCCGAGCCGCGAATGGAAAGTGGGGCTCGTTTGGGTGAGCTTGTCGCTGCTCGCGCAAACCGCAGCGAACGTTTTCGCCAAGCAGGCCGCACTGGAAAGTGCCGGCGGCGGCTTCGTTGCACTGCTCTTGAATGGGTGGAACTTGTTGCAGCTCTCGGCGCTCTTTTGCCAAGCGTGTTGCTGGATTCTGTGCTTGCGTAAATTTTCCCTTTCCGTGGCTTATCCGATTACCAGCGTGGTCGTCGGCCTCAATTTGCTCTGCGCTTGGTTGATCTTCAACGAAACCATTGCCGCGCAAAACGTGATCGGCGCCGGCTTGATTATGTCGGGCGTCGTCTTGATTGGAAGCCGGACAAAAACCATATGAGGGCGATAGTATGAATCACTATTTAGCCATGACTGCGGGCATTCTGCTCACCGGCTTCGCGCAGGTGTTGCTGAAACGCGGCGCGATGGGCAACGGCTCGTGGCTGCAAAATTTTTTCAATTGGCGCACGCTCACGGGCTACGGCATTTTCGGATTCGTCACGGTTTTGAATCTTTACGCGCTGCAAGCGATTGATCTCAAAACCATGAGCGCGTGGGCCGCGAGCACGTATGTTTGGGTGATCGTGCTCTCGTGGAAATTTTTGAAAGAAAAAATCGACGGCCGCGCCGCGCTGGGCTGCGTTTTGATCGTTCTCGGCATTATCGTTTTCAATCAGATTTAGGATCGAATCTCATGTACGACATTCCCTTTAACTCAGCGGCTTTGAGCGGCAAAGAGCTGGAGTATATCAAACAAAGCGTGGAGAGGATGCACATTTCCGGCGGCGGGCCGTTCACGGAAAAGTGCCACACGCTGCTCGAACAAGCGCTGCACGTGCCGAAGGCTTTGCTCACCACTTCCTGCACTCATGCGCTCGAGATGGCGGCATTGCTGCTCGATATTCAAGAAGGCGACGAAGTCATCGTGCCTTCATTCACTTTTGTGACCACGGTGAATGCCTTTGTGCTGCGCGGCGCCAAGCCCGTGTTCAGCGATATTCGGCCGGACACATTGAATATGGACGAGGCGCGGCTGGAGCCTTTGATTACGCCGCGCACGAAAGCCATCGTTCCAGTTCATTATGCCGGTGTTGCGTGTGAAATGGACGCCATCTGCGCGATCGCGAAGCGGCACGGCATTCCGGTTGTGGAAGACAATGCGCACGGCTTGTTCGCAAAATATAAGGGCCGCTATCTCGGCACGTTCGGCGCGTTGGCCACGCAGAGTTTTCATGAAACCAAAAATTTTACCTGCGGCGAAGGCGGCGCGCTGTTGATCAACGAGCAAAAACATATTGCGCGCGCCGACGTGATTTGGCAGAAAGGCACGAACCGCAGCCGCTTCTTCAGAGGCGAAGTGGATAAATACACCTGGGTCGATATCGGCTCGAGTTATTTGCCCTCTGAAATTTTAGCGGCGTTCTTGTATGCGCAACTCGAAGCGCGCACGCAAATACAAAACCACCGCCGGCACGTTTGGAATTTTTATCATGAACATTTGCAAGCCGTCGCCGCTTCCGGCGCGTTGCGTTTGCCGCACGTGCCGGAACATTGCGAGCAACCTTTTCACATGTATTATCTTTTGCTGCCTTCGCTCGAACAGCGTCAGGGTTTGATCGCGCACCTCAAATCGCGCGGCATTCATGGCGTTTTTCACTACCTGCCTTTGCACCTCTCCGATATGGGCCTGCGCTTGGGCGGCCGCCCCGGCGATTGCCCGGTGACCGAAGAGATCAGTGATCGTTTGCTGCGCCTGCCGTTTTATAATGAGCTGCACGAAGCGGAGCAAGCGCGCGTGGCCGAGGCCGTGCGGGAATATTTTGCGGGTTGAGCCGTGCGCTTCGCCAAAGTGTGAGCGGCGCGCGTAAATACCCCTTGCGCGTTTTTGCAGCCGCGCCCGAGTGTTCGTTGCTATCGTCACGTTTACGCCGTCTCATCTCACACCTGAATCATGATCGTTTCGAAGCTTGAAACGGGGAGCCTGAATGCCGTTTCGGCCTTGCACGAGCGGAAGCGCACGAAAATGCTTTGGCTCATTTTGGCCGTGGCCTTGGCGACGCGCGTATGGGGCGCGTGGTTCGGCTATCCCGAGATCATCCATCCCGACGAGCACCACATTTCCGGCCGTGTTTTGTTGATGCTGCAAGCGCCGGAATACGACCTCAATCCGCGCTTCTTCGAATATCCCTCTTTGTATTTCTATTTGCTCGGGCTGCTCTATCTCGCCGCCGGGCTGGTGTTGTCCGCGGCCGGCGTGATTGGCGGCTTGCACGAGTTGCATGATTTCGCGCAGCAAAATATTTTTTATTTCCATCTGCTGGGCCGGCTCATGACCGCGGCTTTCGGCGTGGCGACGGTTTATCTCGTGTTTCTCACCGCGCGCAAGCTGTGGGGACAAACTGCGGCTTTGCTGGCCGCGTGGTTTCTTTGTCTCAGTTATTTGCACTTCACCGATTCGCACTATCTCGCCACGGATGTGCCCTCCGCCTTCTTTGTGCTCTGGGCCGCGTATTTGGCGCTCACGGCAATGCAAGAACGCCGCGCGAACACGTTATCCCTCGCCGCTTTTGTTTCCGGGCTTGCGGCTTCCGTGAAATACCCCAACGGCCTGGTGTTGCTCACCGTTCTCTTCGCAGCCGTATTCTTTTGCCGCGCCGGCGCTGAAGGGCATAAAGCCTCCTTTCCAAAATTATTCTTAAAACTCTCCGCGCTCGCGGCTTTCGGTTTTTTGTTGGGAACGCCCTATGCCGTGCTCGATTTCAAAACCTTTTGCAAAGATTTGATCGGCCAATTGCTGCACTCGGACTTGGGGCATTTGGGCGTGGAAGAAACCGGCTTTCTCGGATACTTCTGGCCGTTGGCGCCCGCGGGTGGAATGGGCATACCTTTGATTCTAACAGCGCTGCTCGGATTATGGTTTTCTCTTTGGCGGCATGAAGCGCGCGATGGGCTCCTCTTATCGTTTCCTCTTTTTTTCTATTTGCTGTTGGGCAACTCTGCGCTCAAAGTCGATCGCTACTTGATTCCCGCCATTCCGTTCTTTTGCGTCTACGCCGCAATTTTTGTGGAGAGGTTTGCCGCGCTGCTAAAGGCGCGTGTCGCGCCGCGTTTGATGCTCGCAACGCTGGCTTTGTTGCTCTCTCTGCAGCCGGCTTATTACCTGTTCAAATGGTGTTGGCTCGTCGATCAGCCCGATACTCGTTTCGAAGCTGCGGCATGGATTGAAAAACATTTGGCGCCGGACCTGGTAATCGCCACGCGCGTGGGGTCGTGGATGTTTCCCAAGCTGAGGGAGGATCAACGCAAACTCAAACAGCTGGATTTGTTCATGGAAGAGTCCATGCGCGCGCGCATGGAGTTGAAGCTCAAACTTTTGCAACAACCCCTCACCGCATGGCTCATGCGCCGCGTGTTCAATGACAACACGAACATTGAACACTTGCAGCGCGAGCTGCAAAGCTCGCCCACCTTCACACAATTGCGCGCTCCGACTTTGGAGTGCTTGCGCAGCGAGGGCGTTCAAATCGTGATCACTGCCAGCTTGTTGGAAGAAAGGTTTTATAAAAAGACCACGCAGGAAAAGTTTCCGGAGATGGCAAGGTCGTGGCAGGATTTTTTTGCGAACGTTGCGCGCGAAGGCGAATTGCTGCAAGAGTTCGTGCCGCCGGAAAGCTTGCGCCATCCATGGGGCTTGGGATTTTTGGAGCGGCCGGTAATTCGGATTTATGACATCACTTCGCGCTGATGCTGAAGCATCAGGCTAAAAGATGCAAGCCAGCTAAAGTTGGCTGTTGCCCTATGGGTTTTAGCCGTCTTATGAAATTTGACGATCAAAACCGGTGGCTATATGCGCCTCCCATACCATGTCAGAAGGAACCTTTTTAAGTACTGGAGTTGATGCCCAGGACCGAAAAAAGTTTCCTTCTGAATGACAGGTCGTGGGGAGCGATTACCGAATTTGAAAGTCAAAACTCATTAGGCGGCTTTCACCTCTTCGCGCTGATGCTGAAGCATCAGGCTAAAAGATGCAAGCCAGCTAAAGTTGGCTGTTGCCCCATCGGTTTTAGCCATCTTTAGATGGCTTTCACCTCTTAGTCTGATGCTTCAGCATCAGACTTCAGCATCAGACCGAGCCGTGTTTGCCGCTGAAACACTGTCCGCGTTGAAACGAGTTGCCCGGCGCAGAAACGAGTTTTTTGCGAGGCCGCCTAGTCAGAAACACCTCGCGCCCGCGCGAAAAATTACTTTTCTTTGATTGGCATACGCATTGCCTTTTTTCCGTTTGTGAATGGTTAGAGCATATCGCGAAACAGAGTTTTGCATGCACTCGTGTTCCCATCCCGACGCTTCAGGATGGGAACGAGTAGTTGAAGCACCTCAGAGCGACATCAAACATCATTGGAGTAAGCATCGTGAAGGCATCTGAGATGATTTCGTACAGGGAGAGCACGTTCCTCGGAGCACCCATTTCAAAACGCAAGCCCGTCGCGAGCTGGACGAGGTTGCTCTGTGTTTTGGCTTGCAGTTTTTTTCTCGCGCAAGAAGCCGCCGCGCAACTCAAAATTATGCCGCTGGGAGATTCGATTACCGAAGGCGACAAATCCAGTGATTTGGCCGGTTATCGTTCCCGCCTCTTCAACAATTTCAGGAACAGCGGTCATCGCACCGATTTTGTCGGCGGTTTGAGCAGCGGCACGGGCTTCTTCGACACACAGCACGAAGGTCACGGCGGCTTTCAAGCGGACCAATTACGCGATGCGGTTTCGGGTTATTTGAGCGCCAACCCGCCGCAAGCCGTGCTCTTGATGATCGGCGTCAATGACATCACTGCGGGAAAAGCGCCCTCGGCCATTCTCGCGGAAATTTCTGAAACGCTCGATCGCATCCAGCAATTCAATCCCAAAACCGAAATCTATCAAGCCACGGTCACGCGCCGCAAAGACGGCAATCAGACTGACGTCAACTCGTTGAACAGTCTCATTCGCCAGCTTGTAACGACCAAGCAGGGGCAAGGCTTCGATATTACGTTGGTCGATTTCACGGGTGACATGACCAATGCGGATTTGGCGGACAACATTCATCCCAATGATGCGGGTTATCAAAAAATCGCGGATAAATTTTATAGCGCGATCATCGCCAAACACGCGCCTTCGCTCGAGACCTTTACGGACGATTTCAATCGCCCCGGGCCCGGCTTGGGCACAGCGTGGAGCGCCAACGCGGCCATGCGAATTTCGAGTAATCAACTCAGGAACACTTCCACCACGGAGAGCTTCAATTTCATTGCGCTCGCCACGGAAATTACGAATCCGCGTTTGGTCAGTTTCAAATACGGTGCGGCCTCGAATCCCGAAGGGCGCGCGTTCAGCGGCTTGATCGTGATGGTGGACAATCCCGAGCACAATCAAGCGAACGGCTATTTGATCTTTCACAATTCCGAAACCAATCCGAAATCCTTGCGGCTCTATGAAGTCGTCAACGGCCAGATTGCCGCCAGCCCGATTCAAAACCTTCAACCCGACGCGCCTGATCCGCAAGCCGGCGACGTTTTTCAAGTCGAAGTCGGCACGGATGCTCAAGGCCACAAATTCACCGTAACCATCAATGGTATTGTGGACGGCATTCTGCGCGATTCAAATCGGCTGCAAGGCAATGCCTCCGAACTTTATGCCGGCGTGCAAATTCATGGCAACACCACGAACGGTGTGGATGATTTTTTTGCCACGACTGCGGGCGATTTGGTGGCGCCGGCTGCCATCACGGATTTGCGTTTTCTCTCCGCCACTTCTTCCACTGCCACCTTGGAATTCACCGCCACCGGCGATGACGAAAATATCGGCGCAGCTTCGCGTTATGACGTGCGCTATTCCACTGGGAATATCACTAACAACAATTTCAACAGCGCCAACCCGGCGAACGTGACGAACGTGCCGAGCGTGGCCGGCACCGTCGAACAAGTTACGGTGGCGGGGCTGGATGGCGGTGTGGAATACAATTTCGCGATCAAAGTCATTGACGAGGTCGGCAACACTTCCGGCATTTCAGGTCTGGTGAGCGGCAGCACGGCTTTGCTCGCCACGAAGAAAGATGATTTCAACCGCACGGGCCCGAGCTTGGGGAAAGATTGGGCCGCAGGCTCCGGCATTAGAATCGTAAACGGCACGGCGCAAAACACCGGAACGAGCGTGCAAGCCGCAGTGCTCAAAACTCGGCGCAATGCGCAGGAAGTTTCCGTCATGCTGGGGCCGGAAGTGGACGGCAACGGCGGCCGCAGTGTGGGCATTCTGGTGATGGCCAGCGATTCCGTGGATACGCCGAGCGGCTATTTGATTCAACGTATCTTCCGCGGTAACCGCGAAGAAGTGGCATTGTACAACGTTGTGAACGGCGTGATTGGCGAAGAAATCAACGGCGGACCTTCTTTGATACCGGCCACACCCGATGACAGCTCGATCGTCACGGTGATCTATGATCTCCAAGATAGTTTCAACAGATTTAATGTTTTTGTCGATGGGCAATTTGATCGCGAGCTCTCCGATTCGCAAAAGCGGCACGCGGGCAAATACGCAGGCTTCATGCTCGAACCCGGCGGCGCAGCCACGGCAATTGAATTTTTCAGCTTGGCGGTGCCGATCAAACCCGCATCGCGGTTGAGCAAAGTTTCCGGTGACAATCAAGTGGGACAGGTCAATCAAGCCTTGGCAGATCCGCTCGTGGTGAAGCTGCAGGATGATGATAATAACCCGGTGGTTGGCAAGCCGGTGGATTTCGAGGTGACGCCCGCGGGCAACGCGACGGTTGATGTTCCACCTGCGCCCGACGGCGGCATTCGCGCGGAGGCGGAAACGGGCGTGGTGGAGTCGCCCATGGTTATTCGCAATGACGTGGATGCTTCGCGCGGCAAGTACGTGGTTTATCCTCTCGGCCAATCCGCGGCTGCCAGCGTGACGATCACATTTAAAATCAAGACCGCGGGCAATTATTATATTTGGGCGCGCAGCCTTGAAAGGAATACAACAGGTGAAGGTCGATGGACCGTAAAAGTAGATGGCGGTGTGGCGTTTACTTACACCGTATTCGAAGGCGAAATGCGCACCTTTTGGGATTGGGAGCGTTTGCCCAATACGCCCCAAGGAACGCAGACGTTTAATCTCAGCACCGGCGATCATACCATTGAATTCGACGCGCAACGCGAAGACACGTGGCTGGATAAAATTCTCGTGATCGCGAACCCCAACTTTGTGCCGAACGGTTTGGAAGATCCCGGATTCACCACGGACGGTGAAGGCCTCTCGAGCGCGCAAATCTTGTTCGGCAGCAGCGCCGGGCAAATCACCGTCAGCGCTTCGCATGCGAGCTTGAATCCGGTTTCCTTCAAAGCGAATGCGAGCGGCGGCCCGGCAACCGGCATGCAGCTCTCTTCCGGCAACAATCAAACAACGGCAGCCGGACAAACGCTCGCGCAGCCTTTCGTCGTTACCGTGCGCGACATCGCGAATAACGTGGTCGCGGGCCACAAGGTGAGCTGGGTGATCACGGCCGGCGACGGCAAGCTTTCCAACTATACGAGCACGACCGGAATCGACGGCAAAGCTTCGACGACGCTCGCGCTCGGGGTTTCGCAAGCTGCCAATAAAGTGCAAGCGCGCAGCTTGAAGCAGGACGGCAGCGATCTCGGCTCGCCCATCGAATTTACCGCAACCGGGGCAACGGGCTTGCCTAAGAATCTCGCGTTGGTGAGCGGGAATACTCAAACCGCAACCGTGCGCGCGAACGTGCCGAATGATTTGGTGGTGCGCGCGACGGATGCGGGCAGCAATGGCGTTGCGAACGTGCCGCTCGAAACCAACATAATGCGCGGCGGCGGTTCGCTGGCCGTGGAAGTCAATCTCATCAATCGCGGTTTTGAAAGCGCGACGGGTAGCGGTTTCCCGCAAGGTTGGGACGCGGAAGGCAGTGCCATTGCGAGCGAGGCGAAAACCAGCACGAACGCTCCACATGGCGGCGCGCGCAGCTTGGAAATAAATTCTGCCCGTGCTGCGGAAGTGGGCGTGAGCCAAGCGCTCAACTATGCCGCGAACACGAGCTACGTGCTCACGTTTTGGGCCAAGGTGATGAGCGGCACGGCGCGCGTGCGTTGGGAAATGAATGATGCGAGCGGCAACGTGAATGAGACGATCATCGATCTCGTGCGCACTGCTGCGAATGTAAATTGGGTGCAGTATCGCTTGCTGGCAACGAACGGCCAAGCAGGCAGCAGACGTTTGCGTTTCGTGACGGATAACCGCGGCGGCAATTTCTTTATCGACGACATTCGTCTCGTATCCGCCACGGGCAGCAACGGCCGTTTGGCTACGAGTTGGACCCTGGGCGATACCGCAGGCGTGCAGCGCGTGGAATTTCGCGGCATTGCCGACGGTGCAACGCTCACCGGCTCGCCTGTGGTTTTGAATGCCACAGCTACTGCCGGTGCGGCTGCCAATTTAGAGAAGTATCGCGGCGATAATCAAAACGGGACCGCGAGCCAACCTTTGCCGGAATTGCTCGTCGCGCGCGTAACGGATATAACCGGCCTGAACGGTGTTCCTGGCGTACCGGTAAAATTTACGGTGAGAGCTGGCGGCGGAAAAATCGAAGGTAATCTCAACACGAAGACCGTGAATACCGGCAATGACGGCACGGCTTCCGTCTCATACACGCTCGGCCCGAACAACGACGTGCAGAATCAAGTGGAGATTACTTCTGCGGGATTGGCCGGGAGTCCGCAAAGTTTCATTGCCATTGCCGCGGTTCCGGGCAGCGCTTCAATCACCGGCGGCAACAATCAAAAAGGCTCGGCCGGGCACGTTGTGAACACGCCGCTCTCTGTGAAAGTGCTCACGCAAAGCAGCACGCCGCTCTCCGGCTATCCCGTGATCTTCGAAGTGCTCGAAGGCGACGGTACCATCAACAAACAGATGAAAGACACTCTGCTCACCGCCACCGACGGTGTTGCACGCGCACCGTTGCGTTGCGGCCTCACGCCGGGCGCGCTTAATCGCGTGCGAGCCTCGGTTTTATTCGGCGGCAATGCCGTTCCGACTTCGCCATTCACGTTCACGGTGCGCACGTACGGCTTGCGTAATGTTAGAACCGACTCCGGTGACGTGCAAGAAGGTGTGGTGGGAAATTTTCTGCCCAGCCCACTCGTGGTAGCAGTATTGGATTCTGCGAGCAAAGGCATTGCCGGGCAGAGGGTCACGTTTGCGGTCACAGCCGGCGGTGGTAAATTTCAAAACGGCAACGCGCAATTCGTTGCAACTACGGACACTGCGGGCAAAGGCCGGGCAAGATTACGGCTCGGCTCGCAACCGATCGAGAATAAAGTAACGGCTTCGACCACTCCCCCGCTCAACGGTTCGCCGCGCACGTTCACGGCCAGAGCGCAGGTGAGCGCGCCGGATACGTTGGTAAAAGTGAGCGGCGATAGCGCTTCGGGCGTGGTGGGCAATCCCGTGCAAACGCCGTTCGTGGCAAAAGTTTCGGATCGCTTCAACAACGGCATCGACGGCGCAAAAATTATTTTCAGAGTGGTGGGCGGCGGCGGCAATATCGGCGGGAAGCAAATCGATACGTTGACCACGCAAAACGGCGGCAGAGCGCAAGTGACTTTGACGCTCGGCCCGACCACGAACGGCGCGCCGTACAACAACATCGTGGAAGCGCGCGCGTTCAACGGCTCGATTCCACTGAAAAATTCTCCCACCAGATTCGTAGCCACGGCAACAGCAAGTCGCGCGCGTGTGATGTCGGATAATGGCGGCAATCGCCAAACCGATGGCATCGCCGGACAAGCCTTGCCTCTGCCTTTCAAAGCGCTTGTGAAAGACGGCGTGGGCGCGGGCAATCCGGTGTCGGGTCATCCGGTCACGTTTCGTGTCGAGCGCGGCCGCGGAAAATTTGCGAACGGCAAAATCGACTCAACTGTGTTTACCGGGAGCAATGGCATCGCGCAATTGAAATTAATTTTGGGCGGCGAGATTTTGCCGGATAGTCAAATCGTTGTGGCCACTTCGAACGACGGCACCAATGCTTTGCAAGGCTCGCCGATGCGATTCGTGGCGAATGCAAATGCCGGCAACCCGAGCCAAGCCACTTCGCGCGTGATTGCCGACGGCACGGTGCGCGCCGATAATGTTACCTATAAAGACGTGATCGTTGAAATCAACGATAGCTTTGGCAATCCGGTCGCGGGCAAATCCGTAATCCTCGAAGTGACCAACGGGCCGAACGACATTGTGCAGCCCGCGGAATTGACGAACTCGAGCGGCCAAGCGTTTGGAAAATTCAAATCCTCGAGGTCGGGCGATAAAATCGTCTCCGCGTTCATTCCGAGCGGAATTCGTCTCACCAATGTGGGCGCGGTCGCGTTTCTGCCGCTCGAACCGAATCGCGTGGGTTTGATTTCGGGCAATAATCAAAGAGGCAATATCAACACGGCCACGGCATTGCCGCTCGTGGTGAAGGTGGGCGATAGATTCAACAATGGCGTGCCGAACAGCGAAGTGACGTTCCGCGTACACAGCGGGCCGGGCAAGATGAGCAACGGTGAAACCAGCATGAAAGCCACCTCCGGTTCGAATGGTGAAACCGAAGCGTTCTTCATCTTTGGCAGCGCCACGGGTGAAAGTCAAATTCGCGCGGAAGCGTCGGGCCTGGTCAATTCGCCGGTGGTTTTCTTGGCAACTGCCGTGAACAATCCCGCTAAAAGTTTGGAGTATGTTTCTGGCAATGAGCAAAGCGGCATTGCCGGCGAAACTTTAGCGGAGCCGCTCGTGGTGAAAGTGACTGACAATACCGCGAAGGCGGTATTCAATACCACGGTGACTTTTCAAACGACTTTCGGCGGCGGCACGCTCAACGCCACGAACGTGAGAACGAATGAATACGGCGAAGCGCGCGTGACGCTCAGGCTCGGCGAGCAAGCCGGCTTGAACGCGGTACGCGTGAGCAGCGAAGGCCTCGACAACTCGCCGATTGATTTCAGCGCGCAAGCGATCGGAGGCCAAGCCTGTTGCGTCACTCCTCTCATTCCAAGACCGAGCGGCCGCGTCGCCGGCCAATCCGGTCCGATTCGCGTGCAAGTGACGGACAATCGCGGCAATGGTATCGACAATTACACGGTGCAATTCCGCCTCGTGAAAGGCACGGGCAGCTTGACGAGAACTTCCGTGGCCACCACGGGCGGCGGCATTGCCACCACGTTTTTGAATTTTGATAACACCAGCGGCTATCGTTCCGTGCAAGTCATTGCGGACGGTCTCGCCGGCTCACCCTTCACGATTCCGGTTTATGCGCAAGCGGAGGCCGCGGTCACGATGCAGCCCGTCGCGCGCACGAACAATCAAGGCGGCACGGTTAAGAAACCGCTCAACTTTCCGTTACAAGTGCTCTTTCGCGATCAATACGGCAACCCGAGTTTGGGCGAAGGCATGGATTTCGTGATTACCAGAGGCGGAGGCTATTTGAACGGCCAACCGAATTTGGTTTCGTTCAGCGCCGTGAGCGATAGCAATGGCATCGCGCAAGTTAATCTTACACTCGGCGCTGCGGCCGGTGAGAACAAAGTGAATGCGATCAAACGCGGCGGCAATGCCATGCCTTCGGTGACGTTCACGGCTACCGGGTTCACGAATAATTTCCCGGTCTTCAACGACGTGCCGGATCAGAAAATCACCGAGCGGGATGTTTTGGAATTTGTTTTGAGCGCAAGCGATGCGGACGGCGACGGTATGACTTTCGGAGTGAGCAGCTTGCCACCGGGGGCAGCCTTCGATTCAACCAATTCGCGCAAGTTCGTTTGGCAACCGAATTACAGCAGCGCGGGCACGCACGAAGCCGTGTTCTACGTGCGCGACGGCAAAGGCGGTATCGACATCGAAGCCGTGCGCATTGAGGTCGCGAATCGTAATCGTCCCCCGCAAATGTTGAGTCGCATTCCGGTCGGCAACGGCGATCCCTCGAAAGCGGATACGACTTTCAAAGAAGGCAACGACGGCGTGGGCAGATTGAAAATGAGTGTGAAAGCTTTTGATGAAGACGCGGGCACGACGCTGCACTACACGTGGTATCAAGACGGCCGGCGCGTGGGAAAGGATTCGAGCGGATACGCGTTTGTGGGTTTGCCCGGGCTTTCTTATGTGCTCTGCGTCATCTCCGACGGCGAAGACGAAATCAAAACCGAATGGGCGGTCAAAGTACCGGTGTTGTTGAGCAGCCTCTCCGCGAGCGCGGACGTGAAGGGCACGGTGACGCTGCGGTGGAACACGAGCGCGGAGAGTTACAACGCGGGCTTTCACGTGCAGCGCAGCCAAAGCTTGAACGGCCCGTTTACGCGCATCACCAGCGAGATGATTCGCCCGCGACGCGATGGAACCTATTCGTTCGTGGATGATAAAGTGCATGCCGGCGCCAAGTATTATTACAAGCTCGAAGACATCGACGTGAGCGGCCGCTCGACCTTGCACGGCCCGGTGGAAGCGTTGGTGGCTTTGCCGGTAAGCTACGGCCTCAGCCAGAATTATCCGAATCCATTCAATCCGAGCACCAATATCGAGTATCAATTACCCAAGCCCGGTCGCGTGCAGCTTACGATTTACAACACGCTCGGTCAAAAAGTGATTCGCCTCGTGAATGATTTCCGCGAAGCCGGACGCCATACGGTACTTTGGAACGGACGTGATCAACACGGCAACGCGATGCCCTCGGGCGTGTATCATTATCGCATCGAAGCCGATGATTTCGTCTCGACAAAAAAGATGGTACTCGCGAAATAAAAGCGCTTGGCGCAGAGCGCCTAGAGCAGAGCATAAGCTTTGCGCCGTGCGCTATGCCCTCTGCGCTTTCCCTTTCGGCTCCTCCTCTCCTAATAAAAAATCCCTCGGAGTTTCGGCTTCGGGGGATTTTTGTTTCCGGCTCAAAAAAATTTACTCGGCTCGAATCACGCCACGGCAAAATCCGTCAATGCTCGCTTGCGTTGGGAATAGAAGGCCAGCACGATCTTGTCTTTTTGCACTCCGGCATCGAGCAAATCCTGCGCGATGCCTTGCGTGCCGTCGTGCTGAATCCAGATTTTGTCACCTATCAAATCGATGTGAAGAACGCTGCCATGAATGCGTTCGCTGGCTTTCCACCCCACGTGCATCAACTCGTAATGCCCTCGTTCTTCATCAAAAACGATTTCAGGTTGGATGTCGCCATTGGCGGGCTTAAACCGTGCGTATTCCGAAATAACGCGTTTCACGATTTCCCGGTGCTTTTCTCTTAGATCCATTTTATGATCACCTCCTGAGCTTCGTCAAATACGATGAGTTTGAGCTTGTGTTCGTTGAGGACAAACTGGCCGAAAGGCTCTGTAAAAATTCCGCTAAAAGTTTCCTGTGTGATCGCTAAGTAAAGCGTGTGTTCTGCATGGTCTTTTTGGAGTAAGCTGCGATAAAGCACGAATTGGCCCAAAGCGTTTTCAAGATTCGCCATATCAGAAAGGCCGCGAAAGGATTTAATCTCCACCGCGATCTTTTGTCCATCTCTTTCAGCCGCAATCGGCAACTCGGCTCCGAGGTCGACATAAACATTACGCTTCCCTAATGACAAAATAAAGGGGTCGTGCGTAATGCTCCAACCGTCCTTTATCAAAGCCCCTTTTACAACTTCATGATAGAGATCTTTCGCCGGCATAACTGCCTCCTACGAGTGCAAGCGGAATCAATTTTCGCGGAGAAAATACTAAACCGGCTTCAACAATTCAAGAGCGAAGATGCTTCAGAATTTCAAGCTGCGACACTACCAAAGAATGTTTTGCCCGGATGAAAATTGGCTATTCGCCCCTCTGCTGTGCGATAAATTGATCCACGCGCCGCAACGCCGCATCGATGCCTCCGGCGTTGCGGTCGAGGTGCATATAATTCTCCGCCGCGTGATTCAACGCCAAGCGCACGTGCCTGAATCGTTCTCCCAAAATTTCCAACACCTCACTCACCCGATGGCGTTTCGCCTCAACGTGCTGCGCCGCCAATTGAAAACTTTGGCTGCCCATCATTTCATAATAGCTGAAATCCGGCGCGGGCGGATGATATTTCGCGCGATGATAAATGCGGGCGGGAAAGAGGCCGGTGAGAAACAGCGCATAATTCCCCAAGTGACTACGCAGATAAAACGCATGCACCGAGCTTGCGGCAAACACGTCATTCATAATGTCGATCAGATAATGATACTCTTTCGTCGCGTGCTCGTCTACGCGGTGCGCGCGTCCCGCTTTGCCGAACTCCGCGAGCAAGTTGGCGACGTACTCGGCCACCTCGCGATCGTCGAGATCGAAATCTTTCAGCGCGTGCCGCACGAGCACGTAGAAATACAAAAACGGCGAGATCATTGCCGGGCTGTCTGAAACGAGCAGGCATTCCAGCAAGCGCGGGTGCTCCAGCATCGCGTCGCGCGTATCCGCATCGGCGAGCAGCTTGAATAAAGTCGCCTCGCGCGTTCCGGGAAGGCAAAGAGAAGTCACGACGAACTGCAAATCCTCCAAACTCAGCTTGGCGCGAGAATGCGTTTGCATCATGGCATGGCTCCTTGCGTTTCTTAAGTGTGAAAGACTTGCAAAAGAAAAACTCACGCAGAGACGCGAAGACGCAGAGTTTCCGCAAAGAAAAGCCCTTTTAATTCAAGCCTCGCAACACTTTCGTGCAAGCCATTAAAGCTTTTCTTTTGCGGCCCTTTGCGGCTCTGCGCCTTTGCGTGCGCTTTTCTTTTTTTGCTCCGGCTCCTGTTGCAATTCAGACAAACCTCTGGAATTCAATTTTGTGGAGCAATATATTGAAACATAAAAAGCGCGTCAACTTTAGCTCACGATGCGCCGCCCGACTCGATCTTTAGGACCCTATGTTCGCCAGCATTCGCAAGTTGACGCAGCACGCTTTGATTTACGGCACGGGGCACATACTCACGCGCGCGGTGAGCTTTCTCCTTCTTCCACTCTACACTCATACTCTTACTCAAGAAGATTTCGGCTTGGTCAGTTTGCTCTTCGCCTACTTGGCCACGATGACGATCATCTACGGCTTCGGCATTGATTCCGCGTTTCTGCGTTATTACGTGCTCGCGGAAAACCCTGCGGAGCGCCGCCGCGTTTTTAGCGCGGCCTATTGGATCGTCTGCGGCGTAGTCGCGTTTTTCTCATGGCTTCATTTGGTCGCCGCCGAGCCGCTCGCGCGCGTAATCCTGAACGATGGCACTCAGGCTGCGCTGCTGCTGATGTGCGCCGGCATTTTGTGTTGCGACGCATTGTCTGCGTTTCCCTTTCTACTCTTCCGCGCAGAAGAGCGTTCCCATTTATTCGCAGTTCACAAATTTTTCAACGTCGCTTTGCAAGTCACACTGAGTTATGTTTTGCTCGCGCATTTCAAACGCGGCCTTGCGGGCGTCATCGAAGCCAATCTCATCGCTTCGGCTTTCACGTTTGTGACATTGCTGCCTGTGAGCATTCGCCGTTTGCAAATCAAAATCAATCGTGAAACCTGCGCGACGTTGGCGCGTTACGGCCTGCCGTATCTGCCCGCAACTTTGGGAATCGTCGCGATCGATAACATGGATCGTTACATTCTCAACGCGCTCACGGATCTCAAAACCGTCGGACTCTATTCCGCAGGTTATCGCTTAGGCATCATCATGGGCTTGCTCATCGCCGCGTTTCGCTTCGCGTGGATGCCCTTCTCATTGAACGTTTCGCGCACTGAGAATGCGCGCGCGCTTTACGCCCGCGTGTTCACTTATTTCATCACCGTGTGCGCCTTCATCTTTCTCTTCTTCAGCTTTTTTATCGACGCCTTCGTGCGTATTCGGATCGGCGATTTCACGCTGCTCGCCCCGGACTATTGGCCGAGCGCTGTCATCGTGCCCATTATTCTCTTGGGCTATTGGTTCTATGGCGTGTTCGTGAACTTGCTCGTCGGCATTCACTTGCAAGAAAAGACGATCTATCTGCCGCTGCTCACGGGCGCGGGTGTAGTCCTCAACGCAGTGTTGAACTTTGCGCTGATTCCTCCCTTCGGCATGATCGGCGCGGCTTGGGCCACGACGAGCGCATATGCCGGCATGACCGTGTGGGGTTATTTCATTATTCAGAAAATTTATCCCATCACATATGAGTGGAACAGGGTTTTGAAGGTCGTTGCCGTTACCGCCATCTTATTTTTGAGCCCTCATCTCATGCCGTTGTCGCTTTGGCTGCGCGCGGGTTTGCTCGCAAGTTTTCCGGTTTTGTTATGGTCGCTCGGCTTCTTCGAAAAGTCCGAGCTGCAACGCGCGCGGCGATTGTTCATCTCTTAAGACAAAACGATTGCTGGAAAAACTATTCTTTCTATCGTTTTGCCGGCAATCGTTTTGCTTTTTGTGTTTGATTTCAACTCGCCCGTTTTATGGATTTTTCTGAGAGAAGAAAACGTGAAGCCCGTAGAGCGCAAAATCCTTTTCCTCGCATATTACTTTCCGCCGATGGGCATGGGCGGCACGCAGCGCGTCGCGAAATGGAGCAAGTACCTCGCGCGCAAGGGTTGGCGCGTGAGCGTCGTGACCGTCAAGCCCGTCATTTATTACGCGCAGGATGAAAGCCTTTTGGAAGAGCTGCGCGAGGTGAAGATCATCCGCAGCGGCTCGCTCGATCCCGCGCGAGTGTTTTATCTTTTGGGAAAAAGCAGCGCGCCTTCGCAAGCCACGCAGCGCGGGCTGGGCAATTTACTCTATTGGTTCCTGCTGCCGGATTCGCGCATTCTTTGGGCGCCCTTCGCCGTTTGGCGCGCGTGGCGGGAAATTCGAAAAGAAAAAATCTCTTTCGTGCTCTCCTCCGGACCGCCGCACTCCGCGCATTTGGCGGGATGGCTGCTCTCGCGTTTGCTCAACGTTCGCTGGGTCGCGGATTTTCGAGACACATGGCTGCTCGATGAAACCACGCAAGCGCCGACGCGCGTGCATCGTTATCTGCAGCGCAAATTAGAGAGACTCGTGGTTCGCAAGGCGCACGTGCTCACCGCAGTATCACACGGGTTGCTCGAGAAACTAAAATCGCTCGGGCAACGCGCTGCTGGAACGAGCCACTACATTCCGAACGGCTTTGACCCCGAAGATTTCCCGCCGGTGATTCCCAAGCGCGGCAACCGTTTCGAGCTGGCGTTCGTGGGTTCAATTTCTTCCTATACGATCCCCCAAATTTTTCTGCGCGGCTTCAAAAATTTTGTGGCGACCGCGCAACTCACGCCTGAAGAGGTTCGCCTCAATTTCGTGGGAGCGGATTTGACCGGCAAGTTTTTAGAGTGGGTGAAAGAGAGTGAGATTGAGCCGTATCTGAATTGGAGGGGATATGTTTCGCACGCGGAAGCCTTGGCCTCTTTCCAAGCCGCAGATTTGTTGATCTATATCGTCACCGCCGGAACTGCGGACACGATCATTCCGAGTAAGACCTTTGAGTATTTGGCCGCGCGCAAACCCGTGCTCGCAATCGGCGAGCGCATTGAAGGCATGCGCATATTGCTCGAAGCCGCGCCCTCGCGCCATTGCGGCTTCGACGACCTCGATGCGATCACGCGCAGCTTGCTGGCCTTTTATTCGGAATTTCACAAAGGCAGTTTACCGCAACCCACACAATCCCTTCAACCCTTCTCACGAGAATATCAGGCGGAGCAGCTTGAGAAGATTCTTTTGACGAAGGAATCGTTGCGCGCCGAACACTGAGCTTCACATACGAAAAACGCGGCCAAGTGGTTGGCCGCGTGTGAATAATAAGAACCGTCCGGATGCTAAAAACGTCCGGACAGTGTGCTCGCGCACAAGCGCGATTTCGCCGGTTGACTAATGCACGACTTTGTTCTTTGGAAAATCAATCATGAATGGGCCCTTGCCTTGCACCTCGACGCCGGTGAAACGGATCATGGAGACTTCATGGCTTTGCGCCGAGCTGAGTATGGAAAGCATGCCCACTTTGACATCCTCGAAATACATCACACTTGCCAGCCGGCCCTGAACAAAGCATGCGCCATGAACAAAATGGTGCTGTGGAATTTCCGTGAGCATCACGTTGGTCAACTTGACCTTTTGCCGAAACAACCTCTCGCCCACTTCTTCGAGAATCGACTGCAGGAAAGCGCTTTGTGTTTTTTTGCCCATGTTGATGAACGCGGGATTGTCCGAAAAATGGTCAAAAAAATATTGCCACACCTCATTAAAATTCTCGGATCCCGTAATTTTTTCTTTCAGCGCTGAAAAGTGTTCTACCTTCATCAGGCTTGCTCCTTTCCAGAAAGACAAAACCATTTTAGGCAAAACTATTCAAAAACTAAGACAGGAAAATGAAGGGCAGAAACATGCGTACTCGGCATCGTCAAAAATGCCGAAGTGAGCGACAATAAGCTGTAAGCATTTTCCTGTCATGCCTTCGCGCTCCGACACGACGATTTCCGGCTCGGCCACCAAGAACTCAATGGCAGACACCGCCTCTGGCGCAAGCATGATCGACTTGCCGCTCGCATCGATTGCCACGATGATTTCATTCCCAACGACGATCTCGGGATGGCGCACGGCCTGCGTTTTCGCCGTTGCCCAAATGAAACATGAACGGCTTGAAGGGTCTTTGCTTGACGACTTTGCGAATTTCTTCTACGCTCATTTTAATCTCCCAGCTTATTGGTTCTTGCACTTGCCTCTTCATGGTTATGCACGCCGTTATAAGCTGCAATCAAACTAACAAAATCTATTTGACGCGCAACGTTTTTTTCGAGGCAGAAGCGCGGGGCGCCCTCACGCATTAAAATACTTCGCGTGCGGATGGTGCACCACAATCGCGGAAGTCGATTGCTCCGGCACGAGTTGAAACTCCTCGGTCAATGACACGCCGATGCGCGAGGGCTCGAGCAAGCGAAAGAGTTTGGTTTGATCTTCGAGATTGGGGCACGCGGGATAGCCGAACGAATAACGCGAGCCGCGATACTCTTGGCGGAACAGCGCGGGAATGTCCTTCGCGTCATCCGCGGCGAGGCCCAACTCTCCGCGTATGACTTTGTGCCAATACTCCGCGAGCGCTTCCGCAGTTTCCACACTCAGGCCGTGGAAATAAAGATAGTCGGTGTATTTGTCGCTCTCAAATAAATGCTTGGAAATTTCCGTGGCGCGTTGCCCGACCGTGACAATGCTCATGCCGATCACATCGCGTTTGCCGGAAGCGAGCGGCGCAAAAAAATCCGCGATGCAGCGCAGATTGCCCTCGGCCTGGCGCGGGAACGTGAAACGCTCGATCTCGCGTTCGCCCTTCTCATCGAAAATGATCACGTCATCGGTCTCACTGTTGCAGGGGAAGTAGCCGTAGATCACTTGCGGCTGCAATGATTTTTCGGCAATGCAGCGCTGCTGCAACTCCGCGAGGATCGGTTCGAATTTATCTTTCACCAGCGCATCATATTCTTGCACCGACATTTTGCCGCGTCGCACTTGCCATTGTCCGCGCAACAGCGCAATAGGATTGATGTAATCAAACACCTTTTTCAGCGGAATCTCCCGCACCACTCGTGAGCCGAAAAACGGCGGCTGCGGAATCGCAACCGGCTGCCACTCGGGTTTGATTTGCGATGAGATGGCCTCAACTTTCCGTTCAACCCTTCGCCCTTCACCCCTCGCCCCTCGCCCCTCGCCCTTCGCCTCTCGCCCCTCGCCCCTCGCCCCTCGCTCTTCGCCCTTCACTCTTTTTCCGCCGCAAATCTCTTCCATGAAGTGCAACCCCGAGAACGCATCCTTGCCATAAGCGAGCGAGCCTTTATAGATCGCGCGCAAATCTTCTTCAACATACTTGCGCGTGAGCGCCGCGCCGCCGAGAATGATGGGCATTTGAATGCCGCGCTCGTTGAGCACTTCGAGATTCTCTTTCATGATGAGCGTGGACTTCACCAGCAAACCGCTCATGCCGATGACCTCGGCCTTGTGTTCATCCACCGCGTGCAGCATTTGATCGATGGGAACTTTGATGCCGAGATTAATGACGCGATAACCGTTGTTGGTGAGAATGATGTCGACCAGATTTTTGCCGATGTCGTGCACGTCGCCTTTCACCGTGGCGAGCACCATCGTGCCTTTGGTCGAGCCTTCTACTTTCTCCATATACGGTTCAAGATGTTTCACCGCAGCCTTCATGGTTTCCGCGGATTGCAGCACGAACGGCAATTGCATTTGGCCGGACCCGAATAATTCGCCGACGACTTTCATGCCGTCGAGCAGATGATTGTTGATGATGTCCAGCGGCGCATACTTTTGCATGGCTTCGCTGAGATCGGCGTCGAGGCCTTGTTTATCGCCATCAATGATGCGGCGCTTCAAGCGCTCTTCAATTTCTTTCGGGCGCTCGACCACGGCTTTTTGTTGCGCGCCTTTATCGGCATAATACGCGATGATCTCTTGCACAGGGTCGGAAATACATTTGCCGCTGTCCTCGAACTTGCGCTCATCATAAATCAAACGGCGGTGCAGCTCGCGCTCGGCCTCGCCAATTTTGTGCAACGGATAAATTTTTGAAGAATGCACGATGGCCATGTCGAGTCCGGCTTGCACGGCATAATACAAAAACACGGAATTGAGCACGTGGCGCGCATGCGGCGAAAGCCCGAATGAAATATTGCTCACGCCGAGAATGGTGCGCACGCCGGGCAATTCCGTTTTGATGCGGCGAATGGCTTCGATGGTTTCCATGCCGCTCTTGCGAAACTCCTCGTCACCGCTGCCGAGCGTGAAAGTGAGGCAATCGAAAATCAAATCCTGCGCGCGCATGCCGTATTTGTGTACGGCGAGATCGTGAATGCGCTTCGCAATCGCGACTTTCTCGTCCGCGGTTTTGGCCATGCCTTTTTCATCAATCGTGAGCGCAATCGTGGCCGCGCCGTACTTCTTGCACAACGGCAGCACGTGCTGCATGCGTTCTTCGCCGTCTTCGAGATTGATGGAGTTGACGATCGCGCGGCCCGCAATGCGTTGCAAAGCCACGTCGATGACCTGCCATTCGGTGGAGTCGATCACGAGCGGCACGGAAACTTGCGTGTTCAACTTCTCGATGAGCGGAATCATGTCCGCGACTTCATCACGGCCGACGTATGCAACGCACACGTCGAGCATGTGTGAACTTTCACGCGCCTGCTCTTTGCCCATCGCAACCATGGCTTCCCAATCTTGCTGCGCGAGCAGGTCGCGAAATTGCCTGGACCCGTTTGCATTCAACCGCTCGCCAATGAGAATCGGCGGCGGATCAAGATGCAGCGGCACGCTGTTGTACAAACTCGCGGCGGAAGGGATGAAGTCGATGTTGCGCGCTTTGGGCGCAAGCCCGCCCACGGATTGCGCCAACGCTGCGATGTGCTGCGGCGTGGTGCCGCAACACCCGCCGACGATTTGCACGCCGAGGTCTTTGACAAAGTGCGAAAGAAATTGCGTCAACTCTTCGGGCGTGAGTTTGTAGTGCGCGCGGCCGCCAACGTTTTCCGGCAAGCCGGCATTGGGCATACAGAATACCGGATACGGACTGTTGCCCGCGAGATAGCGAATGTTCTCCGACATTTCTTTCGGGCCGGTCGCGCAGTTCATGCCAATCGCAACCAGCTCGAACGGCTCGAGCGCGGTGAGCGCGGCAGAAATGTCGCTGCCCAACAACATCGTGCCCATGGTTTCAACGGTGACGCTCGCCATGACCGGCACGCGCACGCGCTTATCAGCAAAGTATTCGAAGATCGCGCCGAGCGCGGCTTTGGTTTGTAACAAGTCTTGACATGTTTCGACGCACAACAGATCGACGCCGCCTTCGATGAGACCTGCAGCTTGCACATAAAACGTGGCCTTCATGTCTTGATAAGAAATATTGCCAAGGCTGGGTAGTTTGGTAGTTGGTCCAAGCGAGCCGGCCACAAAACGCGGATGTGCGGGCGTGGAATATTCGCGCGCCATTTTCTTCGCAATTGCAGCGGCGCGGCGATTGTGCTCGTGCGCGGAATCGGCCAAATCATATTCGCCGAGTACAAGCGGCGTAGCTCCGAACGTGTTCGTTTCAATGACGTCGCAACCGACTTCCAAAAAACTCGTGTGCAATTTTTCTACGGCATCGGGGCGCGTGAACACGAGATGCTCGTTGCAACCGTTGAGTGCCTCGCCGCCAAAGTCGTCCGCGGTGAGATTCATGTATTGGAAGGTCGTGCCGGTGGCGCCGTCGAAGACGATAATTTTTTCTTGCAAGCGTTGTGCGAAAGATGCGTTGGCCATGTTGAGCTCGAATACGATTGATCCGTGGAACGTCGATGAATTAGTGAAGGCGGAATATAGAAAGGCGGGGAGGAAAAGCAAAGGAGTTTGTTCCATTGCTTTCAAGCCACCTCGGGCTTATATTGAAAAAATCTTGTTTGAGACGTTGAGTATTTTTACTCAGCCCGTTGAGTAAATTGGAGCAGCGAGATGCAAAGTCCTATCTTTCGAAGAGATATCGTCGCGTCATTAAAGCAAAGAATGGCCGAGCCGCGGCGTTTTATACGGCATTCAGCCAACAGCTTCCCAAAGCTCGAACGATGCTGGTAGGGCAGGAAGGAATTTCCGTCGAAGATTTTTTGAGCCATCCGGCTTCGCATTGGATGAAGGGATTATGACCGGCCAAACCCTCTCCCACTACAAAATTTTAGAAAAGCTCGGCGCGGGCGGCATGGGCGTCGTTTACAAAGCCCTCGACACCAAGCTCGACCGTTTCGTCGCGCTCAAGTTTTTGCCGCCGCATTTGAGTGAAGATGAAGCAGAGAAGCAGCGCTTCATTCACGAAGCGAAGGCGGCCTCGGCGCTCGACCATCCGAATATTTGCACGATCTATGAAATCGGTGAAACTGAAGATGAGCAGATTTTCATTGCGATGGCCTTTTATGAGGGCGAAACGCTGAAAAAGCGAGTGGCGAAAGGCGATGGGCGAAAGGAGAAAGATGAAGAGCGTGCTGCGCCCTTCGCCCCTCGCTCTTCACCCTTCGGCATGACGGGTGGGTTGTCGATAGCAGAGACGATTGAGATTGCCATTCAGATTTCGCAAGGTTTGGCGAAGGCGCATGAGAAAGGGATCGTGCATCGGGACGTCAAGCCGGCGAATGTGATGATCACGAAAGATGGGGTGGTCAAGATTCTTGATTTCGGACTCGCAAAGCTGGCGGGCGGGACCAGGCTTACCAGAACCGGAACGACCATGGGCACGCCCGCCTACATGTCGCCCGAACAGGTGAGCTTGCTCGAGACGGATCAGCGCACGGATATTTGGTCGCTCGGGGTGGTGATGTATGAGATGCTTTCGGGAAAATTGCCGTTTGAAGGAGAATATGATCAGGCGGTGATGTATGGGATTGTGAACATGGACCCGAAGCCAGTCCGAAGTCTCAAGCCCGAGGTCCCGATCGGTTTGGAAAGCATTGTCGGTAAAGCTTTGGCCAAAGAACCGGATGAACGTTATCAAAACATTACTGATTTGCTCGCCGAGCTAAAATCACCCACCGGGAAGATTGAAAGCAAAAAATCATTTTCTACACGAAAGCTTACCTCTGCGAAGCGCTGGTATATCTATGCGGGATTGGCGACTTTGATTGTTATCCTGATTCTTGCCGGCCTCTTTTGGCGGCCCCGATCTGTTGAGGCCATCGATTCAATTGCCGTGTTGCCGCTGGAGAATATGACCGGCGATCCCAATCAGGAATATTTCGTGGAGCTGGGATGACCGAAGCGCTGATTGCGAACCTTGCCAAGATTAGCTCGTTGCGCGTGATTTCACGAACCTCGATTATGCTATACAAGAAAGCGCGCAAACCGTTGCCCGAAATTGCGAAGGAGTTGAACGTCGCAGCGATTGTCGAAGGCTCCGTATTTCGTACGGAGGGCCGCGTGCGGATCACCGCGCAGTTGATCGACGTGGCAAAAGATCGGCATTTGTGGGCGAATAGTTATGACCGCGATTTGCGCGACGTGCTGGCTTTGCAGAGCGAAGTGACAACCGCCATCGTGCATGAGATTCAGGTGAAGCTTACAACGCAGGAGCAAGCACGGCTCACGAGAGCACGGCCGATTAATCCTGACGCGTATGAGGCTTATCTCAAAGGACGTTTCTTTTTAAATAAATGGACGGAAGAAGACGCGAAGAAAGCCAGCGATTTCTTTCAGAAGGCGATTAATTTAGACCCAACCTATGCCATGGCTTATGCGGCACTGGCGGATTACTACACTCAAAGTAGCTACTATACTTACATGTCTCCTATGGAAGCCAATCCAAAAGCTAAAGCCGCAGCCATGAAGGCTTTGGAATATGACGAGACCCTTGCCGATGCCCATGTCGCGCTTGGCAATGTGAAGCTCTTGTTTGATTGGGATTTCCCCGGCGCCGAGCGTGAGTTTGCGCGTGCCATTGAACTCAATCCCAGTAATGTGGATGCTCGAAACTACTATACCGTTCATTTAGTCTTCATGGGCCGGTTTGATGAAGCCATTGCGCAGTCCAAACGCAACAAGGAGCTTGACCCACTTACGCTGGTGCGGAGCCTCAATCTCGGATGGATCTACTTCAACGCGCGACGATACGACGAGTCCATTGTCGAACTCAAAAAAGCGCTCGAATTGGATTCAGACTTTTTTTTCATACACGCAGAGTTGGGCTGGAATTACGCGTTCAAAGGGATGTTCAAAGAAGCCATTGCCGCCTCGGAAAAAGCTTTATCACTTTCACCCTCGCCGGTTGAACAGGTGCTCTTGTCAGGGGTTGGCTATGTTTATGGTGTATCGGGCAAGCCAGACCAAGCGATGAAAATATTGAATCAATTGGTTGAACGAGAATATGTCGATGCTTATTACGTTACAGAAGTTTATGCCAGCTTGGGCGAAAAAGACCATGCTTTCGAGTGGTTAAATAAGGCATACGAGGAGCGCTCGCCCAGTATGAGTGGTCTGAAGACAGAACCGTTCTTCGACAACCTGCGTAACGACTCGCGTTATACAGAACTCCTGAGAAAAACGGGTTTAGAGAAATGATTGGATAGATCGACTTGACTAACGGAAGGGAAACCCGCCATGTTAACAAGAGTGCGAACCATTTTGTGCCTTTTCTTTATTTTCATCACTTCAACTTTGGCACAACAAGTCACTGGCAATCTCGCAGGTAGGATTATAAATCAAGCAGGAGAACCTATTCAAGCGGTAAACGTCGTCGTCAAAAGCCCAAGCTTGCAAGGAGAACGCGGCACGGCCAGTGATGCACTCGGTCAATTTCGCGTTCTGGCTTTGCCGTCAGGAATTTATACGGTAAAGATCAGCCATATTGCGCATCAGGAAATCACTTACGAAAATGTCGCGATTCGTTTGGGAAAAACCACGACGCTGGGTGAAATCCGGCTGGCCGCCAGATCCATTGAAATGCCTGCGGTCGTTGTTTCTGAAACCAAGCCCGCTATTGATCCCACTTCAACTACAGTGGGCGGCAATCTGAGTTCGCAGAATTTTGAATCGTTGCCGATCGAGCGCAGTTTTCGCTCCATCGTTACTTTGCTGCCACAGGCCAATATCAGCTATCTTGGCGACGAAACCAACATTGCGGGCAGTACGGGATTGGAAAATGCTTATTTCATCGACGGCATGAATGTGACCGATCCCTACACTGCAGTGAGCAGCACGAATCTCCCTTACAACTTTGTCAAAGAGGTAGAGGTGAAAACCGGCGGCTACGAGGCGGAATTTGGCCGCGCTCAGGGTGGGATTATCAATGTCGTGACCTACTCCGGCGGCAATAATTTTCTCGGCAAAGCCTTTGGATTTTTTACCGACAATCGTTTAGCGGCGGACAACCGATTTGGACTCATTCAATTGAATACCGGCGATTTTTCGCGATATGATGCCGGCTTGAGCCTCGGCGGCCCGCTCAAGCGAGATAAGCTCTGGTACTTTCTGGCTTACAATGCCAATGTTGAAAAGCAGGATATTGCGTTTGAGGGATTGGGCGTTCGCACCGACGATAAGAGATCGCATCTTTTTGCCGGCAAGCTCACTTGGCAAGCAGCACCCAAAACCAACTTCGTTCTTACCGCCTTCGGTGATCCAACCAATTGGGATAGAATTGGCCATAATTTTCCAGGCGGGGATTCGCCTTCCGCGCTTGCCAATCCGGATCCTTTTCTTGGCAAATGGGAAGAGGGCGGACTCAATGTCTCTTTGAAAGGCGATCACGTCATCGGACAGAACTTGCTGCTTGAAGGAACAGTCTCTCGTTATGATGCGCATCGTAAAGCCGAACCAGCGACAGAACGAGGAAAAAAAGAAGCGCTCTTTCTGGATTTGCCGACCGGCATTTGGTCGGGTGGCTATGGCAATGCTTTTGACCATCATAGTATTCGCACCGCCGGCTCTTTTGCTGCCACTTGTTTTCTGGGAAAGCATACTTTAAAAGCCGGTTTGCAATATGAAGACAATTTCCTCGATGAGGATTGGCGCTGGCTCAGTGAACAGGCTGACGGCGCCGGCATTGTTCTCAAGCAAGCCGATTCGCTCTATATTACACTCCCGTTGGATTTTCAAGCCGATGCTCGCAATAGAATTTTTTCTTTATATGCGCAAGGCTCTTTTGCCATTCATCCCAAACTGCGATTAAACGCGGGCCTCCGCTGGGACGGGCAGTATTTACAAGGCGTGGATAACGATCTCAAAGATGCAATTACCGATCAATACCAACCGCGCGTCGGATTCATTTACCACGTGGGCAAAGCCGGCACGCAACAGATCACCGCCTCTGTTGGCCGATTTTATGAGCAAATCCCTAACTTCAGACCTCGTCAGATTCGTTTTTAGAATTGTTGTTTGAGCCGCATTTGACAAGGGTTTGAAGCGAAAAGCGTGAATAATTGGACAAAATCGGTTTAAAAACTATATGTTCACTGCGAATGGTTGT
>Ga0247727_10001280_pt1 | contig 60412 bp, 47 predicted proteins | sample WisWelCaveWW1625_FD_202498 | JGI IMG/M metagenome (GOLD analysis project Ga0247727, IMG submission 202498) | Biofilm microbial communities from Wishing Well Cave, Virginia, United States - WW16-25 | ecosystem: Environmental > Aquatic > Deep subsurface > Groundwater > Cave microbial mat | place...
CAGACACTCGTGTCTGCCGCGCCGAGACTCATCTCGGCGCACGGGGCCGCCCAACCAAGCGTCGGCAGGAGTGCCGACGCGGCAGGCTGAGAGCCTGCGCCACGCCACGCTGCTCGCAGATACGTCACCGTATTTGCGAAATGTAGTACTTAGTTAGGAGAGCCTGCCAGTGAGAATCGGCGTCGCCAGGGAAATCAAGGACCACGAAACGCGCGTCGGCCTGGTGCCCAGCGGAGTCGCCGCGCTGCGGGAAGCCGGCCACCAGGTGCTGGTGGAATCCGGCGCCGGGCTGGGCAGCTCCATCCTGGACGAGGAATATGCGCGCGCCGGCGCCGAGGTGATCGACCATGCCGGGGAGGTCTGGAGCCGCGCCGAGCTGGTGGTGAAAGTCAAGGAGCCCCTGCCGGGGGAGTACGAGCTGCTGCGGCCGGGGCTGGTGTTGTTCACCTATCTCCACCTGGCGCCGATGCCGGAGCTGACCGACCGGCTGATGGCGGCGCGCGTGAGCGCCGTCGCCTACGAAACCATCCGCGAGCGCGACGGCTCGCTGCCGCTGCTGACGCCGATGAGCGAAGTGGCCGGGCGAATGGCGGTACAGGTGGGCGCGCAGTACCTGGAAGCGCCGATGGGAGGGCGCGGCGTGCTGCTGGGGGGCGTGCCCGGAGTGGCTCCGGCCAACGCCGTGATCCTGGGCGGCGGCATCGTCGGGCACAATGCGGCCAAGGTGGCCTGCGGGCTGGGGGCGCACGTGACGATCATCGATCGCAACCTTAACCGGCTGCGCGAGCTGGACGACATCTTCAACGGCCAGGTGGTCACGCTGGCATCCAACGCCTGGACCATCGGCGAGGCGCTGCGGCTGGCCGACCTGGTAATCGGCGCCGTGCTGATTCCCGGCGCCTCGGCGCCCAGGCTCGTGCGGCGCGAAATGATCTCGCAGATGAAGCGCGGCGCGGTGGTCGTGGACGTCGCCATCGATCAGGGCGGCTGCCTGGAAACCTCCCGCCCGACCACCCATACCGCCCCGATCTACTACGTCGACGACGTGCTCCACTACTGCGTCTCGAACATGCCGGCGGCGGTGCCCCACACTTCGACGCTGGCCCTCACCAACGCGACCTTCCCCTACCTGCTCGAGCTTGCCAACCGCGGCCTGGAGAGCGCCTGTGAAGCCAACCCCGCCATTGGCGAGGGCGTGAATACATACCACGGGCGGATCACCTGCCCCGGCGTCGCCGAATCGCAGGGCCGCGAGTTCGCCGAGCTGGCCTCGGTGCTGTAGGCGATAGCTACCGCGTGGGCGCGCGGCGGGGCGACGTTAGGTAGTGTATACTCTTGAGAACAGTCTCGAAGACTCAAGGAGGTCAGCATGCGACTTCTGCTCGCTCTTCTGGTTCCGGTCCTGTTGGTGGCACAGTCGTCCACCCAGGGAATCCAGGGCCTTGTCACCGACGCTTCCGGCGCTGTCGTGAACGGCGCCGGCGTTACGGTGACCAATCGCGGCACCGCGGTTGCCTTTACTACAAAGACGAATGAAAGCGGCAACTACAGTTTCCCGCTTTTGATCGTCGGCAACTATGACGTCAAAGTGGAGATGCAGGGCTTCAAAACGGAGACCGCGCGCAACATCCGGCTGGAAACCGCGGCGCAGCTTCGCCAGGATTTTTCGCTGCAAGTCGGCAGCGTCACCGAAACGGTGGAGGTGGTTGCTTCGGCGGTGGCGTTGTACACGGAGAACGCCAACACCGGTGGCGTGATCGACAACCGCCGGATCGTCGAGCTGCCCCTCAATGGCCGCAACATGCAGGCGCTGGCGGTGATGGTGCCGGGCGTGCAGTTTGGCGAGCGCACGGGGCGCGGCGACGGGTCGGGCGGATTCCCCATTCCAGGGCAGGGCTTCTCGGTGTCGGCCAACGGCCAGCGTGAGACGCACCAGGTGGTATCGCTCGACGGCGTCGACGCCAAGGACCCGCGCATTCACCAGGCGAACTTCGTTCCCTCCATCGAGGCCATTGAAGAGTTCAAGATTCAGACCAACGCCTATTCCGCCGAATACGGGTTTGGCGGCGGCGCGCAGGTCACCATCACCATGAAGAGCGGCACCAACCAGCTCCATGGAACGTTTTTCAACTTCCTGCGCAACGACGTGTTCGACGCCGAGGCATACTTCCTGAACTTCGAACTGGCGGCGGGCACCACGCGGGCCAAGAAAAACACCTTGCGGCAGAACCAGTACGGTTTTGTGGCGAGCGGACCGCTGGTCCTCCCGAAGCTGTACGACGGCAAGAACAAGACGTTCTGGGCCTTCAACTACGAAGCCCGGCGGACCCGCAACGGCGTCGTCCAGACCGCCAACTGGCCGATTGACGAGTTCCGCGAAGGGAACTTTTCGCGGATTCAGAACGGATACACCGCCTACGGCCGGCAGATCGCTCCCATTCCCATCTTCGATCCCGACACCGGCATTCTTTTTCCGAACAACACCATCCCACGCTCGCGCATCCATCCCGGGGCGCTGAACGTGTTGAACACATACATCCCGAAAGCGCGGTTCATCCAGGAAGATCCGCTGGACTTCACGGCGCGGGCTTCGGTGTCACAGCCCATCAACGTGAATACCTATTTCGCGCGAGTGGACCACAACTTCGGCGATCGCGATCGCGTGTTCGGCCGCCTGGCCTGGGACCGCTCGGGGTTGACGCGCGAGAACATCAATCCCAACCTTCCGGTTTTCGTGGATTCCAGGGTCACCAACCTCGCCACTCAGTGGATTCACACGTTCACGCAGTCGATGATCAACGAGCTTCGCGTCGGGTTCAACATCTCCAACGACATCACGCGCAATCCACGCACCGACGACACTTCGTTCAATCAGGACGGGCTGGGCGTGGGCGAGTTTCTCATTCCCACCGACAACAACCGCAAGCTCACACCGCGCGAGCACGGCATTCCCCAGTTCACCGGTCTGCCCTTTACCTTGCAGGAGCTCACCAACGGCAACGGCTATGACACCATGGACACCATTCAGGCGGGCAACCACCTGACGTGGATCCGCGGCAAGCACAACCTGAAGATCGGCGGCGAAATCTACCGGATCTCGTTCGAACGCGGCGCGGCCAACCTGGAGGAAGGTCTCCTCGGCTTCACCACCGGCCAGCAGGTCTGCGGCTACGCTTTCGCCTGCTTCCTGCTGGGCCGCCCGAATGTGACACAAACGCCCGAGGGCCTGCCGCTGACCTTCCCTCGCGCCAACCGTTTCGGTCTGTACATTAACGACGATTGGAAGGTGACGCGCAAGCTTACCGTCAACCTGGGTTTGCGATTCGACTACAACGGGTTCCCCGTCGATATCGATGGACGCTGGCGAACCTTCGACATCCCCGGCCTGGGCGGCTCCATCGGCCGCGGGAAAGGCTACACGAAGCCGAACGGACAGGTGATCCCCACCGTATTTCCGGGCGAGCTGGGTTCGAAAGGCGCGCTCAAGCTGCCGGAGCAGTCGGTCCGGTTCTACATGCCGCGCATCGGCATCGCCTATCGCCTGAGCGAACAGACGGTGTTGCGCGTGGGCGTCGGCTGGTTTGACAACATCCAGCACGTCAACACCTGGACCATTTTCAACCTCATGCCGCCCAAAGCCGGCAGCGCCGTCTATCAGGTGTCCACCCGCAGCCGCCTGGCCGCGAACGGAAGTCCGCAGACGGTCTACGCTCCGGGATCGAACCTGCTGACCTTGAACGACCCCTTCCTTACCAAGACCGCCGGGACGAGCCAGATTCGTCCGATCGATGTTCTGTATCTGCCACCGGATTACGTCGATGGCGATGTGTGGAAGTGGAGTTTTGACATCCAGCGTGAGCTGCCTGGGAGCACCTCCCTCACCGTGGGGTACGCGGGATCGAAAGGCTCCCACATCGGCAACTCCGTGATCAACTGGAACGATCCGATCCGGCCTACCACAACCTTCCTCCAGGCCAACCGGCCCTATCCGGAATACTATGACGCCGCTCTGCCGCAGTTGGGTGTGCAGGGAACCGGCCGCATCCGCTACATCGACTCCTTCGGCGAGTCCTTTTATCACGGTTTGCAGATGAAGCTGGACAAACGATCGACGACCAGCGGCTTGACCTACGGCGTCGCCTACACGTTCTCGAAAGTGCATGGCGACGGCGAGGACGGCGGACAGGAAGGCGCCGCTCTCCAGGATCCCCGCGACCGCAGAGGATCGCGCGGGCTGTTCCGCTTCGACCAGACCCACATCGTCGCCGGCAGCTTCGTGTGGGAACTGCCGGGGCGGAGCCTCAAGGGAGCGGCCGGCACGATCGTCGGGGGCTGGCAGTTGAACGGCATCTACAGCCTCGCCTCCGGCTTCCCGTACACCATCGGCCAGGGCTCGGGCGATCTGGCGCTGCCCAACGGAAGCGTGCGCCCGGACCTGGTGGGGCCGGCGGTCCGTGACAACGCCAACCGCAAGCTGTGGTACAACCCCGGGGCCTACCAGCGCGTCACCTGCCAGATTGCCGCCCGGCAAGACCTCTGCCATCTGGGCGGCGCAGGATACAACCAGCTTCGCGGACCCAGCAAGAAAACCCTGGACTTCGCCATGTACAAGAACTTCACCTTCGCCGAGCGGTTCAGGGTGCAGTTCCGGTGGGAGGCGTTCAACATTACCAACACGCCGTGGTTCGGCGATCCGGCCGGCGTCAGCTTCTCGAACATCAATCAGATTGTGCCGAACGGGAGCCGCGACGGAGAGATTCGCGGTCTGCGGACGCCGATGCGCATCATGCAGCTCGGGCTGAAGCTCAGCTTCTGAAAAACGGATGCCGAGCCAGCTTCATAAGCCGGGCGGGTGAATCAGCGGGATCACCTCTCGACTGTTGCGGCGGTAGACCCGGAAGTCTGCAACGTCCACGGTGATCACGCTATGGTTCGGATTCAATTCACTGAGCCGGATGAGACAGAGATCGGCCAAATCGGGCCGGCGATCCTCGTAGCGCTTTGCCAGCCGCGCCAGGTTGCCGAGTTCGGCGGTAATGCTGATGGAAGGATAGACCAATCCGTCCGTCACCATAGCGAGCACGGCGGAGCTGTCCCGCAGGTGAAATGCAGCCTCCATTAAGACTCCGTCGCAGGTCAGCAAGGGTTCCGTCAGCCTTGCAGCCAGGCCGACCGCCCATTCGTGGTAGCGGTCGCCTCGCTTGCCAAAAGCGACCAGGAAGCCAGTGTCGGCTATCCCCTTCACTTCCGGTTGAATCCCGTTCGCGAGGATAGATCCCTCTCAAGTCCAGGTACGCAGCCCGCCAGCCTCATCCAGGGCTTCTCTTTCGCGCTTTCCTCCTTCGCTCTCTCGAGGTGATCGCGAATGATCTTTCCTCGTGGAATGCCGGTCACCCGGGAGGTGTTCTGCAACCACTCCGCCAGTTCCTCGGTAAGACGCACGGAGATCGTATGACTCATATGCCAGAATTGTAACACACCCACCCCGCCGCGATTCGTTCTTCGCAGGTAGCGGTGTTTTTCGATATCACCACTACTGGACAAAGCGGCGATTCATGGACTAAAGTCAGTTTAGTCCATGAAGACTGTCAATATCCACGCTGCAAAGACTCACCTGTCGAGGCTCGTCGAGGAGGCGGCTGGTGGCGAGGAGATCATCATCGCCAAGGCTGGCAAGCCGGCAGCGAGGCTGGTTGCCTTAGCGAAGCCCACGCAGCCGCGCCAGCCGGGTGCTTGGGCAGGCCGCGTGCGAATCGGTGAGGACTTCGACGCGCCGTTGTCTCCCGAGATCGGCGTGCCGTTCGACATGGAACCGCAGTGAACTGCCTTCTGGACAGCCATGTGCTGCTGTGGTGGCAGTCAAACGATTCCAGACTCGGGAGAATGGCGCGCGCGGCCATTCTGAATCCCGAGCAGATGTGGGTGAGCGTGGCCACGGTCGGACGGCTGGAATTGCCGGATTCCCCCGACCGTTGTCTGCCACTGCTATTCCAAGAACCGCCCGCTCCACATCCGGGTTGACCATGCCCTGGTGGCGGCGGCCCTACCACTCCACCACGCGGATCCCTTTGACCGCATGCTGGTGGCACAGGCGCGGATCGAAGGGCTCACCCTCCTCACGGCCGACCCGAGGATTCGACGGTATGAGGTCGCGACTCTGGACGCTACCCTGTAGCGCCGCCTGGCCCTCGGGTTGACACGGAAGCGCCGCGGTGGTTGTATGAGAACTATAGTTCTGAAGGGGGTGTTTCACCATGCCGTTCCTCCGCAGCTTGCTCAGAGTTGTTCCCTGTCTGGTCGCCGCGTTCGCCGCCACCGCGCCGGCGCAGGACATACGCGCCAAGGTGCAGGGCCTGGTCACCGATTCCTCCCGTGCCGTCGTTTCCGGCGCCGCGGTCTCGCTGCGCAACGAGAACACGGGAGTGCAGACGCAGCAGCAGACCAATCCCGCCGGGCAATACCTGTTCGACTTCGTCCTGCCGGGCAACTACACGGTCACGGTGGAGTTGACCGGCTTCAAGCAGTTCGTCCAGCGCAATGTCCTGGTGCAGGCGCGCGGCGACGTGACCGTCAACGCCGTGCTGGACCTGGGCAGCGTCAGCGAGTCGGTCACCGTGGAGGCCTCGCCGGTGGCGGTGCAGTTCAACACCACGACGATGGCGCTGACGCTCGACACCAAGATGACCAACGCGCTGCCGCTGGTGCACCGCAACCCGTTCCTTCTCATCGCGCTCAACCCGGCCACCGTCGTCCGGTCGAGCAACGAGCAGAGCCCGTTCCACCACTGGTCGCCGAATGAATTCGACGTCGGCGGCAACACCAACCGCAAGAACGATATCATCCTGGACGGCGCCCCCTCGATGACGGCGCAGAAGTCCTCCTACACGCCGCCGATGGACGCCGTGCAGGAAGTGAACCTCCAGCAGAACTCCGTGGACGCCGAGTTCGGCCACTCGGCCGGCGGCATCATCAGCGTCCATATGAAGGCGGGCACCAACGACTTTCACGGGACCGCTTATTATCTGGGGCGCAACCCCGTGTTCAACGCCCTGGCGGACCGGATCACCGGCGGGAAAAACCTGACACGACAGAATGTGTGGGGCGTCACCCAGGGCAACCCGATCCGGCGCAACCGGGTGTTCAACTTCTTCGCCTACGAGGGGTGGCGAACCATCGAGCCGAGGTCGGTGCTCAATACGCTGCCGACGGAACTGGAGAGCGCCGGGAATTTCTCCCGGTCGCTGAACACGCAGAGTCAACCACGCACCATTTACGACCCCTACACCACCCAGACCAGCGGCAACGTCGTCACCCGCCAGCCCTTCGCCGGCAACGTGATCCCCGCGAGCCGCATCGATCCGACCGCAAAGATCATTCTCGGCGACCTGTGGAAGCCCAACGCCCCCGGTACCGGCCCCACCGGAGTCAACAATTTCCTCGCCGGCTACGCGAATCGCTTCCGCTACTGGAACCTGACGGACCGCGTCGACTGGAACATCACCGACCGCTGGAAAGTATTCGGCCGCTTCAACCAGTTCCGCACCTTCACCCGGTGGGACGACTTCACCGGAGGCGCGGTGTCGCAGACGGTGGACGGCTCCAAGCGCCACTCGCTCAGCTTCTCGGGCGACGCCGTCTACACGATGAGCGCCACCACCCTGCTGAATTTCCGGTTCGCCTACAATGCCATCGTCGACTCCTTCGGTGTCCCGGAGAAGACGCTCAAGGAGGCCGATCTCGCCAGGTACTGGTCCAACAACGCCTGGTACAAGCCGTACCTCGGCGATCTGCCGGACATCTATTATCCCGGGATTACGATCAGCGGCCGCGGCACGACGACGCTGGGCAGGACCGGCTACTGGTACCAGGAGCCGGACTCCTGGAACATCGAGTCGAAGATGTCGAAGAACGTCGGGCGCCACTACATGAAGGTCGGCGGCGAATATCGGAAGGACAAGGTGAACGCCGCGCGGCCGCGACCCATGTCGTTCTCGTTCGCGCCGGCGCTCACCGCTAACACCTACCTGAACCCGAACACCGCGCTCAGCGGCGACGGTTGGGCGACGTTCCTGCTCGGCGCGCTCGACGGCGGCTCCAACATACAGTCCATTCCCATCCAGCGCCCGCGCGTCGACTTCGTCGGACTGTTCCTCCACGACGACTTCAAGCTGACGCCGCGGCTCACGCTGAACCTGGGCTTGCGATGGGAATTCTTCACCGCCATGCGCGATACCGCCGACCGCCTGTCGCGTTTCCTCGACCTGGCCAACCCGATTCCCGAATTTCAGGGCGCCGCCGCGCCGGCGCTGCCGGCCCAGGCCACGGCGCTGCGCCAGGCGCCTCTGGTTTACAACGGCGCCTGGGTTTTCACCGATAGCGACCATCGCGGCTCCTGGAACGCGCCCAGGACGCTGCTGCTGCCTCGCCTGGGCGTGGCGTGGCGCATCAACAACGGGACGGCAATGCGCGTCGGCTGGGCGCGCTACATCATCCCGGCGACGCTCACCGACGGCCTCGACATCCTGGGCAGCGTCTACTACCCCGGGTTCGATGCCGCCACTTCCACGCTCGCCCCGCTGCTCGGCGTTCCCCAGCAGCGGATTTCGGACCCGTTCCCCAACGGCCTGACGCCGGTCACGGGCAAAAGCTACGGGCGGTACACGAACCTCGGAACTTCGGCCAACTGGTACCAGCAGGACTTCAACCCCGGCGTCAACGACCGCTTCAACTTCAGTATCCAGCGCCAGTTGCCGGGCCAGATCCTGGCCGATATCACCTTCTTTATGAACATCGGCCGGAACCTTCCGTACTCCTACAACAGGAACCAGGGCGATCCGCGGATCGGCTATCGCGCCGGCAACGCCGTCAACGCCTCCGTGCCGAATCCGTTCTTCAACCGCCTCGCGGCCGACAAGATGCCCGGCCCGCTGCGGACGACGCAGAATATCGCCGTAAGCCAATTGCTGCGGCCCTACCCGCATTACCAGGATCTGAACGAGCGGTTGTACAGCGGCGCCCGCAACCGCTACCGCGCGCTCCAGATGCAGTTCACGCGGCCGTTCGTCAACGGGTTCAACCTGGTGGTGGGCTACAACTTCAACCGCGAGCGGAACCTGGAGTTCTACGACGAGCAGGACACCTTCACGCAGGATCTCACCTGGCAGCCGGCCCGCAACGCCAGGCACCGCCTCACCGGCGCGGCCATCTATGAGCTGCCTTTCGGCAAAGGACGAAAGCACATGACCGACGCCGGCCCGATCGTGGACGCCTTCCTCGGCGGCTGGGCGCTGAGCGGCCTGTTCACCTACAACAGCGGGCTGTACCTGCGGTTCGGCGGGCTGGTGGTCAGCGGGAACCCGACGCTGGACAATCCGACCAACAGCCGCTGGTTCAACACTTCCGTGTTCCGGCAGTTGCCGTCGTTCACGCGCCGCGCGAACCCATTGCAGTACGACGATCTCACCGGACCGCGATTCGTCAACGTCGATACCACCGTCTACAAGGAGTTCAGCATCCTGCCCGAGAACAGGCTGAAGTTCGAGCTGCGCGGCGAAGCCTACAACCTGGCGAACCGGTTCCCCGCCGCCGATCCGGACCTGGGCGTGACCTCTCCGAACTTCGGCCGGATCGTGACGCAGCGGGCCGGCGTGTTCGGCCGCCAGGTCCAGTTCAGCGGGCGATTTATCTGGTAGTTTTCGCCGTCCTGCTCCTGGTGCTGGCTCGCTCCGCGGCGGGCCAGTACGCCGGCCAGTACGCCGGCAGTGAGGCGTGCCGTCGCTGCCACGCGGCGCAATTTGCCTCTCACGCAAAGACCGGTCACGCGCGTTCCCTGGCACGTGGATCCGCGCATCCGCTGGCGCCGCGATTCCCTCCCCATCCCGGTGACTGGGCCTTCGGTGCGGGCGACCAGGCCGTGACTTTCGTCAGCCGGCTGGACGAGGAACACTACCTCGAGCACGGGCTCAGCTACTACGCCGCGGCTCGGGGGATGGCGCTCACGCCGGGCCATCGCGGTCCGCAAGGCGAGCGCTACCGCACCTTCGATCCGGGCGCCGCCATCCTGCGCTGCTTCCAGTGCCACTCCACCGGACCGCTGCGACTGGAGGCAGGTTTCACGATCCAGCCGTTCGAGCCGGGCGTGCAGTGCGAATCCTGCCACGGCGCCGGCGCCGGCCACGCCGCAACGCTCGCGCCGATCCGCAATCCCAGGCGTCTGTCCGCCGCGGCCGTGAACGACCTGTGCGGAGCCTGCCACCGCATGCCGGCCGCCGCCGGGGACGACACCGACTGGACCAACCCCTGGAATGCCCGCCACCAGCCTCTGTATCTGGCCGAGAGCGCATGCTTCCGGAAGAGCAACGGCGCTTTGTCCTGTACTACGTGCCACCCGGCACACACGCCGGTCGTCCGGGGCGCAGCGGGCGGCTATCACCAGATTTGCTCGCGATGCCATTCCCAACCGCGTCACCGGACCGTGACGACGGGACGCTCCTGCACGGCGTGTCACATGCCGGCGGTTGTCCCGCAGCCCCATCTGCGATTCGCCAACCACTGGATCGGTGTGTACCGCGACGGCAGCCCGCTGCGGCCTATCGCCCGGCCCTGATCGCCGCCGCGCGCCGGCGCAGCAGGCGGGCCTCCTGCGCGCGTCCCATTTCCTCCAGCAGGCCGGCCAGGTTCTCCAGGTCCACGGCGACCTCGGCGTGGCTGGATCCGTAGGCCTGCTCGTCGATGGCGAGCGCGCGCTCGTAGTATCGACGCGCCGACGCGTAGTCCTTCTTCGCGCGCAGAGTATCGGCCAGGTTGCTGGCGGCGGTGGCGACCCGCGGATGGCGCGAGCCGAGCGCCTCATCGAGCATCGCCAGGGCGCGCCGCGCCAGGGGCTCCGCCTGCGCCACGCGCCCGGTGGCGAGCAGCACGTTGGCCAGGTTGTTCAACGTGGCCGCTACTTCCGGATGGTGGGGTCCGAGTGTTTTCTCCTGAATCGCGAGCGCCCGGCGGAACAGCGGCTCGGCCTGCTCCGGCTCCAGCAGCAGCGCCACGTCGTTGAGGCGAACGCCGATACGGGCGTGGTCCGCTCCCGAAGCTGCCTCTTCCTTGATGAGCGCCTGCCGGTAGAGCCGCAGCGCCTCGTCCCGATGGCCGCGTGCCTGTTCGAACGATGCCAGCCGCGCCAGATTGCGGGCGGCGATTCCCGGGTCCTTGTGCCCGGCCGCGCGGCGGTGGAGTGGCAGCGCTTCGGCCGCGGGCAGCACCGAGGCCAGGTTCTCGAGGTCCTCGGCCACTACGGCGCTGTCGGCTCCCAGCGCCGCCTCGTCGATCGCCAGCGCCCGGCGAAGATACGGCGCCGCGGCCGCCCGGTCGCCGTGATTGCGCAGAAACAGGCCCAGGTCGGCGGCGCTGCGCGCTACCTGGGGATGGCCGGGGCCGAGTCGCTGCTCGCGCTCCGCGAGGGCCTGTTTGTAGAGCGGGGCCAGCATGGCGGGATCGGGCTGCCAGGCGAACAACAGCGCCGCCAGCGGGGCGGCGAGCCCGGCGCTACATGCCATCGCGAAGTGTCCCGTTCAGGGCTTTGAGAAAAGCGGCCAGCGCGGCCTTCTCGCCGGCCGTCAGACGCAGCTCGCGGACTTCCGGGTCGAACGCGGGATTCGGCTTTCCGCCCTTGTCATAGAAGTCGATCACTTCCTCCAATGTCCTGATGCTGCCGTCGTGCATGTACGGCGGCGTGCGCGCGACTTCCCGAAGGCCCGGCGTCTTGAATGCCCCGCGGTCCGGCTCACGCCCGGTCACGGCAAAGCGGCCGGGGTCGTTCGGCCAACCGATGCCGGTGTTGTGAAACCGCTCGTCGGTGAGATTAGGCCCGATGTGGCAGGATGCGCAGCCGGCTTTTCCGGTGAACAGCCGGAGCCCGAGCCGCTGCTGGGGAGCGAGCGCGGCCGGGTCGCCAAGCAGGTAGCGGTCGTAGGGCGAATCACCGGAGAGGATGGTGCGCACGTAGCTCGCCAGGGACTGTTGCACCGCCTCGACGCTCAGACCGGTTCGCGCGGCGGCCTCCGGCAGCGTCAGGTCCATCTCGTTCGGATCCTGGATCGGCTTCAGCACCTGCTCTTCCAGGGTTGCGGCGCGCCCATCCCAGAAAAAGCTCTTGCCGTAGCCGCGATTCACGATGCGCGGAACACGGCGGCGGCCTTTACGACCGGCAATGCCCACGCCCACCGGGCGCTCGTCGGTGAACGCGGATTCCGGGATGTGACAGGTGGCGCACGAGACGGTCTGGTCGCGCGACAGGCGCGTATCGAAGAACAGTTTCTTTCCGAGCTCGACCTTTTCCCGCGTCAGCGGATTGTGGTCGGGCACGGGCAGATAGGCATCCAGGCCCACTGGAATGGCGAGCTTCTCGGCGGACGCCAGAGCGGCGGCCAGGGCCGTCACCATCACCACCAGCCGGAACTTCATCGCAGGGGCAACACCCAGACTTCCGGCTTGATGTCGCCGGCGGTGAGGGCGACGCGTTCGCCGTCCGGGTGGAGGCTGAAGCCGGACTGGCGATTGCCGGGCGATTCGAATCGGACGGGAGCTCCCTCATCGAGAGGCACGCGCCACAACTCGGCTCCCCGGGCCGCGACCAGCTCGCGTCCCCACTCCAGTTCGGTCAATCCTGCGAATTGGAGCCGGCGGGGCGGGCCGCCCGCGGCGGGAATAATGACGATGCCCGCTTCGCCCTCCCCCACTGCCAGCAACCTGCCGTCGGGGGAAGAGGCCAGGTGGCGCAACCGCGCGCCGCGGAACAGAGTCGATTCGCGGCCCGTGTCCATCTCGCGCGAGCGCAGCTCGCCCGCTCCATGGAGATAAAAGACCGAACGGCCGTCGACGGCCCACAAACCCTCGAAGCCGCGGAACCCGGCGCCGGCTTCGGTCACCACGGGGGTCGCCGCCGCCGACTGCGGGTCGACCGCGTACAGTCCTCCGCGGCCCTTGTTGTCGCTGCCGCTCACCAGCAGCGCCTTGCCGTCGGGCGACCAGCGCACGCGCTCCAGGTGAGCCAGCCTGGGGAGCAACTCCCGCTCCTGTTCGGAGTCCAGGCGTCGAATGACGATGGCGCGCGACTCCTGGCCGAAGTTCTCCGAGCCACGCCGCGAAAGGTACGCCAGCGCCATCCCGTCCGGCGACCAGGCGGGTGCGACGTTTCGCCCCGGATAACGCCGCGTGGCGCGGCGGGCGTTGGGCGCCGGATCCCCCAGCTTCGTTACGAAGACGTCCACGCTGCCGGACCGGAGACCGAAATAGAAATCGCCCTCCGTGGTGATCCCCATCGGAAGGATGCGGCTGAGATCGCGCCGCAGCAGCCGCGGTCGGCCGGCGGGCTCGCCGTTTTCGACTCGCAGCTCCCAGGCGTCCATCGTGCCCGTGCGGTCGCTCGCATAGACGATGCGCTTGCCGTCGGGCATCCATAACGGGAACAAGTGATTCCCGGGCGCGTCGACCAGTCTCCTTTCCCGCGCCCCGTCCAGGGTGAGCAGGAAAACCGAGCGGTCGCCCGTGGCCTCGTCGACGAAGGAATCATAGACGATGTGGCGGCCGTCCGGCGACAGGTCCATCTTTTTCGGGTAGACCCAATGGAGCGATCGAAGTACTTTGGGCGGGCCGCCTTCGGCCGGCACCAGCACGATCTGGCTGATGTTGTCGGCGCGAAACAGAAGGGTCAGGATGGATTTGGAATCCGGCGTCCAGGCGCACGGCTGCACAAACCCCGCTTGCTGGTTGCCGTACAGGATGCGCTGGTTGGAGCCGTCCCGATCGATGACTCGCAGATCGTAGAATCCTTCGCCATTCAGCCAGGCGTAGGCGAGGCGGCGGGAGTCGCGCGAGAAGACCGAGAAATAGGCGTACTCGGCTGAGCCGGACGGGTTCTGCGTCACCAGGCGCGAGCGGCCCGTTGCGATCTCGCGCACGGCGAGGTTGCGCGTCGCGGGATCGACATAAGAAAGGTAGCGGCCATCCGGCGACGGGCCGCCGAGCAGCGTCACCTCCGGGCCGGACCAGACCAGCCGCGGAGCCGGCGCACCGGATTCCGCCACGCCCGCAAGCGGGGCCACGGCTGCGAGAACCACCACTGCGACACGGCAACGCATGGAGCGACGGAGGTATCTTAACAAACTCGCGGGCTCCGGAACGCGCTACTCTGGTCGGCGGGGAGGTTGCCATGACCTGGATCGCCTTGCTGCTCGCCGCCGCGGTGACAGTGGACCGGGAGCCGAAACCGGAGGAGTGGGGTTACCGGCCGGCGGACGGGGAACGCGTCGAGCTGAATCCACCATCGCTGAGCTGGGTGGCCGCGGAGGGGGCCGCGAGTTACACCGTCCAATGGGCCGATAACGCCACATTCCGTGGCGCGGTGTCGATGAGCGTTCCCTGGACCGTCTACACGCACCACAAGGCGCTCCGCCCCGGAAGGTGGTATTGGCGCTACCAGCCGGCGGGCGGCGAGTGGAGCCGCGCGAGACGGTTCCTGGTGCCGCCCAACGCCGTGGAGTTTCCGCAGCCGGCGCTGGAGGAGCTGCGCGGGCGTATTCCCAAGGCGCATCCGCGCCTGTTCGTCCGCCCCGAGGATCGCGAGCGGTTGCGGGGCCTGCTCGGCGGCGAGACCGGGCGGCAGTTGATCGCACGCGCCGACGCGCTGATCGAGGCCGAGCCGACGCCGGAGCCGAAGGTGCGCGCCAGCTCGAGCGATCCGGCAACCAATCAGTTCTGGTGGTCGAACCGTCTCCAGACGGTCCGGGCGCTGCAAGAGGCCGAGGTCCTCTCGTTCGTCCATTGGCTGACCGGCGAGGCGAAGTACCGCGAGCCCGCGCGGCGGTTCACCATGCAGCTCGCCGCCTGGGATCCGGACGGGCCGACCAACTTCGGGGTCAACTGCGAAGCAGCCAAGCCGATGCTGCACCGGCTGGCGCGCGCCTATGACTGGGCCTGGGATGCTCTGACCGAAGAGGACCGCCGCAAAGTTCGCGCCGTGCTGCTGCGCCGCGCGATGGACGCCTGGACGAGCGGCGAAGTGCGGCGCGGCGCCGGCCATCTGAACCAGCCCTACGGCAGCCACGCCAACCGGACCTGGCACAAGCTGGCCGAAAACGCCATTGCGACGCTCTCCGAGACGCCCGAGTCGGACCAGTTTCTGCACTACGCGGTCACCAAGTTCTTCGCCGCTTACCCGGTGTGGGCCGATGACGACGGCGGCTGGCACGACGGTCTCTCGTACTACTCGGGCTACCTGTCGAAGGCCACGTGGTGGTTTCACATCGCGAGGACCTCGCTCGGAATCGACGGCTTTCGCAAGCCGTTCTTCAGGAATTTCGGCGAGTATCCGCTCTACACGGCGCCGCCGGGATCGCCCGACTCGGGCTTCGGCGACCTGTCCTTCCGGCCGCCCTCGGCCGGCTGGTCGTTCATGCATTTCTTCGTGCGCGAGACGCGCAATCCGTACTGGGCGTGGTGGAGCAACGCCTGGGGAATCAAGCTGGATCCGGACGAGCCGGTTCTGGCGTTCTTGTGGTCATCCGCGGCGCCGATGGCGGAGAAAGCGCCTGGGGACCTGCCGACGTCGAAGGTGTTCCGCGGCACCGGGATCGCCGTCCTGAATCACACGCTGTTGAGCTCGGCCGACAACGTGCAAGTGCGCTTCAAGTCGAGCCCGATGGGGCGTTGGAGCCATGGTCTGGAGCCCCACAATTCGTTCACGCTGAACGCCTACGGAGCGGCGCTGCTGGTGAACAACGTCTATCGCGATCTCTACGGCAGCCCGTTTCACAAGGGCTGGGTCTGGAGCACGAAGGCGCACAACGCCGTGCTGGTGGACGGCGAGGGCCAGAAGGCGCGCTCTTCGGACCTCGGCGGCCGGATCGTGAAGGAGGAATTTCAGGACCTCGTGGATTATGTCGCCGGCGATGCCGCCGCTTCCTACGAAGGACGGCTGAAGCGGTACCTGCGACACGTGATCTTCGTCAAGCCGGACCTGGTGGTACTGGTCGACGAGATGGATGCGGCCAAGCCCAGCCGCTTTCAGTGGATGTTGCACGCGCTCGAGCCGTTCTCCATCGACCAGGAGCAGCAGCGACTGCGGCTGAATCGCGACCGGGCGGGAGTCCTGGTCGACTACGTTGCCGCGGAGCCGCTGGCGCTGCGCCAGTGGACCGGCTACACGCCCGAGCCCGATCACCGCTACCTGGCATCGGTCAACAACCCCGGCATCCCGCCGCAGTGGCATGTGGAAGCGTCGACCGCGGATGCGGCGTCGTCGGTGTTCACCTTGACGGTGATGCGCACCTATCGTGGGGGAGCGACGCCGGTCGGTCTGGACGTGGAGCGGCGCGGGGATTTGATCTCCCTTCGCTCCGGCGACAACCGGGTGGCGTTCGATCGCCGGCCGGGCCGGCCTTTTGCGACCGTGAGCCGCCGGGGACGCACGTGGACCGTCCACGGGGCGGGGCGGTAGGAGCCCGTGGCACTCGGTGACTTCTTCCACAGGCTGGTAGGAGGGAATATGAATCGCAGGACATTTGTCGCCGCCGGCGCCGCTGTGGCAAGCGCCGCGCGCGCGTCGGAGCTCGCCATCGACGGCGGCAAGCCCGTGCGCGAGAAGCCGCTCCGGGCGGGGTATTGGGGACCGGAATACTACGGCGCCGAGGAGCGCGCCGAGCTGCTGGATGTGCTCGAAGCGCGCTCGCCGTTTCGCTGGTACGGGCCGTCGACGCCGAAAAAAGTGCTCCAGTTCGAAAAGGAGTTCGCCCTCTGGATGCACTCCCGGTATGCGCTGGGCGTGACCTCGGGAACCGCCGCGCTCCAGACGGCGCTGGCGGCGCTCGAAGTGGGACCCGGCGACGAGGTGATCCTGCCGGCCTGGACGTGGCACTCGTGCTTCAACACGGTGGTGCTGGCGGGCGCGCTGCCGGTGTGCGCGGAAATCGACGAATCGTTCAATCTCGATCCAGACGACATCGAGCGCCGCATCACGCCGCAGACCAGGATCATCCTCGCGGTGCATCTTCAGGGCAACCCCTGTGACATGGATCGCCTGCTGGCGATCGCGCGCCGTCACCGCCTCAAGGTGCTCGAAGACTGCGCGCAGAGCGTAGGCGCGAGCTACAAGGGGCGGCCGCTCGGGTCGATCGGCGATATGGGCATCTACAGCCTGCAGCTCAACAAGACCATCACCGCCGGCGAGGGCGGTGCGGTGACGACCAGCGACCCGGTGCTGTTCGAGCGCGCGTCGCGATTCCACGACCTGGGCGGGCTGCGTCCGCCGCACCGGGAGATCGCCGGCCAGGCGCGGCTCGACATGTTCATCGGCGCCAACTTCCGGATGAGCGAATTCACCGGCGGGGTCCTGCTGGCGCAGCTTCGGAAACTCGACGCCATCGTCGCGGCGGTGCGGCGGAACGCGCAGCGCGTCTACGAAGGCATCCGCGACCTGCCGGGCCTGCGTCTGCGCCGCCTGCCCGATCCGCAGGGCGAGCTGGGCACGGGCGTGTTCCTCGGCTTCGCCGGCACCGAGCAGCGCGACCGGTACCTGGCCGCGATGAAGGCGGAAAACATCCCGGCTTCGCCGCCGGGCGGCTCGGTGGTTCTGCCCGTCCAACCGCACATCATCGCGAAACGCACCGTGCACGCCGCCTGGCCGGTGTTCCAATCCCCGCGCGGGCAGGCGATCCGCTACGGCCCGGAATCGTGCCCCAGGACCATCGATATTCTCGGCCGCTACGCCGGCGTGCCCATGGATCCGAAATACACCCGGCGCGATGTGGACGACATTATCGCCGCGATCCGCAAAGTTTATCCGAAAATCGCGGCGGGGTGACGGCTGCGGCGCGCTTGCAAAACCTTCCCCAAATCGTGTATGTTTGACCCAACAGCCACAGGGGAAAGGGCTGCAACTTTGCAAGGGAGGGGTCTCATGAGATTCGGCTCGCATCTTGCCTTTTTGGTCCTTGCGACCACAGGTTCTTACGCGCAGGTCAGTTCCACGTCCGCACTGTCGGGAACGGTGACTGACCAGTCGGCCGCTCTGGTTCCGGCCGCGGTGATCACCGTGAGGAACGTCAACACGGGCGCCATCTTCAAGACGGCGACGTCGGCCAACGGCGTCTTCAACGTTCCATCGCTGGCCGTAGGCGAGTACGCGGTCACCGTGGCCGCGCCGGGCTTCAAGCAGGCGCAGATTCCGAAGGTGACGCTGAACGTCGGCGTGCCGACCAACATTCAGGTGACGCTCGAAGTGGGGGCGCAGGCCGAGACGGTGACCGTCGAGGGATCGGGCGCGATCCTCCAGACGCAGTCGGCCACGGTGAGCACCACGCTGACCGGTCGCCAGATCATCGATCTGCCGCTGGTCTCGCGCGACGCGCTGGACCTGGTGCTGTTCCTGCCGGGCGTCAACACGCCGGGCCGGCCCCGCACGTCGACCGTCAACGGACTACCGAAGAGCTCCCTGAACGTCACCCTGGACGGCATCAACGTGCAGGACAACCTGTTGAAGTCGACCGACGGCTATTTCACCTACATCCGCCCGCGTCTGGATGCGATTCAGGAAGTGACGATCTCGACGTCGACGGCCGGCGCCGACAGCTCCGGCGAAGGCGCCGTGCAGATCAAGTTTGTCACGCGCTCGGGCACCAACGACTACCGCGGAAGCGCGTTCTGGTCCCACCGCAACCCGTCGTTAAACGCCAATTATTGGTTCGCCAACCGCGATCTGCCGGCGGATCCGGCGACGGGGAAAGCGCCGCGCCAGAAAGTTCTGTTGAATCAGCCCGGGGCGCGTTTGGGCGGCCCGATCTCGGTGCCCCGCGTGTTCAGCGGCAAGAACCGCGCTTTCTTTTTCATGAACTACGAGGAGTACCATCTGCCGGAGGAAGCCACTCGCCAGCGGACCATTCTCAGCCCGCAGGCCCAGCAAGGCGTTTTCCAATACAACACCGCGGCCGGAGTCCGGCAGGTGAATCTGTTGTCGCTGGCGGCGGCCAACGGGCACACCTCGACCCTCGACCCGGTCACCGGAAAACTGCTGAGCGACATTCGCGCGACCACCGGCCGGGGCGGTGTCATCGGGCTGACCGATCCGAACCTGGAGCGATTCACGTTCATCAACAAGGGCGGCCAGACGCGAAAGTTCGCCACCGTTCGCCTGGACTTCAATCTCAGCGCGCACCACCAACTGGAGTTCTCGTACAACTACCAGGATTTCGCCGGGCTGGCGGACTTTCTCAATGGCTTTGACCCCGCGTTTCCGGGATTTCCGAACACGGGCAGCCAGGGGTCGAACCGGCTCTCGACGGTAATCGCGTTGCGCTCGACGCTCTCGCCGCGGATCGTCAATGAGGTACGCTTCGGCTTGGTGGGCGGCTCGACGCTGTTTGCGCCGGAAGTGAACGCGGCGCAGTTCAGCGGTCCGGTCGGCAGCCAGGGCGGCTTCAACCTCGGCATCAACGTGGCGGGCATCTCCAACGTAACGTCGCAAGCCACGCCCAGCCGGCGCAACACGCCGATCAAACAATTCAACGACAACCTCAGCCTGATGCGAGACACTCACAACCTGAGCATGGGGCTCAGCTTCACCCAGGTGAACTCCTGGCAGTTCTCCCAGGCCACGGTTCCGGGCATCACGTTGGGCACCGACGCCACCGATCCGTCGACGGCGATGTTCACGGCGGCAAATTTTGCCGGGGCTTCGGCCACCGATCTCACCAACGCCCGCAACATTTACGCGGTGCTGACGGGCCGCGTCACGGCGATCAACGCCAACGCGCAGCTTGCCGAGGACGGGTCCAAATACGTCTACATCGGGCCGAACGTGCAGCGCTACCGGGAGCGCGAGATGGGACTGTACATTCAGGACAATTGGCGGGTGCGGCCGTCGTTGACGCTGAACTTTGGGGTGCGCTGGGAGGTGCAGTACCCCTTCGTGGCGCTGAACAACAAGTACTCACGAACAAGCTACGCGCAGGTGTTCGGCGTCTCCGGCGAGGGCAACCTGTTTAAGCCCGGAACGCTGACCGGCAAGGAGACCCAGTTCGTGCCGCTGGTGCCGGGGGAGCGTTCCCACAACGTGGATTATTCGAACTTCGCGCCGAGCGTCGGCCTGTCCTGGTCGCCGAATTTCAAGTCCGACCTGTTGCGCGCCCTGCTGGGGTCGGGCGGCCGCGGCGTGATCCGGGGCGGCTATGCGCTGGCCTTCAACCGCGAGGGCGTCACCGCGTTCTCGGCCCGGCTGAACTCGAACCCGGGCGGCTTCCTCAACGCCAACCGCAGTATCGCGCTGGGCAACCTGGTCACGGGATCGGGCTCGGACCGGCTGCCGGTCCTGCTGCGGGAGACCAGCCGGCTGGGCCCGCCGACGTTCTCCACGACGCCCAGCTTCCCGCTGACCGGCGTGGTGACGGACTCGGCCAACGTGATCGATCCGAACCTGAAGATGCCGTATGTGCACAGTTGGACGTTCGGCATCCAGCGCGAGCTCGGCCGGGACATGGTGGTCGAGGTCCGCTACATCGGCAACGTCGCGCGCAGGCCGTGGTCCGCCCTCAACCTGAACGAGCTGAACGTGCTCGAGAACGGATTCTTCAACGAGTTCAAGCTGGCGCAGGCCAATCTGCAAGCGAACATCGCCGCCGGGCGCGGCAACACGTTCCGGTATTTCGGCGCCGGGACGGGAACGTCGCCGCTGCCGATCATGCTGGCGCACTTCAGCGGGGCGCAGGCCGCGCAATCGGGAGATGCGGCGCGGTACACATCCACGCAGTTCACCAATACCGCCTACGTGAATACCCTGGCCCTTCAGAACGCGGCGCCGTTCACCTTCTACAACAACCTGTACCGAGACAATGCGACGCAGCGGGCCAACATGACCGCCGCCGGGCTGCCGGCCAATTTCTGGCTGGTCAACCCCGGCAAGATCGGCGGCGCCAACATTCTGACGAACTTCGGCGGCTCCAACTACCATGCCGGATCGGTGGAGTGGCGCCGACGCTTCTCGCAAGGCCTGTTGTTCAACGCCAACTACACGTTCGGCAAGGCGCTGGAGCAGCTCTTCCTGAGTTGGCGGCGCGGGCCGGAGAACGGGCTCTCCCCGTTGAGCGTCACGCACGCCTTGAAGCTCAACTGGATCTACGAGCTTCCGATCGGCCGCGGCCGCCGCTTGCTGAGCGGGGCCGGCGGCGTGTTGAATCACCTGGTCGGGGGTTGGGGCTTCAACGGCACCGCGCGCATCCAGTCCGGAACACCGTTCAACTTCGGCAACGTGCGGCTGGTGGGAATGACGCGGCGCGAATTGCAGGAGTCGGTCCGCATGCGGTTCGACGACGGCGCGCGAATCGTCTACTACCTGCCGCAGGACACGATTACCAACACGATTCGCGCCAACAATGTGAGTGCGACATCCGCCACCGGCTTCGGGGCGCAGGGCGCGCCGGGCGGCAGCTACATTGCCCCGGCCAACAACCCCGGCTGCATCGAGGCCTTCGACGGCCAGTGCGGCTTCACCCGCGTGATGCTCCACGGCCCCGCTTTCACACGGTTTGACCTCAGCGCGGCGAAGAAGTTCCACGTGAGCGAGCGCGTCAACATCGAGTTTCGCGGCGAGTTCCTGAACGCGTTCAACCATATCAACTTCATCGTCGGCAACCCGGCCAACGATCGCAACAACATCGGCGGCTTCGGCGGCGCCACCTTCGGGCAGGTGACGGAAGCCTATCGCGACCTGTCGACCACCAACGACCCCGGCGGCCGGCTGGTGCAACTGACGCTGCGTATCAATTTTTAAGCGCTAAAGTGGGACAGGCCTCCTGGCCTGTCGCTGGAGTTTCTACATTTTGCAATGGATCGGGGCGACCGACGTGGCGCAGGCTCTCAGCCTGCCGCGCCGAGACTCGTCTCGGCGCCTGCGGTCCGCTGGCTCGCGCTCGACCAGGGAGAGTCCTCCGCTCGGGTCAGCAGCCCAGCCTTTGCCGGGTTGTCTTCGACCTGGTGCAGATCCATGGGTCCGTGCCGGGCGGCGGGAATTGGGCACGTACATTTAGTGCGTTGAGCCGCTGGATTCCGATGTGGCGTCGAGACGAGTCTCGACGCGGCAGACACGAGTGTCTGCGCCACCTGCCTGTGCTCGCGCGTTATAATCCTGCTCAGGGCTTCACGCAATGGTGGCGAAGATTTGCCGGACCGGATTCCTTGCGCTGCTGCTGCTTCCCGGCTCCTGCTACTCGCAATCCAGCGCCGGCGGCGGCACCGTCCAGGGAACGGTGAAGGATGCGACCGGCGCCGTGATCCCCGGCGCCAAAATAGCGATCCTGCACATCGCCACCGGACTCGCCACCAACACGGTGACCAACCAGGACGGCTACTACGTTACGCCGCCGATCCACATCGGCATGTACAGGATCCGCGTCGAGGCGCCGGGTATGAAGGCCTGGGCGGGCGAGGTGAACGTGGAAACCGGCCGCGTGGCCGTGGTGGAGCCGGTTCTGGTCCCCGGCCAAGTCAGCGAGACGATCCAGGTGGTGGAAACTATCCCGCTGGTCACCACTACCGATCCCACCGATGGCTCCACGCTCGACGCCCAGCGCATCCAGGAGATCCCCGTGAACGGCCGCAATCTGAACGTTCTCCTGGAAGACGTCACACCCGGAGTGGAAGCCATCAACGACGTCAACGGCGGCGTTCGCGTCAGCGGGCTGATGACCTACTCGACCGAGTACGTCCAGGACGGCGCGGCCGCCAACAACAGGGAATTCGGCGGCTCGGCGAATCTCCAGGGGCTGGAATCCATCGGTGAAGTCCGCGTCGAGACCAGCACTTCCTCGGCCAAGTACACTCGCCCGACCTCGGTCATCGTCACCACCAAGAGCGGCTCCAATCAGCTCCGGTTCGCGGTTTTTGAAACCCACCGCAACAACGCGTTCGGCGTGGCCCGCGCGCGCCAGGATGTCTTCCTCGACGGCCGCCCCTACGTGACCCCGAAGCTGATCCGCAACGAGTTCGGCGGCTCGGTCGGCGGGCCGGTCGTGCTCCCCAGTTTCGGCCTCAACGACAAGCGGTTCTATCACGGCAAGGACCGCACGTTCTTCTTCTTCTCACGCGAAGGAGTGGAGCTGGTGCAGGGGCTGACGCGCGAGTTCAGCGTGCCGACAGCGGCCATGCGCGCCGGCGACTTCAGCGGTCTCATCGACGCGCAGGGCCGCCGCATCGATCTCTACGACCCCCTCACGACACGCGTCGAAGAGCTGCCCACCGGCCGCCTGGTTACTTTCCGCGACCGTTTCGTCAACAACCGGATTCCCATCGAGCGCCTGAACCCGCTGGCAAAGCGCATCTACGGGATCACGCCACTGCCCACCGACATCACCAACCCCCTGGTGGCCGATAATCTCAAGATGGTCGTTCCGACGAACGCGTTTCCCAACCTGAGCGACAATCCCGCCACCATCCGCATCGACCATCGCTTCTCGGAAAAGGACAACATCTTCGTCAAGGTCAACGGCGGCACTCGCCGGGCGCACTTTCTTGCGACCAGCACAAGCACCGGCGCGCCCACCAGCAACCTGGAAGCCAACACCACCTTCCTCCCGGTCAAGGGTCGTTCCGCCGCCATCAGTTGGATCCACACCTTCTCGCCCACGTTCTTCGTCGAAACCCTGGAGAATCGCACCTGGCAGATCTCCCGCACCGTCACCGGGCCGGTCGACAAGGACTGGTCGAAGGAGCTCGGGTTACCGAACCCGCTCGGCGAGATCGGCTGGCCCAACATCACCGCAACCGGCTTCATGAGCTACATCGAGGGCGACAACCGCCGCCAGCTCTACAGCATGATCTCGAACCTCGAGCAGAACTACAGCCTCCTCCGCCGCACCCACAACCTGGCCTTCGGTTTCCGATACCACGACGAGAAGCAGCACCTGCTCCCGGACCAGGGCGCCATCTCGGGTTCGGTCGCCTACGGCAGCCTCGCCACCGCACTGGAATCCTCCACCACCGGCTCGACACTCAATCCCGGCACGACGCCCCAGACCGGACACAACGGGGCCAACTTTTTCCTCGGCTACGCCGCCAGCTACACGGTCGGCCTCAAGCGCGGCATCATGCGCGTTCGCGAGAAGAACTGGGGCCTCTACTTTCAGGACACCTGGAGAGTCTCTCCGCGCCTTACCCTGACGCCCGGTGTTCGCTGGGATATCAACCCGGCCTTCACCGAGCAGAACAACCTGCTCTCGGCCCTGGACCTCAAGAGCCACTCCCTGATGTTCCCCGAACCGCTGGAACACTACTACCGGCTCGGCGCCACCACGCCCCAGGTGGTTTCGGTGTTTGAGCGCGTCGGAGTGTCTTTCAAGAGCGCCGCGGAGCTCGGCAGGTCCAAGCAATTATTCCCTTCGAACTACTTCGACATCGGCCCGCGCGGCGGCTTCGCTTACGCCCTCCGAAGAGGCGAGCGCCCGATGTACATCCGCGGCGGCTACGGCATCTATGTCTCCGCCGTTCCGATGCGCACGCTGCTCGCGCAGTTCTCCGGCCTGCCGCCCTTCCGCGCCGATTTCACTTACAATCCCAACGCCGCGAATCAGAGTCCCGACGGGATTGCGAATTACCTGATGCGCACCGTGCCGCCGGTCCAGGCCGGCGTCAACAGCGCCAACGTCATCGATCTGAACGATCCGACCTCGGTCGCGCGCGGCAGAAGCGTCGTCGGCATGGACGGGGCCCAGCCGAGCCTCCGCATCCACGAATGGAACCTCGCGCTCGAAAAGCAGATCGCGGCTTCCACCGTCATTCGCCTCTCCTATAAGGGCAAGCACGGCGTCAACGCCGACCAGTTATTCAACATCAACGGCACGCAGTCCGACTACGTCTGGTACCTCACCACCGGCCGTCCGACGCCCACCGGAGAATTCGCCGGTGTTCTCCGCCGCCCCTACGACCAGAACGCCTACACCGATGTCCGTCTGTTGCAGCGGAGCGGCTACATCAATACCTCCACCTGGTCGATCGAGATGGAGCGGCGATTTCGCAAAGGCCTCGGCTTGCAGGTCTTCTACACCCTCACCAACTCGCTGCGCCTGGCGGGCAATTCTTTTCGCGATGACGTGGTCAGCCCCGCCGCTTATCTGCCCGGCGCCGTCCCCACGGACTTCCGCGAGCTCAACCGGTTCCTGTTCTACGACCGCGACACCGCCATTCCGAAGCACCGCATCCGGTGGAACTGGAGCTACGACCTGCCATTCGGCAGGCGCCGGCCTGTCGGTCGCAGCTCCGGCCCGATGCTCAACGCGATCATCGGCGGCTGGAGGATCTCCGGCGCCGGAACCATTGTCAGCACGTGGTACTCGATGCCCACCGGCAACTGGGGCGAGATGGCGGACTTCGAAGTCTATCGCACGAAGCGCAGAATCCTGGACTGCCGGAACACGCCGGCACTCGCCACCCACCCCGGCGACGAGCGGTGCATCGAAGGCTTTCTCTGGTTCAATGGCTACATCTCAGATCGGTTCATCAACTCCCGCAACGCCGCGGGTCTTCGCAACGGCGTCTTCGGTCTCCCGGCGGATTACAAGCCGGCGCAGAAGCCCGTCAACCCCTGGCCCCAGGGGGGACAGCCGACCGATCTCAATGCCAACGACTACGACACCAACGTTGTCTATATGCCGCTGATCACCGGCGGCGTCGTGCGCGTCAACTACGACACCGGGCTTCACCCCTGGCGCAACCAGCCTCGCCTCGGACCGTTCAACTGGACCATGGACTCGCGGCTGATGAAACACTTCCCCTTCGGCGAGAGCGGGCGCGTGCGCCTCCGCGCCGACCTCGACGTGTTCAACGTGTTCAACGTGCAGGGCCTTAACGTGCCCGGAGCCGAGGGCATCGCCAGCCTGGCCAATTCGTTCGACCGCTTCTCCTTCCGCCCACGCCAGGTGCAGGTCAGCCTGCGGCTGGAATTCTAGTGTACTGTCCGCGAATTAACTGGACAATTGTTTCCGCCTCGGACGAGTCTAATCTAATCGGCGTTCATCGGTGTTTATCAGCGGCCGGCAATTGCCTTTAACTTCCTCAGTTCATTCGGCACAGCAATGTTGGGCCGCCGATGAACGCGGATTAACGCCGATCCTGATAGCCGAAAGCCATACCGAATGATTGTCCAGCTATTTGCCGGACACTACACAGGCGCAACCGCTCCTTGCAGTCGCGGCTCGGAATCCGATTCTGAGCCGCGACCAAAGAAGCTGTGAAAACAACCGACTGTTGGACCGCTTGCTGACGCGCGCGGCTCAGTAAGTGCTTTCAACGAACGCCGAAACCGAGCCGCGACCAAAGGGAGCGGATCTGACACCTCTCACCTGACGTGGATGGTCACTCGCTGCGAAGCGGGTGACGGTTGCCCGTCCACAGCCACCACCACAGGATGCGGACCGGCGGCCAGCCCCTCCGGCACACGCACATCGATGCGATACACCCCTCCGATCATCCCCGGCGAGCCGCCGGCGAAGGTCACTTCGGCGTCCACTCCCCCGATCGTCACCGAGACGGGGTTCACCACCCGGGTCGGCGTGGTCGTGCTGAAGAAGTCGCCCAACGCGAGCGTCGTATCGATCGCCCCGAAGCCGGTTCCGAACAACTGCACCACCGAACCGGCCGCCGCGGGATTGGATGCGCCATGGCGGCCCCCGTCCTGGTTGAACGCCGCGGCGACGCCGTCTTTCCCGCCCCCGGTCGTGAACAGCCCCGGCGTCGCGGTTTCCACCTGGATGGGCGACGGGTGAATCAATTGCAGCCCCTGCCAGGAGAAGTACAACAGGTACTGGCGGGAAGCGGGAACGCCCGCCACAGCCTGCACCGTCATCTGGGTATCGGTGGAATACACGACCGGCAACGCCGTGCCGGACAGCGTTGCGTTGGGGATCGCCCCGGAGAAGTTGCCGAGCACCAACGACGGGTAAGGCGCCGGTTGCGCTCCGGCCCGCAGCACGCCGTCCAGCACCATGCCCTGGCCGTCCTGGGGCCCGAGGCCCGACCCGAACACGGTGATCAACTGGCGCGGCGAGATGGTATTGGCGAACTCGTAACTGGCCGCGTTGACGACGCCATTGTGGGAAATCGCCGGTTGCGGCAGCCACCGGCATGCCTCGATGTTGTCGATCCGGTAGAAGCCGCCGTCGGTCAGGTGCACCAGGAGGTTGTCCGGCGCGGCCAAGGTGAAATCCGGAACGAAGGTGGCTCCCGCGGGAATCAGGGGTGCCAGATCCAGCATCTCCAGCCGGCCCGGCTCGTTGCGGAAAAGCCGCGATGCCGCCGTGAAGTACGGCCGGTCCCGCCAGCGCGTCACCGATTGCAACGGCAGCATCCGGAACGCCGGCAGCGGATCGCCTTGCCCGGTAGGCTCCAGGCGGTAGGCGGTGCGGAAGTTAGCCCCGTTGCCCGCAAGTACGGCGACCGTGCCGTCCTCCAGGCGCGTCAATGCCGACATGCCCACCAAGGGAACCGTGCGGACGGAAGAATTCGCGCGCATCCAGACGGAAATTTCCGCCGTGAACACGCCTCCGGTCGGCGTGGCGCCCTGGGAGAACCAGTAGATGTTGCCGGCATTGTCGGCTGCGATGCGCTGCAAACTTCCGAAGCTTCCGAGCGGCGCATAGACAACCTGTTCCCCGCCTTGCGACTTCATCACCGCCACCTTGCCGTCGGTCCCTACCACCAGGATGCGCCTCCGGAACACGTCGGCTACGATAATGCGCCCCTCGCCGTCGATGGAAAACGCCACAATGCCGTAAATGGCGATGTTGGCGGCGGTCTTGCCGTCGGCCTCGCCGAGGTCGTCTCCGCCTCCGACGAGCACGCGCGGCGCCGCTCCCGGGCGCGCTTCCACAATCCCCGCCTTTCCTGCTTGCGAGGTCGCGTAGATGAGGCTGTTGGTGCGGGGCAGCCACATCCCGTAGGGCGGGGCCTGCCCGTCGACGGTCGCCACTACCGGCGCGCCCGCAACCACGGTCTGCTCGCGGCCGGCCAGGCGCAACAGAGGATTGCGCTGCTCCGGCCTGGGATTTCCGAGAAAGAACAACGCGCCGTCGGAGGCTACCGCGAGCGGCGTTCCGGTGAAGGGAGGGTAAGGCGCCCCACCGGTTTCGATCGCTCCGTTCGGTCGGATGGGATAAAGGCGATTCGCCGTTGCCGCCGCCGGCGCGCCGTCGGCCAGCAGCAGAATGTTGACCGACGCTTCGAAGTTCGCATTAATCGTGCGGATGATGCCCTCCGGCGACACAGCCCGCAGATGGCGGCCGGAGAGATCCTTGATCCACAGGATGCCGTCGCGCAGCGGCACGATCTGGCGCGGGCTGGAAAGCGCGGCCTCGGTTGCGGGGCCGCCGTCGCCCGTAAATCCCGCGGCGGAAGCGGCGCGCGTCGATCCGGCGATGGTGCGCAGCGTGCCGTCGCCCTCCAGCCCCCGGACGCGGTTGTAGCCGTCCAGGATCGCGAGCGACCCCGACGCGGTGAAGGCGATGTTGACGATGTTGCCGAGATTCATCTCCACCGCCGGACCTGCCTCGCCGTTAAACCCGGGACGGCCCGAACCGGCCACCGCCTCGATGCCCTCGTTGACCACTCGATGCACGCGGCCTACCGCGACAAAGTGGAGAATCCCATCGGGCGAAAAGGCGATCTGGCTGACGGTGGGTAGCGGCGTCTCCAGCGCCGGACCCGCGGCCAGGGTCTCCGCGCGGTTGCCGTTGCCCGCCACCGTCATCATGCGCCCGTTCGACTCGATCCGCCGGATGCGGTTGGCCGTGTCGAAAAAGTGAACGACATTGGCGGGCGACACCGCGAACACGCCGGTCTGGAACGTCTCCGATTCGAGCGCCCGTTCGCCTTCCTCCACCTTCGGCGCAGGCTGGGCGGGCGTCACCGCCGTGATGCGGCACTCCTGCGCAATGGCCGGGGCGGCGATCGCCAGCGCCAGCCAACAGACGCGCGCCTGTGGGGGCATTACGGTAGTCATGCGAGAGGCCGTTCGATGTGTATTGTATCGCGTGTCGAATATTCCCCGAAGTTTGGTAGTGCGCTAGATCTGTGTCCCTCTTGGTGGCGGCCTCGCTAGGGCGGGCCGCCAGTGGATCACGCTTCAGGCTCCGTGAACAAGGTTATCTGATTCTCGTTCTTTTTCGAGCGCTTTGGAAATGCTCGTGCGAACAGAGTTCTGAAGGCATCCTTGTTTTCAGACACGCGCATTAGGGTAATCACCTCGATGATCTGCTTATCCAGGTGCGGATGCCCGGTATCCGGCGTCAGGAATTGGTGGTGAGTATACCTTCGCCTACCAGACTCTCCGGGCGGATTGATCTGTTTCAACTGAGGCAGCACTCCCGGCGGCAGATGCTCGTAAACCAGTGTATTAATCATGCTCCCGACGTATCTAGGGCGCTTGTGGTTGCCTTCAACATACTTCCAGCCATTTAGACGGTACATCTGCTTGAAAAACTCGTTGGGAAATCGTTTCGTCCAAGACAGCAACTCAGCCGAGATGTAGGCTTCAAGGATCTGGTTGAGTTCGTCCCTGGCGCGCTCATGCTGGTAGCCGGTCGCTTCGTCAACAATAGCGATAATCCCAACGTGGGCCAAGGCACGCATCAGGATATCCGCTGCATCGATGATCTTGCCTTGGGAATTTATAATGCGCGAGTATTCCCCCGGCTGACTGTCGCGGATGGAATCCGCGTGATCGCGAAGGCGCAAATACACTTCGCAGACCATCGGCAGCAATTCGGCTTGGTAGCCGATGGTCCGCTGGCCCCAGAGGTTACGGTAGATGATCGGCGTAGTGGCTTGGCACATCTCATCGGTAATGAAAGGTCTAAGGTTCTCGGCAACCAAGAACGTAGGAAGTCCATCGCTCCGCGTTCGGCCCCCAGTCCCACCTTTGGCTTTCGGGGCACGGTCTAGAGCCTGCAAAAATGTTTCCTGTGTCAGAACGCGACGGCGATTCTCCAGCACTGCTGCTGTGATTGTCTTCGTTCCAATTGAGAACGACCCATCATGGGTAGCACGGAGAACGGCGCCACCCCACCTGGCATCGGCTGCGGCTTGCGCTATCTCTCTCCTGGCCTGCGGTGTAAGCGAGGCAGCACGCGCTAACCCGCCTTTGGATTGCAATGCTTTATCCATGCTTACAGGATAGTCGACTCTCGTATGCTTGTCAAATATTTATGTTGACATGCCTGCTCTGCACGCATATACTTAATCATGAAGCAAAAGACCCCGACCGACGCGCTAACGCCGACCGGGGCCGTAAATCCACCACAGCCGAAGCTGAAGCAGACTCGCAACCCCATTATCCGGCTTCAGGCTGTGGAACTCAAGAGGAGATTCCATGACCTGCCACAACTGCCGGATTGAATGCAAACGCAAGGGCCACGACCGCAAGGGCCAGCAGCGGTTCCAGTGCCGCCAGTGCTCCAAGACGTTCCTACAGCCTCAGGAGAAGCCCCTGGAGGGCATGTACCTGCCAATCGAGAAGGCTGAGCGTGTGCTGGCGATGCTGCTCGAAGGGTGCAGCGTGTCGAGCGTGGAACGGCTGACTGACGTTCACCATGGCACGATTCTGAAACTCTTGGTGCTCGCCGGAGAGAAGGCCGAGCGCATCATGGCAACGCGGATAGTCAACGTGAAGGTCCGTGACATTGAGTGCGATGAAGTCTGGGCGTTTATCGGAAAGAAGCAGAAGCGCGTGCGGCCTGAGGACGATCAAAACCTTGGCGATGCCTACACCTTCGTCGCCATCGAGCGCCATTCCAAGCTGGTCCTCAACTTCGCCCTTGGGAAACGGGACCAGGCTACGACGGATATCTTCATCGAAGGCTTGCGGCACGCGACGGCGGCAAAGCCGTATCAGATGACCGCCGACGGTTTCCCCTGCTACCCTTCGGCGATCAGCAACACACTTGAGGACCGCGTGAGCTTCGCCCAACTCATCAAGGTCTACCGAGCGGCCTCTGACGGCGAAGCTCGGTACTCGCCCGCCGAAGTCGCCAGCGTGGAGGTTGTCCGATGCGTCGGTCGCCCCGATCCCGAGCGCATCTGCACCTCGATAGTTGAACGATCCAATCTGAGCATCCGCATGGGCACGCGCCGATTCACGCGGTTGACGAACGCCTTTAGCAAGAAGTGGGAGAACCATTGGGCCGCTGTCGCGCTGTGGTTCGCGTTCTACAACTTCTGCCGAGTCCACAAGTCGCTTCGCGTGACGCCTGCGATGGAAGCCGGGATCGCTAACCACGTGTGGAGCGTGCGAGAGATGCTGGAGGTCGCATGAGGAAGGGACACGGATTTAGCGCACTACCCGAAGTTTCCGTTCCGCCGAATGGTACACTGAACCCCGATAAGGAGGAGTCCGGGCATGAAGCTTTCCCCAACGCTGGGATCGGTGTTCCCGCTGCTCCTGGCGGCGCAGCAGCCGGTGCAGCAGCCGACGGCGCGCTTCCACCATCTGCACCTGAACGCCACCGATCCGGTGAAGGCGGTCGAGTTCTACACCGCCAAGTTCGACTGCGAGAAGGCGAAGTTTGCCGGAGTTCTCGACGCGGTGTGGGCCCAGAAGTCGTGGATGCTGTTCACCAAGGTCTCCGAGCCGCCGCTCTGGGAGCTGACCAGCGCCATCTGGCACTTCGGCTGGGGCGCCGAGGACATGAAGGCCACCTACGAGAAGCAGCTCGGGATGGGGACGAAGTTTTTTACCCCGCTGACCGACATCAGTTGGCTGGCGAACCGGCCGGGCTTCTACTACGCCTACGTGCTGGGCCCAGACAATGCTCTCATCGAGCTGAACACGGCGAACCACCACCGCTTCGGCCACCTGCACTTGTTCAGCGAAGATCCCATCGCGGCCGGCGAATGGTACGCGAAGCACTTCGGAATCGCACGCCGCTTCGCCCAGAAGGAGCCGCGCGAGCGCGACGGGGTCCCACTGGCCCCCAGCGTGTCGATGGCGATGGACAACGTCAGCCTGATCATCTACCCCATCGGCTACTCGCGGAAGGCCTACCCGGATCACTGGAAGCCGGGGCAGACGGCGATGTCACCCACCAAAGGCCGCGTCGTGGACCACGTCGGCTTCAGCGTGGACAACCTGGTGGAGACCCTGGAGCGGTTGCGCAAGGACGGGGTCAGGGTCACCGACGAGCCGCGCGCCGTCCTGGGAGGCAAGGTGAAATTCGCGTTCATCGAAGGGCCCGACCAGATCCGCATCGAGCTGGTGGAGGGGCACGCCGGCAAGGAATAGATCCGGCCCACCGCAAACAGGCCGACCGGGACTTGCCGGAATGTGCGATACTGAAAACGTCTTTGCCCGCATTCGGTGATGCTCGGATGTTTCTGGCAGCCAGGTTTTACTGGTAGCCCGACAGAGACGATTTTCAGATGCACAGGAAAACTCAATGACCAACATCTTTGTCGGCAACCTCAGCTACCAGACTACTCAGGACGAGCTGTATGCCGCTTTCTCGCAGCATGGCGCCGTGGAACGCGTCAACATCGTGACGGACCGCGCCACGGGCCAGCCCCGCGGTTTCGCTTTCGTCGAAATGACGGATAGCCGGGAGGCTGAAACGGCTATCTCCCAACTGAACGGCACCGAGCTGAACGGTCGGGCCATGAACGTGAACGAAGCCCGCCCCAGGGGATCCGGTGGCGGTTCGGGTCACAGTGGAGGACGTGGTGGCGGCGGTGGCGGCGGCGGCCGCGGACGCGGAGGCGCCGGCCGGGGGTCACGCTGGTAAACATAGCCTAAAACACGACTTTTCGATCAGGAGCAATCATGGCTGGTCGCGGACCACAATCCTTTAAGAAACGCCAAAAGGAACAGCAGCGCAAGGAAAAGCAGCAGGAGAAACTTGCGAAGCGACTCGAGCGTAAGCGGCAAGGCCCGACCTTGGAATCTGATCTCGAAGCTCCCTCGATGGAAGATCGTGACATGCCTTTGGATTCGGACGAAGCGGTTAGCTTACCGGACGAAGCGGTTAGCTAACCGTTCCCACGCAGGTCGGGAATCGGTCGCCATACGTGTCGGTTTCGGCCCCTCGGGTGCTAATCTGCGGTCATGTTCCGTGGACCTGTACCGGTCTGCCTCATCGCGTTAAACATCCTGCTCGCCCAACCGGCAACCGAGCCCCTCGACCTGGTCACCTACGGGCGCATCCGCGAAGAAGGCAACGCTCATTCGCGTGTCATGGATTACGGCACGGAATTGATGGACGGAATCGGACCGCGACTCACCGGTTCAGCCAATCTGAAGAGGGCCATCGCATGGGCCCGGGACCGACTCAGCGGGATGGGCTGCTCGAATGTTCGACAGGAAAGCTGGGGCGAGTTTGGCATCGGGTGGCGGCAACGGAACGTCTGGGCGCGGATGACCCAGCCCGATACGGCGACGTTCATCGTTCAGGCGGCGCCGTGGTCGCCGGCCACGCCCGGAGCGGTTGCCGGAGAGGTGGTTGCGGTTCGCGGATTTGTGGCGGAGAAGGAATTCGAGCCGCATCGCGGCAAGCTGGCGGGGAAAATCGTTCTTCTCGGAACAGCCCCTTCCGCGCCCGAAGTGGTCCCCATCGACAAACCACTCTTCGAGCGGCTCGACGACAAGCAGCTCGCGGAGTTTGCCCGATATCCATTGGGGGGGCCGGATACCGGAGACAAACGCTTCGAGAAAGCGTTCGCCCGATTCGAGATGTTGGAAAAAGCCGGTCGATTCTTCGCGGCGGAGAAGGTGGCCGCGGTCATCGTTCCGAGCGGCAACAATGCCCGGGGCGGCGCCAGCGGCGGGACGATCTACGCGGATACGAATTATACGTTCGGCTGGTATGTCTACCGGAGGGAACATGCCTTGCAGGTGCCGCTGGTGATCGTGGCCATTGAGCACTATGGCCGGCTCACCAGGCTCCTGGAACGGAAGGTGAGCGTGAAGGTCGAGTTGAACGTGGACGTTGAGTTCACCGGCGATCGCGAGGAGGGCTGGAACGTATTCGCCGACATCGCAGGCGTGGACCCGAAGCGCAAGGACGAAGTGGTGATGATCGCCGCGCACCTGGATAGTTGGGCGGCGGGTACGGGCGCCACCGACGACGGCGCCGGCGTCATCATCGCGCTGGAGGCAATGCGCATCCTGAACGCCTTGCGAGTCCGGCCACGGCGAACGATCCGGGTCGCGCTGTGGACAGGCGAAGAGCAAGGGTCGCTCGGTTCGCGGGATTACGCCAAGCGCCACATCGCGACGGTGCCCCTCGCGGCCGCTCCGGAACAATTGCGGATGCCCGAGTTCCTGCGCCGCTCGGCAGGTCCGGTAAGTCCGAAGCCCGACCATGCCCGCGTTTCGGCGGTCTACACTCTGGACGCGGGCGGCGGCAGGATTCGGGGCGTGAGTTTGTCGGGCAACCTGGCCCTGGTTCCGATTTTCCGGCGATGGTTCGAGCCGCTGGAGGACTTGGGTGTGACCATGGTAGCCGCTCGCGGCGATTGCGGCGGAGATTGCCGGACCTTCGAGCAAGTCGGAATTCCGACCCCGTCGTTCAAGCAGGATCCTCTCGACTACGATACGCGCACGCATCACACGAACATGGATACCTATGAACACCTGATCCCGGAGGATCTGCGACAAGCCGCGATTGTCGTGGCTACCATGCTCTACAACACCGCAATGTGTGACCGGATGCTTCCTCGCATGACGCCCGCGCAATAGCCGAAATGGGCGGCGATTCTACTGAGCCGAGAGCCGTCAGCGGCTCGTTGGATCCCGTCTCTCGCGCCATCGCCAACGCGCCGGTGGATGACGAGCCGCTCACCGCGGAAGAGGCGCACGCCATCGAGGAAGCGGTGAGTGGCTCAACCACAACCGACCGATTCCGCATGAGCAGGTGCTGGCCGAGCTCGGCATCACGCGGGAAGAAATCGAGAACTACAAGGAACCGGCTTGAAGCGGATCGCCTGAACCGAACAGGCCAAGGGCGACCTCCGCAGTCTGGACAAGGCCAGTTGTTTCCGAGAAATAGCTCCCGCCAGTCGCGCAGCGTTTACCGATTGCGCATCGGATCACGCCCTTAACCGGAGGCTATCAGCCGAGCGACAGCGTCGCACTGCCCTGAAGAGTTCGAGTCCATTCCGGGGTCTTTAGGCACTCGAACCGGCAAGTTGAAGAAGCGGAAGAAGAAAATCAGAAAACAGCGAAATTGGGGTGGCTCGTCAGCATGGACTCGAATCCCCTCACACCGCCCGCGACTGCCTCGGAGATCGGCCCCACGGCCGGATTCCACCTTGGGTCTGAGGCCACCATCCTGCGTTACACTATGGGCATGGCTACCACCACCGGCCTGACCGTCCAGGACTTCCTGGCCCAGACCCTGCCGGAGGGCCAGCGCTACGAACTGGTCGACGGAGAGATCGTTCCCATGGGCAACGCCAAGTACCCACACGAGCGAGTGAAGGCCAATGCCAACGTCGTCTTCGTTGGCTACTTCTTGCAGCACCCCATCGGTCTGGTACACCTCGAAACCATGTATCAACTCGCGGACGACGAAGCCCGCCAGCCCGACCTCTCCATCCTCCTCAACGACCAGATCCCCGCCCGCGCCCCGGACAGCCTCCTCGATCTCGCCCCCGCCGTCGTGTTCGACGTGGTTTCCTCCGAATCTGCCTCCTATCTCGAACGGCGCGTGGAGCGGTTCCTGGAAAAAGGAAGCCGTGCCGTCCTGATCGCCTACCCCGAGTCCAGGGTCATCCACATCTTTACCCCCGATGGCCTCTTCCGCGCCCTCCGCGCCGACCAGTTTGTCACCCTCGACTGCCTTCCCGGCTTCTCCGTCCCCACCTCCCGCTTCTTCGAAGGCCTGTGATCTAACGTCGCGGGCTGAGAGCAGGTGGTCCCAGAGGCCATCCTCCACGTCTTCGAGGAAAAGTTCCCGAAGCCGCAGCGTCTTCCCGAACGCTTTTCCCGCAGGTGGCGATGGAAGGTACAGGCCACTTCCGCCAGGCTTAACTCGGAAGTGTGAGGTAGCACTTGACCGCGTACGCGGAGTCGAAGTAGTATCGCGCTACCGGTATTTCTCGAGCCATCGACCGCTATCCGGCACCTTGGGGAACTTCGCCAACTCCGCCCAACGTCCGGGCGGGAAAGGCTTGGGCCGGGGCCGGCCGCTCGCCGGGCGCAGCTCGGCGACGGGTTTGCCGCGGCGGGCGATCACCACCGACTCGCCTTGGGCTGCCTGATCGACAATCCGGCCGGTGCGCATGTGCAAATCCCGAATGCCGACGGTTTTCATCGGACAGTATTGTGACACAAAGCCGCGCGGCGGGCACGGGCGCCACAGACGACGGCGCCGGCGTCGTCATCGCGGGGCTGGGGCTGGCGGATTCGACCCGCCGACCCTCGTCGGCTGAGAGGAGCGACGCCTGCCGGGCACCAAGGGTAAGAGCGCACAGGGCGCGGCGGCGTGATCACTGGCATCGGCATACGCTGCCGCCGCGTTGCGTTGTGCGCGTTTACTCAGGAAGAGAGATCCGCGCCATGGAGTCCGATATCGACCTGAGCGGCTTCGACGAATCCTACGCCCAGACCGCCCCGCCGCCGGCCAAGCAACCGGACCACTACCAACACATCCCGGACGGCATCTTCGACGCCGACATCGTGGACGCCAAGCTCAGCGTAACGGTGACGACCTCGCGCCCGATCGTGTTGTGGTCGCTTCGCATTCGCGGGCCCGAGGCAGCCGGCCACATGCTCTACAAAAACCGCGTGGTGACCGAAAAAACGCTCCCCTGGCTGAAGGAAGATCTGGAAAAGTCTGGTCTGCGTCTGGATCGTCTCTCAGACCTGAATCACCGTGTGGCGGAGATGATCGGCCGCCCCGTCACAATCGAGAAGCGGACCAAGGACGGCCGCAGCCAGGTGTACTTCCGCTGGCCGAAGCAGCGCGAGGCGTCGGCCGGCGACAATTAGCGCCGCGGGAATAGTTGGAACCGATCACGACTCATACAGATCCACCGCTGTAAGGCCGCGCGCGAACCGTTGTGCGGTCTGCGCGGCGGATTGACTTCCGGTCCGCTTGCGCACGTCGGCAGCCCAGCGCGTGAGCCCGATGACCAACTGGTTGCGGGCGGGATGTCCTTCACACAATTTCCACTCGTCAAACACCACCCGCAGCGTGTGCAGGAGATTCCAGCCGTTATCGTCTTTGAGAATGGACTGCCCCATCTCGGACAACAGACGATCACCGGAGAAGCCGGCGTTCAGGTACTCACGGGCATACCGGCCGGCTTCGCGCACCTGGATGGTCTCGATGGAGTCCAGTACGGTCCGCAGCCCCACGTCTTCGTTCGGCGCATCCGACCTGGCGGTGCTCAGCGGCTCGCCAAGGGAACGGGGCGTGATGTTGAGCCATCGATCGCCGAAGAATTGCCAGGCGGCATGATACAGCGCCTTGGCCCCTACCTGGAAGCCTCCGTAGCGCAGAGCAGTTCGAACTGAGGATGCCAGGATCAGTTCCTGGCTCAGGCTTCCCCAGCCGGGGTTCAGGTTCACCGGGGTCCGGGCCATGCGGTCCGCGGCCAGCAGGACCATCGTGGTGATGATCCGGTCCACGCCCATACGAGCCCTGAGCGCATCCGAGATGGCGTTGAAGGTTTGAGCCAGGTCGCCGCTTACCAACCCTTTGGTCAAGGCATCTTCATCGTAGGCGGCGGCCTGCTCACTGGGTGAAGCCGAGGCCAGTTCATCGATGAGGGCACTGATGGGTTCGAACATCCTGATCGCCGCCAGGCGGATCTCTTCCGGCGCGCCGCGATCCCGGCCCAGTATCTTCGCGGCCAGGTTCGCGACCAGCTCTTCGGCGTCATCCCATCCGAATTCTTCAAGCAAATCCGCGAGGTACCCAAGAAGCGGCAGGTTGCCCGAGTGACCCAGAAAGAACGGCTCGACCGCGCAATCATAGAGCAGCGGAACGATCCGCTGATCGTGTCCCCCCAGTCGTCGCATGGTGATCAGGCATTTCTCGATCCCTTCCCACATCTTGTCCGCCGTGAACACCCGGATCCAGTGCTCGAGCCTATCCCAGCTCACCGGCGGCGGCAGCGGCTGGACCGCCGGCCGATCCCCGGCACGGCCCGACGCGCCCGTAGCGGCCATCATGAGCGGAATGAGCCGGCTATCCGGCTCGTAATGGCGCGCGACTCTTACCCCATTCACCATCATGGCGAGCTCGCGGCCACCGTCGTTGGCTCCACGCTCGGTAGCAATGTGCCGGCCCAGGTGTCGCACTACCCGTTTCAAGGCGTCCTGTTCGGACACCCCTTGCGCGAGCATGATCGCAATCGCTTTGGACAAGGTCCAGTTATCCTCGCTCAACAAGCCCTCTTTCAGCAGGAGAAAATGGGCATCTTTACGCTTTGATCCGCCACCCCGCACATCGACGTAGATGGCGCCGTCCCGCACCTGGACGGGGAACGTGTCCAGGTCATCGCATCCTCCCGTGAAACAACCGCCGCCGCTCATGTCGTAGCTCCAGCCATGCCAATCACAGGTCAACACGCCATTCCGCACCCGCCCGCGCGTCAACGGATACCCCATGTGCGGGCACTGGTTATCGGTCGCGAAGACATTCCCCTGATGCTGAAACAGCGCGATGCTGCGCCCCTCGACTCTGACCGCCTTGGGAGTGCCTTCCGGGACGTCTGCAAGGTCAGCCACTCTTACAAAGTTGGATGGCGCGCTCGACACGGTATGCTCCTGTTACCCTTCAAACATCTCCACCGTTGTCTTGCCTTCCGCGAAGCGCATGGCGGTGTTCGTGGCGGCCCCGCTGTCCTTGTTGGTGCGAATGTCGGTGGCGAAGCGGGCGAGGCCGACCAGAAGCTGGTAGCGGGCCGGATGCCCCGCGCCCAGGGCTGGATCGGACCCGCTCGAGCGCTCCCATTCATCAAACACGGTGCGCAGAGTGGGCAGGATCCGGCTGTTGGTGTCATCCCAGAGCATGACTCGCCCCATTTCATGGAGCAACCGATCCCCCGAGTATCCGGCGTTCAGATACTCCAGCACCTGCCGTCCGACATCCTGCACATTGAGTGAGGCGATCGAGTTGAGAATCACCCGCAATCCGGCATCTTCGTTGGGCACAGAGAGCCTGTCGCCGCCGAGAGGGGACCGGAGCGGGCGGACCGGGATGTTGAGCCAGCGGTCCGCGAATAGCAGCCAGGCGGCATGGAAGAGCCCCTTTGCGGCCGCCTGATCCCCACCATGGCGTTGCGCGGTGCGCAGCGACGCGGCGGTGTTGAGCTCCATCGTCAATGCGCCCCAGCCGGCGTCCACGTTCACGGGCGTCCGGGCCATCCGATCGGCCGCCAGGAGCACCAGCGTTGTGATCAGACGATCCAGATTCACTCCCGCCTTCCGTACGGCGGCCACGGCGTCAAATGACTTCTGAATGTTGACGCTCAACAAGGCGCCGACGAAGGCGTCTTCGTCGTAGTCGATGACCTTGTTCGCCGCAGGGTTGGACACTTCGATGACATCAACCATGGACGCCATGAGACTAACGGCATCGCGTCGGAAGCGCTCCGGCTCGCCACGCCGGCGTCCGAGCAGCTTCGCGCCCAGGTTGAAGGAGAGTTCGGAAGACTCCTCCCAGCCGAAGCTCTCGACCACCTCCGCGAGGTAGCCGAGCGAGAGCAGGTTCTCGGCAAAGCCGAGGAAGTGCGGTTCCACGGCGCATTCAAACAGCAGCGGCAGGATTTTGTCTTGATGACCCAAATGGCAGGCGGTGAACAGGCAGCGCTCGATCCGTCCGGCCTGGCCATCATGGGAGAACATCCGGGTCCATCGATCGATGCTGTTCCAGGCCACGGGCCCGGGCAGCGGCACGACCTCAAGCCGGTCCGCGGCGCCACCTGCCACGGAGCGTGCCGCGGTGGAGAGCACCATAAGACGGTCGGCGTCCTGGTATCGCCGTGCTATTTTGAGCCCGTTGATCAAGCGGGACAAGGCGCCACCGCCTTCGGCGTCGTCGGAACTGGCAATGTGCCGGGCGAGGTGACGAAGGGCCATCTCGACGATCTCCTCTTCCGGTACGCTCCCCTTCAGCAGCAGGGCAATCGCCTTGGATATCGTCCACCGGTCTTCGCTCAGCAGCCCTTCCCACAGCAGGCGGAGATGTTCGTCTCGCCGTTTGTACCGGGGATCTCCGGGCTGGATCCAGATTTCATCCTGACGAAGTTCAACGGGAAACGTTTCCAGATCATCGCATTCATGATTGAAACATCCACCGCCCTCCAGATCGAAGCTCCGGCCGTGCCAGTCGCAGGTGAGAATACCGTGCCGGACCGCACCACGGGTCAGCGGAAAGCCCATATGGGGGCACTGGTTATCGGTCGCGTAGATCCGGCCATCGACGTTGAACAGCGCGATGCTGCGCCCTTCCGGGAGTCTGATTGCTTTCGCCTCACCCATGGGAACTTCGGTGCACCGAGCCACGCGTATCCACTGCGATGGGAGATCGGCCATAACAATCGCTCTCCTTCTTATTGAGGTTACCAGCGCGGGCCGCAGGCTGCCGAATAACGCGCCGGCTAGGTATCCCGGAGCGCCAGCCTTGCGGCCAGGGTCGCGACTCCAAACGCCAGAACGAGCGGGATGCTGTCGCCCATCACCCACAGCGCCGCCGCAGGATATTGGTCCGCGGGGCAGACCGCCAGACCCACCCCCGCGGCCCCGAGGAAGGCTTTGTACTGCTGGCTCAGCTCCGGCTCTCTGGCAAGTGAGCCCGGCGGGTAGAGTGCGGTATACCTGAGTGCTGCATACGCCACCACCGGCAGAAGGACGGACAGGTACCCCAGGCACCTGTCTTGAGAACTGAGGTGCGGTCTACGAACATAGGGATCCTCCAGTCTGAAATTACCATACTAAAGTACTTGGCGATGCCAAGTAAACCGCGGTCCAGCTCCGCCGAAGTCGGCGGCGTCAGCGAAGTCGGATACGCCCGGCGAAACGCCGCCACCCGCAACTCAAGTTCCAGTCCTTTGAGTTGAAAGGCGCTGCGGGAAGATGCGGCAGCTACATTTTCGTCTACAGCGGTACAATGGGCCAAGGCGAGGTGCGATCATGGCCACAGATGCAGCTCAAGAGAAACAACAGCTTCACACCTTGGTGGAGTTCTTGGGACCAGAGCAAATCCACACGCTCCGCAGCCTCGTCGAAATCATGCTGGACCCCGTGTCGCGCAGATTGGCCGCAGCACCGATCGACGACGAACCGGAAACCGACGATGAGCGGCGGGCGGTCGCAGAGGCCCTTGAGTCCTTAGGGAGGAACGGTGGGGTCTCGATGGAAACAGTGCTGGCCGACTTCGGTCTCACGATGGACGATTTTCGACGCATGGCCAAGGAAGACCTGCCGGGCAACGTGCGGGGCTAGTGGCAAAGAGGATCATCTGGTCCGACGCGGCGCGCAGTGACATCCGCGCCATTGATCAACGCACCGCACTGCGATTACTTCGCGGCGTGGCGCGCTTCGCTCTCGGCGAAAGCGGCGACGTAAAGCAACTGGAAGGCTATCAGCCGGCCGTCTCCGCAGCACAGTTCGCTTTGCCGAAATCGGCGTCGCGTTGTGTAGATTAGCTGACGACAGACCAAACGACGGGAGGCCTGCGATTTCTTCGTCTCGGCGAAAGCCTCGTTCCGAGTGCCTTACGTGTTCATTGCGATGGAGATCGGCTCCCAACGCAACTTACACACGAATGTGACCGACCATCCAACCGCCGACCGGACCATCCGGCAGTTCCGCGAGTCCCTGCCATCGGATCATCCGTATCGGTTCGTTATCCACGACCGCGACTGCATCTTTTCGCCGGCACTCGATCAGGCACTTGCTGGGTTCGGCGTGCGCCCATTCCGTCTCACCCGCCAGCGGCGCGTTTTGCTCGCTCTACGGACTCCAGTCCGAACGCCGACAGCGGCGACGATCCATTGGCACGAGCTACCCGACGGTTATCACCTCACGTCGACGCCGGTACTCGGCGGGTTGCACCACGAATACGGTCTGGAAACGGAGGCAGCGCAGCGCGGACGGAACAATCCACGTCACAACGTCGGTTGTGCTAGTTCATCCCTCGGTGTATGTCATTGACACGAATGGTCGGGGCGGGCGGATTCGAACCGCCGACCCCCTGCGCCCAAGACAGATTCCATTGTCCCTCGAAAACTGCCTATTTTCAACTTCTTAGGTTTCAAGCAGATACGGGCATCCAGTTGAAGCCTGTTGAACCCTGTTGGGTCTGGAAGCACCGGGCAGCTACAAAATTATCTACAGTGGCCTTTCCGCCGCCGGATGCCCCTCATGTTGTTCCTAGAACCCTCGGGTCGGACTCTCGCACTGGGTACCATTACAAAACAGGCTCTTCCTAGTCCGCGCCGTCCATTTCCACAAGAAAAGTCCAGTCCCACCATATGAACGGTCGCTCGCTCAGGCCGAGCCCGAGTTCGATCACCTCCCGGTAGGGCTCACAGGCACTGGCTGAGGGACTGCGACCCGGTGCCGGATCCGTGGTCGGCACCGGGGCTGGTGGTGCGCCAGAGTCGGGGTCACCTCGTTGGCCAGTTTTGCCGGCGACTGCCGCCCCCACCTCCCCGGTGGCCGGGGCTCGATTCCGGCTGCGCGCAGGTAGGCGGCTGCGGTCTCGCGGCGCACCCTGGTGGCCCCTTGGATGCGCCGCAGCGACCAACCCAGCCGCCCCAGGGCGATGACCTGTTGCTTCTTCTTTTCGCTCAAGACATTGCTCATCTCGACGGAGGGTAAACCTCACGTCGTGGTCAATGTCCTGAGTCAGCTCCGTTGGCCGGTTTTCAGGTGACCCTCAATGGCCGGTTTTGGGTGTCCCCCGAAGCTTCCGGCATCCACGCACTGGATTCCAGGTTGCATCGGTCCACTCGATATGCGTGTTAAGTGCCATGACAGCCAAGCCCTCCCAATAGATGGATCATCCTCCACTGGTTCAGTTGGCCTTTACATACGTGTCCCGCGCTGATTCAATCTTCTTCCAGTCGTCTTTGAGTTGGGCAAGGCTGGGACGCACGTTCAATGTTTCCAGAGGCTGCGAATGTGACCCGATGTAACGGCAGCAGTCCTCATAGATCGGGTAGATGGCATCCACTGCTGGCTTGAGGTGGGCAATACTTGATGTTCGGGAGCATTGTCATCCTGACGTTGGGCTGGTAACGCTGAGTCACTCCTTGCAGCAGCTCGGATTCGACGATCACCTCACAGACATTGCGAAGGTACTCGTACGCCTTTTCGATCAGCGCCGCCTGCACTTCACCAGTCTCTTTGTCGGCCGCCTGGATTAAAACGGTGATCTTTGCTCTGAGCGGCTTGTACGTGTCGGAGCGCGGGTGCGTTCCTTTGCTCACAACGCCGATCTTGTTGCCGTCGCGGGTGACGTCGTAGTAGGCGCAATCTTGGGGGCGCTTCTCGAATGCTGCCAAGAGCTCGGTCGTGAACCAGATGTTGTGGGTAAAAATGGTGACCTGCCGCTGCTCGCTCAGGTCGACGATGCGCTTAACCACCTCTGACATGCGGCGGTAGTCGAGGCTCGTAATGGGGTCGTCGAAGATAACGGGCGCGGCCGGCTTGAGCGCAGCCTCAGCGAGGAAATCGGCTAGTGCGATCACCTTCTGCTCTCCCTCTGAGAGCACTTCGCTGAGTCGGTGGTCGGCGGCGAGAGCCTTCCGCCGCGACACCTGACCCTGCTTGCCCGGAAACAGCAACCGCACCTTTGGTGCCCTCAACTTCGTGCACTCTTCCGAGAAGCGACGCTCGAAGTCGCGGTTCAGCAACTGCTCGCTCGCAGCTTTGGAGGCCTCCGTCAGCGAGCGAAGGATACCCTGGAACCGGCGAGTCTGAATCCCTGCCTGGTCAACCCATTTGGCGCGCTCGACGAACTTCTCAATCTCGGGCAGCATCTGCACCAGACGCATGCGGGACTCGATGTCGAGGAGATGGGCTTCGCGTTCGCGGAGGGTTTGCTGACGCTTCTCCGAGCGGTCCTTGAGATCCGCGGCAAGGGCCGCAAGCTTCTGATCAGCCGTCTGCACAACGCTCTGCAACCGAGTCGCTTGCTCCGCGCGCTCGGGCCACGCGTAGGGACGGCCGGCTTCGCAGGCACCGCGTAGCTCGTCGAGCTTCGTCAGGGCAGAGTTCAGGTCTTCCACGCGCTGCGGGGCGAGTGGACCACCCTCCCCGTTGAGCTCAGCGAGGCGCTGACGGAGTCGGGTCGTATCGACTGTTCGGAGGGCAGCCGTAATCTGGTTGATCGTCTCCTGTGCGCGATTCAAGGCGGACCGAAACTCCCCGTTGCAATAGTCTCGATATTTCCGGAGCAGGCTAATCGCCTCGGGCGTGAGCGGCTGCCGGCAATAGAGGCACTTGTCGTCCTCGCGCGGATACGCTGTGGGGTCGTCGTGATGCTGGAGGTATTCCTCACCGGCCTGGATGAAGCGTTTCCACTCTTCTTGTAAGACACCGGGGATCGACATACCGGCGAACGATGACTGCGTGGCCCGCTCGTAGTCTTGACGCGCGGTGTTCATCTGCTGGATGCCACGCTCGTACCCGGCGGCGTCGAAGGCGCCCACCGTCGAGAGAGCCTGTAGTATCGCGCTGACGTGCTGCCGCTGGGTTTCCGCGAGCCTGAGCTGTGCCTGTGGCGTCGTTGATTTGAGTGCGTCGATCTCCGTACGGAGAGTCGCCACGTGGGCGCCCTCTTCCTCAGTCACAGAGGCGATCTGCCTCAGCTTGTTGAGGTCGGAGGCAGCACCGAGGGATTCCACAAGCGAGTACAGTCGGCTTGTGCGTTCAAAGTGTGTCACGAACGGGTTCACTCGGGTCGACGCATCCTTGATGTCCCTCTCGAGTTTGCTCCTGACTTGCTCGATGCCTTGCTGGACAAGCGGGAACCGAGCGAGCTCTCCGGGCGTATAGATGTAGGTCAAGTCGGCGTCAACGTGGAGCGACAAGGATCTAGAATCAAACACGTCGATGCGGTTGAGAGGGGCGACACCAGCCTCATCCAGCCAGATAAGGACTTTCTGTTGGCCAGCGGCAGTGTAGGTGATCCGAGCAGAGGGCGACGTGCTTGCCGACGGCTGCGGCGCATTCATGTCTGGCAGGATGGGCTCGGCCGTACGTGCAGCTGCGGCACGCTTCAAGACGCGGACGTAGCCGGTCTTACCCGTGGCGTTTTCCCCAAACACAATCGTCAGCTTGGGGTTGAAGGATATATGCTGTCCCGGAGCCAGTGCGTTAACATCCTGCAGATCCTCCATACGATTCAGAACGAGCGGTTCGGCAGCAGCGAGGTCGAACACGTCGTCACGCAATTGCTGCGCTGCGACTGCGTCACCGGTGCGCAGATTCTTCTCGCGGAGAAACAGGTCGTACAAATCCTCTGCCCGGGCATCCGATATTGGTTTGCCGGTGACGATTACGTCGGAAACCAGCTCCCTGATCCAGGCGTCCTGGTGATTCGCCCAGCTAACCAGCAAGGAGCGCGCTGTTCCGCGTGGAACCGGGGTTGTTGATGGACTTGACATTAAGCGTGATCTTTTAACAGCCTTAGCCTAAGCCTAGAGAATTGGGCCACGCGTGTCAAAACATCCCCGGCAAGCCAGCTAACGACAGGCACACTATTCAGTACCACGGCCGAGCTTCAGCCGGCGCGAATTCAGTTCACGTAGGGCGAGGTATCCCGTACCGCACCCGCCGGCTCCGCTTGCGCCGGGCTGACCCTCGTCGTTTTTGTGTTCCCCAACTTCCATCAGCACACGCAGCAGCCTATCTTTGAGCAGCTTGATGGTGTCGGGATCAATTCGCGCCACCTTCCGCCTGGCCTGCCACTCGGCGATTGAATCGTAAATTCAGTCGCGGAGGTAGCTTAGACGCGCCTTCGGAACCCTTGAGTTGCCCCCAGTACGGGTGCGAGGCACCCGCGGGATTGCACCAGCCACCGCGCCGAAAAGAGTGCTCGGCTTCAATGCGCCACGTGTTCAAACGACCGCACCGGAAAGCCTCTCGCCTCTCCCGATCTGCTTGCGGTACCGAAAACCAACCTGGATGCCGTCAATGGACAGCTTGCTCATCGAATCCAGGAGCAAACAGGCGGCAGCCCTGGCGGGCCGGCATCAAGGTTGCGCCATCCAAGGAACCGTCCGACAGGCTGATCCGGCGATAGTTCCATGTGCGCGGCCGGGGCATCAGAAGCGTGTCCACCGCATAGACGGCGAGCGCCCCAACGGCCTGCAGGATGTCCACAATCGCCGGGGTGCCGGGGCACGGGTAACGGTCGTCATCGGCCATGTCCGGGAACAAGCAGCCGATGCACGGCCCCGCCCTGCCCTGCACGAAGATGTAACCGTGGTCCCCGTCCCGGCTGACCGCCGTAAAGATAACGGGAATCCCCTTGGCACGGAAGAACCGGCTCGCGGCTACCCGGGCCGGATTGTTGTCCACCGCGCAAATCGTAATATCACAGGAAAGATCCATGCCCCGCTCGATAGCCGCTTCGAGCGGCAACGCAACACCGTGAATGTCGGTTGATGCGATGCACTCCTGCTGGAGGTTCTCGGCGAGCGCCAGGGCTTTGTTCTTGCCCAGGTCTTTCTCGTAGAATCGCTGGCGGTTGAGGTTGCTCGCCTCGACCGTGTCACCGTCGAGCAACGTGATGCGTCCGATGCCCTTGCGAACAAGCGTGGGAGCGATCTGCGAGATCAGCCCACCTGCCCCCACGCAGCAGACGGAGCTTTTGGAGATGATCTCCTGCGCGAACCCCGGTATGAGTCTTTGCCGGTCTTCCGCGCCAGGGATGGGCTTGCCCTTAAGCCGGATCGAGGTTTGTGAGACGGTAGATGCCCGGTGCATGCCTTTCCACTCCGCTGCCGTGGATTTCGATTTCCAGGTTGTGGTCGAGCCGAATGAAGCGCACAAAGCCGTCCCGGCTGAAGATGGCCATTACCGCCACGTGGCCGGCCCCTTCCAGGCGCTTCTGAAAATTCTCATCAATCCCGGAAGGACTGGTAGCGTCGGCCCCATTGCCGGGATGGCTGTGAAAGTGGGCCAGCAGGCGGTGCCCAAACTGCTCCAGCTTGATCAGCAGCTTGTGCGTCGAGCGGGTATCCGCGGTGACGCCCAGCATGCTGCGCTTCTGGTGAGCAAACTCCGCCCACTGGTCCAGCACAAACACCCCGTCGATCTCGTTGCCGGTGATGAAGAAGAACTCCTCGTCGCGGTCGGCCGTCAGCTTCTTGAAGCTCTCGTGCAGGAACAGCGAGCTGACAGCGTACCGACGCCGGCCGGAGGGGGAATCCTGCGATCCGCTGCCGATCTGCTCCAGAGACTTCAGGAACTCATTCGTCTGCCGGATCTTGAGGAACAGCTCCGACAGCCGTTTTTCCTTGCCGTTGTTGGCCGCCAGGGTGAAGGCTTCGAGTAGCACTTCCCGCTTCTTGAGCAGCCGCTGCCGCTCGATCTGCAGGTTGCTGCGAATGGTCTTTTCCATATCCATCCTCCTTTCAGGACTCAAAGGCTTCGGTGATCAGCCGCTCGATGGTCAGAATGCCGGAACTCACATCGCCGGGCCGTCGGCCCATGTGCACCTGGTACCAGTTGCTACCGCGATGCTGGAAGCAGGTCCAGTGGCTGTGCTGGCGGATCTTTTCGGAGGGATCGTAGAGGAGGAAATCCAGGCGCCCTCCGCGATGCTCCTCGATCCGACCCAGGAACGCCCCATGCCGGGTCTGGTAGCGGCCCGTGAGGGTGTTGCCACTGCGGGTCCAGCCCCGCTCCTGCCAGTACGGGATCTGGCGGCGCTCAACCTCCAGGGCGGGAGCGTGCCCCCGCGTCAGCCGTGACAGCAGGCCAAGGACTGAGGCGGGGGCAGGCCGGAAACCCAGTTCTCTCACGCGCACAGCAGCAGCTCTCCCACTTCCGCCTTGGTCGAGGCGAAGATCTTCTCGCCGTCATTGACCTTGTCGAAGACCGACTCGGCGGCGGCGAAGAAGGGATCGTTCGGGCCTTTGGACAGCAGGTAGTCCTTGAGACCGAGCTGGTTCAGAACGTCGCCGGCCGTGGTGCCGGGCTGGATTTCGATGTCGCGAATCTGGCCCGTGCCAGCCACAACCACAGAGAGTCGTTTCATTGGGTTTGTTCTCCTTTGCTTTGGGGAAGCTTCCTTGCCTCCCATAGACATTAAAGCTGCCCGGTGTAAGGAGGCAGCCAAAGAAAAGAGACCAAGAAGCAAGTTCTTGGTCTCTGGTGTGGGTGGTGGAGCGCAGCACGTCATACCTCGGGTGCTGGCACAACATCAGTGAGCCTGCCTTCCTGGAAGGAAGTGTCTTGTTCAACCACTTCGCCGTTGGGCCCCCGAAAGGCTTCAAGGAACGACTCGGGAAAGTGGCCGAAGGACGCCTCCTCCCGGCCGGCGAAGAAACAGCCGAGGACAAAGCCGGAGTCGGTGGCCTCGCCTTCCAGCACGTACCAGGTCAGACTGGTGCCCGGCAGGAAGAGTTTGGCATAGACCCAAGGCTCGTTCTCGGCTTCCTGGGCAAACAACGGCGGCAAGCGCGCCTTGAGATCTTCGGTGAGAAGCGGCATGGGCTTCAGCTCGTCTCGAAGATTTTCCTGGCTTCCTCGAACTTCTGCAGCTGCCGGCGCTTGGCCTTGAGCTCTTCCTCGGCTTCGGCGATCTCGGCCTTGAGCTTTTCAGCTTGTTCCAGGACCACCTCGACCGGGGTTTTCTTCCGCCAGGGTTTGCGCGTCCCGGTCTTGGCCGGGGCCGCTTTGGGATTGGTTGGTTTCGTAATTGGCATTTTGTGCCTCCTTTGGTTGTTGCAGTTGTTGGTTGACCCACGCCTCCAGCTTCCGGATGGCTTCGCGCTTGGCCGGCAGCTCGACGTGAGTGTAGACAGAGTGAATGCTCCTGCCTGAGGAATGGCCCATGAGCGCCATGCGGACTTCCTGCATGACGGCGGCCTCCATCAGGCGGGTGTTGAAGGTGTGCCGAAGATCGTGGAAACGCACGTGGCGGAGCCCGGCCTTGCGCAAGGTGGTCCGCCAAGTGGTCTTGATGATGCGGATGGGCTGGCCCTGGTAGCCGAAGACAATCCCTTCTGCTTTGCGGTTCTGAACAAGCCAGTCATCCAAGCGGCTGGTGAGCGGGATCTCGCGCGACTCTCCCTCGGGCGTCTTGGACCGGGTGACAGAAAGCAGCCTGCGGGAGAAGTCGATGTGCTCCCACAACTGCCCCGTGATCTCGCCTCTGCGCATGCCGGTGTCGAGAGCGGCAATGATGATGGCCCGCAGGTGCGGCGGGGCTGAGGCCAGCAGGAGTGGTTCTTCCTCAAGGCTTAAGACCTGCCGGCGGGTGCGCCGCTCGCGGGCCATCTTGAGGCGGGAGAGCGGATTGACCGCGATCAGCCGTTCGTCTTGGCCCCAGTAGAGAATGTGGCGCAGCACGGCCAGGTCCCGGTTGACCGTGGCGTCCTTGCAGGGGCGCTTCAGGTTCTCCTGCTGCCGGGCCCGGCGGAACTCCTCGGTCATGGGCCGGGACAGCTGCCGGATGGGTGTATCGCCAAAGTAGGGCAGCAGGAACTTCAGGTGGTAGAGGTGATGCGGGTGGGCGATGCCGCTTGCTACAAAGCGCGCGGCCACCTCGCCGAAGCTTACCTGCGGGTCGGTCTGAACCAGTTGGAAGCGGCGAGCGTTGACTTCCTCCTTGAGCTTGGCCTCGACAGTCTGGGCCTGGCGGCGGTTGGTTGCCCCAGTGGAAAACTGGTGACGGACGCCGTCGATGTAGAAATACGACCAGAAAACATTGCCGCGTTTGAGCAGGCTCACGATGGGTGCTTTATCCTCCTTGTTGTTGGTTTTCAATCCAGCGGACAATCTGGCTGGTGTAGAAGATCAGCTTGCCGCTGGCCCCGAACCGGAAGTGGGGCAGGCCCATGGGCATGAGCCTCTGCCTTACGGTCCAGGGCGAGCAGCCGATCAGCGCGGCGGCCTCCTGAATACTGAGGGGTGGGCCGAGGAGTGAGGAGGGCCAGGAGGCCCGCGGTTGGCCCCGGTTTGGCCCAGGTTGGCCCGGGCAATGCCTCGGGCAGTGCTGCCCTAGGGAAAGGGCTGGAAAGGGCCGGAAAACCGAGGGTTTACGCGAAGTTGCCCGGCCTCGATTGGCAGCAGGGGTCAGCGTTGGCTGCGGTTTTTTCGGGACTTGCGCCATAAGGTACGGAACAGGCTTTTGATGAAGCCAGGGATATGCATGTAGATCCACCAGAGCAGGGCGAGCAGGAGGAGGAAGACGAGGAGTTGAGTTTGGATTTGTTGATTGGTGGCCAGGGCATTGACGAAGCCAATGAGGACGAGCAGAGACAGTAGAACGAGGATTACTCCGGGAAACAGTGACAGCAGGTAGAGAAGCGGTGCCAGCCAGAAGGGCAGGCGCGGCGCCGGCGTGCTCAGATCGCGCGAGCCGCACTGGGAGCAGACGTCAGCGTTTCGCGGGTTCACGTGCCGGGCCGGGCAGAGCTTGACGCCGAAGCTCGAGCCGCAGAAGTTGCAGTAGAGCGGCTCGCCTGCCGTGATGCGGTGACATTGGTTGCAGTAGCGCATGGGATTCTCACAAGAGCGGCAGCTTTTGGTCGCCAGTGGACCGAAGCCAGATGGAAGACCAGAAGCCGTCGCGATGAATGTTGTCAAAGGTGGTAAGCCAGAAGATCTTTTCCGTGGCTTTGGCGACCGCGGCCCGGATGTTGCGCATCCGCTTATCCGTGGTGGCCACGACCAGGGCCCGGAACTGCGGTTTTTGAAATATCCGCTCAAACTCGCCAGACACTGCCAGCCGCAGGTAGGCCGCAGCTTTCTTCTCCCAGACCCTCGAGTCTTCGCTGCCCAGGTCGACCTCCAGGAACATGGGCCGGATCTGGCTTGCCTGCTCCAGTTCCAAGTAGCCGTCCGGGATCAGGGCGATGGCCTGGGTCAAAGGCTCATGGAAGCTGATCCAGCGCCGAAGTGAGGTCCCGGCAATTGGGATGGGCCGGTACTTGACCGTGAGGTAGACCGAGTTGATGTGAAGCTGGTGTTCCAGCAGCGAAATCCTTACAATGGCCTGGTCTTGTCGAAGCTGGAAAGCCGGGTGGCGGGCCTCAATGTGGGCCACTGCTGCCGGGGAGAGAGCGTAGAGGGCCTTACGGCCGCCAAAGATGGTTCCCACAAACACCCGGCGCAGCAGTCCGGCGCGAGTCAGGGCCAAGAGTCTCGTGTTGGCGCGGGTCGTGGATCTGAAACCTGCCACCCGCTTGGCCTGCTCGCGATCCATCACGCGCATGGTGTCCAGCTCTTTGAGCAGGTGCCGGTCGCGCTGTTGCAGCACCAGTCCCGCTTTCCTATTCCCAGTCATGAAGAACCTCCTTCGTGGTTCGCGTGAAAGCGGCGTGGCGCTGGCGGATCTCTTCTTCCAAGTCTGCGCGGCGCTTGGCCCAGCGCTGGCGGCAGCGGTTGTAAAGGTCGGTGTATTCCCCGCGCGGGTGCTCGATCAGAGGAACTTCGGCCCGCAGCCACCGGTGGTGGCCGATTTTGACGACCATCTGGCGCTTGGGCAGGTTCTTTAAGAGCTCAGCCAGAGATCTGCCGCCATCCAGAGCCGAGGCGATCTTGTCAGCGTCAGTGCTCGAAAGCTGGAAAAACACGTGGGACGCCACAGCGAGGATGGCCGAGCGCATGTGCGCGGGATACTGATCCAAAAACTGGTTGGCGGTGACGAGCGAGATGCCGAACTTGCGGGCTTCCGAGATGAGAGTGTCCAGGCCGCTGTCAATGGTGACGAGGTTCTGGATCTCGTCGCAGTAGAGGGTGAACAGCCGGCGGTTGTGGCGGGCAAACAAAGCGTTCTTGAGCTTGGTGAGAAACAGGCTGCCCAAGGTGGTGGCTTGCTCGCCGAGCCGCCCCTTGTCCAGGTTCAGGATGATCCACAAGCCGCGGTCGATGGCTTCAAGCAAGGAGAAGGTAGAGCGCGGCTGTCCCAGGATGTGCCGGAAATGGAGATCCGCGGTAAATGTTGAGACCTTGTTGAGGATGGCGTCACGGAACACGGTCTGCATGGCCTCGGTGGCACGGTCGTAGCGGGATTGGAAGTAATCCTTGACATCGGGGCTGACCGTGCGTCGCAGGCAACTGCTGCGGAAGGCGTAATTGGTGAGCAAGGGAGCCAGCTCCAGCAGGGTCAGGTTGTTGTCGGAGAGCATGTGCAGGGCGTTTCTGAGTAACTCCTCGGTGCGGGCGCCAAAGGTATCGAGGCGCCAGCGCTGCTTTAGGATCTGGGCAAACTCGGCAATCAGGACAAAGCTCTGCTGCGTGTTTCTCTGCTCCAGGACATTGAGGCCAACCGAGTACTCGGTGTCAGCCGGCTCAATCACGATCAGCCGGTCGCTCAGGTCCTGGTTACGGTACTGCTCCTCCTGGGCCACCAAGCGCAGGATGGCAGAGGTGGCGTCCCCGTGAAGGTCGAAGAAGCAGAAGCCCAAGGACCGGCGGATGTCCTGGGCCGCCATGTGGCGTAGCAGGGAGCTCTTGCCAGTTCCGGTCTTGCCCAGGACCGCGACATGCTCGGCCCGCTTCTCGTCGGAGATCCCCGTGATTCGGTCGGTCACGCGGCTTTCGGCAACGATGTGCCCAAGATTCATGCCATAGCGGACCGGGTGACTGGGGCCGGCCTTGAGCTGGTTCCAAGCGCGAGCAATAAGTTGTTCGATGAAGAAGGTCATAGGTGCTTGTTCTGTTTGCGTACCTTCCACCAGCGGGCGACGTACGGGTTCTTGGCGACCATGCCGCCGAAGCCGTTCTTGCCGCGGATGCGCCAGTAGATGGCGGCGCGGGTGACACCTTCTTGCTCGGCGATCTCCAGGATGGAGCGGCGGTTGAGAATCTGAAGCCAGGTGCGGCGCTCAAGCCGATTCAGGTGGTGGCAAAGTTCCTCTATGGTTAGCGCGTTCTCGGTGGATTCGAGGGAAGGCGTTGGGATCTGTGTGCACCAGTTGGGGTGAAAGAGAGGAAAACGCTGTCGATTGCGCCTACCAAAAGGGATCCGATGAATCTGTCCGTCGATCCCGGCACAAGCCTCGTACGCGAAGACATCCCAATCGGTTTGATGCACGCGACTTTTTTTCACCGCCTTGGAGTGAAATTGAGTGTGGCAAGGAAACGGCTGACGAAGAAGCAAACTTGGGAGAAATGGCGAAGGCCGCTAATTATCGCGCGGCAAGCAGTCTTGCGCGATTTGGGCGGGTTGGCGATATTGCAGTGGGCTGCTGAGAGGTCTCATTCCGCAGTGAGATCCTTGATCATGCGGCGCAGCGACGGTCGATACACCAGAATGGTTCCTCCAACCTTGAGAGCATCCAGCTTGCCGGTGTCGTCGATCCATCGACGAATGGTGCTCTCACCTTTGCCCACGCAGGCGGCGGCTTCCTTGACGGAGATGAAACTCCTGGGATCGGTCTCAAACAGCAGTATGAGCGATTCCGCCTCATTGTGTTCGATCATGGCGAACGGTGTCCCACCGCAAATCTCAGACGTGAACTGACAGAGCGCACAACATAGTCAGCCAGCGAGGCGACTCGTGGTAATTGGGGTCTGGCCTGATCGATCAGGAGCCGCGCCTCCCGTGACAAGTGAGCGCGCCTGATGTGAATGCGAATTGGGGGGGCGCTGAGAATGTCCAAGCCCACAATGTCATCAAGCCCCCAGCTGTTCGGGCAGGCTAGCCCTTCCAGAAGCAGAGCACTGCACGCCCGAGCCTTGATCCGGTATCCCGCGGACCGATAGTGACCACCAAGCTGCTTGGCCAGAGCATCACTGGCCAGGGCGATATCAATGAGCAATTGGAGGGTTGGGTCGGTCACGAATCGTCTTCCTCTGCTAAGCGGCCCAACTCCTTCAAAACAAGGAGACTACCCTGATCTTGACTGCTGCTGCCGGCCTGGTACAATTCCGGCAGTAGTAAGCCTTCCGAGGTTCTTTCCAAAACGTCCGGAGAATAGAAGCCAGGGAGACCTGCTCCCACAACGATTGGCTTGGCGGACGCAGCCGGGACGGGTTTCAGCGGGACGGGCAGGCTGCGCACCTGGTAGGCATCCGGGTTCTCAGCCCATCGCGCCAAGAACTTGTCCTTCATGTCCTGCGCCTCCTCGAACTTACCCTCTTTACGCAGAATCCGGATGCGCTGGCGCCAAAGGCGAAGCCAATGCCATGCCGGGACTATTCGCTTTTGCAAGTGGCCTTCGGCCAGGACGAGCATTTCTTGGGACGCATCCAGATTCTCGTCGACAAGGAAGCTCTGCCCGGCCCGAAGGATCAGGAACTCGGCCCAGATGGACGGGACGCCGAGTTCAGCCGCAAGCTCCTCCAGACTTTTCAGCCCCTCGTGGATTGAGCGTCTTCGGTACCAGAGGCGCATTGGTCCCCAAGGTTTCCAGTCGAACCCGAGGCCTGAACTCTCTCGGAACGATGATCTTCCTGCGTGCGGCCCACATCAGGAACGCCACATTGCAGGCAAAGTGAACCAGATGATCCTTGCTCGCGTCGCAATCCTTTAAGCGCAGCACAATGAACGCAGGTGCATGGTTCCTTGCGTATACGCATAAATCCTTCGCGCCTCGCCTCCAGCGGCTCCTTCGGTCAGCAACCTGGGCGATAGCGTCAAGAAACTCGAACGGAAGCAGAATCGAAGCCCGGCTTTCGGTCCGAGCGCTTGACACTGACAGCAAAGTGTTCGATTGTGTCGCACGTCTCCATAGACGACCAAGGGCTGTTCGCATTTGGTCAGCCGGATAGCCACGCTGCGAGTTCATCGAGCGCAAGGAAAACATCCTGGCGTTAGGGAACTCAGGCACGGGAAAAACGCATATCGCGTTGGCCCTGGGACTGGCGGCTTGCCAGAAAGGCTTCCGGGTCCGGTTCCCCACGGCGGCGTCGCTGGCACACGAGCTGATCGAGGCCAAGGATGAGCGGCGCCTGATGCGCTTCCAGAAAAATGCTGTCCAGTTTCGAACTGTTGATTATCGACGAGCTGGGATTCGTGCCACTGTCCAAGACCGGGGCCGACCTGCTGTTCGAGGTCTTCAGCCGGCGCTATGAACGCAGCGCCACGCTGGTCACCAGCAACCTGCCGTTCAACGAATGGACGGAGGCCTTCGGATCCGAGCGGCTGACGGGGGCGCTGCTGGACCGGCTCACGCATCATGTCCACATCCTGGAGATGAACGGGGAAAGTTACCGGCTCAAGGACAGCAAGCGGCGGCGTCCTGGAAAGCCACGCTCCTAGCCACGGCAACTGATTGGAAGGAAAAGACTTCGAGTCCTTGACAAGCCACGGGGCAAATGGCATTATTTATACACCCTTCGTGCTACAATACTTCCACGATCTACCGGTTCGGGGCCAAGATGGAAAGCAGGACACCTCATGCCGGGCTACCGGACCCTGACACCCACTGAGTGCAAAGTGCTATTTGAGATCTGGTACCTCACCCCGGAAATGGAACAGAAGGGGGAGCCTATCACAGCTAAAACACTCGCAAAGGCCCTTCGGATGAAGGGAAAACGCGTCCAAACAGTGATTCGCGAGATTCAAGACATCTCAGACGATTACATCATTACGTCCCACTACTTTCCGCCAAACCGCCGAGGAAAGCCCGGGCCGCCCTGGGACTCCTACCGCCTTAATCGAGAGCGCTTGGCAACCGTACCCGAGTCCGCCTTCGTCCTACTGGAGTTGTTGAAATTCCCTAGAGAAAAGCACGAGCTGATAAACCGGGCCGCTTTCGTCAACCACCTAGTGGAGGAGTGTCGTCTTGAAGAATCCCTGGTTCAAGTCGAAATCAACAAAGCAATCGAAACGTCCTACATCGACCGCATGTACGAGCAACAAGGCTACATCGCGCCTGGCCTAAGAATCCAGTGTGAGAATGAATACCTCCAGCTGGTTAGCAACACCCTGGAGATCCAGATGGAGCGGAAACCTCCTGGTCGGGAAGAACCCGGATCAGCTCAAACTCAAACCGGAGGAACCTAAATGGATGAGGAATTCCAGTACACAACTATGCCCACGCGATCCGATATCATGCGGGTCGTAAGCTCTTGGTCGTAGCCCTGATGGCCTATGAGACGTACGTATGTTTCTTAATGAGTCATCCGGCATAACCCGATTGACCCAGGTCTTGGAACTGCTTCTATTCTGGTTAACAGGGAGCGTGGTCCCCCAGACGGGACTACGCACATCTGTCAACCAGGAGACGAAACAGTTATGCAACCCAGATCGCATCAACAAGCGGAACAGGACAAGCCGCCACAACTACAAGTACTTTGGAGGACGAGAATGAGCGACGCAGGAACCCCCGATCCCTCATGGTGGCGGTGGCTTATCAGGAACATCGCGGTAATCCTTGGTATCCTTGGCGCGGCCGGATTCCTGGTCGGCGCTGGCGTAGCCTACGGGGATTTGCGGGCAGAAACTCGCAATCTCACAGAGTCTGTCAAGAAGATCCAAGCTACCATGTTGACCAAAGAGGATCTCCAACGCGAGATGCAAGGCATCACACGCGAGATTAGCCAAACGGCTAAATTACTGTCAGCGCAAAACGTACAGCTCGCTGCCGATGTTGCTGCCCAACCCCGTGTCGTGTCTAAGTATTTACAGCTCCACGAAACTTGGCAAAGCCCAACGCCCACTTTTCTTCTCTGGCCTGCGAGTGGCCGGATTAGATACACCCCGGACCGTGCAGTCGAAATCTTCGCTGAGGCACCCGAGGGCCAGGTGCAAGCGGTCCTGGACTCTAGAGTGGTAGTCTGCGACCGCCTCCGCGGCACCGTGGTCGCCGCTTTCACTGGTAATCCTGACTGGACCACAACCTACGAGAACCTATCTGCGGTCGCGGTGAAGCTGCACCAATCCCTTAAGCCTGGAGATCCAATTGGCAATGTAGTCTCCTCCCGCCCCCTTGTCTTCCGTGTGAGTGTCCAAGAATACCGCCTCAATCCCCTGCTTTACTTGCCGCGCCCACCTAAGAAGCCCAAGCCCAAGCCTGAGTGAGAGCATCCGCCAAACCGTAGGCAGCCCCGCCGCCCCCCTCCCATGCTCGGACCGGATGATTCAAGGCTCCCTTTTTTAGCCCCCTACACCGCGCACCACCAAACGAAAACCGGCATTCTCCTTCCCTGCTCCCGGGCTCTCTGCGTTGTACTGAGAATTTTCCTCCCACAAGTCAAGCCCCTACTGATTTCAAGTCGGGGCTTTTTCTTCTTATCCTTCGGCACCCCCTCCTTCCGCCTCCGGCGGACGAGCGTAAGGCGGGGCGCGGACGGACTTTTTGGAGCACAGGATGGACTTTTTGCGGAGCACAGTTTTCGCCCGAGCCCGGAATGGCTTTCGCGATGCGTCAGCTCAATTCGCCGGCCATTCCTCGTCAACCGAGACCAGGCGCGCCGTCTTCTCCAAGTGCTGAACAAATTCCCATCAACCCGCGAGCGCAGACCCGCGGAGAGACCTACAAGATGATCTTCGCGCTGCTGTATGGTTTGGGGCTCCGCGTTGGGGAGGTGTCGCGGTCATGCCGCAAGGATATCGATGTTGACAACCAGCTTCTTGATCATTCGCCAGACGAAGTTCGGAAAAGATCGCATGGTGCCATTCGGACCGAACATGGCCCGTGCGATTACAGCGACGCCACAATTCGCTCGTTCAAGACATTGCTCACATCGACGCAGGGTATCCCCCGTCGCAGTCAATGTCCTGACTCAGTTTCGTTGGCCGGTTTTCAGACGTCCCTCATTGGCCGGTTTTGGGTGACCCCCGAGGTCCAACAACCCTGGGCCAACCAGGCTGTCTTTGGCTTTGAGCCTATCGAACGCAGCCGGTTATACTGCGGTCAACGGTGAGATCCTGCGTCGCGCGGGCCGACTCACCCTTAAGTCTGAAGTCTTCGCCACTGCCAGACAAACAGATGGGACCGCACCGGCGCGTACGGTGACACCTTCACGGACGGTAGCCATCAAACAGCATGCCCGAAACCTTCAAAACGTCTTAAGACCAAGAGAGACTCCGGCTCTGCAACCGCGTTATCGAGGCACAAGGCCAGTTTACATAGTCGCCAACAATCTTCCTCGGAGCCGCCTCGAATGACCTTGTCTCGATAGTAAAGTAACGTCCTCGCAAAGTGATAGCAGGCAACGACAAACCATTCTTCATCGGATACAAGCGGTAGACTTCTGTGCTTGCTATAACCCACTACCACCCTCCGCCACAACTCTGCGCGTGGCTTGACCTGATCAAAGCGCTAGTACACGCTCGCATGGAGTCCACGCAGGAAGAACCTAACAGTGTCTAACGAGGCAGGTCCATAACCCGAGTAGTCGTAGTCGAGAAAACCCCCGAGATGGATTTGGCCGGCGACAGTTAGCACCACATTTCTAGCCCATAAGTCTCCATGAGTTAACGTGCGCCTACTACGCGCGAACAGTCCGGCTGCCCTGACTGCCATCTGACGACAACCCTCGCAAATTCTGTCCAGTTGCGCTCGAAAGCCGCCGCCCGAGTATGAATCCTGCCGGGAGAGCATACACGGAGATTCAATGCTAGACAACCAATCCGAACGTAGCTCACGCTCGATTCGCATTAGGTCCTCACACGGACCGACCGGAAGTATTCCCGTACCGAGTACCGTGGTATTGTGCAACAATGCCATGGCCTCCCCAATCTCTTCTGAGATCGTCGACAGAATGCCGACGTCACACGTTGTAAGGGCCTCAGCAAAGTTCAGAGTGCCGATACTCTCAAGCATAAAGCCCCAGTGACCTGCCACCGGAGCACGAAACTCAACGATACGTGGTGCAAAGCCGTACCTCCGCTCTGCGAGGATCGCGTGGATTCTGACGACACGGTGAAAAGCCCTCTCGTCCTCGTACAGCTTTATGTAGCGAATGTCGTCTCCCGCGAACGTGACACGAAACGTTGTTCCGAAGGAACTGCGCTGAAGGAACGTTACGCTGAGAGAGGGACGGTTGACCGCAAGCTGACACGCCGCGGTTAATTCCCGCAAGTCCATCTGCCACCACAGCTACTCATAGAACCTAGACACAGTCACAGCGTCAACGGACGAATAGCCAGACTCTCAATCCAAGCATCGGGAGGAAGATCCAGTAGGAACTCGACACATCGCGCAAGGGTTTGTTCCGAAATCCCGGATCGGCCGGAACGAGCAAATGTGCCGGGAGCAAGGCTTGTCACTCGAATTCCTTCCGTGCTTAGCTCCCTGCCGACAACGGCGTCAAAAACCTGAAGCGCGGCCTTCGAAGCAATGTGCAGAGCCGAGCTCCGGCCGGGATCCAAGTTCGTAGCAGCCGAAAGTGACGTGACGTTAATAATATCGAGGGGCCTCGCAACGTCCAGTAACCGAATAAGACCCGATACCAATGCGACAACACCCACGTAGTTAGAAGCGACCAGCTCATGCACAGATTCTGCAGATTGGTCCTTGAAAGCGCCCTTGTAAAACCCGGCAGCGGTAGTGATGAAAGCCCTGAGCGGCATGCGAAGATCACCCAATTGCCGTATATACACCTCAAGAGATGATGGGAGTGTGAGGTCGACCGCTTTGACTATGGTGGTCGTAGTTGGGCAGCATTCATGGACCATGGACGCGGTTTCTTCCAGGCCGGGAAGCGAGCGGCCAGACAGAACTAGCGTCTCGCAGCGATACGCGAGCGTCGTTGCCAAGTGCCTACCGAGTCCCTTGCCAGCCCCCAAGATGACAGTTAACATGTTATTTCTCTCCCTGGGCCGGACGAGTCACGGCCTTAATTGCCTATAATCCGTTTGGCGCTCGCGCCATAGTTTAGTGCCTCCAGCCGCCATCGATTCGCCACGTGGACAAGAACGCTCATAGACGCAATCTTCACATCCAATGCTTCGCGATAACGGATCGGATCTGCTGACAGCAAATCGGTGATCAATAGGCGCATCCACGTCTTGTGGGACACAACCAATGCCGTCCCCGATTCCAGGTTAGACAGCCAGTCCCGCGCGCGCTGGAGACATTCGCTGGCAGGTTCTCCTTCCGGAGGCGTGTAGTGAAATGGGTCGTATTCGAATTCCCGATATTCGCGCGGATGCAACATTTGACTTTCCCGCTTGGTCAAGCCCTCCCGTATTTGTTTACCAGCCTGAGAAGCCACTAAATTCGGCCTTCTGAGAGATTTCGCTGGACAAAAGCCACGGTTTCGGCTACCGTAAGGTGGATGAAACCAGTTGGGCGGCCGCGGAGCGAG
>Ga0247727_10001281_pt1 | contig 60406 bp, 45 predicted proteins | sample WisWelCaveWW1625_FD_202498 | JGI IMG/M metagenome (GOLD analysis project Ga0247727, IMG submission 202498) | Biofilm microbial communities from Wishing Well Cave, Virginia, United States - WW16-25 | ecosystem: Environmental > Aquatic > Deep subsurface > Groundwater > Cave microbial mat | place...
GGGCGCGGGCGTATGGACCGGAAGCACAAAGCTCACGGTCAAGTGGTCAAAGATATCTACGTCTATCCACTGGTGCGTGATGCCCGGCAACGGCTACGCGGAGATCTCACGCGGTAAACAAATACATAAGATCTTTATCGTCGCCATAAGCATATTGGGCAGCCGAGTGGGCCAAGGTTACCAAATCGCGCAAGACACCTCCTGAATACTCCGCGGCAGACTCAATATCCCTGCGATGCATCAGTTCTAAGGCACCGCGGCGCTCCAGAATTTGCCTCAGGAAATCCGAATCCAGCGGGTTGGCGGCGGCTCGTATGTGCTTGAAGTCATCGAAAGTATCCAGAAACCGACTCTTGTCGTACAAGAGAAGTAAGGGGGCAACAACGATTACCGTAATCTTCGTTCCCCTGAGGGCATAGAGATCCTGTTCTGCGAATTCGCGGAAACGTTCCGCCCTGATCAAGCGGTCCAGGCCGTCGATCAGCAGAGTTATTTGGGCGTCATTCTCTAATAGCGGCGAAGCAATAGACAGGAGCAGTTCCCGGACTTGCTTCACTTCGCGTCGCAACGCCAAGAACCTAAATTTCAACAAACCAGGAACGTCGACTGGGGCTGGTAGATCGGGGGGAGCATCAGGCCGATACTCTCTTGTCTCGCCGAACGCGAGCGCGTGCAACTGTGCATATGCGGACTCGACTTGAGGAATTTGTTGACGCTCTGTCAGTCGTGAATAAAGCACAATCCCGGCGGCGGCAAGAATTGCCCCGGGATTGAGTTCGCTGAGGTCTGTGAGGTCGGCTAGATCGAGCAAGATGTTTACCGCATCAGAGTGACGGCTCAACTTCTCTTGTGTGAGGCGCAGTTCGGTTGTCTTGCCCGAGCCGATGCCACCCACGAGTGCGATCTGCATGCCGCGGCTCAACTCCGCGGCGTTCGCCAACGCAACGTGGATGGGAGGCTGCCCTGAGTCACACTGGTCGTGATCGCGACGGACTATCAGGTCATCGGCAACCAGATCGCGGACCGGCCCTATGGGGTTCAGGCGCTCGAGGAAGGGCCTGTAAATTTTCCTTCTGTCGAAAGGGACCGCGGGTGGTTGCGGATCCGTTGCCATTGGGACCTAACGGTCAGTATAGGATATCTCCCCATCGCAGGGTGACTCACCGGGCCCAGGCCGCCAGCGCCAGCACCAGCGCGCCGAAGGCGATCCGGTAGTAAATGAAAACGTACAGCCCGTGGTTGCGCAGGAACCGAAGCAGCAGGGAGATCGCCAGGCAGCCGGTGACGGCGCTCAAAACGACGCCCAGCGCGAAGTGCGACGCCAACTGGGCCGGAACGCCGCCCTGTTCCACCAGGTCGAGCATTGCCTTGGCCGCCGCCGCCGCCACCACCGGGGTCGACAGGAGGAAAGAAAAACGCGCCGCCGCCGCGCGGTCCAGACCGCGGAACAGCCCGGCGGAGATGGTGATGCCGCTGCGGGAAGTGCCGGGCACCAGCGCCAGCGCCTGCGCGCCGCCGATGATCATCGCGTCGCCCAGCGTGATCCGCGCGATGCCGCGCAGCCGCCGGCCGACGCGCTCGGCCACCGCCATGACCCCGCCGATCGCGATCAGCATCACGCCCATCACCACCGGGCTGCGCAGCGTGGTCTCGACGGTTTCCTTCAGGAAATAGCCGGCGACGGCGGCCGGAACCGTCGCCGCGGCCAGCAGCCACAGCAGGCGGCGATTGGCGGCCAGCTCGGGGTCGCGCCCGTGGCGGACGCCGAAGGCCTGGGCGACCAACTGCACCCAGTCGCGGAAGAAATAGAGGCCCACGGCGGCCAGCGTCCCGATGTGCAGCGCGATGTCGAAGGTCAGCCCCTGGTCCTTCCAGCCGAACAACCACGGGGCCAGCGCCAGGTGCGCCGAGCTCGATATGGGAAGAAATTCCGTGATCCCTTGCAGGATCGCGAGAACAACCACCTGGGTGAGCGACATAATGTACCAGTAGGCAATGCTAGCGCACAATCTTCCGCCGAACACCAAGATCGTAGCGACGCTCGGCCCGGCGTCCGGCTCGCCGGAGATCATCGGCCGGTTGATCGAAGCCGGTGTCACCGTCTTCCGCCTCAATCTCTCGCACGGCACCCAGGAGGAGCACGCCGCGCGCCTCCGGGTCCTCCGCGCCCGCGAGGCCGATCTAGGCGCGACCGTGGCGGTTCTGCTCGATCTGCAAGGCCCCAAGATCCGACTGGGCACGTTTGCCGGAGGCGGCTGCGTGCTCGGCGAGGGGGCCATGTTCACCATCACCACCGAGCCGGTGGAGGGCACCGCCGAGCGCGCCTCCACCTCCTATACCGGCTTCGCGCGCGACGTGCGACCGGGCGATCGCGTGTTGCTCGCCGACGGGACGGTGGAGTTGCGCGTGCTGGAGACCGACGGCACCGACGTCCGCTCGGTGGTCGTCTTCGGCGGCGAGATCTCCGACCGCAAGGGCATCAACCTGCCCGGGGTGCACGTCAACACGCCTTCGCTGACCAGGAAGGACATGGCCGATCTGCGCTTCGGCCTGGAAGCCGGCGTCGACCTGATCGGCCTCTCCTTCGTCCGCGAGCGTGAGGACGTGATGCGGCTGCGCCTGTTGCTGGAGGATCAGGGGGCGCGCCTGCCGATCGTCGCCAAGATCGAGAAGCCGGAAGGGTGGTCGAACCTCGACGCCATCCTCGAGGAGGCCGACGGCGTCATGGTGGCGCGCGGCGACCTGGGCGTCGAGATGGCGCTGGAGAAAGTGCCGTTCATCCAGAAATCGATCATCGAGCGGGCGCGGGAGCGCGGGCGCTTCGTCATCACGGCCACGCAGATGCTCGAGTCGATGGTGCGCGAGCCGCTGCCCACGCGCGCCGAAGTGAGCGACGTCGCCAATGCCATCTTCGACGGCACCGACGCGGTGATGCTCTCCGCCGAGACCTCGCTGGGAAAACACCCGGTCGAGGCGGCGCGGATGATGGCCCGCATCGCGTTGGAGGCGGAGTCCTCCCTGCGCCCGGCGGCGGCGCTGGAGCCGGCACGCGCCGCGGGAGCGGGCGAGGCGGAAATCGTCGCCGTCGCCGCCTGCCAGGCCGCGCTCGCCGCACGGGCCGCGGCCATCGTCGTTTTCACCACCAGCGGCAGGAGCGCCCGCCTGGTGGCCCGCCAACGCCCGCGAGTGCCGGTATGCGCCTTTACCACCGAGCCCGCCGTCGCCCGCCAGCTTGCCGTGATCTACGGCGTGCGGCCGGTCCAGGCGCGGCGGCTCGACTCCACCGACGAAATGGTCGCCCAGATGGACGCGGTGCTGCTCGAGCTGGGTTGGCTGAAGGCGGGCGACACGGTCGTGTTCGTCTCCGGCCAGCCCATCGGCCGGGCGGGCACAACGAACATGATGAAGTTGCACCGCGTCGGCGAGTCGCGGTGAAGATCCCTTACCGCCCGATCGTCAAATCGCCGCGCGGCTTGCCCTGGCGCAGCTCCTCGTAGGCGTCGCGCACCTGCATCGCAGCGTAAGTGCCCACCCAGTTCTTCACGCCGTCGGGCAGCTTGAGCGAGGTGGCCACCGGGTTGCCGTCTTTCATCGTCACCAGGTCCTCGATCTTCTTGCCGTCCTTATAGGCCGCCTCGACCGCCTTGCGCAATTCGTCGAAGTACTGCGCTTGGCCGGCCAGGACTTCCTTGCCGCCCGGGCCACCGTGACCCGGCAGCACGCGCTCGACGTCCAGCTTCTGCACCGAGCGGATCACGTTGGTCCAGTTGCCGATGTGGGCGTCGGCGGTGTAATTGAACGGCCCGTTGACCACCGCGTCGCCGGTGCAGACGATCTTCTCCTTCGGCAGGTAGACGAAGCCGTCCCCGCGCGTGTGCGCCCAGCCGAAGAAGTGGAACTCGACGCGCCGGGTGGCGTCGCTGAGCACGTAGGGGCTCTTGTCGAAGGTCTGCTTGGGCGGCTCGGCCGTCTCCAGGTTCAGCTCGGCGACGTCCTTGCGCTGGCCGGCCGTCTGCTTCCAGCGCGCCGGCTCATACCGCTTCATCTCCTGCGCCACGCCGGCGTGCGCCAGCGTGATGGCGCCCAGCTTCGTCCACACCGCGTTGCCGTAAGCGTGGTCGCCGTGGTGGTGCGTGTCGAAGACGTAGCGGACCGGCTTGGAGGAGACTTTCTTGGCGTCCGCCAGCGCCGCCCGCGCGCCGCTTGGAAAATTGGCGTCCACGACGATCAGATAGTCCTGCATCTCGATGAGGACGTTGTTGCAGTGGCCCTGATCCATCAGCTCGCCCTCACGGAACCAGACGCCGGAGGCGATCTGTTTGACGCTCCCCGGCTGCGCCTCCGAGGGCGGCAGTAGCATCGCCAGGGCGGCCAGCCCGAGGAAAAATGTGCCCAACCACACGCGCTTCGATTTCATAAAGGATAGTTTACTCGAAAAGACCGCTCCCTAACGGTCGCGGCTCGGTTTCGGCATTCGTTAAGTTACGGAGCCGCGCGCGTAAGCAAGCGGTCCAGTGGTCGCGGCTCGGTTTCGGTAGACTGGAGGCGGAATGGCTGCAAACAGCCGCCGTGTCGCGGCGGTGGCGGACATCGGCGGGATTCAGGTCGGCGGGCGCAACCCGATCGTCGTGCAGTCGATGACCAACACCGATACGGCGGACGTCACCGCGACCGTCAACCAGGTGATGGCGCTGGCGCGGGCCGGCTCGGAGCTGGTGCGCGTCACGGTGAACACCGAAGAGGCCGCGCGCGCCGTGCCGGGCATCGTCGACTGCCTTGAGCGCTTCGGAGTGCGCGTTCCCCTCATCGGCGATTTCCACTACAACGGCCACATCCTGCTGAAGAAGTACCCGGAGTGCGCCCGCGCGCTCGCCAAGTACCGCATCAATCCCGGCAACGTCAACATCGGCCGGAAGCACGACGACAACTTCCGCACGATGATCGAGGCGGCCGTCGAATACGACCGCCCGGTGCGCATCGGCGTCAACTGGGGCTCGCTCGACCAGGCGCTGCTGACGCGGATGATGGACGAAAACGCGCGGCTGGCCGAGCCGCTGGCCGCCGACGAGGTCACCCGGCGGGCCATCGTCGCCAGCGCGCTGGAATCCGCCGGCGCCGCCGAGCGGTACGGACTGCCGCACGACCGCATCCTGCTCAGCGCCAAGGTCAGCTCCGTGCAGGACCTGGTCAGCGTCTACCGCGACCTGGCCGCGCGCTGCGACTACCCGCTGCACCTGGGCCTGACCGAGGCCGGCCTCGGCGCCAAGGGCATCGTCGCCACCACCGCCGCCATCGCCATCCTGTTGCAGGAAGGCATTGGCGACACCATCCGCGCCTCGCTCACCCCGCTGCCCGGCGGCGACCGCACCGAGGAGGTGGCGGTCTGCCAGCAGATCCTGCAATCGCTCGGCCTGCGCAGTTTCACCCCGCAGGTCACCGCCTGCCCCGGTTGCGGCCGCACCACCAGCACGTTCTTCCAGGACATGGCCGACCGCATCCAGACCTACCTGCGCGAACAGATGCCGGCCTGGAAGCAGAACCATCCCGGCGTCGAGGAGTTGAAAGTCGCGGTGATGGGCTGCGTGGTCAACGGGCCGGGCGAGTCCAAGCACTCCCACATCGGCATCTCCCTTCCGGGAACCTTTGAGGAACCCAAGGCGCCGGTCTACGTCGACGGGCGCCTGCACACGACGCTGCGCGGGGAGCGCATCGTCGAGGAGTTCATCGGCATCCTCAATCATTACGTCGCGACTCACTACGACTCCGCCGCCGTTTCCAAGGAGCCACTCCCATGAAAACTTCGACCACCGGCGCGCGGGCGATGCTGGTGTTGTGCGGGATGACCGCCGGCGCCTGGGCGCAGAACGGCTCGCAGCTCCGCGACTGGAGCGCCAAGCCCGGCGAAGCGCGAGCGAAGCCGTCCTTGGCCTGCGGCGACCTGCGCGGCCTCACCGGCTACGAGTTCTCCGTCATCACCTCCGCCGTCATGGCTGCCACGGCCGAGGTACCTGAGCACTGCCGCGTCAGCGGACAGATCCTGCCCGGCATCCGCTTCGAGGTGAACCTGCCGACCGCCTGGAACCGGCGCCTTTACATGTTCGGCAACGGCGGCTTCGCCGGAGAATCGTTTGAAGGGCCGCCGCGCGTCGCCCATCGCGGCCGGGCCCTGGGCCACGGCTTCGCCGTCGCCTCGACCGACACCGGCCACGACGGCGTCGCCGAGCCGCTCGCATCCTTCGCCGCGGATCGCCAGAAGCTGCTCGACTACGCCTTCCGCTCGCTCGGCACGACCGCCGAAACCGCCAAGAGGATCGTGCGCGCGTACTACGGCGCCCCGCCCGCGCGCTCCTACTTCGATGGCTGCTCGACCGGCGGCCGCCAGGGGCTCATCCTCGCCCAGCGTTTCCCGGAGGCCTTCGACGGCATCGTCGTCGGCGCTCCGGTGCTGAACTTCTCCGGCACGATGGTCTCCTATGCGTGGACGGCCCAGGCGCTGGCGTCCGCGCCGGTTCCCTACTCCAAGCTCGGCCTGCTGGCAGCGCGCGTCTACTCGGCCTGCGACGCGCGCGACGGCCTGGAAGACGGCCTGATCGACGATCCGCGCCGCTGCGATTTCCGCCCGGCGCGCGATCTGCCGAAGTGCCCCGGCGAAACCGACTCCGACGCCTGCTTCACCGCGCGGCAGATCGAGACCCTCGATCGCATCTACGCCGACGTCGCCGGCCAGGGCCGCCGCATCTTTCCCGGTTGGCCCGTGGGCGCCGAAATCGCCGGGCCGAACGGCCGCAGCGGCTGGGAGCCGTGGATCACGCGCGAGAGCGGCCGCACCATCGCGGTGAACTTCGCGGAGAGCTTCTTCCGCTACATGGGGTTCTCCGAGAAGGACCCGACCTGGGAGATCACGCGGTTTCAGTTCGACCGCGACCCGGCACGGCTGGAGTGGATCTCCGGCGTGCTGAATGCCACCGACCCGGATCTCTCGCGCTTCCGCGCGCGCGGCGGCAGGATCGTGATGTACTACGGATGGGCCGACCCGGCGCTCAACGCGCTCATGGGCGTGGAGTATTACGAGCAGGTGGCTCGGCGCATGGGCGCCTCGACCACGGAGTTCTTCCGCCTGTTCATGGTGCCCGGGATGTTCCATTGCGCCGGGGGAGTCGGCTGCGGAACCTTCGACGCGCTCACCCCGCTCATCCGCTGGGTGGAGGACGGGGCGGCGCCGGACCGCATCCTGGCGGCGCGCGTCGCCGGCGGCAAGACCGTGCGTACGCGTCCGCTGTGTCCCTACCCGCAGGTTGCCCGATACCAGGGGAAGGGCAGCATCGACGAGGCTGCCGGCTTCACCTGCGTCGCGCCGTAGTCGGCATCGCCCCGGCGGCATCCCTGGCGGACTACAATCGGCTCATGGAAATCATGAGACGCCGGACTTTTCTCGCCGCATCCGCCGCGCTGGCAGCGCACGCGCAGGCCCCGGTCGCCGTCCGGATCGCCGTGATCGGCATGGGCGGCCGCGGCAGCGATCTGATGCGGGTGTTCACCAGGACGCCTGGCGCCGAAGTGGCCGCCGTGGTGGACCCGGACGGCAATCGCGCCGAACAGGCCGCCTCGTGGATCCTCAAGGAGACGGGCCGCCGCGCGCGCGTCGAATCCGACATGCGCCGCGTGTTTGACGACAAGTCCATCGACGCGGTCGTCATCGCCACCACCAACCACTGGCACGCGCTCACCGCCATCTGGGCCATGCAGGCCGGCAAGGACGTCTACGTGGAAAAGCCGGTTTCGCACAACTTCTTCGAGGGCCGGCAATTGGTGGCCGCCGCGCGCAAGTACAACCGCATCGTCCAGGGCGGCACCCAGCGCCGCTCGATGGGCCGATTCCGCAAGGCCGTCGAGATGCTTCACGCCGGCTCGATCGGCGAGATCTACCAGGCCAAGTGGTTCTTCCCCGGCGGGCGGGACTCCATCGGCTTCAAGCCGGTCGAGCCGCCGCCGAACTGGCTCAACTGGGACCTCTGGCTCGGGCCGGCGGCCGACCAGCCCTATCACGGCAACCTGGTGCACTACAACTGGCACTGGTTCTGGGATTTCGGCAACGGCGAGATCGGCAACAACGGCATTCACCTGGTCGACGTCTCACGCTGGGGCATGCGAAAGGAACTGCCCGTGAAGATCCACTCCTGGGGAGGCCGCTTCGGCTACAAGGACCAGGCCGAGACTCCCAACACCCAGACCGTCACCTGGACCTACGATGACGGCACGGCCATTGTCGGCGTCATTCGCGGCCTCTACACCTCCGAGCCGATGTCGTGGGACTTCTTCGGCTCCCGGGGGCACATGCACATCGACGCCGACGGCCGCTTCCGCATCTGGCTTGGCCGCAACAAGGACCCCGAGCCGGAAGCGGCGCCGGCGGCCGACGTGTCGCACTATGAAAACTTCATTCAGGCTTGCCGGACGCGCCGCCGCCCGGATCTCCACGCCGAGATCCACGAGACGCACATCTCGACGGCGCTGTGCCATCTCGGCAACATCGCCTGGCGGCTGGGCCGCGAGCTCCACTTCGATCCGAAGACGGAGCGCTTCGTTTCCGACGAGGCGGCCAACCGCATGCTGCGCCGCGAGTACCGCAAGCCGTACGTCGTGCCCGATCCGGTATGAGGCGGCCGGACCCAGGACAGGCCAGGAGGCCTGTCCCTGGAGTTTGTACATTTTGGCAGCCTCCGAGCCAGCAATGTGGCGCAGACACTCGTGTCTGCCGCGTCGAGACTCGTCTCGACGCCAAGGTGGCTTTTGTCACCTGGCATCTTGCATGGCCTTCTGTTACCGAGAGTGCCGCTGGTACGGCTGCTGCAGTCGCTGAAAGGCTCAACCGCACGGGAGGCGAACCGGGTTCTGGGCCGGACAGGGGAGACATTCTGGCAGACGGATTCTTACGATCCAAGTTGCAGAAATTCGCGCACAACCGCTCCCTGTGGTCGCGGCTCGGAAACTCTTACAGAGCGACAGACCCGGGGGCCGGGTCAAAAAGTGAAAGAACTTGGCGTAGGCCTCGCGCGTGTTCGCCGGTTGCGGAGATCACGTGGAATCAGTGGTTTAGGATGAAGTTCTTTAGGAGCCGCGACCAAAGGGAGCGGTCCCACGTGATTTCTTACATCGAAAACAGCCAGCGGACCGCAGGCGCCGAGACGAGTCTCGGCGCGGCAGGCTGAGAGCCTGCGCCACTTGGGTCGCCCCGATCCATTTGCAATATGTAGAAACTCCAGGGACAGGCCAGGAGGCCTGTCCTGTACAACGCTACCGCACCGCCACCGTAACCCCGCTCTGGCTCGAATACCCCCCGACCTTCACCACCACAGGCGTCGCGCCGCGAGCGGCGCCCGCGGGAATCCGCGCATTGACCTGCATGACGCCCGCCGGCAGTCCCGGGGCCGCGCCGGCGTAGAGCAGTTCGGCCGCACGCCCGCCGATTTCGACCGCGACCTGCAATCGCGGCCTCGGCAGCGCGTCGACGGCGAGCCGCCCGTCCTGACCCGGCGGATCGGTCTGGCCTTCGCCGGTGGCGAACAGGCTGATGATCGATCCGGCTTCGGCCGCGTTGCCGGCCGAGTTGACCGTGCCGTCCTGGTTGAGGATCGCGCCTTGTCCGGAAGCGCCGATCGTAAACAAGCCCGGCGCGGCTTCCGTTACCACCATCTCGACCGGATTCGACCGGACGCCGCGGTACTCCACCTGCACGCGCGCGCGCGCCCGTCCGGTCATCGCGTACGGCACGAAGCCGGCGATCTGTCCCGCCGAAGCGTACACCAGCGGCGCCGCCACCTCGTCAAACAGCATACGCGCCTCGCCGACGGTCGACTCCAGCCGGCCCGCGGGACTCACCTTCATCCCGGCGAGGGTGGCCGGTCCCAGGTTGAACCCGAACACCGTCACCAACTCGCCCGGGGCGATCGCCCCCGGCTGGAAGCTGGCGCCGTTGGTCACCGCCTGGATCGAGGGCGGCGGCTGCTGGATGGTGAGCGCCACGGCGATCGTCACCGGCCCCGGCGCACCGTCGATCCTCGCGATCGTCACCGTGCCGTAGTAGCTGCCGGCGGCGAGCGACAACGGGTTCACCGAGACCGCCACGCTCTCCGGCGTAGCGGCCTGCGCCGGGCTGGCAAACAGCCAGTTCCCGCCGGAGGAGGTTGCCGCCGTGGTGGTGTAGCCGAGAGCCGCCCCGGTCGAAGTTACCGAGATCAGTTGCGGCCCCGGCGGCGGAACTCCCTGCTGAAACGTGAACGAGATCGACCGCGGCGCCACTGCCAGCTCCGGAGGCGGGCTCACCACCAGCGTCACCGGCACCGACAGCGGCGAGTTGCCCGCCGTCGACGTGACGGTGATCGTTCCGTTGTATGTGCCTGCGTTCAGCCCCGCGTGGCTGGATACGCTGACAGCGAGCGTCGCCGGCGCCATTCCCGTGGTGGGCGTCACCGATAGCCAGGCGCCTCCGGAAGCCGTCACCGACGCGGCGGTGAAGCTGACGGCGATGGCGATGGCGAGCGCGAGCGACTGATCCGCCGGCCGCGTCGTGCTTCCCCGCGGCACCGTGAACGTGATGGCGGATGGAGAAGCGGTCATTGCGGGCGGCGGCGCCCCCGCCGCGGTGTACACCAGGATCGTGAACGAGCGCGTGACCTTGACGGCGCAGGAGTCGGTCGCCTGTAAGGAGAAGGTGTAGCTGCCGGCCGTGGTCGGCGTTCCGCCGATCACGTTGAGGCTCAGTTGCATTCCCGGCGGCAGGCTGCTGCCACTCGCAATTGAGACCTGCGGCGGGCCAGTGAACGGCGTCACGCAGCCGCCCGAGGTCGTCACGATTTGAGAGTAGGCCACTCCCATGGTTGCGTTCGGAAACGCGCTGGTCACGAACGCGAGCGCGGCCGGCCCTCCTCCTCCGCCTCCTCCGCCGTCGCTCGGGCCCTGGGTGACGCTGAACGTCTGTCCTCCGATGACCAGGCTCGCCGACCGCGTTGCGCTCGGGTTGGCCGCCACCGCATAACCCACCGTGCCGTTGCCGGCGCCGGTGGCGCCGGAGCTGATCGTCAGCCAGATGGCCGTGCTCGCCGCGATCCACGGGCAGCCGGATCCGGCGCTGACCGCCACCGTTCCGGAGCCGCCCGCGGATCCGAAGGACTGGCTCGCAGGCGTGAGCGTGTAGTTGCACACCGGAGGCGTAATCTCAAGTTGAATGGAAGGCGTGACGAGCATCTCGCCCACCGCCGCGGCGATCTGCCAGGTTCCCGTGGTCCCGCCGAGCACCACGTCGCAACTGGCCGTGCCGGCGGCGTCGGTCAGCACCGTCTTGTCCGGCTTGTTGCACCAGGCCGGGATCGGCTGCGACAGGTCCAGCGCGTTCACCAGCCGGACGCCGACGTCGGGAACCGCCTGGCCCGCCTGGATCCAGCTCTGCGCGATGACGCGGATCACGATCGCGCCCGGCAGGGTGGTTCCCGCCGCGCCGCTCAGGTTGCGGTTCTCAAACGGCGGCTTCAGCGTCTCCGCCAGCGGCGGGGCCGCGATACCTCCATTGGGTAGACGAGTGAGCACCGTGGTCACCACGAAGTTCACGCTGCCCTGCGCGGAGGTGGCCGTCACTCTGCCGGAAAGGAACGAATTGGCGATCCCTATCGAGGTGCCGATCATCCATGCGCTCGCCAGGCCGTTCGCATCGGTCGCCGTCTGCTGGCCTGTCAGCGTGCCATCGCCCTGCGTGATGGCCCAGCCGATCTGCACCCCGGCCATGGGCCGGCCCGCGCCGTCACGCGCCTCAACCACCATCGGCGCCGCCGCGCGGAAGTACTCCATCACGATTTGACCGTTGCCGGAATAAAGGAAGAGTCCCTGCGCCGTCAGGCCGGTGGGAAAAAGGCCCAGCAATAGGGCCACCGTAGAGGAGATGCGAAAAGCCAAGGCAGAACCCCCCGATGTGAAAATCAAAGATGATAAAACAAGTCGTTTACTGTCGATTGGGCGTGGAACGCCCATCTCCTGCTTATCGGCGGTTGTCTGGCAGGACTTTAGCGCGGGACTGTTTGGGGTGAGTACCCCGTTTCGCAAGTACCCTGCAGGCGCGGATTCAGATCCTGCTGTCGCTTGCCAGGGCAATCATGCCGGTGTACCTTATTGGATGTGAGCCGTCTCGAAAACATCGTCGAGGAGTTGAAGTCGCTACCGCCGGGCAAGCTGGAAGTGGCCGCCGACTTCGTCCACCGGCTCAGCCGCATCAGCGAAGAAGAGCGCCAGGCGGCTCTCGCCCGTACATTCGGATGTCTTTCGCCGGAAGAAGCCGACGAGTTGGAGCGGGTCATAGAGGAAGGCTGCGAGCAGATCAATGAACACGGCCGTTAGTGTCCTGGTGGACACTAACGTCGTGGTTGCGTACTTCCGCGGCGATCAGGCCTTGCGCACAGCGGGCACAACGGAGGCAGCAACAGCTTGCATACCTCAGCGACTTCCTGACATCCGCTGTCGTTTTGTTTCCCGATCAAGCCACGACCGAGCGTTACGGTCAGATCAAAGCCGAGCTTGCCCAGGTGGGGCGGCCAATCCCGGATAACGACCTCTGGATCGCAGCGATAGCCCGGCAGCATGGCCTGGTATTGGCAACCAGGGACGCGCACTTCGCCCACGTGCCAGGATTGCAGACGCTCACCTGGTAGCCCGCATCGGCTACATTCTGCGTGGTGACTTGCCGCTCGGGCGTGGGCAACAAGGTGGTTGGCCTGGACACAATGACCTCCGTTGTCACCCTGGCCGAAGTGCTCGTGCGCCCCCCTTGCCCGACAAGCGGCGCAACCGCGAGCGACCCACGGGCTACGGACGCCGGAGCCGGTAGAATAACGTAACAACCGATCCAACCGCTCCCCTGCGGTCGCGGCTCGGTAAGCGCTCACGCCAGAACGGCCCGCACAGGTTGGCCGTGGATGTCGGTCAGCCGAAAGTGCCGCCCCTGGTACTTGTAGGTGAGCCGGGTGTGGTCGATCCCGAGGCAGTGCAGGATGGTCGCCTGCAAGTCATGGACGTGGACCGCATCGCGCGTGATGTTGTAGCAGTACTCGTCGGTCTCCCCATAGGTGAGGCCGCCGCGGATGCCGCCGCCCGCCATCCAGATGGTGAAACACCGCGGGTGGTGGTCGCGCCCGTACTCCTCGGCGGTGAGCCGGCCCTGGCAGTAGACCGTGCGGCCGAACTCGCCGCCCCAGATCACCAGCGTGTCCTCGATCAGGCGGCGCTGTTTCAGGTCCAGGATGAGAGCCGCCGAGGCCTGGTCGGTTTCGCGGCAGCGGCGGGGCAGATCCTGCGGCAGCTTGCCGTGGTGGTCCCAGTCGCGATGGTAGAGCTGGATGAAGCGCACGCCGCGCTCGGCGAGCCGCCGCGCCATCAGGCAGTTGTAGGCGAAGGTGCCGGGCTTGCGCGCGTCGGGGCCGTAGAGGTCATCCACCTGGGGTGGTTCCCGGGAGAGATCCGTCAGCTCCGGCACCGAGCTTTGCATGCGGAACGCCATCTCATACTGCGCGATGCGCGTGGCGATCTCCGGATCGCCGAACTCCTCGAGCTTCACCTGATTGAGCGCGGCCAGCGTGTCGAGGAATGCGCGGCGACCGGCGGCGTCCATGCCGGGCGGATTGGAAAGATACAGCACCGCATCGCCCACCGACCGAAACTTGACCCCCTGGTAGCGGGTCGGCAGGAAGGCGCTGCCCCACAGGCGATCGTAGAGCGGCTGGCCGCCGCCGCCCGAGCCGGGTGAGATCAGCACCACAAACGCGGGCAGGTCCTTGGTCTCGCTGCCCAGGCCGTAGGCGAGCCAGGCGCCCATGCTCGGCCGGCCGGCGATCTGCGCGCCGGTCTGGAGGAAGGTCACCGCCGGATCGTGGTTGATCGCCTCCGTGTGCATGGATCGGATGAATGCCAGCTCGTCGACCACTTTCGCCGTTTGGGGCAGCAGCTCACTCACCCAGGCTCCGCTTTGGCCGTGCCGCGCGAAGCGGAATCGCGAGGGAACCACGGGGAAGCTCGACTGCGTGGCGGACATCGTGGTGAGCCGCTGGCCGCGCCGGATCGAGTCGGGCAGCTCAGCGCCCTGCCATTCCTCCAGCCGCGGCTTGTAGTCGAACAACTCCATTTGAGACGGCCCGCCGGACTGGAACAGGTAGATGATCCGTTTGGCCTTGGGCGCGAAGTGCGGCAGCCCCGCCGGGCCGCCGTGTGAGGATGCGGCCGCGGACAGGTCCCGATCGAGCAGTCCGGCCAGGGCGGCCACACCGATTCCGGTGGCGCCGCGGCCGAAAAAATGCCTCCGCGTCAGCAGCAGCGGGCGTTGGGTGATCGGGTCCACAGCGGTCACTCCTTGGTAACGGTTTCGTCGAGGTTCAGCAGGAGGCTGGCCACGGCGGTCCAGGCCGCCAGCTCCGCCGGATCCAGAGCCGCATCACGCGGCGAATGCCCAAGGCTCAACAGCTCGGCCGCCGCCTTGGGGTCGGAGCCGTAACGGCCGCGAAAGCGCGCGAACGCCTCGCCGACCAGGCGCGCCTCGCGCTGCCCGGGCGCGCGGGCAAGCACCAGGCGGAAGCCGCGGTCGATTCGGGACTCCGGCGCGGCGCCGCCTTCCTTCATCATCCGCCCGGCCAGCTTGCGGGAAGCTTCCATGTAGGCGACGTCGTTCATGAGCTGCAACGCCTGCAAGGGTGTGTTGGTTCGCACATCGCGCACGGCGCAGGTCTCGCGCGTGGGGGCGTCGAAGGTCATCATGGAAGGCGGCGCCACCGTGCGTTTCCAGTAGGTGTAGAGACTGCGTCGCCAGAGCCCTTCTCCTTTGTCCTCGGTATAGCCGCGCCCCCCGGCCAGCTCCTGCCACAGCCCCGGCGGCTGGTAAGGCCTCACCGGCGGGCCTCCCACCTTTTCCACCAGCAGGCCGGAAACCGCCAACGCCTGGTCGCGAATCATCTCCGCGGGCAGCCGGAAGCGCGGCCCGCGCGCCAGCAGGCGGTTCTCCGGATCGTTTTGCAGCAGCTCCGGCGTGGCCCGGGAGGCCTGGCGATAGGCGGCGCTGGTCGTCATGATGCGCAGCATCGCCTGGACGTCCCAGCCGCCGTCCATGAACCGGCAGGCCAGCCAGTCGAGCAGCTCCGGGTGCGAGGGCGGCTCGCCCTGCGATCCGAAATCCTCCGCGGTCTTAACGATTCCCGTGCCGAACAGCATCTGCCAGAGCCGGTTCACGGTGACGCGCGCCGTGAGCGGGTTGGAGCGATCCACCAGCCAACGCGCCAGCCCCAGTCGATTGTTCGGCCAACGCGGGTCGAGCGGCGGCAGAAAGGCCGGCGCACCGGGCGAGACGCGTTCCCCGGGAGCGTCGTAGGCGCCGCGCTTCAAAACAAAAGCGGGCCGCGGCGTTGCACTCTCCCGCATCACCATGACCGTCGGGATGGACTCGAAATACCGCTCGCGCTCCCTCCGCGCATCGAGCATCTCCCGCCGCGTCTTGCGCATCTCCTCCGGCGCGAAGCGGTCCAGATAGCAGAACGCCAGCTTGTCCCTGTGCGCCGGCGTGCGCGCGGCCGGCTTGAGCGCGGCGATTTCGTTCATCGTTTCGAGGAGTCCCAGCACGGCTGCCTGCTGTGGCTCGAGCGCCGTCTTGAACACCCGCACCTCGTCGATCAGTCCGCGGAAGTGGAATTTCGGACCGCCGCCGGCGCCGATGCGCAGCGGCTCTTTGGCGCCGAACGGGTAGGTCAGCTCGTCGAACAGCACCTTCAGCTTGCGCGGGCTGCCGTCGACGTAGATACGCACGCCCGCCGCCTTGCGGTAGCCGTCGTAGGTCACGGCGATGTGCTGCCAGCGGTCGAGCGCCACCGGCTCGACGGTTTCCACGCGCAGGCTGATGTCGGTCCAGCGCCGCGTGATGTGCAGGCGCACCTTGCCGTCCATCAGGTAGACCGCCCAGCCTTCCCCTTCCAGCCACTCCTCGGTCCGCGAGACGATCGCCCCGGTCCCGGCCGCGGGATTCACCCAGGCGGCCACCGTGAACGGGTCGAGGTAACTGAAGTTGGCCTTGTCGCCGGCATCGAGGAAACGCCGGCCGTCGAAGGCGCGCGCCATCCCGACGCGTCCCGGCGCCTGCTCGAGGTGGCAGCCGGGGGCGAGGCCGGCTTCCGCGCAGCCGCCGGTTTTCTCCTCCGCCGAATCCCCGGAGACGTGCGTCACCAGCCCGTCGGAAATCGTCCAATCGAGCGGTTCGGCTTGCGGCAGTTGCCGCTCCCAGCTTGCTTGCAGCTTCGCCAGTCGAGGCTGGAGCCCCGCCCAGCGCTTCGCGGCCGCGGCCGCCTTGCTATCCAGCTCCTCCAGGCGGCGGAGATGCTCCGGGGTCGGCGCCTTCACGTACGGCTCCTCGTTGCCGAAGTTGTAGACCAGGCCGCGCTCGGGAACGTTGTTGAAGTAGGCGAACAGCCGGTAGAACTCCTTCTGCGTGAGCGGGTCGTACTTGTGATCGTGGCAGCGCGCGCAGCCGGCGGTCAGGCCGAGCCACACCGTCGCGGTGGTTTCCACGCGATCGGCGACGTATTCGACGCGGAATTCCTCCTCGACGATGCCGCCCTCGGCGCTGGTGCGATGGTTGCGATGAAAGCCGGTAGCGATGGTCTCCTCGAGCGTCGCCCGCGGCAGCATGTCGCCGGCGATCTGGGCGATGGTGAACCGGTCGAACGGCAGGTTGCGGCCGAAGGCGTCGATCACCCAGTCACGCCAGCGCCACATGCTCCGCTCGCCATCGCTCTGGTAGCCGTTGGTATCGGCGTAGCGGGCCGCCTCCAGCCAGCGCACCGCCATTCGCTCGGCGTATCGCGGCGACCCCAGCAGCCGGTCGACGAGTTTCTCCCAGGCGCCCCGGGAGGCGTCCTTCAGGAAGGCGTCGGTCTCCTCCGGCGTCGGCGGCAGCCCCGTCAGGTCGAGCGTGACACGGCGGATCAGGGTGGCGCGATCGGCCTCCGGCGATGGCCGAAGCCCCTCGCGCTCGAGCCGCTGGAGGACGAACGCGTCGATCGGGTTACGAACCCACTCCCGCTGCCGCACGGCGGGCGGCTCGGGTTTGCGCGGCGCGACGAACGACCAGTGCGTCTCCCACCGCGCGCCCTGCTCGATCCACCCGCCCAGGAGCGCGCGCTCGCGCTCCGGGAGCGCCTCGCGTCCGGCCCACGCCGGCGGCATGCGCTGCGCCGGCTCGGTCGCCCCGATGCGTCGCAGCAGTTCGCTCGAAGCCGGCTCGCCGGCGACGACGGCCCGCCTGCCGCTCGGGAGCTTGCCCTTCGCGTCCGCTTCCTGGTCCAACCGCAGCCCCGCCTGGCGCTTGGCGGCGTCCGGCCCGTGGCAAGCGAAGCAGTGCTCGGAGAGGATGGGGCGGATGTCGCGGCGGAAGTCGACCCCGGCCGCCGGGGCACCCGACACCCCGACCAGCCAGCAAGCGAATCCCGCAACCGCCCTTGCGTGTGGCACGCCGACCTGTTCTCCTGGGCAAACGGTTTGACCGTTTGCTCCCCTGCATCGGGGGGCGCCACTCCGCCGCCAGGCGGGGGCAGCCCCTGTAGGGGCTCCTAAAAGAAATGTAGCGTATAACTGAACCGCACCCCGCGACCCGGCTCCGGAGCGAACTGCCGGATCAGCGACAGGTGGTTCCGGTAGAGCCGGTCGGCGACGTTGAACAGGTTCGCGCTGAACACGTGCAGGGAGTGCCGGCGAGCGATGGTGTAGCCGGCCGTCAGGTTCGCCACCGCGTAGCCGGCGGTGCGCGTTTCGTTCGCGGCGAGCTGATCCTGGCGGCTCGTCAGCGCCAGCTCCGGGCGGAGGCTGAGCCCGCCGCGGCGAAAATCGAGACCCAGCCGCCCGCGCGCCGGTGGAATGCGTGGCAGCGGGATTCCGCGCGTCGTGAGCTCGGCGTCCACCGTGTCCAGCCCCAGGTTCAGCCACACGCTGGAGTACACCTGCGCCTGGAGCCTGGCTTCGAAACCCACAAACCGGCTGCCGCCCTGCGCCACCACGGCCACCGGCAGTCTGTCCTTCTCCTCGCCGGTTGGCGCGAAGTAGATGAAGTCGCCCAGACGATAGTAGAAGAAGCTCGCCTCCGCGCGCAGCCGCTTCCCCTGCTGCCGCAGCGCCAGGTCGATGCCTTCGCCGCGTTCCCTTCCGAGCGACGGATCGCCGATCTCGAACGTCAGGTTGCCCGCGTGCGGCCCACGGTTATACAACTCTTCGAGTGCCGGCGCCCGGTAGGTGTGCGTATAGTTGGCGACGAACGCCCCGCCGCGCCACAAGGTCACGTGCGCTCCCGCTCCCGCCGAGAGGCCGTTAAACGAGCGGCGGCGCAGGCCCTCCGGGTCATAGCCGTTGTGCTCCAGGCGGGCGCCGAACTGGAGGCGCACGCGCTCAAGCTCCACCTGCTCGACGGCGAACACGGCGGCCGCGGTCTGGTCCACCGGCGGGGTGAGGGCCTCCTCGCCGCGCGCTTCGTAGTCGCGGCGCATCCCCCAGAAGCCGAACGTCCCCCAAAGCCGGCCGCGCCGGCGCTGCTGAAACTCGCCCCGATAGATGAACTGCCGGTTGAAGAACTGGGTGCCGACCTCGGCGCCCTCCAGCTCGCGGTGGTTCCAGTCGCTGTAGTTGAGCTTGAGACCGAACTCCTCGAGAAACGGACCGAGGTTGCGCAGCGAGCCATGAAAGCGCGCCTGGCGCCGCCGGTACGCCAGGTCCACCGCGTCGGAGGCCTCCGCGCCCGGCGCCAGCGGGACGCCGTAGCCTCCCGCCTGGTCCCCGTAGCTCAGGCTGAAGGATGCGTCCGTGCTGTAGCGGCCGACGCCGAAGTTCGCCTGCCGGATGTCGTTCTCGGAATTGCGGACGCGGCCGGGCGGCGAGCCGTAGTCGCCCATCCGCTGGCCGCCTCCTCCGCCCCAGAACAGCCACTGCCGCGCGCCGTACTCGAAGCTGCCGCTCGAGCCTCCGTGTCCATTGTTAGTACCGCCAACGCCGGTGAGGTGCCCGCGCAGCCCGGTGTGCGGGTACTGGTGCAACTGGTGATGCGAGCTGATCGCGTTCACGACGCCGCCCAAGGCGCTCGACCCATACAGCAGCGTCGCCGGGCCGCGTACGACTTCCAGTCGCTCGATACTGGTGGCCTCCACCGGCTCGCCGTGGTCTCCCGACTGCGACGAGAGCGACCCGGTGCGTACGCCGTCCTCCAGTACCAGCACGCGGTCGCCGTCGAAGCCGCGCACCACCGGGCGGGTGCTCCCCGGGCCGGAGCTGCGCTTGGCGACGCCGGGCTGGTCCTCCAGCAGGTCCCCGAGCGAGGTGGATCCGCTCTTGGCCGTCAGCTCGAAGGAACCGAGCGAGGTCACCGTCTGGAAGCTCTCCAGGTTGGTCTCCTCGCGCGCCGAGGCGGTAACGGTGATCTGCTCCCTCACGAGGGCCAGCGACAGCCGGAAATCCACTTCCACCCGTCCCCCCGCCGGGACGGCGACCGTCTTGCGCTCGTCGCTGAGCTGGTGCATGTGCGCCACCAGGTCCCAGCGGCCCACGGGCACGTTGAGAAACTCGAACCGGCCCTGGTCGTCTGTGAGCGCGCGGCGGCCAAGCTTCGGGATCAGCACGCTGGCATGGTGCAGAGGGAGGCCGGAAGCGGCGAGCGTCACCTCGCCGTGGATGATGCCCGCCTGGATGGTTCCCGTTGATTGCGCCGCTGCCGGCGTCGCCGCGGCCAGGGAAACGGCTGCCGCTAAAACGGCGCACCTCATCCGGAATCCTCGCCCGATTGGCCCGACATGAACTTGTTCGAACCTTCATTATCGCCGACCGGGGCCGACGCGCGCCGCGCCCGGCCGGGGGCGCGGGAGAGGCGGACAGGCGAGGACGCCTGTCCCACGATCGCTGGTATAATCGTCGGGTGTGCATCCTACGAAACCGGAAAGGGAACGGATGATCATGCGCAAGACGAACGTCGCCATCAGAGAAGAAGAGAGCGCCGACGCCGCTGAGGGTTACAAGATCTTCAGCCGCATCCTGGACTGGATCACCAGCGAGCGGCTCCAGTTGCTCAACATCACCGACCGCATCAACGAGATCGTGCGCAAAAGCGGCGTCCGCGACGGCATCGTGCACCTGCAATCGCTCCACACCACCACCTCCGTGTTTATCAACGAGTGGCAGGACGCCCTGCTGGAGGACGTCAAGCGCTTCTTCGAGGAAACCATCCTGCGCGAGAAATACTACCGCCACAACGACCCCACCTACTCCGACTGCGAGCGCAGAAACGCCGATTCGCACCTGCGCGGCATGCTCATGGGCCAGTCGCTGTGCCTGCAAGTGCGCAACGCCTCGGTGCTTCTGGGCACCTGGCAGAGCATCATCCTGGCGGAGTTCGACGGACCGCGCAGCCGCTCCCTCGCCGTGCAGGTTTCCGGCGTTTAGCCGCGTGCCGAGGTACTTCACCCGCGAGCAGGCCCAGAGCCTGCTGGGGGACCTCGAAAAACAGATCCGCCAGGCCCTGTTCCTGAAGAACGAGTACGAGCAGGCCGAGCAGGAGTTGCGCACCGGCGCCGAGCGCGTCATGCTCATGGGCGGCATGGTAGTGGACCGCAAGCGCCTGGGCGAGCTGAACACCAGGCGCGATTCCAGCGCCGCGCGCCTCCAGGAAACGCTCGAGGCTATCCATGCCACCGGCTGCCAGGTCAAGGACCTGGAGATCGGTCTGCTCGATTTCCCCACCATCTATCGTGGCCAGGAAGTGCTGATGTGCTGGAAACTGGGCGAGCCGCGCATCGAGTTCTGGCATGGAACCAACGAAGGCTTCCGCGCCCGCAAGCCGATCGACCAGGACTTTCTGGACCACCATCACGACTCCGACGAGCCGGAGTAAGGCCCGGTGTAAACCTCCGTAGTAATGGAGGATTGGCAGGGGCGAACCGGGCGAACCAAGTGGGAGTTGACGCAGGCGGGTGAGAGGTATATAGTTGCCTTGAACCGGAACCCAACGGGGAAATCCCGGTGTGGGTGGATGCAACATCCTGGGATGGATGGAGGGGCTTCATGAAACACCTGTTAAACAGGCTCGCGTTAGGTTTGTGCGCCGTGTCGCTCGCATACGGACAAGGCGCCAGCGGCACTATTAGTGGAACGGCCACCGACGAATCCGGCGCTATGATGCCGAACGTCAAGGTCACCGTCACCAGCAAGGCGACGGCGGCGGCGCGCAGCATGGTCACAACCAGTGAGGGGCTGTTCAGCTTCCCCGCGTTGCTCGCGGGAACCTATGAAGTCCGGGCCGAAGCCGCCGGTTTTCGCGCCGTGACCCAGGAGGCCGTCGTCGAAACCGGCAACGCCGTCTCGGTGAACATCAAGATGCAGGTCGGAGCCACTTCGGAAGTCGTCAGCGTCGAGGCCGCCGCCACCCAGATCCGCTACGAAAGCCACATGGTGGAGGGCGTCATCACCCGCAAGGAAATCGAGAACCTGCCGCTCAACGGACGCAGCTTCCTCCAACTGGCCTTCCTGGAGCCCGGCGTTTCGGTGAACGCCGGATCGCTCGCCCAGTACAACGCCCAGTTCTCGGTGTCGATCCTCGGCGGCGACTCCCGCATGACCAACATCACCGTGGACGGCGGCAACGTCCGCAACCACATCGAGGGCGGCACCGGAACCAACTTCTCCCAGGAAGTGGTCGAGGAGTTCCAGATCGCCACCGTCAACTTCGACCTGGCGACCCCCATCACCGGTGTCGGCTCGGTCAACATCGTGACCCGCGGCGGCACCAACCAATTCCACGGCGCCGTTTACTTCTTCTTCCGCGATCACAACACTGCCGCCTACCCGCACCTGCGCCGCAATCCGATCAGCCCCGATCCGTTCTTTGCCCGCCGCCAGAGCGGCTTCTGGTTCGGCGGCCCGATCAAGAAGGACAAGTTTTTCTTTTTTACTAACCTGGAACACAACAACCAGGATGGCGTCATCACCGTGCAGCCTAACTCGCCTTCGTTTGCCGCATTATCGGGCAACTACAATAATCCCTACACCAGCAAACTCTTCAGCCACCGGTTCGACTACCGCATCAACCAGAACCACAACCTCTTCCTCCGATACAGTCACGATGGCAACCGCGGCTTCGGCACCCCCAGCGGGAATCCCGGCGCGCTACCCTCCAACTGGCTTCGTAACACCAACTGGAGCGATCAGAGCGCCTTCGGTCTCACCAGCACCCTCCGCCCGACGCTGGTAAACGATTTCCGTTTTACCTACTGGTACTGGCAGAACCGCAACCTTTTCCCGCGCCCGGAGGATTGCCCGGGATGCATCGGTCTCGGACTTCCGCAGATGTCCATCATCGGATCCAACGTCGTCTTCGGACAAACCGCCAACGCCACCCAGGGCCGCGACTTGCGCCGCTGGGTTTTTTCCGACATCATGAGCTGGCAGAAAGGCTCACACCGCATGCGCTTCGGCGGCGACTTCGAGCCCAGCTATGGCACCGGATTCTGGGGCTTCGCCGAGCCGGCCGCCGGCCAACTGTATGGGCCCGAATTCATGCGGAGCATTCTGCCCGGAGCGCTGTATAACCTCTTTCAACTGCCCACTTCGTTTTCCTCCAATGCAGACCTGGCTAAGCTCCCGCTGGCCGGCTTCGTGATGGGAATCGGCGACCCCTCTCAGCCACCGCCGTTCCAGACCGATGGTGCGCGGCGCAACAAGCGCGGCCACCTGTTCTGGCAGGATACCTGGCGAGTCAATACCCGATTCACACTGAACTACGGCATCGCCTACCAGTTCGAGACCACTCTGGTGAATCACGATCTCACCAAGCCGGCGCTGCTCGCCCCGCTGCTGGGCCAGGAGGGACTCCAGCCCACCAAGCACGACTACAACAACTTTTCTCCGTCGCTGGGCTTCGCCTGGAGCATCGGCAAGGATAACAAGACCGTGCTCCGCGCCGGCGTCGGCATTTACTACGATACCCGCGTGCTCTGGCAGCGCCTCCGGGAGCGCGCCACCATCGGCCCGGTCGGCAACGGCCGCATCCAGTACCCCGGCTCGGCCGTCCCTAATCCCATTGCCGGCCTGCCGACTTTTCCCGGCCTCCAGCCCGTGCCCGTCGGAACTCCGTTGCAGTTTGCCCAGGGACCGACTCCGTTCACCCTGGGACATCTCGTGGGAATCCTGCCGTCGATCCGCGGCGCCATCGAAACCGCCATCGCCGCCCAGCGCTCCAACAGCCTCGCCGTCCGCAATATCGATCTGGTGAAGACCGGCGTCGACCTGCTGCCCTACAACTACCCGGCCATCTACTCGGAGCACTTCAACGTCGGCATCCAGCGCGAAATCCGGCGCGACCTGGTGGTTACCGCCGACGTCGTCTTCCGCCAGTTCCTGCACCAGGAGGTCGGCGGGATCGACTATAACCGCTTCGACCGCGGGCGCGGCTCAGCCCAAGGCGCCCGGCCGGTGATTCCACAGTGCACCTCGGCCGCCCAGGTCGCCGACGTCCGGGCCGTCTGCTCAACCGGCGTGATGACCTTCTTTGATCCCTTCGATCGGAGCAACTACAAAGGGTTGCTCGTGAAGGTCGACAAGCGTTTCTCTAATCGCTACCAGTTCACCGCTTCCTACGCTCTTGCCACCCGCAACGGCATCAACGGCATTCCGAACCTCGACAACTACTTCCAGACCTGGGGACCGCAAGGAGGCCGCCATACCCTGAATATCAGCGGTATCATCGATCTGCCCGGGGCCTTCCAGTTGTCGTTCATCTCCGCTCACGGAACTCGGGGCCCGGTGCGCCCCTCCATTCCTGGAATCGACCTGGAAGGCGACGGCGCCAACGGGGCCCCGCTGCCCGGCATCGATTTCAAGGATCGGAGCCTGACCCAGGAGGAGCTTTCAGGACTGATCGGCCAGTTCAACACCTCGCTCGGCGGCCAGCGAACCGTCCGGGGGCAGGCCATTCCCCGCATCGCCGCCCTGCCGGACTCCTACCGCTTCGGCGATCACTTCCATTCCCAGGACATGCGTCTCACCAAGATCATCAAGATCGGGGAACGATTCAAGCTGAATGTCTTCGGCGAAGCCTTCAACCTGTTCAATGTCGCCAACCTTGGAGGCTACAGCTTCGATCTCACCAACATGGGAGCCTTCGGCCAGGCGCAGACCAGAGCCGGACAAGTGTTCGGCTCCGGCGGCCCCCGCGCCATCCAGTTCGGCGCCCGCTTCTCGTTCTGAGCACCCGTCACGGGGAGGAGTCAACGGTTGGAGTGTGCCCATGGCCACGCAAATTCTGCTCACCCTTGACCAGTACCTCGACATGCCCGAGGAAGAAGAAACGAGCGTGTACGAGCTCGATGAAGGAGAGTTGGTGGAAATGCCGGCTCCCAGCCTCGAGCTCGGCGCCATCGAGGGACGCATCTTTCAATCCTTGGAATCGTGGAACAAGCAGACGGGAGGCGCTTACCTGGTCTCCCTGGGCGGCGAGTTCGTCCTGGGTGTGAGAACCGCGAGAAAACCGGACGTCTGCATGATCCGGCGAGAAACATACAAGACGCTTCCGGTTCGCAAGGGCTCCTATGTCGGATGCCCGGACCTGGCTGCGGAGGTGGTCTCGAAAAACGACACGGCTCGCGACCTGGACCGCAAGACCCGCCAATACCTCGCCGCCGGCACGCGGGTCGTGTGGGTGGTCTACCCGGAAACGCTGCACATCCTGGCCCACGACCGCTCCGGCGGGGTGCGCAGCTTCAGCGCCGGTCAGACCCTGGAAGAACCCGAGCTGCTCGCCGGCTTCCGCCTCTCGCTCGACGAGTTGTTCGCGGATCTGTAAACGCGGAGTGTCCTCATGGCCGCGCAAACTCTGCTCACCCTTGACCAGTACCTCGATATGCCCGAGGAAGAGGGGCGCCGGTACGAGTTCGACGAAGGGGAGTTGATTGAATTGTCCTCACCAGGTAAGGCCTCGTCGACAAGACAGCCTATCGTTCCTTGGAAGCCTACAAGGGTTCCTACCGCGCATCTCCCGACCTGGCTGCGGAAGTGGTCTCGAAAAACGACACGGCGCTCGACCTGGACCGCAAGACCCGCCAATACCTCGCCGCCGGCACACGGGTCGTGTGGGTGGTCTATCCGGAAACGCCGCACATCCTGGCCCACGATGGCTCCGGCGGGGTGCGCAGCTTCAGCGCCGGTCAAACCCTGGAAGAACCCGAGTTGCTCCCCGGCTTCCGCCTCCCGCTCGACGAGCTGTTCGCGGAGCTGTAGCGCCTACTGAACCGCCACGTCGAACACGCCCGTCTCCACCTTCCCCGCGCGCTTCACCTGCACGTAGATCCGGTAATCGCCCGCCTGGGGAAAACCGTACGGGAAGGAGACCACCGGGGGCAGCGCGGCCATGGCGTGCCCGGCGTGGGGATCCGCCGCGGCGCCAACCGTCAGGTTCAGCGCCGCCATCGGCACCGAACCGCTGGGGTGCACGTGGGCGAACACCTTGCGGTCCGTCTTGACGAAGACGGCGTGGCCGGGCATGCCCATGTACAGCTCCATGTTCTGCGCGGGGGTGCCGTCGGCCTCCTCGACGCGGAACCGGAAGGTGTGCCGCTCGCGCACCCGAAAGGGCTCTAGCGTCCGCTCCCAGATCATGCGCGCGCCATCGGGGAGCGCCGCTACAACGCCGTCGGCGGGCTTTTGCGAAAGCGCCGGGCCGGAGCCGGTCGAGTCATCCCCGGCGAGCGGTTTCCCGGCGATGGCCGGCAGCTCGATCTCGGCCACGATCGTTTCGGGAAAGCCGTTGCCGTGCACCAGGTCGGCGAAGATCTGGTAGCGGCCGGCGGGCAGCTCGGGCAGCTCGTGCGTGAACACGCCGGTCTGTTTCATCTCCGGGTGCAGGTGCCAGAGGCGCTCCAGATCCGGCAGCCGCACGAGGAACATGTGCATGAGATGGCCGTGGTCGGGAATGAAATCGTCCAGCTTGCGCTGGCGAACCCAGCCCGGATCGCGCAGGCGCAGCTCGAGCCGGCCCGCCTCGGCGAGCGACGCGGTCATCTCCAGCGGCTTGTAGATGTAGCGGTCGTAGGTGCCTGCCTCGGCGCTCCACCACAGGTTGCCGAGATAGAGAATCGCCCCCACCAGGACCGCGGCGCTCGACATGGCAACGCGTGCGCGCCGGCGCAGGCCTGGGGAGACCTCGGCGCCCGGCTCGAGCTGCGACTCGCGCACCGCCGCACCGACGATGCTGACCACGCCGGCGGAGAGCAGCAGTCCCAGCGCCGCGAGCAGCACGCCCATACCAGGCTGCATCCGACCGGTGCGCAGCGCCACCGCGGGAACCGGCACCGAAAACTCCCCGACACCCCGCTCGCCCCGCGCCTGTACGCGCACCTGCCAGGAGCCGTGCGCCATCATCCACAGCGATCCGGTGTAGAACTGCGGATCCTGCCGCGAGGGCTGCGCCAGGTCGGGCGTGGGAGCAAAGCGTGCGCCTTCGCCGGTGAGGGGCAGCGGCGTGATCCGCAGCTCGCGGACGTCCGCCGAGGCGCTGCGAATCTCGATCTCCGCCACGCCGGGAATCACCGCCGGCGGGCGGATGGTCACGTAGAGCGTATACGGTCCGGCCTTGCCGTCGAAGTAGACGTCGGGGCTGCCCACGTGCGCCGGCACGCACACCGCGGCCCACAGCAGGCACGGCAAGAGGCGTCGCATGGGGTCCTCGCGATCAGCGGCGGAGCCGTCGCAGCCAGCCTCCCCAGATCATCCCGACCCAGGTCAGCAGCGCGGCGCTGGCCAGTGCGATCGCCATACTCCGCCAGAATTCCGCGGCGCTCTTTTCCCAGGCGAAAAACAGGTTGCGCATCTCGTAGCTGGACGGCCGGTCCCCGTAGTCGAACTCGTGTGTGAAAAAGAACCAGTTGCGCGACGCGGGCGACATCAGGAATTCCGCGAACGGCCACTGCACCGCCACCACCCCCGCCAGGAAGACCGTTCCCGCCGCCAGCGCCTGCTGCCACCTCTTCCAGCCGGCGATGCGCGGCCAGAGCAGGTCCAGCAGCGCCGCCGGCGCCATCAACAGAATCGGAAAATAGGACGCCACCAGATGGTCCACCTTGTAATAAACCGGCCCCAGCTTCGGCTCGGCGGGGAAAAGCGGCAGAATCCAGTTGATGGCGAGCCAAAAGGCGGTATAAACGCCGGCGATCTTGGTGGTCGCCCAGCGCTGGTCGCTGGCGCGCGAAAGGGCCACCAGGAACAACGGCACCGCCAGGGCCACCGCGCGATAGTAGATGGCCGAGTGCATGATCACGCGGCTGGCGTACTCCATGGTGAGGGTGAGCATGTTGACCACGATCATCCCGCCCAGGTAGAGGTAGAGCCACCCCAGGCGGCGGCGCGCCGTGCCCTCGCTGCGGTTCATCCGGCCGAGCACCAGGATGAGCGCGCCCAGCTCCACCGAGAACAGTCCCAGCGCCAGCACCATGTGAGGCGGGCTGATGATCTTCACGTCCAGGCCGTAGGCGCCATGCCACCAGTCGTCGAAGGGCGCCGAGGTGAGCATCGCGATGCCGCCCCAGGCGGCGATGAATGCTCCCAGCGGCCCGCGGAAGCCCCACAGGCGTACCGCGGCCTCGCGCGCGGGGCCTCCGCGAAAAGTCGTCGCCAGGATCAGGTAGCCGCAGGAGATGCCGCCAGCACGCCGCACAGGTAGATGGCGATGTGCGCCGGGGTCCAGAAAGTGTCGCGCCCGATCGAGCGATGCCAGGAGATGTCCCAGTGGACGCCGACCATCGCCGAGGTGACCGCCAGCGCCGAACACCAGATGTACCAGGGAATCGACTGCCCGCCGTGCTGCGGCCCGCCGCCGCTCAACTCACTCGTGGAAACCACCGTCTCTGCCGCTTCCATCGCCTGCCCCCACCAAACATCCTGTCACATCAACGATGTTTCCCGCTCAACGGGCGCACCGGGACAGGCCGGGAGGCCGGCGCGGGCCCGATTATTTCCGGCCCGCCGACGGCTTCTCCAGCCACTGGCGCCACTTGGCCAGGGATTCCTCCACCTGCTTGGGGCTGGCGCCGTAATCCGGGCCGAAATCCACGCCGCTCTGATGCTTCAGCAATTCCCGCAGCACGCTGCGCTGGTCATCCCCGGCGCCCTTCAGCCGGTCCAGAATCCGTGGAAATGCGGAAAGGTCCTTGTGCCCGAGGCGAATGAGAGCGTCCACCTGGGCTCGGAGCGGTCTCTCTTCCTTCTCCTGCAGCAGCAAGTCCACGAGTGCACCGGTATCGGCCGCTCCCCCCAGCGCTCCCACCGCGGAGGCGGCCGTGGAGCGCACATCCACGTCGGGATCCTTCAGCGCTTTACGCACACTCGGCAGCGCGCTCGTAGCCTTCAACTCCCGCAGCGTGGCCAACGCCGCCCTCCGCAGGCCGGCCTGCTGATCGCTCGCGGCTGTTGTCAGCGCCTGTTCGGATTCTTTTCCGGGATAGCGGATCAGCGCCTGGGCGGCCTTCTCGCGCAACTCTTTGTCGACTCCCGCATTGCTCAGGAAGGCGAGGATCAACGGCGTCGCTTCCGCCGCGTTGACTTCGGCGAGAGCCTTCATGGCGTCGGCCTGGAGGGCCGCGTCCTGGCCGCGCAGAATCTCGAGCAGCGCCGCCCGCCGCTCGGCGGTGTCCCGCACCGAGATGGCACTGAGGGCGGCTTCCCGAATATCCTTGCTCGAATCCGTCAAGGCGCCCTTCAGAACGGCCAGCGCGTCCGCGTGTTCCGCTTTGCCCAAAGCGGAGAGCACGGTCTTTCGCTGTTGCTCGGTGCCGTAGGCCACCATCCCCGCGAGGATCGCGACCGCCGCCTGGCTTCCCACGCTTCCCATCGCGTCGATGGCGGCCTCGGATCCCTTGGCCTTGGCATTCTTCGCCAGCTTCTCCAGGCGCGGCAGCGCCGAATCGTCGACCAGCCGGCCCAGCGCCTGGCCGGTGTTGTAGTGATGATCGCCGGAGGGATCTTCCAGCATCCCGAGAAGCGGCTCGACCGCTGTCTTGTCCGGGATCCGGCTGAGGGCGCGGAGAGCCAATCTCGTTTGCGGATCCCTCTTGAGTCGTGCGAGCGCAACCAGCGGCGGTACGGCCCGCGGATCGCCCAGCTTCCCCAGAGCATTAATGGCGGCGTCCCGAGGGACCGAGTGCTCGGACTTGTCGCCGAGCACGCCGAGCAACGTCTCCAACGCCGACGCCTGCCCTGTCCCACCGAGGCCCACAACGGCCGCCGCCCGAACCGCGTCGTTCTCTTTGCCTTTGGCCGCCACCAGCGCCACGAGAGGCCCCGCGGCGGTCGCGCCCGCGTAGTCGCCCGCCCAGCGCGCGGCGAAGATCCTTCTCCACATCGGCTCCGTTTGCGAGCTGACCAGCGGAAGCAGCGCTTCACCATTCATCGGAAGCAGCTCGGTTCCGGCCTGCGTCCACAGGGGTTCGTCTTTTTCCTGCTCCCCGTCATCCTTCCGGACCGCGCCTTTTTCCTCCGGAGTCCGCGCGAAGCGGGCCAGCAGCCGGAACACGGCCCGCTGCTCTCCCTGGCCGAAGTTCAGCGCCGGAGAAATGACGATCACCTGGCCCAGCTTGTTCCGGCTCACTACCACCACCAGGTGAAGTTCCGAATCGATGACCAGCGACTTCTCCGGTGAGGCGGCGCCGAACCCCTTCGGGGCGTTCGCCACCGCAAATGACGTAGTGATCGTCATCATCGGTCCCAACTGTTTTAAGGCCCCGGACTGCCAGTTGAGCAGCCCGAAAGCCTCGTCTTCCTCCTCGGCCCGATGGAAGCCCACGTCGCCGATTTTCATCGGCCTTCGGAACTCGGCGACGCCGGAAAAGTCCTCGACTGGCGGCTCGCGAAAATAACCTCCGAAGACCTCGAGCGGCGTTTCGCCCTTCTCGCCGGCCGTCGGCGCAACGGCGGTTTCCAGAACGTACAGGTTCGGTCCGGTGTTCAATGCATGCCCGGTGCCGTTCTCGATCTCCAGGTGGACGGTCCACACCCTGTGGTTGGTGTAATTCGGTCCGAAAGACCCGGCTCCGGTCATCTGGCTGAAACTGCCCTGCTTCAGCGTAGCCTTCGCCGCCAGCCGCCGGCGCCACTGTTCAATCCACTCCTGGAGCGGGGCGGATGCCGAACGGACCAGCGGCGGCCCCGGCGCCAGCATCCGCACGCTGCCGCCCCCGCCGGAGAACATGTACCAAGCCGCGAAAACAGCCAATGCGGCTGCCGCGACCGCGCCAACGACAACCGTCTTTCCTGATTTCATGTGTTGAGGATAGCCCCCGCGGCGGGCGGAAATCAAAGAGTCGCCGCGCACAGACAACGGCGACGGCAAATCGTACAATCGGAACTTGTACAACAGCCCGCTTCCCCTGCTGCTCAGCGGCCTCACTGGAGTGTTCCTCGGCCTCAGCGCCTACACATTCCAGTTCGCGCGCGGTTTGGCATACTTCAGCAACGACCCGGTCGCCTGCGCCAACTGCCACGTCATGAACGAACACCTGGACTCCTGGCAGAAATCCAGCCATCACGGCCGCGCGGTGTGCAACGACTGCCACACGCCCCAGTCGCTGGTTCCCAAACTGGTGACCAAAGCCGACAACGGCTGGAATCATTCCGTGAAGTTCACCCTGGGAAACTTCAGGGAACCGATTCGAATACGGCCCGTGAACGCGGAAAGGCTCCAGGCGAACTGCATCCGCTGTCATGGCGAGATGGTCAGCGAGATTCGCGAGACGGCGGGGCGCAATCCCGGCGAGGTGCGATGCACGAGCTGCCACGCCGGCGTGGGGCACGGGCCGAGGAGCTGAGTCATGGGATCCCGTTACAGGCAGATCCTGCTGATGATCCTGGTGGCTGTGGCGACCTTCCTGGTCACCATGCTGCTGACGAACATCCGCGAGCGCAAGCAGGAGGCGCGGCAGACGTACCTCCCGCTCGCGAATATCACCGAAGACACCGTCGACGCGGCGGAGTGGGGGAAGAACTTCCCGCGGCAGTACGACGGCTACCGGCGCACCGTCGATACCGAGCGGACCCGCTACGGCGGCAGCGAGGCGTTCCAGAAGCTGGACCAGGACACGCGGCTGCGCCGTATCTTCGCCGGCTACGCGTTTTCCCTCGACTACCGCGAGGACCGCGGGCACGCCAACTCACTTCGCGACCAGGACGAGACCGAGCGCACTAAGAAGAAGCCCCAGCCCGGCAGTTGCCTCCACTGCCACGCCTCGGTGATCCCCGCCTATCGCAAGGCGGGCGGCGGCGACATCCGCGCGGGCTTCGAGATCGTCAGCGCCATGCCGTTCGCCGAGGCGCGCCGGCTGGTCACCCATCCGGTGACCTGCCTGGACTGCCACGACCCGGCCACGATGCAGCTTCGCGTCACCCGTCCCGCCTTCCTCGCCGGCATCCGCGCTTATTACAAGAAGAGCCAGGGCGTGGAGAACTACGACCCCAACGCCACCGCCACCCGACAGCAGATGCGCAGCTTCGTCTGCGGCCAGTGCCACGTGGAGTACTACTTTGCCGGGGATAAGAAACTGGTGACCTACCCGTGGGCCAAGGGGCTCCGCGTCGAGGAGATCGAAGCCTATTACGAGGAGATCCGGTTCAGCGACTGGAAACATGCCGAAACCGGGGCCGCGCTGCTCAAGGCGCAGCATCCGGAGTTCGAGATGTGGAGCCAGGGCATCCACGCGCGCAGCGGCGTGGCCTGCGCCGATTGCCACATGCCCTACCAGCGGGAAGGCGCCATGAAAGTCAGCGACCACCACGTTCGCAGCCCGCTGCTGAACGTCGAGCGCGCCTGCCTGGTCTGCCATCCCTTCCCCGCCAAGGAGATGATGACCCGCGCCGAGATCATCCAGACACGCAACGCGAAGCTGCTGGCGCGCGCCGAGGACGCGCTGGTGGCGTTAATCGACGAGATTACGGCGGCACGTTCCGCCGGCGCGGCCGATTCTCAACTCGCCGAAGCGTGGAAGCTCCAGCGCCAGGCGCAGTTCCGCGCCGACTTCGTCAACGCCGAGAATTCGATGGGATTCCACGCCCCGCAGGAAGCGGCACGCATCCTGGGGGAAGCGATCGACTACGCGCGCCAGGGCCAACTCGCCGTCCTGCGGCTCAGAGCCGGAAGATCCGCCCGCTAGGCGCCGCCCGGCGGCACCGCAACGCGACGGCCCGGTTATTTCACCTGCATCGACTCGACGTACTTGGTGAGATTCCGCAGCCGGAGGTTGACCTCGGCGCCGCTGCCCCGGCTGATGTCGCGGAAGACGCTGCCCCACACCGGCATCTCCCGGCTGCCGTGCGCTGCCATCTCCGAGTCGCCCTGGATCACGCCGTAAACCCGTAGTTCCGGAAACTTCCCGCCGTTCTCCCTGGCGAGAATCGTCAGGTCCGCGGGTGGCATCTTCAGGGCCTGTTCCGCCGGTCCATTGCCTTTCCCCTGGGGGCCGTGACAAACGGCGCAATAAGCCCGGAACATCTCCTTGCCGTCGGCCATCGAGGTCCGGCTGGGCGGCACCAGCTTCACACCGGGCTTGTCCTTCCCTGACAGGACCTCAACCGAGCCGGCCATCGCGAGCGCAACAAGGACGGCCTGAAGGTAACGGATACTTCGCCTTGCCATTGGGTCTCCTTCCCGTCTTCCACCGGTTGCACTTGGGATGCCGAACGGCCCGGGAGCCGTGGGTCTCTTGTAGAAAATGAAAGCCCCGGGGGATTTGGGTCCCCCAGGGCTTCCCTCAGAGGGGCTGGCGACGAGCTGGGACTCGTCGCTGGGGATGCGCAAGTCCATGAGGACTTGTTTCTGTCTTAATAAACAGGCACGTCAAATGCCAGTTGGTGCACCTTCACATTTTCTATGATTTGAAGCCGAAGATGGGCTCCGCGGATGGGTTATGCCACGCAAGGTGAGGGTTTTCCCCCACCCACTATTTCTGGTCGAACAGCCCGGCGCGGTCTACGCGCTCACCCTGCAACATCACCATGGAGATGCGCTCGGTGGCGGCGATCTCGGCGAGCGGGTTGCCGTCCACCAGCAGCAGAGTCGCGTCGAAGCCCGGGCGGATGAACCCGACGCGTTGATCGGTGCCCAGGAGCCGCGCGGCGTTGCCGGTGGCGGCGCGCAGGGCATCCTTCGGGGGAATACCGGCTTCTACCCACAGCGTCAATTCGCGGTGAACGGTCGGGCCGTGGAGGATCATCGGATTGCCGGCGTCGCTGCCGGTGACCAGCAGAGCGCCGGCGCGATGCGCACGCCGCAGGTTCTCCCGCGCGACCTCGAGGTTCACCGGGTAGCGGGCCAGGCGCTCGCGCAGGGCGCGGCCTTCGGCGGAAGCCAGCATCCTGCGGGTCGCCGGGAGCAACCCGGGCGGGGCCACCTGCTCGACCAGGGAGCGAGCGAGCAGATCGGTCTTGGCCGCGCCCAGGTCGCCGAACGCCTCCACCACACTGAGGGTCGGCGAATAGGCCACTCCCTGCCGCGCCATGCGCGCGAACAGCTCCTCGGGAACCGGCTCGCGGAAAGAGCCGTGCTCGACGCCGACGGCGCCGGCCTCGAGCGCGTCGGCGATGTCGCGCGCATCGCCGGTGTGCACCACCAGAGGCAGCTTGCGTGCGCGGGCCTCCTCGCCCACGGCCCGCAGCACGGCGACGTCCATGCGCGGGAAAAGCATTCCCGCGGCGCCGGCTTCGAGCACTCCCTTGATGCCGTCGACGCCCGCGACCTTCAGCTCTCCGACCTGCCGCCGCGCTTCCTCCGCCGTCGCCGGGAGTCGCGTGAACTCGCGTTCCCCCATCGATTGAAGGAGCCGCGGCGCGTTCTTCAGAAACGCGGCCGGGTGGCCGTCTTTGGCGGTGAACAGCGGGCCCACCAGAAAGAATTCCGCGCCCAGCCGCTCGCCCGAGCCGATGCGGCGGCGCGCCGCCAGCGCCGGCGTCAGAAAATCACCGGCGCTTTTCACCGCCGTGACTCCGCAGTACAAGTACGCCGCCAGGCTCCGCTCCAGGCCGCCCTGGCTCGCATAGTCGGCGGGATTCTCCAGGATCCCGCCCGGCGAGCCCAGGTGCACGTGCACGTCGATCAGGCCCGGCAGCAAGGTCTTTCCGGCGCCCTCGATCAGTTCGGCCCGCAAGTCCTTGGCATCCGGCGCGGCGCCTTCCCAGACCTGCGCGATCTTGCCGTTGCGGACCAGCACGGCGCCCGATTCGATCACCCGCCCGTCGCCGACGAAGATGCGCGCCCCGCGGATCAGGCGGCTGCGGCTGCGGCGAATCGCACGGTCGAGCTGCTTGCTCTGGTTGATCTGATCGTGGCTGTACGCCTGCCAGCCGCCCAGGCCGATAAAGGGAACCAGCGCCGCCGCCAGCCACAGTTTGGCCGAGCGCCGGATCACTTCATCCTTCTCCCAGCGAAAAATCTTCATCGAAATAAACAGCGAGACGGCGGTGGTGACCAGCAGGGCGCCCAGCGGCGTCAGGTTGCCGGCCAGGCTCTCGGATCGCACCAGGATGCGCTCGACGCCGCTGTGCACGTAGGAAGCCGGCAGGAACTGCGCCGTGATCTGCGCACCCAGCGGGAGCACCGTGATCGGGAAGGTGGCGCCGCTCAGGAACAACATCGGCATGTAGAGGAGCTGGATGAGAATGTTGCTCTCGGCCACCGAGTTCGCCACCGAGGCGATGATCAGCCCGAGGGCGCGGAACGCCCACAAGCCCACCGACACCAGCACCAGCAGCGACAGCCACTGATCCGGAAACGGCATTCCGTAGACCAGCTTCGCCAGCACCAGCACCAGCAGCACCGCCGGCAAGTACAGCAGCCATCCGGAGACGGTGGAGGCCACCAGGATGGGCAGGGGAGAGATGGGAGTGACCTTGTACCGGCGCAGGATGTTCATCTCCCTGTCCATGACCGAGCGAAGCCCGGCGCCGAACAGCCCGTTGCCGAGCATGCCGATCACCAGCACCATCGAGACCAGCCGCGTGATGGTGCCGCCCAGTTGCGCCCCCATGAGCTGGCCGAAGCCGAAAAAGAAAATCAGCGGGAAGACGTAGTTGAAAAACAGCACGCCCTTCTCGCGCAAAGCAAGCTTCAGATAGATCCGGATCAGCGCGAGATAGGCGTTCATTCGCGCAGCGTTCTCCCGGTGAGCTCGATGAAGACATCCTCGAGCGTCGGCCGCTTCAGGTGGATGTCCTCCAGATCCAGGCCCTCCTGCTCGATCCATTTCACCAGCTCGACCACTACCTGCGCCGGCCGCGCGGCCGTGACGATGAGGCCGCGGCCGTCGGCGGTATGGACGACTTTCTCCGCGGCGAGCGAGGCGGGCAGCGCGCGGTGCCCGAGCGGCTGCTGGCAGAGGATCTCGACCCTCGAATGTCCCATGGTGCGGGCCCGGATCTCGCGCGGGGTGCCGAGCGCGATGAAGCGCCCCTCGTCGATGATGGCGACGCGGTCGCAGAGCCGCTCGGCTTCCTCGATGTAGTGGGTGGTGAGCAGCACCGCGCGCTGGCCGTCCCGCAGCTCCTCGATGAGCGTGTGAAACTCCAGCCGCACCTGGGCGTCCAGTCCCGTCGTGGGCTCGTCCAGAAACACAACTTGCGGATCGTTCACCAGCGCCAGCGCCAGCGCCAGCCGCTGCTTCTGCCCGCCGGAGAGCTTCGAATAGTAACTGTGGCGCTTCTCTTTGAGCTGGAGCCGCTCCAGCAACTGGCCGCCGTCGACGCGGCGCGTGTAGAAGGCGGTGAACAGGTCCATCGCTTCCTGCACCGTGATCTTCTCCGGCAGGTTGGTCGCCTGGAGGCAGACGCCGATGCGATCCTTGATGCGCGAGGCATGCTCGAGCGGATCGTAGCCGAGCACCGTGACCTCACCCGCGCTGCGCGGGCGCAGCCCTTCCAGGATCTCGACCGTGGTGGTCTTGCCGGCGCCGTTGGGGCCGAGCAGGCCGAACACCTCGCCCGCCCGCACCTCAAAGTCGATGCCGCGCACGGCCTCGAACTCGCCGTAGCGTTTGTGCAGGCCGCGGACCGAGATCGCGACGCCGTCGTTCATCGTGAGCCGAGCCAGCGCAGGTAAGCGAGTACCGATGCCAGCTCCGCGTCGGTGTAGCCGGCCGTCACGGCGGCGTGCTTCCACGAGCCTGCGCCGAGTGTCGCCTCCCCGGCTCCGAAGCTGCGCAGCACCGGCGGGGGCGAGTGCAGGTCGTAGACGCGCAGGCCGCCGCCCGGACGATCCACCAGCAGCGCGGGGAACGTCTCCCCGCTTCCCGTGCGCGCCGTCTGCACGGAGGCCGTCGCCGGATTTCTCAGCGCGGCGATGGAAGCGCCGGGCGCCGCCGCCAGGTTCGGCCCCACAGGCACTCCCCATCCTTCCAGGTGATGACAGGTGGCGCAGCGCACCTCGCGCGTGGCGTCGAAGAACAGGCCCTTGCCCCGCCTGGCTTCCGCCGGCCCGGTGAAGACCGCGGCCTTCGGCACGGGCAACTCCCCGGACGCGGCCGAAGGAACCGCGGCCACGGTGTTCGCCGCCAGCGTCATCACGTAAGCGACCACCGCCTGAATCTGGGTGTCGCCAAGTCTCTCCTTCCATCCCGGCATTCCCGAATTGGGCAACCCGTCGCGCGTAACGCGCAGCAGGTAATCGCGATCGAAGCTGCGGCCCGCCAGCCGCGGCGCGCGATTGGCCGCCCCGGCGTTTCCGTGGCAGTAGCCGACCGCGCAGCTTTCGGCGAACACGCGGGCGCCTCGGGAGACCACCGCCGCATCCGGCGCGGCCTGGGCCATCAGCAGGGCCAGCCAGATCATCTCGACTCCTCCGGCAGGGCGAACACAAACAGCGCCGAGCCGGGACGGAACCCTTCCGCTTCCGGCCACAACTGCACCGACAGTCCCGCCAGCGCCGAGCCCCAGCCGGAAGGCGTGGCGATGTACTGCCGTCCCTTCACCGCGTACGCGATCGGCGAGCCGCGCAGCCCGCTGCCGGTCTGGAAGCTCCACAGCTTCCCTCCGCTGCGCGCGTCCAGCGCGAAGAAGTTCCCTTCCGGGTCGCCGGTGAACACCAGGTCGCCGGCGGTGGCCAGCACTGAGGCGAGCAGCGGATACTTCGACCGGTAACTCCACTGCCGTTTGCCGGTCACCGGCTCGTAGGCGTCCAGATGGCTGTAGGCGGGCTCGCCCGGCGGGTGCTTCATCTGGAACGACCCGCCGAAGAACACCTGCCCCTCCACCGGTTCCTCTTTCTGCGCCGCCACCTCCTGGCACCATTCGAGCGCCGTGGTGTAGAACCACCCCGTGCGGGGCGAGAAGGCGCCGTGGTTCCAGCTCCGCCCGCCCCCGATGCTCGGGCATAGCAGCTTGGGCTTGCCGATCTCCGGCTCATTGCGGCCCGCCAGTTGACCGGTCTCGGTCACGCCGGTGATCCAGTTGAGGTGTTTGACGATGGGCCAGGCGGAAACAAACTCGCCGGTGGTGCGGTCCACGACGAACGTTATCCCGCCCTTGTTCACGTTCAGCAGCAGCTTTCGCGGGCGCCCGCGCACGGGCAGATCGAGCAGAACGTTTTCGTAGGCGGTATCGAAATCCCAGACGTCGTGCGGGATCTGCTGGTGGTACCAGCGCAGTTTGCCGGTCGCCTCATCCAGCGCCACAACGCTATCGGTGTAGAGATTGTTCCCCTTGCGCGCGTCGCCGTAAAAATCCGCCGCCGGGTTGCCGACGCTCCAGTAGACCAGCTTCAGTTCCGGATCGTAGGAACCGGTCATCCAACTGGAGCCGCCGCCGAATTTCCAACTGTCGCCCTGCCATGTCTCGTGGCCGGGCTCGCCCGGGCCGGGGATGGTCCAGAAGCGCCACACCTGGCGGCCGGTGGCGACATGGAAGGCGGTGATGTAGCCGCGGTGCGCCGAATCGCCTCCGGTCACACCGACGATCACCTTGTCGCCGACGATCAGCGGCGCCCCGGTGATATTGCAGCCGCACTGGCGTGCGTCCTCGGCGTTCACCCGCCACAGCTCGCGGCCGGTCTTCTGATCGAGCGCCACTGCGTAGTTGTCCAGCGTTCCCAGGAACACGCGCCCGCCGCCGACCGCGAGGCCGCGGTTCCAGGGGCCGTAGAAGCTGGAGAAATCGCGAGGAAGCTGGTAGTGGTAACGCCACAGCTCGGCTCCGGTGGCGGCGTCGATGGCGAACACGCGCCCGCGCGAGGTGGAAAGATACAGCACCGCGTCCACCACGATGGGCGTCGCCTGGAGCCCCCCCTCGTAGTCACCGGTCTGGAAGCTCCACACCGGGATGAGCCGCTTCACGTTGGAGCCGTTCACCTGATCGAGCGCGCTGTATCGCCAGGACCGGTAGGTGCCCCCGTAGTGCGGCCAGTTTTCACTCGTGGCGCCGTCCTGCGCCGGCAGCACAACGGCGGCGGCCAGCGCCAGAAAGCAGCCCCTGTAGGGGCTCATGCCAGTACCCCGGCGGCCGCCACCACCTGGATGGCGGCGCGGCAGAAGGCCGGCAGGTCGTCGGGCTTGCGCGAGGTGACCAGGTTGCCGTCCACCACCACCTCGGCGTCTTCGTAGCGCGCCCCGGCGTTCACCAGGTCGTCGCGGATCGCGAAAAAGCAGGTGGCGCGCCGCCCGCGCAGAATCTCCGCCGAGCACAGCACCCAGCCGCCGTGGCAGATGGCCGCCACCAGCTTGCCCTGCGCGTCCATCTCGCGCACGAACTGGTTGGCGCGCGCGTGGCGGCGGATGTGGTCCGGAGCGTAGCCGCCGGGAATGACGACGCCGTCGAAGTCGGCGGCGCTCACCTCTCCGTACGATTTCTCGCACGCGCAGGGATAGCCGAGCTTGCTGTTGTAGGTGACCCCCGCCTGTGCGCCCACGGTGCAAACGACGGCTCCGGCTTCTTGCAGGCGGTAGTAGGGATACCAGACCTCCAGCTCCTGGTAGAGCGTGTCGATCAGGATGGCGATCTTCTTTCCACGAAGTTCCATATCGACTTATTGTAGTGCGCGCCGGGCGAGCCAGTGGCCTTAGCGATACGCCGCGATGCCCGTGACCCGCTCGCCGATCACCAGCGTGTGGATGTGTTCGGTGCCTTCATAGGTCTTCACCGTCTCCAGGTTGCACATGTGGCGCATGATGGGGTACTCGTCCATGATGCCGTTGGCGCCGAGCAGGTCCCGGCTCAGCCGCGCGCAATCGAGCGCCATCGCCACGTTGTTGCGCTTCAGCATCGAGATGTGGGCCGGCTCGAGCTTACCCTGGTCCTTCAGCCGCCCGGCGTGCACCGCCAGAAGCTGCGCCTTGGTGATTTCGGTGATCATCCAGGCCAGCTTTTCCTGCACGAGCTGGTGGGAGGCGATGGGCCGGTCGTCGAACTGCTTGCGCAGAATGGTGTACTGGCGCGCGGTCTCATAGCAGGCCATGGCGGCGCCGATCGATCCCCAGCCGATGCCGAACCGCGCCTGCGAGAGGCAGCCCAGCGGCCCCTTGAGACCCTTCGCTCCGGGCAGCATGGCGCTCGCCGGCACGCGACAGTCGCTGAAGGAGAGGCTGGAGGTGACCGAAGCGCGCATCGACATCTTGCCGTGAATGTCGGTGGCGGAGAAGCCGGGGGCGCCTTTTTCGACCAGGAATCCGCGGATGCCATCCTCGCTGCGAGCCCACACCAGCGCCACGTCGGCGAGCGTGCCGTTGGTGATCCAGGTTTTCTCGCCGTTGAGCACCCAGCCGTCTCCCTGGCGCTTGGCCGTCGTCTGCATGCCGGCGGGGTTGGAGCCGAAGCCGGGCTCGGTCAGTCCGAAGCAGCCGATCGCTTCGCCGCGCTGGAGACGCCCCAGCCAGCGTTGCTTCTGCTCTTCGGATCCATAGGTCAGGATCGGGTACATCACCAGCGCGCCCTGTACGGAGACGAAGCTGCGGATGCCGGAGTCGGCGCGCTCGAGCTCCTGCATGAGCAGCCCGTACTCGACGTTGGTCATGCCGGCGCAGCCATACCCCTCCAGGTTGGCGCCGAAGAAGCCCAAGGCCGCCATCTGCGGCACCAGGTGCATCGGGAAGCGGGCGTCGCGGAAGCAGTCGCGAACCACCGGCAGCGCGTTCTCCTCGACGAAACGCCGCACGTTCTGGCGCACCAGCAGCTCCTGCTCGCTGAACAGGGAATCGATGTGCAGGTAGTCGACGCCGCGGAATGGTTCCATATAGACACGATAGCAGCGGCCGTCTCGCTGGGGAGCAAGGCGCGGTCCCGGCGCCGCTGCCGTATGATCGTAGCAGGTGGCTCGCTTGCGGCTTTGGGCGTTGCTGTTGACGGCGTTGGCCCCGGCCTTCGGCCAGGCTGTCTACCAATTCCGCTTCGACCAGGACCGGCTGGCGGGGGCGCCCGACTTCTCCTTCCTCAATCAGCCGCTCGGGCCCGCGGACCTGCTGTTCACGCGAGGCGACCACTTCTACCGCGTCGGGGCGGACCTGGCGCCCGGCACTGCCGACGACGAACGTGTCCGGCTGTTCGGCGTCAACCTCGCTTTCGGCGCCAACTTTCCCGCCGAAAACGACGCCGTCAGGATCGCGCGCCGCCTGCGTCGTCTGGGAGTCAACCTGGTCCGGCTGCACCACATGGACACCCAGCCGGACCGCGACCCGAACAACGCCGGCAGCATCCTGACCGCCGATCCGTACCCGACGCTCAACCCGGTGGGGGTGCGTCGCCTGCGCGCATTCCTGGACGCCCTGCGCGGGGAGGGCATCTACATCAACCTGAATCTGCACGTCGGCTACCAGTTCCGCCCGGCGGTGGACCAGGTGCCGCCGCACGCGAGCTTCCCCTCGCAGAGCAAGCCGCTGCACATCTTTCACCCGCGCATGGTGGAGCTCCAGGCGGAGTTCACGCGCGCGGTTATCGCCGCGCTCCGCCTGAAGGACGACCCCGTGCTCGCCATGGTGGAGATCAACAACGAAAGCTCGCTGCTGCGCGAATGGCAGACCGCGAACCTCGATCGCTTCCTGACCGGCGAATACGGCGCCGAGCTCGGAAGCCAGTGGAACGACTTTCTGAGGGGAAAATACATCACCACGGAAGCGCTGCGAAGAGCCTGGGGCGAGGACGTTCCGGACGGCCCCGAGCAGTTGGCGGCGCCCTGGGTCCTGGAGAAAGGCGCGCCCTCCGACGGGCGCTTCCAGTTGCTGGCGGATACGGCCGAGCCCACGCTGCGCGTCGATGTCACCAGCGTGGGCCCGCGCCTGATTCTGAAAAACGTCGGCTTCTCGGTGACCGACGGCTCGCAATACGTGGCCGAGGTCGAGATGCGCATCGAGGCGCCCGACGGCGCCTCCCGCCCCATCTACTGGGACGTGAAGCAGGACATCAATCCCTGGCGCACGATGAGCGGCCGCACGGTCCAGGTCACCAGCCGCTGGCAGCGGTTCCGCATGGCGTTCCATGCGAGCTTTCCGATGGAGGGCATCGGCCGGTTCGGCCTGGCCATCGAGCGCTTGGACGTGCCGCTGTTCGTCCGCGGCTGGAGCTTCCGCGCGGCCGGGCGCAAGGGGCTCTCCCCCGGCGAGCTGCTGGAGGAGGGCGGCGTGACGCTGGTCGGGGAAGACGAAGCGGCCCGCGAGGAGCGCGTCAACGACTACCTGCTGTTCCTGACCGCGCGCGACCGCCACTACCTGGGCGAAATGCTGCGCGCCGTACGCGAGAGCGCCGACGAGCGGGTGCCGGTCGCCGGCACGCAGATGGGCTACGGCGGACTGCTGAACCTCGACTCGCACCAGGACCTCGACTATCAGGACCACCACTTCTACATCGATCATTACAACTTCCCCAACGTCGCCTGGGACGGCCGCGACTGGCGCATGCGCGACGTGGGCGAGGCGGCCGCGGGCGATTTCCAGAGCATGGCGCTGGCGCGACAGGCGGGTCGCCCCTATACCGTCAGCGAGTACAACCAGCCGTGGCCCAACACCTACGCCGCGCCGATCGCGCCCCTGCTGGCCGCTTTCGGCGCCTTCCAGGACTGGGACTCGATCATGCACTTCGCCTATTCGCACGGGCGCAATTGGGACGACGGCGTTCCCAACGGCTTCAACATCAACGGCGACTGGACCAAGTTCGCCTCCATCGGCCAGGCCGCCTGGATGCTGCGCACCGGCGCCATCCGGACGGGGCGCGATCCGGTCGAGATCCCCCTCTCGCGCGAGATGCGGCTGCGCGCCGGGCGGGAGAAGCGCAACGGCGCCATCCCGGCGTTTCTCGCGGCCGCGCTCGGCGTGGACGCCGACACCGCCTTCCTCCATCCGGTACGCCTGGGCAAGGACTCCGAGGAGCCGATTCCGGACGTCGCCTTGCGCCGCATCGACTGCCCGTGCACGGCGGATACGGGCGAGCTCACCTACGACCCGTTACGCCGGCTGTTCCTGATCCACGCTCCGATGGCGGCCGGTGTGTTCGGGTTCGCGGGTCGCGCGAAAGTGACGGCCGGCGTCATCGATCTCGAGCTGGCTGAGACGGCGCGCGGGTTCGCCTCCATTCTGCTCACGCCGCTCGATGACCGGCCGATCGCCGAATCGCGCCGACTGCTGCTCACCACGCCCGGCTTCTCGCTGCGCTCGCAACCCGCCACGACCCCGCCCCGGCCGCAGGAGCTCGTTCTCTACCCCGGGACCACCGACTGGTGGACGCTCGAGCGCGAGCCCGGCTTCCCCGCCAAGCCCTCCGGCAATCTGAACGGCGGATCGGGGCCCACCTGGATGGAGCGCGTCGAGGGTTTTCTCACGCTGCGCACCACAGCCGGACGGCTGACGGTGTATCCGCTGGACGGCGACGGATCGCGCCTGGCCCCGCTAGCCGCGGCCGACGTCGAGCCGGTCGCCGGCGGCTTCCGCATCCATTTCCAGGCCGACGGGCAGACACCCGCCCCCTGGTACGAGTTGGTGGAGGAGTAGCGCGGCGTGGCGGCGCCCGACCGGCGGCTCCAGCTCTCGCGCGACGCGATGCGCGATCTGGGCTACCGCGTGGTGGATCTTCTGGTGGAGCACCTGGAGACGCTGCGCGAGAAGCCGGTGATGCCGCGCTACGACGTCGGCCCGGCCCTGACCGCGGATTTCCCCGAACAAGGCGCGCCCCCCGACCAAGTGCTGCGCGAAGCCGAGCGCGAGATTCTAGGCCGCATGATGCACGTCACCCACCCGCGATTCTTCGCGTTTGTGCCCGGGCCCGGCAACTTCGTCGGCGCGATGGCCGAAGCGCTAGCCGCGGGGTTCAACGTGTTCGCCGGAACGTGGCTGGAAGGGCCGGGACCGGCGGCGGCCGAGCTGGCGACGGTGGACTGGCTCCGCGGCGTTTGCGGGTTTCCCGAGACCACGCGCGGCCTGTTCGTCAGCGGCGGCTCGGTTGCGAACCTGACCGCGCTGGCCGTAGCCCGCCGCTTCCGTCTGGAGGACAGCGTCGCCGGCGCCGTTGTGTATTATTCCGACCAGACGCATTCCGCCGTGCCGCGAGCGCTGCGCGTGCTGGGCTTCGCGACCGACCAGCTCCAGGCGCTCCCCGCGGACGAGAGCTGCCGTCTGCCGGTCGCGGCGCTGGCGCGGCGTGTGGAGCAGGACCGGTGCGCCGGACGGCGCCCCTTCTGCGTGATCGCCAATGCCGGCACCACCAACACCGGCGCCGTCGATCCGCTCGAGGAGCTGGCGGAGTTGTGCGCACGCCAGGATCTCTGGCTGCACGTCGACGGCGCCTACGGTGCGGCGGCGGCCCTCTCGGGGCGCGGGCGGGCGCTGCTTGGCGGCATGGAGCGCGCCGACTCGCTCGCGCTCGATCCGCACAAGTGGCTCTTCCAGCCGTTCGAGATGGGCTGCGTGCTGGTGCGCGACGGCGCCCTGCTGCGCGACACCTTCCGCATTCTGCCTGAGTACTTGCAGGACGTGCATCGCCGCGAGCGGTTCAACTTCTGCGACCACGGCATCCAGCTCTCGCGCAGCCTCCGCGCGCTGAAGCTGTGGATGTCGCTGCGTGTGTTCGGCGTCGCCGCCTTCCGCGAAGCCATCGAATGGGGCTTCACGCTCGCCGAGAAGGCCGAGGCCAGGCTGCGGCGGAACCCGCTCTGGGAAATCCTCACCCCGGCGCAGATGGCGATCGTCTCCTTCCGCGGCCGGCCGCCGGGAGTGGCGGATGCGGAGCTGGACCGCTGGAACCAGGCGCTGGTCGAGGCCGTGCTCGCCGACGGCTACACCGCGCTTACCTCGACCGTACTCGGCGGGCGCACCGCGCTGCGGATGTGCACCATCAACCCGCGCACCACCGAGGGCGACATCGAGGACGCCATCGGCCGGCTGGAGTCGCTCGCCGCCCACGTGGGATAGGCCTCCTGGCCTGTCCGGGTTTCAGACGCCCGCCACGCCGATGTGCAGGGCCACCACGCCCCAGCTCATCCGCTCGAAAGCGACGTCACGGAAACCGGCGCGTCGCATGGCTTCCGCGAGCCCCTCGGCGTCGGGGAACTTCCCGATCGAGGCGGGCAGGTAGGCGTAGGCGTCCGGCGCGCCCGAGACCACGCCGCCGACGGCGGGCAGGATGCGCCGCGAGCAGAACTCGAACGAGCGGCGGAACAGCGCGTTCGGCGGACGGGAGAACTCGAGAATAGCCGCCGCGCCGCCGGGCTTAAGCACGCGCAGGAGCTCGGCCAGCCCGCGCTCGTAGCTCGCCAGGTTGCGGAAGCCGAAGGCGGCGGTCACCAGGTCCAGCGAGCGGTCCGCCACCGGCAGGCGCAGAGAGTCGGCTTCAAACAAAACCGAGCGGGACTGTCTTCGCTCCATCTTCCCCCGCGCAACCACCAGCATGGGATGGCAGAAGTCGCTGCCCAGGACGGGGCCGCGTCGCCGCGCCTCGAGCGCCAGCAGCAGGTCACCGCTGCCGCAGCAGACGTCCAGCACCCTGGCTCCGGGACGTCGGAGGATCGGCTCGAGCCGGCGCGCGGTCCGGGCGCGCCACCAACGGTCCAGGTTGAGCGAGAGGAGGTGGTTCAGCAGGTCGTATCGTGGTGCGATGCGGCCGAACATGGCCCGCACCCAGCGGGCGGCTTCCTGCTCGTCGCGAACGCCCTCGGGCGAGGCGCCGGCCGTCATCTGCACCCGAGGCCGGCGAGCGCCGATTCGGTGGCGATCCGCACCGTCTTTTCGCTCAGCCCGGAGACAATGCGCACCTGCCCGATCTTCTCCGGCAGAACGAAGTGAACCATGCCCTGGCGCGTTTTCTTGTCGCTCTTCAGCCGCCCGACCAGCCGCTCGGCCGAAATGCCTTTCAGCGACGGGATCGGCCCGTAGCGATCCAGCAGGTCGCAAATTTCCACGCCGTCTTCGGCGCTCAGCGCGCCCGTCAGGTGCGCCAGGTGGGTGGCGGCGCGCATGCCGAACGCAACCGCCTCCCCGTGCAGGAAACGCGAGTAGCCGGTCTCCGCCTCCAGCGCGTGGCCCAGCGTGTGGCCGAAATTCAGGATGCGGCGCAGGTCGCTCTCCCGCTCGTCGGCCGCCACCACGTCCGCCTTGATGCGGACGCACTCGGCGATCATCTGCTCCACCACTTCCGGGGCGTGGGCCAGCACCTTGCCCGATTCGTCGACCAGCAGCCGGAACAGCCGCCGGCTGCGGATGATACCGCACTTGATCACCTCGTAGAGGCCGGAGCGGTACTCGCGCTCCGGCAGCGTGGCCAGCACGTCGGGATCGATCAGCGCCGCCAGCGGCTGGTAGAAGGCGCCAAGCAGGTTCTTGCCCGCCGTCAGATTCACGCCGGTCTTGCCGCCGATGGCGGCGTCCACCTGCGCCAGCAGCGTGGTCGGCACTTGCAGCACCCCGATACCGCGCATGAAGATGGCGGCGAGGAAGCCGCCGACGTCGCCGACGATCCCGCCGCCGAAGGCCACCAGCAGACTCGAGCGATCCGCGCCTTCCGCAACCATCTTCTCCGCCAGCGCCTCCACCTGTGCCAGCCGCTTGCGCTCCTCCCCGCCGTCGAACAGCAGCAGGTGGTAGGGGCTCCCGTCCAGGCCCACCTCGAGCGCGTCCCGGTGGTGTCGCCAGACGTCGTGCGTGGTGAGAACGAAAACCTTGCTGGTGGCCGGCGCGATGTAATCCCCCAGCCTGCGCAGGATGCCTCGCGTGACGATCGCCGGATATACGCGCGATCGCGTCTCCACCTCGATGGAGGGCATACCAGACGTTGTACCATGAATGGACCAGGCTCCTGAATGCATCTTCCCGATAACCCCAACCCATCGTCGCGGGTCTGGCTCCCCTTCTGCGCGCTGCTTCTGGTGTCAGACCACGAGATCAGGAAGGTGGAGCCGACAACGGCGCTGTGGGCCACTCCTTCGATCTTGCTCGCGGCGATGCTGATCGCCTGGGCGGCCGAGTCGGCGCAGTTCTTCGTCGCCCAGGGATTCGCGCTCGCCATCCTGGCGTGGCTCCAGACGCTGCCCGAGTTCGCCGTCGAGGCAGTGCTGGCGTGGAAGCAACAAGTGCCGCTGCTGCTGGCGAACCTGACCGGCGCGCTACGCCTGCTCACCGGACTGGGCTGGCCGCTGATCTACTTCACCGCGGCCATGTTCTGCCGGCTGCGGCGGAAGCGGCCGCTGCGCGAGATCCGGCTCGCCGAGGAGCACTGCATCGAGGTCGTCGGGCTGCTGGTGCCGCTGGTCTATGTGACGTTCATCTGGTGGAAGGCCTCGCTCGACCTGGTGGACGCGGCCGTGCTGATCCTTATCTACGTCGCCTACCTGTGGGTGCTCTCGAAGATGCCGCCGCAGGAGCACGAGGGAATCGAGGACCTGGAGCTGATCCCGCGCACCATCGTCAAGTCCACTCCCAGGGTCCGCACGACATCAATCATCGGGTTGTTCGCCGCCGGCGGGATGTTGATCTACTTCACCGCCGAGCCGTTCCTCGGGAGCCTGCTGGCGATCTCGACGGCCATCGGGGTTCCGGGCTTCGTTTTCATCCAGTGGGTGGCGCCTTTCGTTTCCGAGTTCCCGGAGAAGGTCTCGGCCTTCTACTGGGCGCGAACCATCAAACGCGCGCCGATGGCGCTGATGAACATGGTCTCCAGCAACATCAACCAGTGGACGCTGCTGGCGGCCATGCTGCCGATCGTCTATTCGATCAGCCGCGGGACGCCCTCCCCCATCCCGTTCGACCAGCACCAGCAACTGGAGATCCTGATGACGCTCGGCCAGTCGCTGGTCGGCATGCTGTTCCTGATGAACATGAAGCTGACCTGGTGGGAAGCGGCCGCGCTGTTCGGCCTCTGGTTCATTCAGTTCATACTGTCGCCCGTCACCGGCCGCACGGGAGCGATCGGGTTTCTCGCCACCCACATCCACCAGTGGGTGACCTGGGTCTATCTGGCGTGGTTTGCCGCCGGCCTGGCGGGCTTCCTGCTGCACCCACGGCAGGCGGTGGCTCTTTCGACATTCGCGCGGATGTGGACGACCCACGTCCGGCCCGCGCGGCCAGCCGCGGTAAAATAGAAGTTCCGATGAAGAAACGCATCCGCTCGACCACGATTCTGTGCGTGCGCAGGAACGGCAAGGTGGTCATGGCCGGCGACGGGCAGGTCACCATGGGACAGGAGGTGGTGAAGGGCTCGGCCAACAAGCTGCGGCGGCTATACAAGGAAAAGATCCTGGCCGGCTTCGCCGGCTCGACCGCCGACGCCTTCGCGTTGTTCGCCCGCTTCGAGGCCAAGCTCGAGCAGCACAACGGCAACCTGGCGCGCAGCGTGGTGGAGCTCGCCAAGGACTGGCGGACCGACAAGGTTTTGCGCCACCTGGAGGCGCTGCTGCTGGTGGCCGACGCGCAGAACACCTATCTGGTCAGCGGCAACGGCGACGTCATCGAGCCGGACGAGGAAGTGGCCGCCATCGGCTCGGGCGGATCCATGGCGAAGGCCGCCGCGGTGGCGTTGACCGAGAACACTTCGCTCGGCGCGCGGGAGATCGCCGAGAAGGCGATGACGATCGCCGGCCGGATCTGCATTTTTACCAACCTCAGCGTGCGCTTCGAGGAGCTCGAATAAGTCATGGTGATCTACCTGCCGTCCCAATCCACCGAAGGGAAGCCCTTGCTGGACGAGCTGACGCCGCGGCAGATTGTCCACGAGCTGGACAAGTACGTCATCGGCCAGGCGGAGGCCAAGCGCGCCGTCGCCATCGCCCTCCGCAACCGCATCCGCCGGCAGAAGCTGGAGCCGGAGATGGCCGAGGAAGTGATTCCGAAGAACATCCTCATGATCGGCCCCACCGGCGTGGGCAAAACGGAGATCGCCCGGCGGCTGGCGCGGCTCGCCAGTTCGCCGTTTCTCAAGGTGGAAGCGAGCAAGTTTACCGAGGTCGGCTACGTGGGCCGCGACGTGGAGTCGATGATCCGCGATCTGGTCGAGATCGCCATCGACATGGTGCGCGAGGAGCGCCTCGAGGAAGTGTCCGACCGGGCGGAAAAGAACGCCGAGGAGCGCCTGCTCGATCTGCTGATGCCGCCGCAGCCGGAGACCGCCGAGAGCGTCGAGCGGACCCGGGAGAAGCTGCGCGAGCGCCTGCGCGCCGGCCGCCTCGAGGACCGCGTGGTGGAGATCGACGCGCGTGAGCGCGGGCCGACGTTCGAAGTCTCCACGTCGATGGGCGTCGAGGAGATGGACGTCAACCTCAAGGACATCCTGCCCGGCATCTTCGGGCAGCGCACGCGCAAGCGCAAAATGCGCGTCGGCGAAGCGATGGAGTACCTGGTCCAGGAAGAGGAGCAGAAGCTGATCGACATGGACCAGGTGACGCGGGTGGCCATCGAGCGCGTCGAGCGCAACGGCATCATCTTCCTCGACGAGATCGACAAGATCGCCGGGCGCGAGGGCGGCCACGGCCCCGACGTGAGCCGCGAAGGCGTGCAGCGCGACATCCTGCCGATCGTCGAAGGCACTACCGTCAACACACGCTACGGTTTCGTGCGCACCGACCACATCCTGTTTATCGCCGCCGGCGCGTTTCACGTCTCCAAGCCAAGCGACATGATCCCCGAGCTGCAAGGCCGGTTCCCGATCCGGGTCGAGCTGAAGTCCCTCACCGAGGCCGATTTCATCCGCATTCTCCGTGAGCCCAAGAACGCTCTCGTCAAGCAGTACGAGGCGTTAATGGATACCGAGGGCATCAAGCTCACCATCACCCAGGACGCTGTGGAGGAAGTGGCGCGGATGGCGGCGCAGGTCAACCAGAGCACGGAGAATATCGGCGCCCGCCGCCTGCACACCATCCTGGAGAAGGTGCTCGAGGAGATCTCCTTCGCCGGACCGGACCTGAAGAAGAAGAACGTCAAGGTGGACGCCGCCTACGTGCAAGACCGACTCGCCGACATCGTCAAGGACCAGGACCTGAGCCGGTACATCCTGTAGGAGCCCGTGTCAATACCCGCCTCCTTACGGTCGCGGATCGTCGTCGCCGCCGCCGGCCTGTGGCTCGCCGGATGCGGCTATGTCGGCGAGCCGCTGCCTCCTTCGCTGAACCTCCCCGCGCGGGTAGCCGATCTCGCCGCCGTGCAGCGCGGGGCGAAATTACTGTTCCGGTTCACCCTCCCGGATGCAACCACCGACGGGGTCCTGCTGCGGAAAACGGGCGCTGTCGACCTGCGCATCGGGCCGGCGGGCGACGAGCGCTGGTTTGAAGCAGCCCCTCCGATCCCGGTGACCGCCGCCGTCCCCGGTCCCGCGCAGGCCGAGACCGCGGCGAACGGCTGGGCCGGCCGCGAAATCGTGTGCGGCGTCCGGGTCGCCAATGCGAGAGGACGCTGGAGCGAATGGTCGAACCTGGTCCGCCTGCGCGTGGTCGAGCCGCTGCCGGCGCCGGTGGCGCTGGAAGCCGGGGCCGTGCCCGAGGGCGTGCGCCTGCGGTGGCGCCTGACCGCGGAGCGCAACGACGTGGCCTTCCGGATCTTCCGCCGGGCCGGGGCGGAAAAGGACATGACGCAGAAGGCACGGGTGGCGGCCTTCGAGTGGGTGGACGCCGATACGCGCTATCGCGAGAGTTACCGCTACCAGGTACAAGCCGTGACAACCGCCGGCGACGCCGAGGCGGAAAGCGAGACCAGCGCCACCGTCGAGATCACGCCGGAAGACCGGTTCCCTCCCGCGACGCCAACGGGCCTGGCCGCGGTGGCGGGATTGGATAGCATCGAGCTGAGCTGGGATCGCAACCGCGAGGACGACCTGGCCGGCTATCGCATTTATCGCGCGATCGACGACGGACCCATGGAACGCCTCGGCGGCCTTCTTGCGACGCCGAGCTTCAGCGACCGCACCGCGAACCGCGCCCGGCCGCGTCGCTATGCGGTGACCGCCGTCGACCAGATCGGTAACGAGAGCGCCCGCTCGGCCCCCGTCGAAGCGACGCTCCCGTAGGACAGGCCTCCTGGCCTGTCCCGGCTTCCGCCCGGGCTGCTACTCCACCAGGTGGTAGCGGGTCTGGCGGCGGAGTATCCAGGAGACGCGGCCGGCCTCGTCGAGCGCCGCATCCTCTTCCATACCGACCCAGAGTTCGCGGCCGCCCCACTCGGCGACCGGCGTGCGCGCGCTGAGCTCGATCGAGAACCACGTGCCGGGTAGCAGCGGGACCTCGCCGCGGCCGGGCACGCCCTGCTGGCGGTCCCAGAGCCCGATGAGCGGGCCGGCGCCATGGCCGTGATCGCCGATGGGGTGGGTGTAGACGCTGCCGTTGATTCCGGCCTGCTTCATGGCGGCCAGTGTGTCGGCGAGCACCTGGTTGCCGCTGCGGCCGGCTCGCATGCGCTCGAGCAGCAGATCCTGGAGGCGGTTGCCGTTCTCCAGCGCCTTACGGACTCCGGGCGGCGGCTCGCGTTCTCCGGGGCGCAGCACGTAGCCCATATGCTGCGTGTCGGTGGCCAGACGCATGCCGGTGATGCCGAAGTCGACGTGCAGGACGTCGCCGCGCTCGATGATGACCTCGGTGGCCTCCTCGAGGATGTTGACGCCGGCATGCGCGGGCTTCTGGACGCGCACCGTGGGCTGGAACCAGGTGCCGAGGCCGAGCTTGCTGACCTCGTGGCGCAGCCACCAGACGACGTCGAGATTGGTCGTCCTGGCGGGCGTGATCACTTCCTTCGAGAAAGCGCGGCCGATGAGCCCGTGGACGGTCTCCATCATCCGCCGGTAGGTGGGCAGCATCTCCGGCAGTCGCAGCGCGAGGTACTCGAGCGGCAGGTTCTCGGCGCGCACCAGGCGCCTGGTCCAATCCGGGCCGAGCGTGGACTCGAGCTTTTCGCGCTCGCCCGCGGAGAGCCCGTCGGCGAAGGCGTGGGTGTGGGAGACGTTGACGGCGATGGTGGCGGGGCGGCGCTCTTCGATCAGTTTTCGAAGCAGGGCCCATTGCCCTTCGCCGTAGATCTCCCGTCCTTCCGTTTCCGGGTCGCGATAGACGCGGTAGAGGCCGCCGTTGGATCCGCCGCCCAGGGCGAGCCGCTCGACCCCGGCGGATTCGCCGCGATCGAAGAAGACATAGATGGTGCGGCGGCGCGCGGCGAATACAGTGGGCGAGACCAGGGAGAAGAATACCGGGTCTTCGTTGTACTCGCGGCAGATCACCAGCCACATGGCGACACCGTGGTGGCGCATCCGTTGCGGCAGCACGCGCTCGAGACGGAGCTTGAGCCACTCCTGCTGGATACGGGCCTGCTCGCGCAACGGCGGCAGCGGCGGGGCCTGCGCGGCCGCGGAAGCCGCCAGCAGGACCGCCAGAAGCGCTCTAGGGAGTCGCATGGTGGAACCACACTATCACGGAAGCCGGTATAATCTTGCTCAATGACGCGCCAAGTGGCCCTGATCCTCTGCGTCCTCGCGGGGGCGGCGGGCCAGGAGCGCTCCAACTGGTGGTCGCTGAAGCCGCTGGCGCGACCGCCCGTGCCGGCAGTGGCCGGCCGCCTGTCGCGCACGCCGATCGACGCATTCCTCCAACAGCAGCATGCCGCGCGCGGGCTGAAGCCGGCGGGGACGGCGGACCGTCGCACGCTCATCCGCCGTCTCAGCTACGATCTGCACGGGCTGCCGCCCGAGCCGGCCGAGATCGAGCGATTCGTCGCCGACCCGGCGCCGGACGCGTGGGAAAGGCTGGTCGACCGGCTGCTGGCTTCGCCGCGCTACGGCGAGCGCTGGGCGCGGCATTGGCTGGACGTGGCGCACTACGGCGAGTCGCACGGCTACGACAAAGATAAGCCGCGCCGCGCGGCGTGGCCGTATCGCGATTACGTGATCCGCTCGCTGAACCAGGACACGCCGTACACGCGCTTCGTCCAGGAGCAGATCGCCGGCGACGTGATGTTTCCCGACGATCCGCAGGGTGTGGTGGCGACTGGGTTCCTGGCGGCCGGGCCGTGGGACTTCGTCGGGCACGTCGAGCTGCGCGAGGGAACCCTCGACAAGAACATCACCCGGCTGCTGGATCGCGACGACATGCTGGCCACCACGATGTCGACGTTCACCAGCATGACGGTGCACTGCGCGCGGTGTCACGACCACAAGTTCGATCCGATCACGCAGGAGGACTATTACAGCCTGCAAGCCGTGTTCGCCGGCGTCGACCGCGCCGAGCGGCCCTACGACGCTTCCGCGGAGGTGTACCGCGAGCGGCGGCCGCTGCTCGAACAGCGCCGCGCGCTGCTCGGGTCACTGGAGCCCCTGCGCGCGATCGCGGCGGGAGTCGCCGGCCCCCAGATCCAGCAGTTGGACGCGCGCATCCGGGAGCTGCGGCGGAACAAAGCGCCGCGGGAGGAGATGGAAGCGGCGGCGGCGGAGCGCCGGCGGATGGTGCACGAGCGGCTGGAGCCCCGGACGCGGGTGAAGCTTGAGTCGCTCGAATCCGAACTGGCCTGGGTCGAAGGCCTCCTCGGCGGGCTGCCCCGTCCGGCCATGGTCTACGGCGCCGCCAACGTATTCGAGACCCAGGGAAGTTTTGCGCCGGCGTGGTCGCCGCGACCGGTTTTCCTTCTGCATCGCGGCAGCGTCGAGTCGCCCGGCAAGGCGGTCGGTGCGGGGGCCCTGGCCGCGGTCGCCGGGATCGAGGCGCGCTTCCGGCTGCCGGAGGGTCACCCGGAGGGCGCGCGGCGCGCGGCGCTGGCCGCCTGGATCACGGACCCGCGCAATCCGCTCCCCTGGCGCTCCATCGTGAATCGCGTCTGGCACTACCATTTCGGCGCGGGCCTGGTGGATACGCCGAACGACTTCGGCCGCATGGGCTCGCCCCCAACCCATCCGGAGCTCCTCGACTGGCTGGCGGTGGAGTTTCGCGAAGGCCTGGGCGGGTCGCTGAAGAAACTCCACCGCCTGATTCTCACGACTGATGCCTGGCACCGCGCTTCGCCCGATCATGCCGCGAATCGCGTCGTGGACGCCGACAACCGCTATCTGTGGCGCATGAACCGCACACGGCTGGACGCGGAATCGCTGCGCGACGCGGTTCTGGCCGCGAGCGGCAACCTGGACCTGACGATGGGCGGCCCCTCCGTCGAGCAGTTCGATTTCAAAGACGACCATTCTCCCCATTACGATTACGCGCGGTTCGATGTCACCAGCCCGGCCGCGCGCCGGCGCAGCATTTACCGGTTCCTGGTGCGGAGCGTGCCCGACCCGTTCATGGAGAGCCTGGATTGCCCGGACGCTTCCCTCGCCGCTCCCAGGCGCACCACGACGCTCACCGCCCTCCAGGCGCTGGCGCTGTTGAACGATCCGTTCATGGTGAGCCAGGCGGAAGTGTTCGCGCGGCGGCTGGAATCGATGACCCCGGCTCGGGCGGGCCGTGTGCGGCACGCGTACCTGCTGGCGCTGGGGCGCGCGCCGCGTTCCGGCGAATCGGCGGCGATGGTGGAGTATGCCCGCCGGCACGGGTTGGCGAACGCCTGCCGGCTGCTGTTCAACAGCAACGAGTTTTTCTTTGTGGACTGAAGCGATCTCCCGATGAACCGGCGCGAATGGCTGTGGGAATGCGGAGGCGGGCTAGGCGGCATCGCCCTGGCGCACATGCTGGGCGCGGAAGGACTGCTCGCGCAACCGGCCGCGGGCGGGGCGCCCACAGGGGGGCTGCATCACCCGGCGCGGGCGCGGCGCGTGGTGCAGTTGTTCATGTCGGGCGCCGCCAGCCAGGTGGACACCTTCGACTACAAGCCGGAGCTGATCCGCCGGAGCGGCGAGAAGTTCGATCCCGGCGGCAAGGTGGAGCTGTTCCAGAGCATGCCGGGGCCGATCATGAAAAGCCCGTGGAAGTGGCGTCAGCACGGGGAATGCGGCAAATGGGTGAGCAGCCTGGTGCCGCACCTGGCGGCGTGCGTGGACGAGATGGCGTTCGTGCACTCGATGATTTCCAATTCCAACGTGCACGGGCCGGCGACGTTCCTGCAAAACACCGGCTTCGTGCTCCCCGGTTTCCCCGCCATGGGCGCATGGATCTCCTACGGATTGGGCAGCATGAACGAGAACCTGCCGACCTTCGTCGTGCTGCCGGATACGCGCGGCTACGCGCCGAACGGTGCGGCGAACTGGTCCGCGGGGTTCCTGCCCGCGTCGCACCAGGGGACCCGGATCCGCGCCGGCGCCCCGCGGCCGATCCACGACCTGTTCCCGCCGGAGACCGCGCGCTACATCACGCCGGCGGGCGAGGCGGAGGGCCGGCGGCTGCTGGAGAGGATGAATCGCGACCACATGGCCGCGCGCGCGGACGATTCGCGGCTGGAAGCGCGGGTGCGCGCCTACGAGATGGCGGCACGGCTCCAGCTCAGCGCGCCCGAAGTGCTCGACATCTCCGGCGAAACCCAGGCGACGCGCGGTCTGTACGGGCTCGACGATCCGGTGACGGCGGACTTCGGCCGGCGGTGCCTGATGGCGCGGCGGCTGCTCGAGCGCGGCGTGCGGTTCGTACAGGTCTGGAGCGGCGCCGACAACGGCCATCCACGCCGCAACTGGGACAGCCACGAGGACATCGCCAAGGACCACGGCGAGATGGGGGCCGGCATGGATCGGCCGGCGGCGGCGCTGATCCGCGACCTGAAGGCGCGGGGACTGCTCGAGGACACCATCGTCTACTGGACCACCGAGTTCGGGCGCATGCCGTGCAGCCAGGGGAGCAAGGGACGCGACCACAATCCGTTCGCATTCACCTCGTGGCTCGCCGGCGGAGGCATCCGCGGCGGAGTGAGCTACGGCGCGAGCGACGAGTGGTCCTACAAGGCCGTCGATCGCCCGGCCTACTGCTACGACGTCCACGCCACCGTGCTCGACCTGCTCGGGATCCACCACGAGCGGCTGGCGGTGCTTCACAACGGCATCCAGCGACGGCTCACCGACGTGCACGGGCACGTGATCGGCGAGATCCAGCGGAGCCCGCGCCGGCCGGCCTGATCGAGCCGCGCCCCCGGCGCGCGGGTGTTACAATCTCAGCCATGTCTTCCACGCGACGCGGCTTTCTCACGGCCGTCTCGGCCGCCGGCTACCAGCGCATCCTCGGCGCCAACGACCGCATCGGTGTCGGTTTCATCGGCTACGGACTGATCGGCGCCCAGCACGTGTACGATTTCAAGAACCAGAAGGACGTCGACATGGTGGCGATGAGCGAAGTCCACCAGCCGCGGCTCGAGCGCGGCCAGGCCGAGTGCGGCCCGAGCACGCGCGGCTACCGCGACTTCCGGAAAATGCTCGACGACAAAGACGTGCACGCGGTGGTGGTCTCCACCCCCGACCACTGGCACGCCCTGATGGCCATCCTGGCTTGCGCCGCGGGGAAGGACGTCTACGTCGAGAAGCCGCTCACGCTGTTCGTCCGCGAAGGGCGGTGGATGGTGGAGGCGGCGCGGCGGTGGAACCGCGTGGTGCAGACCGGCACGCAGCAGCGCAGCGGGCGGCACTACCGCAAGGCGCGCGAGCTGATGCAGAGCGGCTACCTCGGCAAGATCCACAGCGTGCGGATGGGCTCGTTCCGCAACATCATGCCCGGCTTTGGCGCGCCCGCCGACGAGCCCGCGCCGACCGAGCTGGACTACGAGATGTGGCTCGGCCCGGCGCCGCGGCGCCCGTACAACCCGCATCGCGGCCTCTACCATTTCCGCTGGTTCTGGGACTACTCCGGCGGGCAGATGACCAACCTGGGAGCGCACTCGATCGACATTGTGCACTGGGTGATGCCGGGGAAGGGACCGACGGCGGTTTCCTCCTCCGGCGGCCGATTCTGCCTGGAGGACAGCGGCGAGACGCCGGACACGCAGGACGCGTTGTTCGAGTATCCGGGCTTCACCGCGTTGTGGTCGCACCGCGAGGCGGGGGTCGGCCGCGGCGCGGGCGGCGGGCTGGAATTCATCGGCTCCAAGGGAAGCCTCCTGATGGGCCGGGGAAGCTTCGAGGTGATCGCGGACATGAAGATCGACCCGAGGAACGCTATCCCGGCGTTCCGCGGCCATCCGACCGGCGGGCCGGAGCGCACCGCCGCCAAGCCCGAGCCGTGGGTGGCGGCGATGAAGGAGCCGGGCTCGGCGGGGGAGCAGTTCGACCTGCACGTGCGCAATTTCCTGGACTGCATCAAGAGCCGCCAGCGGCCGGTCTCCGACATCGAGGACGGGCACCGCGTGGCGAGTGCCTGCCACCTGGCGAACCTCTCGCTGCGGCTGGGGCGAAAGATCCGCTGGGACCCGGAGAAGGAAGAGATCCCGGGGGATCGCGAAGCCGCGGCGCGCCTGGCGCGCCCTTACCGCAAGCCGTGGGACGAGGTCCTGCGGAGCCTGAAACTGGGAGCCTGACGATGACCCGACGCAGCCTGCTCGCCGCACCCCTGGCCGCCCTGGCGGCCGCCCCGCGCTCGAAGATGGGGATTGCCACCACGAGTTTCATGACGGTCCGCCGCCCGCGCGATACGTTCGAGTTTCTCGAATACTGCGACTCGCTCGGCGCCGGAGGAATCCAGGCGAGCCTGGCCTCGCTCGAGCCGGATTATCTGAAGAAGCTGCGCGCGCGCGCCGAGGAGCGCGGCCTGTACATCGAGGTGATGTCCGGCCTGCCGCGGCAGGACGCGGAGGCGTTCGAGAAAACCGTCGCCGCGGCCAAGGAGGTGGGCGCCATCTGCGTGCGCGCCGCCTGTCTCGGAGGGCGGCGCTACGAGACGTTCGCATCGCTGGAGGACTGGCGGCAGTTCGTGACCGGGTCGCGGGTGGCGATCCGACGGGCGCTCACGGTGCTCGAGCGCCACCGCATGCCACTGGCGCTCGAGAACCACAAGGACTGGACGCTCGAGGAATTCCTCGACCTGCTGAAGACTTACAACCACGAGCTGCTGGGCGTGTGCCTGGACACGGGGAACAACGTCGCGCTGCTCGACGATCCGATGGAGCTGGCCGAGCGCCTGGCTCCGTATGCCTTCTCCACGCATATCAAGGATATGGCGGTGGAGGAGTATGAGGCGGGGTTCCTGTTGTCGGAGGTTCCGCTGGGAGAGGGCTATCTCGACATGAAACGGATCGTCGAGACCATCCGGCGGGCGCGGCCGGCGACGCGGATGACGCTCGAGATGATCACCCGCAACCCGCTCGAAATCCCCTGCCTGACGGAGAAGTACTGGGCGACCTTCCCGCGGCGGAACGGGCGGGCGCTGGCCTCGACGCTGCGCGTGGTGCGCGCGCGCAAGAGCCGGCAGCCCCTGCCGCGGCTGGATCACCTGGACAAGGAGGCGCAGCTTCGACTGGAGGAGGACAACGTGAAGCAGTGCCTGCGGTACGCGCGCGAGCAGCTCGGGTTGTAGCTTGACCTATTCTTAGTTATCAGGTAACACGTCAAGGACCAGCGGTATTTGACGAGGTGGAATATGTTAGCGATGCGGAAGCTGCGGCCAACGCCTTTCGCAAGTCGAGCTCGAACGAGAGTTGCGGGATTAGGGCGGCCCAGCGGTCGGCCTAAAACTCTCTTGGAGGTGAGTCGCCAACTGGAACGTAAGTGGTTGGCACGGAGGGGGCGAGCGGTTATGCGTCACATTACGCAGCCGGCGGTTTCATCTTAGGCCGCCCGGCGGCGGTTTTATGCGGGTCGGCCTAAACACATAGTGAGGCTCTTAAGCGGCGGTTGACAGCGATAGAGACACATGACTTCACCTTCCGTAGGGACCCTACACTTGCCCGACTTACTCAAGGGCACATCTGGAATCACGTCTGCCTTCGGGGGGTGCCTCTGTGAGGCCGCGAGCGTTTGCCTGGAGAATCGCTCCCATACAAGCGGGGTAGCCATGCCGGTCAGCGGAATTTTGTCGCACTCGCTTGAAGTGACTTGGCTTCCGACCGACCAGCAGACCCGCAATTGCTACGCGGATCTTCAATTCGCGGCGGAGTTCGGAGCCTACGGAGTGGCGGTGCTGCTAATCGAGTTATTTACGGATCTCACAGTGCTTGAACGGTCCAGGAAGGGCACCGGATTCGACTACTGGCTCGGACCAAAGGGCTCCTCCGCACCGCTGTTTCAGGAAAAGGGTAGACTTGAAGCTTCCGGGATTCTCAACGGCGGCGACTCTCAAGTTCGTAGTCGGTTGCGCGAAAAGCTCGCACAGCTTGCCAGCGGCGGCATTCCGCTCCCGGGGTATGCTGTGGTCGTTGAGTTCAGTACTCCTGAGAGCCGGGTTGCAGTCCCATGACGTTCCCTGCTGAACTCCATCGCCAGGCCATGGCCCTCGCAGATCGCGCCACAGTGGAGGCGATCAAGGGGAATCGCGAGGCCGCTCTCAGTCTCTACAGCGAAGCCCTCAGCCTTGAGCGCCAGGCAGCCATTGACGCGCGCCACGCGAATTTAGGTGAGCCCACCATTTCCGTTCTCCACCGAAGCGCCGCGACGCTTGCCCTTGACGCAGGCGAGGTACGCGAGGCAGAACGGCTGGTTGCGACCGCACTATCACTTGATCCCCCGGACCTCATCGCCAACGAGCTTCGCGACCTGCTGGAACAGGTTCACTTTCGCCGGCACCTCGCGCTGCGTGGCCTGGAGCTGCATCCGGGTGAGTTCCAGTTTGCCTTGATGGGCAGTGCAGTGGGGTTGGGCATCGTTTCGAGCACCGAATTTGTCGAGCGTGTTCAAACTGTCGAGACCCTGCTTTACCGAACTGCGGAACGAACGCTCAGGCGCCCGTTCCGAGAGCGTGGTCGGCGCAAGCAGGCTCTACAAAAGGAAATCGACGTCTACGTCTCCGTGCCACGCGCCGCGAGCTTTGCTGTTACGTTTAAGATCGGGAGTAGTCAGCAGCTTGCGTTGCCGGGCCTCGGCTTTGCCAGTGGATTGATTGATGAAGTTCTTACCTGCTTTGAGATCCTTGACCGCGGGGACGACGAATCCCTGCGTCAGCGGATTTCCGAACCGGCGTACTTCCGTAACTTCATTGGACTCGCGTCGAGGATCGCCCCAGACGGTGACAGCATCACTGGCGTAGGCTTTACAGCGACAGGCGACGGCTCGCCCAGGGAGGTTGCGCTTCGGCGGCCTAGGAAGGCGCTTCCTCCTGCCGTGACGCCGCCGGGGACTCAGGTGCTCGCGGTGGGGGAGCCCGTGACGATCACGGGCCGCTTAGAATTCGCCAGCAAGTTGAATCAGCAGAACGAAATTCGGATCGAGAGCGATACTGGATCAGTGTACCACGTGCGTGTTCCAGAGGGCCTGATGAACGACATCGTAAAACCTTACTGGGATGAGCGCGTAACGATACGTGGTACTAGGGATAGGGACGAGGTCTTACTTGCGGAGATCGACGCGGCCGACGACCCGGGAACAGCCTAACGAAGGCATCCACCCGGCCGCCGCAAAAGGCGCGTCGGCGGGAGATGCCTCGGTCGTTAGAAAGCCTACTCAGCTATGAGTACAGTACCGTGCGCGCAGAAGAAACAGACGAGCTACGAGAATTTCGTCGCTGAATGCCCCTGGTGTGGGCAGGAGAGCATCTTCAATAGGGCGACTGACCTCAAGGACTTGACCCCAATCGCGTTTCGCACCGTGTCGTGTCTGCGCCAGGAATGCGGAAAGCCCTTCAATATCAATGACGACTCGGTCAACTCGGCCCATGAAATGCTCATCTTCGACTGTCACGGGCTACTGCAGTTGAAGCACTACATGAACTGCATCCTGACACTTGCCCAGGCGCATGAGGCCTTCTTGTATTTGTTTACCAGCCTGAGAAGCCACTAAATTCGGCCTTCTGAGAGATTTCGCTGGACAAAAGCCACGGTTTCGGCTACCGTAAGGTGGATGAAACCAGTTGGGCGGCCGCGGAGCGAGCAGT
>Ga0247727_10001282_pt1 | contig 60396 bp, 69 predicted proteins | sample WisWelCaveWW1625_FD_202498 | JGI IMG/M metagenome (GOLD analysis project Ga0247727, IMG submission 202498) | Biofilm microbial communities from Wishing Well Cave, Virginia, United States - WW16-25 | ecosystem: Environmental > Aquatic > Deep subsurface > Groundwater > Cave microbial mat | place...
TGAGCGATTCTTTCACAGCTCCTTCAGCGTGCCGCGGCGAGCTTCAGCTCGCCGAAGGGTGCGGGTGAAACCACGCAGCGTGGGCTGAAGCCCACGCCGGCACGCTGAGCGTGCGCCACGTCGCCTCACAGCCCGGCAAATCCCCAAAACGGTTAAGCACCCGGCGTTATCGCCGCGTTTGACTTCCGGGCGGCAAATCCAGTAGACTGAATGTTTTGGCATTTCTGAAGGAGTTTCCAGTCAGATGACGACGCATATTCCCCGCGTGGAGGAACTGGCGGGCCGATGGCACCTGATGGACGCCGACGGCCGGGTGCTGGGACGCCTGGCGAGCCGGGCGGCAGTACTGCTAATGGGCAAGCACAAGCCGGGCTACACTCCGTTTCTGCCGAGCGGCGATCACGTCATCGTGATCAACGCCGCCAAGGTGCGGCTGACGGGGCGCAAAGAGCAGGATAAGGTTTACCGGCGCTACTCCGGGTATCCGGGGGGGCTGAAAGAAGTGAGCGCCGCCAAGCTGCGGGCCACGCGGCCGGAGCGGATGGTGGAGGAGGCCGTGGCCGGCATGTTGCCCAAGACCAAGTTGGGACATCGCCTGGCGGGGAATCTGCGGGTGTATCGGGGCGCCAACCATCCCCACGCCGCGCAGAAGCCGCAAGCGGTGGACCTGGGCCGGAGGGCCTAGACAGGAAGGCTATGCAAGTTCAGTATCTAGGGACGGGGCGCCGCAAGACCTCGGTGGCCCGCGTGTTTCTACGGCCGGGCAAGGGCGGCATTCGCATCAACGGCCGGGCCTTTGAGCATTATTTTCCGACCGAAATGGCCCGGGCGGCGGTGCGCCAGCCGCTACTGGCGACCGAGACCGCCGACAAGTTTGACGTGATGATCCTGACGCAGGGGGGGGGGCAGATCGGCCAGGCCGGGGCCGCGCGCCTGGGCATCGCCCGCGCCCTGGTGGGCTTCAACGCCGAACTGCGCCAGAAACTGAAGCAACAGGGGTTCCTGACCCGCGACGCGCGGCGCCACGAACGCAAGAAGTACGGCCGTAAGGGCGCCCGCAAGCGGTTCCAGTTCTCCAAGCGCTAACCGGCCCCCGGCAGCGCGGGCTCAAATCCCGCTCGGGAGAGCCCCGGCAACGGGTGGCAGCCCATACCAGGCAGAGGAGGATTTTTGCCGTCGATCACGATGAAGGAATTGCTCGAAGCCGGCGTTCACTTCGGGCACCAGACCAAGCGCTGGAATCCGAAGATGAAGGAGTACATCTTCGGCGAACGCAATGGCATCTACATCATCGATTTGCAGAAGACCCTGAAGCTGTTCAAGGATGCCGCCAAGTTCGTCGGAGAGGCCGCCGCCCAGGGTAAGACCATTCTGTTCGTTGGCACCAAGCGGCAGGCCCAGGAGGCGGTAGCCGAGGAAGCCGCCCGTTGCAACATGTACTTCGTCAACCAGCGGTGGCTGGGGGGCCTGCTCACCAACTGGACGACGGTGCAGCGCTCTCTGAAGCGCCTGAAGGACCTGGACCGCATGGCGGCCGACGGCAGCTACCAGAACCGCCCCAAGAAGGAAGTGATTCGCCTGGAGCGGGAGCGCAAACGGCTGGAGCAGAACCTGTCCGGCATCAAAGAGATGCCTGGACTGCCGGACGTGTTGTTTGTCATCGACTCCCGCAAGGAAGGCATCGCCGTGCGGGAGGCCCGCAAGCTGGGCATCCCGGTGGTGGCCATCGTCGACACCAACTGCGACCCCGACGAAGTGGATCACGTGATTCCCGGTAATGATGACGCATTGCGCGCCATCCGCCTGTTTGCCAGCAAGATCGCGGAGTCGGTGATGGAGGGCCGCTCCTTGGCCACCGAGAGCGAGTTCGTGGCCGAGAAAATCATCACCGAGGAGACCGAAGAAGTGGCTCACGACTTGCTGAGCATGGCGGAGGTGCCGGTGGGAACCGCGGCGGCGCGCGAAGCCGATCTGGTGGAGGAATCCGCCTTGGATAAGGCCCTGCGGAAGGCCCCGGCCTCGGAATCGGCCGAGCCCGCCGCGGTTCCGGCCGTGAACGCCGAATAAGCGATGAAGGTGGGGCCGCAACCCACCACCCACGACCTACTACCCAGTGAGGGGTTCCAGATGGCGGAGATCACCGCACAGATGGTCAAGCAGCTCCGGGAAAAGACCGGCGCCGGGTTCATGGAATGCAAGAGCGCCCTGGTGGAGGCCAACGGCGACATGGATCAGGCGGAGGTGATCCTGCGGAAGCGCGGCCTGGCCGCCGCCGCCAAGAAAGCTTCGCGCGCCACCAGCGAAGGCCTGATGGGCTGCTATCTCCACGCCGGCGGCAAGCTGGGGGTGCTGGTGGAGGTGAACTGTGAGAGCGATTTCGTCGCCCGCACGGACGATTTCCAGCACCTGGCCCACGACATCGCCATGCACATCGCGGCCGCCGATCCTCGGTACCTCCGCAAGGAGGAGGTGCCGGAGGCGGTGCTGAACCGGGAGCGGGAGATCGCGCGCGATCGCGCCCTGGCGGAGGGCAAGCCCGAGAAGGTCGTCGACAAGATCGTGGAGGGGCGCCTGGTGAAGTTTTACGAGGAGGTCTGTCTGCTGGAGCAGCCCTTCGTAAAGGATAACTCCGTGACCATCTCACAGCTGGTGGCGTCCAAGATCGCCAAGCTGGGCGAGAATATTACTGTGAAGCGCTTTGCCCGCCTGAAGGTGGGGGAGGGAGGCTAGCGTGGCGTGGTAAAAACCGCTCCGTTACGATGGTGGCTCGGTGAGGGCGTGGTAAAAACCGCTCCCCTACGGTGGCGGCTCGGTGAGGGCGTGGTAAAAACCGCTCCGTTGAAGACGCGGCGCAAACCATTGATTCTACTGGAGCGGCCCGGCGCGTCTTCATCACCTTTGGTTGGCCGCAGGCCCATGGGGACTCCCTTACGGTCGCGGCTCGGTAAGAGGGTGTGGGCAAGCTTATGCACCGGCGGATTCTCCTGAAGCTAAGCGGCGAGGCCATGGCGGGCGGGGCCGGCTTCGGCATTGATCCGGTCCGCGTGGCCGCCATGGCCGAGGAGATCCACCAGGTGGCCCGGGAAGGCATCCAGGTCGGGGTGGTGGTGGGCGGCGGCAATTTTTTTCGGGGGCTGGACCCCGGTTCGGCCAACCTGGACCGGGTGGCCACCGACCAGATGGGGATGCTGGCGACCGTCATCAACGCCCTGGCCTTGCAGGCGGCCCTGGAAAAGGACGGCGCCTTCACGCGCGTCATGAGCGCCATCGAGATGCACCAGATCGCAGAGCCCTACATCCGTCGCCGGGCCATCCGGCACCTGGAAAAGGGCCGCCTGGTGATCTTCGCGGCCGGCACCGGCAGTCCGTACTTCTCCACCGACACCGCCGCCAGCCTGCGGGCCGTCGAGATCAAGGCCGATGTGCTCGCCAAGGCCACCAAGGTGGATGGTGTATATGATCAGGATCCAGTGAAGCATCCCGGCGCCACCCGTTTCGAGCGCCTCTCCTACCAGGAGGTGCTCTCGCGCAACCTGGCGGTGATGGATGCCACCGCCATCGCCATGTGCAAGGAAAACCACTTGCCGATCCTGGTCTTCAACCTGAACGTGGCCGGCAACATCCGCCGCGCCGCGCTGGGGGAGCCGATCGGGACTCTGATTTCGGAGTAGACCATGAAGCAGGAACAGCACGGGACCGCCCCGGCCGCCGGGCCGGGAACCATCAAGGAGATCGAGCAGCTGGCCCGCTCCCGGATGGAGAAGACCAAGAGCGACCTGCAACACGAGCTGGCCACCATCCGCACCGGCCGGGCCTCGCTCAGCCTGCTGGATCACGTCCGGGTGGACTACTACGGGACTCCCACGCCGCTCAACCAGCTAGCCACCCTGGGGGTCCCGGAGCCGACTCTGATCACGGTGCAGCCCTGGGACTTATCCCAGATCGTGGCCGTCGAAAAGGCCATCCGGCAGGCCGATCTGGGCCTCAATCCGGGCAACGACGGCCGCCTCATCCGGGTCCCCATTCCCCCACTCAGCGAGGAACGCCGCCATGAGCTGGTCAAGCACCTCCATCACGTTCTGGAGGACCACCGGGTGGCGGTCCGCAACATCCGCCGCGACGCCAACGAGCACGTCAAGAAGCTCCTCAAAGACAAGAAAGTCACCGAGGACGAAGACAAGCGGGCCCACGACGACATCCAGAAGATGACCAACCAGACCATCGAGAACATCGACCAGATGGGCAAGGTGAAGGAGAAGGAGATCCGGGAGATCAAGTGAGGGCTTGAAACAAGTGTGCCAGCTCGCCAACAGCCGCTCCCTTTGGTCGCGGCTCGGAAACGGGCTCCGAGCCGCGACTGAAAGGAGCGGTTGGAATGGTTAGTTCGTGACGAGCCCTAAGGCCCTGGTGTGGCGGGCAGGCCGCTCGGGGCGGCCGGGGGAGCGTCACGGATCGCGGCACATGGTGAATCAGGGCTGCCTGGAGAGGCTGTGAGCGGCATCCTGGGTCTGTGGAACCTCGACGGCCGGCCGGTGGATGCCGGCCTGCTGGAGACCCTGAACGCCCGACTTCGGCACCGGGGACCCGACGGCGAAGGCTATTGGATCCAGGGGCCGGTCGGCCTGGCCGCCCAGATGTTTCGGGTGACGCCGGAATCCCTTGACGAAACACAACCCCTGATTGACCCCTCTGGGGTCGCGGTGGTGTTCGACGGCCGCCTCGACAACCGCGACGAGCTGCTGGGGGCGCTCACCGATCTCCAGGCCGGTTGCCCCGACGCCGCCCTGGTGGTGACGGCCTACCGCCGGTTTGGCGAATCCTTCCCTGAAAAACTCAACGGCGACTTCGCCCTGGCTCTCTACGACGCGGGCGAAAGCCGCCTGGTGCTGGCCCGAGATTCGATTGGCGTTCGGCCGCTATACTACACGCGCGCCGGCGATACCTTCCTTTTCGCCTCCGAGATCAAGGCCCTGCTGGCCCACCCGCAGGTGGCGACCCGCCCCAACGACGAGACTTTGGCAGATTGGGTTCTACGCTTCCCCGGCGAGGACAACCGTGGCACTACTTTCTTTGAAGGGATCTACAGCCTCCCGCCGGCGCATGAGGCGGTCCTGACCGCCCGCCACTTCGCTGTCCGCCGCTACTGGGACTTTGATACGACCTGCCAGGTCCGCCTCCAGTCCCTCCCCGACTACGTGGAGGCCTTTCAGCATCACTTCGACAACGCCGTGCGCCGGCGACTCCGCTGTCGCGGGCCGGCCGCCGTCTCGGTCAGCGGGGGACTCGATTCTTCCTCCATTTTTTGCTGGGCCGAAACGCGGAGGCGCGCCTCCCCAGCGGCTCTTCCCTCCCTGTTGGGCTTTACCCACCACTTCCCCAAGGGATCGGCCGCTGACGAAGAGGGATTCGTGGCCGAAATCGAGCGGCAATACGACCTGGGCATCGAACGGGTTCCGGTGGCCCTGGTAGGCCCTCAGCGGGGCGTCCGCGACGAGGTGTGGTCGGTGGAGTGTCCTGTCCTGAACCTGCTCTGGCACAGCGATTCGCTCTATCTCGACACCATCCGGCGACGGGGCGCCAGCGTGGTCCTGACCGGCCACTGGGGCGACCACTTCCTCGGCAACCGCTCCTACATGGTCGACTACGTGATCCGCGGGGAATGGGGCCGGCTTTGGCGGTTTGCCCGCCAGCACCCCCGCAGATTCCGGCGCAATTTTCCCAGGCTCCTTTTTCGTCACCTGACCCCGGAGGGCTGGCTGCGGCCGGTGCGCTGGGTGCGGGCCAAGTTGGTCCGGCCTGCTTGGGACATCCGATGCTATAGCGACTCCTTCGTCCGCCTGATCCGGCAGCGGGAGCTTGCCTGGAAGCCCTTCGCCGGGCCCTTCGCCAGCGCCCATGCGGCGTCTCTTTACCTGGAGGTCCGGGGGCGTTATCATGTAGCGGCGCTGGAGTGGAGTAGTAAGGTGGCGGCCCGCCACGGAGTGGAGGCCGCCTTTCCGTTCCTGGACCGGGACTTGATCGGCTTCCTGATGGCGATTCCTGGCGAGGCGACGAACTGGGACGAGGTTGGAAAGGGCTTGCTCCGGCATGCGATGCGCGACATCCTTCCCCCGGCCATTGCCGCTCGCTCTGGAAAGGCGCGGCTGGGCGAGTTCCTGAACCCCGCCCTCCGAGAAGAATATCCAAGGTTGCTGCAAAACATGGAATCTGGTAGAATGATTGTTACTTGTGGTTACATAGACACCGGCGGGCTTCGACAGGCCCTCCCAGCGCTGAGGGATCGGATGCAGGGTCAGAAGGCGGAGGCTGCTTTCCGCGTGCGTGACCTTCTTGGCTTGGAAACATGGTTGGAGCTTTTCTTCCAGGATCCTAAAAGGAGTCAACACGAATGAGCAAGCACAGAAATTCGCGGGCGAGCGAGCCTGTGGAAAGGACTGTCGCGCCGGCCGCCGAACGAATCGGCAAGAAGCCTTATAGCAGTCCTCGCCTGGTCGAATACGGGGACTTTCATCGGCTTACCCGCTCGGCCTCGGCTGCCGGAGACGGAGGCCTCGAGCCGGCCTCCCTGGGTGTGCCTACGGACACCTAATACCGGAGGTAAGGGCGGTGCGGAAGCCGCCAAACTCTTACGGACTCTATGGTTTCCGGCTTTCCTCATGTCTGGAGTTGCCCTGCGGGCGCGCGCCGGGCGAGGGACCTCCGGATGTAGAGATTTTCTCGGCGCCGGAGCGGTTTTTCCGCAAGGCGGCCGCCTCGGAGCGCTACGGCAGTGCTTCCTGGTATCACCACGCCCCCCTTGCTGACGGATCCGTATATCTTCGGTGGGGACGGCTGTTCGAATTTCTGGTTTCGGCCGACGGCCGGCGCATTGCCTGCCACCCCTTGGCGGATGGTTCCGCGGAGGCATTTCACACCTACCTATCGTCCCAAGTTCTTTCTTTCGCTCTTGTCAAGCAGGGCATCGAGCCGTTGCATGCCACCACGCTGGTTGCGGATGGGGCAGCGTTTGGCTTGCTGGGGTCGAGCGGGCATGGAAAGTCCACGCTGGCAGCAGCCTTCCTGACGAGGGGTTGCCGGCTGCTCACCGACGATCTGCTGGTAGTCCGGCCCGACGGGGCCGGTTACCGGGCTTTCCCCGGCCCCGCCCGCATCAAGCTTTTCCCCGAGATCGCCCGCGCCGTTCTCGGCGAAACGGCTGCTGGCGTTCCCATGAACAACCTGACACCTAAGATGATCCTGCCCCTCGGCCGGCGCCGATACTGCTCCACTCCGGTCCCGCTGCGGGCGCTGTACTTGTTGAGCTATCCGGGGCCCCGGGCCGGCGCTGGGCTGATCACCCTCCGCGGGCTTTCCGAACGCCGCGCTTACCTGGCCCTGTTGCGCCACTGTTTCAATACCAAGGTCCGGGACCGCGAGCGGCTGAAACGCCAGTTTCTGGCGGCTACCGAGCTGGCTGCCCGTCTCCCCCTGAAGCTGCTTTCCTACCCCCGCGATTTGACACGGCTTGGGAATGTTTGCGCGGCGGTCCTCGCCGATCTGGAGAAATGAGGATCTCGGACGGCAGGCCATGACCGTCGCCGCCCTGGTGCCCTGCCGCAAAGACAGCGAGCGCATCCTGGAGAAAAACACCCGGGCCTTCGCCTCCTTCCCCGGCGGGTTGCTGGAGCTCAAGCTGGGCCAGTTGCTGCGCTGCCGAACGTTGGACGCGGTGATCGTCAATAGCGATGACGAGCGCGCCATCCAAGTGGCCACGTCGCTGGCCGAACTCCCGGCACGTCCCCGCCTGGAGGTAGTCCGGCGCGCGCCCGAGTTCAGCCGCCCCCAGACGTCCACCGAGGAGCTCATCGGTTATCTGGCCGATTCCAGCGACGCCGACTTGATCCTGTGGACCCACGTCACGTCGCCCCTGATCGGGGAAGCTACCTACGACCGCGCCGTAGAAATCTACCGGGACCTGGATCCGCATCAACATGACTCGCTGATGAGCGTCACCCGGCTCCAGGAGTTCATCTGGGACGCCCAGGGACCAAAAAACTACGACCCCGGCAGCTCGCGCTGGCCGCGGACTCAGGACCTGCCCCGGTGGTATCTGGTCAACAGCGGCATTTTCCTTTGCCCCCGCCATCTCATGCAAAGCCGCCGGGACCGCATCGGCGAACGCCCCTATCTGCTGGAGTTGGATCGCTGGCAGGGTCTGGACGTCGATTGGCCCGACGACTTCACTCTGGCCGAGCTGGCCTTCCAGACCTTCGGGGCGCGCTGAGTTCAGGGGCCACGCTGCTGCGCCCGCCAGGCCTCCGCGTAGCGCCCCCCCCGCTCCACCAGCTCCTGGTGGCTCCCCGACTCCACGATGCGGCCCTCGGCCATTACGTGGATACAGTCGGCGGACCGGGCGGTGCTGAATCGGTGAGTGATGACCAGCACGGTCCGCCCGACCGCCAGGGCCCGAAACCGCTCCAGCCATTTCACCTCCGCCCACGGGTCCATGGCGCTGGTGGGCTCGTCGAGCACCAGGATAGGGCTGCGGCGCACGTAGGCCCGCGCCAGCGCCAGCCGTTGCCACTCTCCTACGCTCAGCTCGGCCCCGGCCCCGAATATTTTTCCCAGCTCGGTCTCATAGCCCCGCGGCAAGCGCGCGATGGTTTGGGCCGCCCCCGACGCGATGGCTGCCGCCTCGATCTCCGTGGCGCGCAACCCCGCCCCGACGTCGCTCATGGTGATGTTTTCCCCCACCGTGGCGTGGTACCGCATCGGCTCCTGGAACAACACCGTTATCAGCCGGCGCAGATCCTCCAGTCGCATCCGGCGCACATTGACTCCGTCCACTTCAATCGACCCGTCGTCCGGATCATAGAAACGGCACAACAACTTGATCAGAGTGCTCTTGCCCGACCCATTCGAACCCACGATGGCGGCCATCTGCCCGGCCGGGACGGAAAGGTCGAATTGCTGGAGCGCCGGGCCAGCGGCCCCCGCATACTGGAACGTCACGCCCCGGAACACGATGCCCTTGTGGAGGCTGACCGGCGCCGGTTCCGGGTCCGCGGGGCTGTGTAGCCTCGGCTCCAGCTCCAGGAACGTGAACAGGTTTCCCAGAAACAGGATGTCGCTGTACAGGTGGCCCACGTTTTCGAGCAGCCCCCGCATCAGCCGCAGCCCCTGCTGGAACGCTTGATAGAGGAGAGCCAGGTCCCCGGGGGTAGCCCTCCCCTGGGTCGCCCGCCACGCCATCCAGGCCATGGCGCCCCCACTGATCACCAGTCCGGCCGCCCCGGCGCCCAGTTGGGCCCCGCTTTCGTTGCGGGCAAGCGCGATCAGATCCCTCCGCACCCGCCGGCGCACCCCCTGGTAGGCCCCCTGGAAGTGCGCTCCCAGGTCGAACAGCCGCAGTTCCGCGGCCGGATCCCGGTGACTCAGAATCCAGTCGTAGTATCTGGCCAGCCGCTGGTCCCTCTTGTGGCTCAGGTGCCACTGGTGCTGCCGCAGCGCAAAGCGCGACACCACCGAAAACGCCGGCAGGGTGCTGAGCAGCAAGGCCACCGGCAGCCACCATCCGAACGGGAGCAGCACGGCGCCCATGGCCGCCAGGGTGATCCCGTTTTGCAGCATGGCCCCCAGACCCTCCAGCAGCGCCACCGGTCGCCGCTGTGCCTCGGAGCGGGCCAGCTCCAGTCGATCATAGTATTCCGATAGATCGTAATACGACAGGTCGAGGGTCGCCGATTTCTTGTGGATCTCGGCCGTAATGTAGTCCTGCACCAGCTCCGCTTGCGTGGCGCGAACCCACCCCGTCGCCGCCCGCAGCAATTCCCCTGCCAGCAGGACCGCTCCCATTAAGGCCATGACTTCCAGGCTCGCCCGCACGCTCGGCCAGTCCCGGAGGTTGAGCGCCGCAACCAGATGATTCACCAGCGAACGGGTGAGGTAGACGGTGGCCACCGGCAGCATCCCCTGCAACACCAGCAGGGCCGCCCACAGCGAGGTCCACCTTCCGGCCGCCCGCAGAACCAGGACCAGGGCGCGCGGCACATAAGGCAGGTGGGCCACCGCCTTGCGGATCTGTCTCCGCAACACCGTGGGGCCTTCGGCCATGGAAGGACATCTTCGCATAGGGCGGGAGTGGGACAGGCATTCCTGCCTGTCTAGGCGTGGGCTTGAGCCAGGCTTCAGCCCACGCTCAAGCGACTCTCAAGCTTGCCTGATCAGGTCCCGGACCAGGGCGCTGCGCTGATTGTTTCACAGCTCTTCAGCGTGCCGGCGTGGTTTCACCCGCACCCTTCGGCGAGCTGAAGCTCGCCGCGGCACGCTGAAGCGTGCGCCACGACCGCCGGCGTTGAGCGATTGTTTCACAGCTCTTCAGCGTGCAACGGCGAGCTTCAGCTCGCCGAAGGCCGCCGGTGAGCCCGCGCCAAGACAGGCAGGAATGCCTGTCCCACTGTGCCATAATGCGAATAGGGTCCTTGGGAAGGATGAGGATCGCGGTCGTTGCCAACAGCCCCTACCGGGATTTGCCGGCTGCCACCTTGACCGCCATGCGGCTGTGTCAGGGCGGCGCGAGTTGCTACCTGGCGCCGGCGTATGTCAGCGGCCGCGAGCTGTGGGCTCTGGCGCCGGACTACGTGCTGCTGGAGAATTTCGGCGCCGCCAACCAGGGGCTGGCCCGCGGCCTCATGCAGGCTGGAGTCAGGGTCGGGGTCCTGGACACCGACGCCGGTGTGTTCCGCGACGTTGAATGGTACGGCGCCCGCTTAGGCCGCGACCCCGCGGTCCGCCATAAGGTTTCTTGCTTTTGCGCCTGGGGCCAGGCCATGGCTCAGCAAGCCGTGCAAAAAGGCTGGTTTCTCCCTTCCCAAGTGCGCCTCACCGGCACGCCTCGCCTGGACTTCTACGCGGAACCCTGGCGCCAGGCTGCGCTGCGCCTCTCCTGGTACGCGGAGGTGGTTCCGCCTCCCATGGTGCTCATCGCCGGCAACTTCCACTACGCCAACCCCTCCGACGGCAACACCGAGGTAGCTCTTCGAACCCGCCTCTCGATGCCCGGCCAGACGGAGGCCTCGCTGCGGCGCTGGCTGGAGGTCGAGCGGGTCACTTGGCGTCAAATGGCCGAGTTGACGAATCGCCTGGCTGCCCGTCTGCCCGAGGTTCAGTTTGTCTACCGCCCCCACCCGTTCGAGAACCTGACTACCTATGACGACCTGCTCGAAACGCGCCCCAACCTGCGGCTGATCCGGCAGGGGACCGTAGACGGCTGGATCCTGCGTGCCTGTGCCGTAATCCAGAAGGGCTCGACCACTGCGATCGAAGCCACCTTAGCCGGGGTCCCCGCCCTTTCGCCCGCCTGGATCCCCACCCCCCTCCGGATCGAGACCGTGGAGGCTGTGAGCATTCCCTGTGCATCGGAGGAGGACCTGGTGGAGTGCCTGTACTCGGCCGCGCACGACCAGAGGTCCCTGCTCGATCGAGTCCGAGGAAACCTGAACGGCGTGTTATCCACGTGGTTCCACGACGTCGACGGGCGCGCGCATGACCGCGTGGCCGAGGCGATTCTGGAGAGTGCGGGCGGCACGACTGGCCTGGTTTCGCTGGACCGCTGCGAGGACGCCCTGGATGGGCTTCTGGCAGCGCGGCCTACGTGGAAACGCCGGGCGCGGGCTGGCCTGCGTCGTGGCCTTCACCTTCCTGTGGACTGGTCTTTTCGCCGGTGGCGGAGGACGCCAGATCGGCGCTGGGACTCCTCGCCGCGGCGCTGGGGCGTCGAGCAGGTGCAGGCTTTGGCTCAGGCCATAGAGCCATCCGCCCGCTCTTTGTATGGTCCTAGGTGGCGACCCGTCGCCATCCGACCGGCCATGGCCGTGGAGGACTACCACTTCGGGTATGCCCCGGGTCACGCCACTGCTCTAATCGCTGCCGCATGACCACATCGCCACCGCGCCGCGTCGGACTGCTGGTCGGCAACCCCTTCCGCGACCTCCCCAGCCAAGTCCTCACCGCCATGCGCCTCTGCCAGGAGGGCGCCACCGCGCTGCTGATTCCGTCGTACCTCCAACTGTACGAGGTCTGGACCTTGGCCCCGGACTTTCTCCTGTTGGAGAACCTGCGGCGCGACAAAAAAGGCCTGCTGCGAAGGCTGGCTCGGGCCGGCATCCAGGCCGGGGTGCTCGACACCGAGGGCGGGGTGTTTACGGACTTGGAGTCCTATTCCCGCAAGATCCTCCCGCACCCGGAGCTCCTCCGGACGCTCGCCGGCTTCTATAGCTGGGGCCCGTTGGTGGCGCGGCACCTGGTGGCCCAGTCCTGCTTGGGAGATCACCAGGTGGCGATCACCGGCACGCCCCGCATGGACTTGTTCACGACCCCTTGGCGCCAGGCGGCTCTACGGCTGGACCCCGAAACGGAGCGTTTTCCTCGCCCGCTGGTCCTGATCAACGGCAACTTCAACATGGCCAACCCCTGGCTGCGGAGCCTCGATGAGACCGTCCTGGAATACCTCGCCGACGGCCACGACCGGGACACGATTCTTCGCTGGATGGAAATCCAGCGCCGGGCCATGACGGAGTTCATTGCTCTGGCCCGGCGCCTGGCGGCCCGTCTGCCTGAGGTGACCTTCGTCTACCGGCCCCACCCTTTCGAGAGGCCCGAGCCTTATCAAGACCAGTTCCAGGGATTGCACAATCTGCATCTGCTCAAGAGCGGCGCCATCTACCCGTGGATTCTCAGCGCCTGCGCCGTGGTTCAGCGCGGTTCTTCCAGCGCCATCGAGGCAACCCTGGCCGGGGTTCCGGCTCTCGCGCCCTCCTGGGTGCCCTGCCACCTGGATCTGCCGTCGGTGGAAGCCGTCAGCCTGCCCTGCGCCTCGGAGGGCGAGTTGGTGGATCGGCTTCGAAGCGCCGCCGCCGGCGGCCTAGCCATCCCGGCCGAGGTCTGCTCCCGCCTCCAGGGCATCATTTCCAACTGGTTTTGTTCTGGAGACGGCCGGAGCCACGAGCGAGTTGCGGCCGCCATCCTGGAGGGATCGAACGGCAGCGGACGGGTTTCGATTGCGGAATGCCGGCGCATTCTCGAGGGCGTCAGCGGGCCGCGTCACAGGATCCGCTGGCGGTTGCGAGTCCGTTCCTGGGCTCGGGGCGCTCTCGGCCTCCCGATTCAATGGTCATTCCGACACTGGCGCGACGAGCCGGATCTGAGCTGGGACCATTCCCAGTGCTACTTCGGCGCCGAACAGGTGCGCTCCATTGCCGAAGCGCTCGAACCGGCCGCCCGGGCCCTTTACGGCGACGGTTGGCGGAGGGTGGAGGTTCGGCGCGCGGAGGATCAAGGGGAGTACCGTTTCGGATACTCACACGGGCGCTCGATCGCTCTGACCGTGAGGGCCGTTCCGGGTTCCCGAACGCGCTACGATTGTAGCTGGGGCTGAGACTCACCTGGCACACGAGCGTTGCCGACCAGGCGGCAAGCGTCGAAGGGTCCTTGTCTCCGCGAGCCGATGAGAATCGCTCTGCTGGTTGTAAACCCTTACCGAGATCTGCCCGGTCTGGTCTCGACGGGTCTGTTTCTTTGCCAGCGCGGCTGCACCTGCTATCTGGTTCCCCTCTCCCTGCGGGAGCGTGAAATCTGGACCCTGGCCCCGGATTTTGTCCTGCTCCACAACCTCCGGGTGGTCATCGAGGAATTCGCCAGACGGGCTGTTTCTGCGGGGATTCAGGTCGGGGTCCTCGACACCGAGGGAGCGGTCTTCTCCAGCCTGGACTGGTACGCCAGCCAGCTCACCCAGGACCCCGCACTCCGCGGCGACGTTGCCTGCTTCTGCGCCTGGGGACCGCGCCAGGCTCAGTACCTCACCGATCACGGATGGCTCGAATCGCGACAGCTCGCAGTCACCGGCGCCCCCCGCCTGGACTTCTACGTGGGCTCCTGGCGGGACGCGATGCTCCGCGCCTCCTCTTATGCAGACTCCGTGCCACGGCCGCTAGTGCTGATCAATGGCAACTTCGGCGACGTCAACTCCTGGATCCCAAAACGGCGGCCAGGCCCCAAACCCAACCCCTACGGCCACCCCCAAGAAGAGGTGGAACGGTGGATGGAACTCAAACGGCAGGGGTTTGCCGGGATGATCGCCCTCACCAACCGTCTGGCCGGCCTCCTTCCCGAGATCACTTTCGTCTACCGCCCTCACCCGTTCGAAAACCCCGACAGTTACACCGGGCGGTTGGACCGGCGCGATAACCTGCACCTGATCAAGCGGGGGTCCGTGGAGGGGTGGATTCTCCGTTCCAGCGTCGTCCTCCATCGCGGATGCGCCACGGCGATCGAAGCTGCTCTGGCGGGCGTGCCGGCCCTTTCGCCCGCCTGGGTTCCGACCCCGAGCCAGTTCGACCTGATCGAAGCCGTGAGCCTTACCTGCGGCTCCGAAGAGGAACTGGTCTCGGCAATCCGCAAGGCTGCCGGCAACGGTTCCGCCATCCCCGAGTCCGTTCCCCGAGATTTGCAGGACCTCCTGGCCGGCTGGTTCTACGCCGCCGACGGGCGCGCTGCCAGGCGCGTGGCGGAGGCCATCTGGGTAGCCGCCGGCGGCGCGCCGAGCCGGGTCTCGCGGGACTCTTGCCGCCGCATTCTGGATGGTCTGGTTGGCCCCGGCTCCTGCTGGAAGCGGCGTCCCCGATCCCTCGCTCGCCGCGCTCTGGGCCTGCCTCCCTTCTGGTCTTTCCGGCACTGGCGCGGGACCGCTGACACCGACTACGACGCGTCACCCCGTTATTTCGGGGTCAACGAGGTCCAAACCCTGGTAAGGGCTCTGGAGCCCGCCGCCCGCTCCCTGGAGGCGGCCGGCTGGCTTCCTGTCAAGGCCCGGCCCGCTCTTCCAGATAGTGATTATCACTTCGGGTATTCTCGAGGCTGTTCTATTACGCTATCGACTTCGTAAAGGGTTGAATCGCCCGGATTTCGCCCCAAGCCCACTACAGCGATCTGATCCCGCCCAAAGCCTGGGCCCGGCTGCAAGCCGAGGTCTGTCATCCCTCGCTGCGCTCGGGATGACAGTGTCGCCGGTCTGAGGCAGAGCAAACGAGGGTGCCCGTAAAGCAGATCCCTCGCTGCGCTCGGGATGACAGTGTCGCCGGTCTGAGGCGGAGCAAAATAGCTACATGGGCCTGATGTCCCGGCCGGGTGGAAAAGTACAGGCCGCGCCCTGCGATAATCGAGAGTCTGACCCCAGCCAACCCCATCCTCATGGTCGGACTCGGCTCCGCCGGGCGCCGGCATCTGCGCAACCTCCGCGCCCTGGGCTGCGACAACCTCCACCTTCTCCGCACCCATCGCAGCACCCTTCCCGACGACGACCTAACCGGCATGCCGACCCACACCGACCTGGTTGCCGCGCTGGCCCAGGGCCCCGCTGGGGTCGTGATTGCCACCCCGAGCTCCCTTCACCTCGAGGCCGCCATTCCTGCCGCCAACGCCGGCTGCCACCTATTCATCGAAAAACCGATCTCCCACACCCTGGAGGGCATCGACAGCCTCCGCCAGGCGGTCGCCAGCGGCGGCGCTGGCGTGCTCACCGGCTTCCAGTTCCGGCATCATCCCGGTCTTCGCAGAATCCAGAGCTTTCTGGCCAAAGGCCTGGTCGCCCCCCCCATCCAGGCCCAGGTTCACTGGGGCGAATACCTCCCCAACTGGCACCCGTGGGAAGACTACCGGCAAAGCTACGCCGCGCGAGCCGACCTGGGCGGCGGCGTGGTTCTCACCCTCTGCCACCCCTTTGACTACCTCCGCTGGCTCCTGGGCGAGGTGGTGGAGGTCTCGGCCGTCACCGCCAATTCCGGCCAACTCGGCATCGAGGTGGAGGACACCGCCGACATCAGCCTCCGCTTCGCCTCCGGCTCAGTAGCCCAGGTTCACCTCGACTACCTCGAACAACCCGGATCCCACCGCCTGAGTGTCTCCGGAAGCAGTGGCGTCCTGGAGTGGCAGCCGGATCGGTCCGACCGCGATACAATATTTCTGGAGGAAATGCGCCATTTCCTGGCCTGCGTGGCGGGCCGCGAGCAGCCGGTTTGCACTTTGGACGACGGCATTGCCGCTCTCCGCATAGCGCTCGCCGTCAGGCAGTCGGCCGCCGAAGGTAGAGCCATTGCCCTCTAGGGGCTTGTCAGGAAATAACGGTGTCACCTTGTCAGGTCCGCTCCCTTTGGTCGCGGCTCAGAATCGGGTTCCGAGCCGCGACTGCAAGGAGCGGTTGGAAGGGTTGTTTCATGACAAGCCCTAAGCAGTCTTCACCGTTCGAGGTTCGGGATCGCGTCGTCATCCTGACCGGCGGGGCTGGTCTTTTGGGCAGCGAGTATGCCCGCTCACTCGCCGAGGCCGGCGCCCGGCCCGTCATCGCCGATCTCAATGCCCGCCGCGCCCGCCGCCTGGCCGCCTCTCTGCCCGCACGCCCCCTGGTGATCGGGGTCGACATCACCGACCCCGCTTCGGTCCGCCGCATGGTTCAGCGGGTCTTGCGCGCTTACGGCCGCATCGACGCCCTGGTCAACAACGCCGCTCTCGACCCCAAGTTGGACCCCCAGCATGCCGCCCGCCACCCCTCGGCCTTCGAGGACTTCTCGCTCGATCTCTGGAATCGCAGCCTGGCCGTCGACCTTACCGGCATGTTTCTCTGCACCCAGGCCGCCGCCCCGGCCATGCTGCGACAAGGCCGCGGGGTCATTGTGAATATTTCTTCGACCTACGGCCTGGTCGGCCCCGATCAGCGCCTCTATCCGGCCGGCGTCTCGAAGCCTGTCACCTACTCGGTCACCAAGAGCGCCGTGCTGGGTTTCACCCGCTACCTGGCTGCCTACTGGGCGGACAAGGGCATCCGGGTCAACGCCTTGACCCCCGGCGGCGTCTATGACGGCCACGATGCCGAATTCGTCCGGCGCTACAGCGCCCGCACCCCGCTCGGGCGCATGGCCTCCAAGTCGGAATACTGCGGAGCGCTGCTGTTCCTCCTCTCCGACGCCTCTTCCTACATGACCGGCGCCAACCTGGTGGTGGACGGAGGCTGGACGGCATGGTAGGGAGCATGGCAGGATCCAGGGAAGTCCTGGCCCTCATCCCGGCGCGCGGCGGGTCCAAGGGCCTGGCCCGCAAGAACCTCCGCCTCCTCGGCGGCCTGCCCCTGGTCGCCCACAGCATCCGCGCGGCCCGGGCGGCCGGTGCGGTCGGTCGCGTGATCGTCTCCACCGACGACCAGGAAATCGCCTCCCTGGCGCGCCTCCATGGCGCCGAAACCCCCTTCTTGCGCCCCGCTGAAATCGCCGCCGACGATACCCCCGACCTCCCCGTCTTCCTCCACGCCCTCGACTGGCTCGAGTGCCACGAAAACTACCGCCCCGAGATCCTGGTCCACCTCCGCCCCACCACCCCGCTGGCCACTCCCGACGACATCGACCGCGGCGTCGAGCTTCTCCGGGGGCGCCCGGAGGCCGACTCTGCGCGCATGGTGACCCCCCCTTTCCAGAACCCTTTCAAGATGTGGCGCATGGGCCCCGACGGGTTCCTCCAGCCGCTGCTCGACTGCGGCATCCCGGAGCCCTACAACCAGCCCCGCCAGAACCTCCCGGCTGTCTACTGGCAGAACGGCATGGACTTCACGCGCCGCCGCACCGTTCTGGAGCAGCGCTCCATGACCGGCAGCCGGATCCTGCCCCTGCTTTGCAGCCACACCGGCTGGTCCTGCTGGATCGACATCGACACTGAATGCACTCTCCAGATGGCGGAGTCTCTCCTCCCCCGTACCCGTCGCTCGCTGCCGGCCGACGCGCGCCTCCTGGTCCTCGACTTCGACGGCGTCCTCACCGACAACCGCGCCTGGCTCGATCCCACGGGTCAAGAGATAGTAGCGGTCAACCGCAGTGACGGCATGGGCCTGGCCCTGCTGCGACGGAGCGGTATCGACGTCTTCGTGCTCTCGGCAGAGGACAGCCCACTGATCGAAGCGCGCTGCCGCAAGCTCGACTTGCCCTTCTGCTCCGGCGTCACCGACAAGCCCGCCGAGTTTCGTCGCCTTCTCGGAGAGCGCGCGCTATCCCCCGGCCAGACTGTCTATGTCGGCAACGACACGAACGACCTCGAATGCATGGCCCTGGCGGGCTGCGCCGTCGCCGTTGCCGATGCCCACCCGGAGGTCCTTCGCCGCGCCGACCTGGTTCTCCGCCTCCCGGGCGGCCGCGGCGCGGTTCGGGAGCTTTGCGATCTGCTGCTCGAGCGCCCATGAGAATCGCCCTGCTGCTCGATAACCCCTTCCGCGATCTTCCGGGCCTGGTCCTGACGGCTCTGGAGCTGTGCCGCCATGGCGCCACCTGCTACCTGGTGCCGACCCGGCTGCGGGAGCAAGAAGTCTGGACCCTGGCCCCGGACTTCGTCCTCCTCAACAATCTCCGCAACGACAAAGAGTACTTCGCCGGCAATCTCATCGAGGCCGGCATCGGCATCGGCGTCCTCGACACCGAGGGCGGGGTCTTGGTGAATCTGGAGCGTTACGGCCGCAGCCTTGCCCGCCCTTCGCATATTCGCCAGGGTGTCTCCTGCTTTTGTAGTTGGGGGCCTCGCCTGGCCGAATATGCGGTGGAAAACCAATGGCTCTCCCGCGACCAGGTGATGGTGACAGGAGTCCCCCGCTTGGATTTCTACGCCGAGCCACGGCGCCGCGTGGCCCTGGCCTTGACCGCCGCCGCAGACGGCTTCCCCAAGCCTCTCGTGTTGATCAACAGCAACTTCAGTCTCGCCAACCCCCTCGACCGCACCCCCGAAGAGGCCGCCCGGGCCAAAGCGCTGCTGTGGAACCGCGACCCGGGCATGATCGCGCGCGAGCTCGCCATCGAGCGCGAGGCGATGCAGGAAATGGTTGCCTTGACCACCCGCCTGGCCGACCGTCTCCCCAGCCTGACCTTTGTCTACCGCCCCCATCCCTTCGAGAACCCCGACACTTACGGCGACCGCCTTCCGGTCCGCCCGAACCTGCACCTGGTCAAGCATGGCACGGTCGACGGCTGGATCCTGCGAGCCTCGGCCGTCATCCAGCGGGGCTGTTCTACAGCCATTGAAGCCACCTTGGCCGGCGTCCCCGCCTACGCCCCCTCCTGGATCCCGACGCCTTACTTCTTTGAATCCGTCGAGGCCGTCAGCATTCCCTGCGCCTCCGACAAGGATCTCGCCGCCGGCCTGCAAAATCCCGAAATCCCCGAGGACACCCGCTCCCGGCTCCAGGTGGTGCTGCGCGACTGGTTCTTCGCGGTCGACGGGGAGTCCCACTGCCGCGTCGCCCGCGCCATCCTGAACGCCGTGGAGGCCCTCCCTCCGCGCCCGTCACCCGATTTCTGCCGCCGCGCACTGGATGGCCTCGTGGGACCCAACGTCTCCTGGAAGCAACACCTCCGCGCGGCGGGCCGCCGCGTCCTTCGGCGTCCGCCTTCCTGGTCCTTCCGGCAGTGGCGCGATGCCGGCTTCGACAGTTGGGCCGGTTCCCAGTGCTATTTTGGAGTCGAGGAGGTCGTTGCGGTCGTGCGGGCTCTCGGCTCCGGCGTAGGGGTCCAATCGGCGCCCTCGGCCCACTCGATTGTCCTGTCCGCCAACTGAAGCCATGCCCAGATCCGTCCTCATTGGCGGTCGCCTGGTCGGCCATGAGCAGCCGGCCTTCCTCATTGCCGAGATCGGCATCAACCACAACGGCGACCTTGGCATCGCCAAGAAGCTCATTGACGTGGCCGTGGAGGCTGGCTGCGACGCCGTCAAGTTTCAGAAACGCACCCCCGAACTGTGCGTCCCCCCGGACCAGCGCGACATTCCCCGCCAAACCCCCTGGGGCCTGATGAGCTACCTGGAGTACCGCCACCGCCTCGAATTCGGTCTTGACGAGATTGCGGCGATCGACCGTTACTGCCGCGAGAAGTCCATACCGTGGTTCGCCTCCTGCTGGGACGAGCCGTCGGTCGACTTCATGGCCGGCTTCGACGTTCCGTGCCTGAAGGCGCCGTCGGCCTGTCTCACCCACGCCGGCCTGCTCGACCGCCTGCGCGCCGCCGGCCGCCCGGTGATCCTCTCCACCGGCATGTCCACGATGGACCAGATTCGTGGCGCGGTTTCCCGCCTCGATCGCGACAGGCTCCTGATCGCCCACAGCACCTCCAGCTACCCCTGCCCGCCCGCGGAGCTGAACCTCAGCGTGATCCGCGCTCTGCGCGCCGAGTTCGACTGCCCCATCGGCTACTCGGGTCACGAAGTAGGCCTTCAGACGACCTATGCGGCGGTCGTCCTGGGCGCGTGCTTCGTCGAGCGCCACATTACGCTGGACCGCGCCGCCTGGGGCACCGACCAGGCGGCCTCCATCGAGCCCCATGGCCTGGTCCGGCTGGTCCGCGACATTCGCATCATCGAGGCCTCCCTTGGCGACGGCCTCAAGCGCGTCTACCCCAGCGAGCTACCCATCATGCAGCGCCTCCGCTGGCGCCCGGACTGAGGCCGGCCTGTGTCCGCCACCCGCTCGCGGCGCACCGGGACCGCTGGTTCCTCCTGGGGCCCCGTCAAGACCGCTCTGGCCCGCCTCCCTGGCGCCCTGGAGGCCGCCCTCACCATCAAGCATGCTCTGCGGCCCCCGCCGCGCGGCGCATTTCCCGGCCGGGCTTTCCACTCCTGGCTGCGCGATCTCCCTGGCTCGCTCCCGCCCCCCGACCGCCGCATCCTGCTGTTCGCCTGCCGCGACAACTGGCTGCGCTTCTCGCTGGCCACGGCGGTGGTGCTGCTGGCCCGCCGCTGCCGGGTGGACTTCGCCTATCTCCCCTACACCCGGGTGGACCGCGAGGAATCCTTGCTCGACGCCAAGGAGTTCCGCTTCTACTACGGCCGCTTCCTCGACGACCGCTGCCACCCCTACCTGCGCTTCCTGGATCTCACGGGTTTCGCTGCGAGCCCCGCTTCTCCCGAAATGGCGGCCGAGGCTGACCGCCAGAGCCTGCTTGACACCCGCTGGCTGCTGCAGCGCGAAGAACTCGACCTCGACGGTAATCGGGCCCACCGGGAGGCGTATGAGTTCCGGCGCCGCCGTAACCTCGACTGCATGAGCCGGGTCGTCTCGCTGCTCGAGCGCCACCCCTGCGACGGGATGCTGCTGGCCCACGGCAACCTTCGCGAGCTCGGCGCCGCCTTCCGCGCCGCCCGCCTGCTGGGCCGGAGGGCCGTCACGTTCGATTTCAAGGAGCGCGCGGAAGCGCTGGTCCTGTCCGGCGACGGTCCGGTATGCCACATGGACACTTCCCGCGAGTGGGCCGCTGACGCCCCCCACACCCTCGGCCCGGAGGGCCGCGAACGGGTCGGAGACCTCATGGCCCGCCGCCTGGAGGCGAAGTGGAAGGGCTTCAGTTGGTCTCACCAGTATACTGGCTTCACCGGCGACCGCGACGCGGTACTGGGCCGCCTCCACCTCCCCGGCGGCGGCCCCATGGTCCTGCTGTGCCCCAACGTGGCGTGGGACAGCTCCTTGCAGGGTCGGGACCGCGCCTTCCCGTCCTTGGCCGAATGGATCCGCCACACCGTCCGCTTCTTCGCCGCCCGCCCCGACACCCGTCTGGTGGTCCGCGCCCATCCCTCCGAGACCATGTTCGGCACCGCCCAACCCGTGGCTGGCATGGTGCGCGAGTGCTTCCCTCAGCTCCCTGCGAACCTCCGGATCGTGGATTCACAAGAGCTAATCAATACCTATGATCTGATGGACCTTTGCGACCTGGGCCTGGTCTACAACTCCACCACCGGCCTGGAATTCGCCCTCCGGGGCCTGCCGGTGGTGGTCGCCGGCCGCCCCCACTACGGCGAAAAGGGATTCACCATTGACGTCGACACCCGTGACCAATACGACGCCGCGATGGAGGGTCTTCTCGCCGCCCCCGGCTCCCGCCTCAGCGACCGCCAGGTGGAGCTGGCCTGGTGTTACGCCGATGTCTTTTTCTTCCGCTGGCACCACCCCTTCCCGTGGTGCATGGCGACCTTCTGGCAAGACATGGAACGCTGGCCTCTCCGGCGCGTCCTGTCGGAAGAGGGGGAGCGCCGCTTCGGCCCCACCTTGGATCTCTTGGTTGGTCGACCCTACAGTAATTAGCCACAGAGGCACAGAGCACACAGAGGAACAAGCCCATGGCCTTTCTCTGTGCCTCTGTGCCTCTGTGGCTAATTCAGTCCGGCAGGCTTTCCACCAGCTTCTTTTTCAGCAGTTGGGCCACGAAGCGGTCTAGGTCGGCGGCCAGCATTTCGGGCGACACCTGGTACTCCCGCTTCAGCTCGGCCTCCACGCGGTCCAGATCCCCGTGCTCCACGATGAGCTGCCACATCCGGCGGGCCACGCCGTCCACCCCGAAGTACCGGGCGGTCTCGGTTTGAAGCAGGATTCCCTCGCCCAGCAGGTCGCGATACAGGGTGTCGCCGGTGACCCGAAACCGTCGTCGGGGTCTAGCCACGGCGCTCTCGGGCAGGCGCCAGCTCGGCGAAATCGACTTGGCGGCCGCTCTGGTTCAGGGCCCGGCCTTGCCATTCGACCCAGGCGTGGGCCTGAAGCCGGCCCTGGTGCTGTCGCACCCCAAGCTTCAGCTCGGCCGGGGCCCCCAGCCGGGTCAGCAGCCGCAGCAGCACCAGGGACCGCGGCAGGCAGGTCATTCGTAATACATGATGATTGGCCGCCGCTTCCACCAGCCAGGCGATCCTCTCGACCTGCCCGGGGATGGTCTCGGCGGCGGCGCGCGGCGCCTGCGCCCAGCGCCTCCACGTCTCGAAGGAAACCACCCCCAGACCGGCCCGCACCACCGCCAACAGCACCGCCGCCCGCAGCAGAATCCACCAGTCCCGGCCCTCCAGGTCGACCGACTTCCGCAGCCGGCGCCGCCACCCTGCCAGCGGACAAGCCAGCGCCAGTCCCGCCAGCGCCAGCCGCCGGTATCGTCTCACCCAGGTGGCCCTGTTGCTCAGCTCCAGGTTCCAGTGCCAGGGTGGCGGCTGGATCCAGCCGGCGCACCGCCGCAGCCGCTGGCTCCAACTGTAGACCCTCAGGCGGCGCGTCACCTGGTGGCGCCACCACCAGGGACGGTCCGGCGCCAGGAGCAGGCGAGCCGCTTGCCGCCCCATGGCGCGCGAGGCCCACAACCTCGGCCGCCTCTGGTACTGGTGGGGCGCCCGGCCAAACAGCACCGCGCAGATCTCCAGACTCGCCGCCGCGGCCCGTTCCCAGCCTTTATTCCGCGCCAGGGTCCAGAATCGCTTCCAGTCCACCGCCTCACCGAACTTGCGCAGGTACAGCTCGATGTCGCACACCCTCTGCATGGAGGCCCAAAAGTGTTTTGCGCCGTGCCGGCACAGGTAGAGCAAGAAGGCCTCCCGGTCTTGGACCGGGCTGCCGGCCGGGAAGCTCTCGCCCACCCAGTCCCAGTGCAGCTCCACGATGGTGGCCGGCGGCGCCACCAGCACCAACTCCGGAAAGAAATCATCGGGCTCGGAAGTCAAGCGGGCCAATCCCACCCCGGTCCAGCTGCCGGCGGCATCCTTCAGCCCCCACTGCTTCAGCAGCCGATAGGCCTGCTCGACTTGCTCGGGTCGAATCAGCAGGTCGATATCGGCTATCCCCCTCCACGACAGGTCGGGGTAGAGCAGTTCAACGAGTCCGGGGCCCTTGATCGGCCGGCAGTCCACCCCGGCCCGGTTCAGCCTTTCGACCAGCCCTGTCTCCTGTCGCTGAAGGTTGAGGTTGTGCGCGTAGTTCCGCCGCAGCCGGTCGGTCCAGGCGGAATCCCCGGCGGGCCCCCTATCCAACGCCCGCAGGTTGTGGATTACGGCCGGCAAGGCCCCCAGGCGGGCAGCTTCCGCGAGGGCCTCTTCGGCGCTCCACTCCGCGGGGGGCGCCCACTCGATGCCGCGCCCGGGGTGAGGCGGCAGGCACAGACCCACAATCGGAGTCACTGCCATGGCAATCCCGGCGGGGGGCCGGCCAACGTCAACTATACACAATATCGGCGGCTCTTGTCCCCGACGGCCCAGACCCACCCTGGCGCCCCTCGAAAAACCTTTTGCGCCGCGCTTGACATAACGAAACCTGATTGATTACATTAAAATAGATTGGCGAGTGATGTCTTCTGCTACCGCGCTACCGCCCGACGGTGTCGGGCCCGGCCGGCAGCCGGCCCCGCGGCCAACGCGCAGCCGAAGGTTGGCTAGGTCAAGCGCGTAGGCATGGGCCGTCCGCAGTTGTATTCCTCGCAAATTGGAGGCTGCCCGCTGGGGCTGTCTTCACCGGTCGCCGTCGATAAGGCTGGCTGCCAGCCGACTTAGGGCGGCGTGGTTTTCAACAGGGAACGCAAAGGACGGGCTCCCCGGGGGGCGGTTTGTGCGCCTGCCGGAGACGCAGAATAGGATTATTTGTGCCGACGTTCAACCAATTGGTGCGCCAGGGTCGGCGGCCCCCGCGCTGGAAGACGGCCAGCCCGGCGCTGGAGAATTGCCCGCAGAAGCGCGGGGTTTGCACTCGCGTTTATACCTCGACGCCCAAGAAGCCCAACTCCGCGCTCCGCAAGGTGGCCCGAGTCCGGCTGACCAACAGCATCGAGGTGACGACCTATATCCCGGGCATCGGCCACAACCTACAGGAGCACTCCATCGTTCTGATTCGCGGGGGCCGCGTCAAGGACCTGCCCGGCGTCCGCTACCACATCATCCGCGGCACTCTGGATGCCTCCGGGGTGGCCGACCGCAAGCAAGGGCGCAGCAAGTACGGCGCCAAGCGACCGAAGAGCTGAGTCATGCCGCGCAAAGGACAAGTCGAACGCCGCAGCGTACTGGCAGACCCGGTCTATAACTCCACCCTGGTCGAGAAGTTCATCTGCTCGATGATGTGGGACGGCAAGAAATCCATCGCCCAGAGGACTTTTTACAAGAGCATGGACCGGCTTCGGGAGAAGGCCAACGACGACCCCTTGAAGCTGTTCAAGAAGGCCGTCGAGAACTGCAAGCCAGTGCTGGAGGTCAAGACCCGGCGGGTGGGGGGGGCCAACTACCAGGTTCCCATCGAGGTCAACCAGAACCGCCGCACCAGCCTGGCCATCCGCTGGTTGATCCTGTATGCCCGGGGGCGCGCCGAGAAGGGCATGACCGACAAGCTGACCAACGAGCTTTTGGACGCCGCCAACAGCCGCGGCGGGGCCATCAAGAAGAAGGACGATACCCACCGCATGGCGGAGGCCAACAAGGCCTTCGCCCATTACCGCTGGTAACCATGCCCCGCGCCGTTCCATTGTCGCAGTACCGCAACATCGGCATCATGGCCCACATTGATGCCGGTAAGACCACCACCACCGAGCGGGTGCTCTATTACACCGGGCGCACCCATCGGCTGGGGGAGGTCCACGACGGCACCGCGATCATGGACTACATGGAGCAGGAGCAAGAGCGAGGCATCACCATCACTTCGGCCGCCACCACCTGCGAGTGGCGCGAGTGCCAGATCAACATCATCGACACGCCGGGGCACGTTGACTTCACCGCCGAGGTGGAGCGCAGCCTGCGGGTTTTGGACGGGGCCGTGGCGGTCTTTGACGCCGTCGCCGGGGTGCAGCCTCAATCGGAGACCGTCTGGCGTCAGGCCGACAAATACTCGGTTCCGCGCATCTGCTTCATCAACAAGATGGACCGCGTCGGGGCCGACTTCGAGGCTTCCATCGCTTCCATTCGCAACCGCCTGAAGGCCAACCCCGTCGCCATCCAGTACCCCATCGGCGCCGAAGAGCGTTTCAAGGGCCTGGTGGACCTGGTGGAGATGAAGGCCGTATTTTGGCGCGACGAAACCCTGGGCGCCGAGGTGGTGATCGAGGCCATACCGGCGGAGCTGGAGGCCACCTGCCGCCAGTGGCGCGAGCGAATGATCGAGCAGGCCGCCGAGCAGGACGAGAAGCTGTTCGAGAAGTTCGTTCACGGCGAGCCCATCGCCAACCAGGACATCCGCGACGGCTTGCGGCGCGGGGCCATCGCCATGAAGCTGTTCCCAGTTATCTGCGGAGCGGCCTTCAAAAACAAAGGCGTGCAGCCGCTGCTGGACGCCGTGGTGGACTACCTGCCCTCGCCCCTCGACGTCCCGCCCATCCAGGGGACTTCGCTCGACGGCCAGCAGACCATGGAGCGTCGCGCCGACGACCAGGAGCCATTTGCGGCCCTGGTTTTCAAAATCATGACCGACCCGTTCGTGGGGCAGCTGGCCTTCCTGCGGGTTTACAGCGGCGTGCTGGAGTGCGGCCACTCGGTCTACAACGTGGCCAAGCAGCGCCGGGAGCGCATCGGGCGGCTGCTGCGGATGCACGCCAACAAGCGCGAGGAGATCGAAGAGGCGCGGGCCGGCGACATCGCCGCGGTGGTGGGGCTGAAGACGGTTCAGACCGGCGACACCGTCTGCGACGAGGACCACCCGGTGGTGCTGGAGTCCATCGAGTTTCCAACCCCGGTCATTTCGGTGGCCGTGGAACCCAAGACCCGCGCCGACCAGCAGAAGCTCGGCATGGCCCTGGGCAAGCTGGCGCAGGAGGATCCAACCTTCAAGGTTGCCAACGATCCGGAGACCAACCAGACCATCATCAGCGGCATGGGCGAGCTGCACCTGGAGATCATCATCGACCGCATGATGCGCGAGCACGCCGTGGCCGCCAACGTGGGCAAGCCCCAGGTAGCCTACCGCGAAACCATCCGCAAGGCCGCCGACGCCGAGGGCCGCTTCGTGCGCCAGACCGGCGGCCGCGGCCAGTACGGGCACGTAAAGATCACCCTGGAGCCGCAGGCGCCCGGCCTGGGCTTCGAGTTCGACAACCAGATCGTCGGCGGCGCCATCCCCAGGGAGTACATTGGCTCGGTCGAAGCTGGCATCCAGGAGGCCCTGGAGGGGGGCGTGCTGGCCGGCTACGAGATGGTCGACGTCAAGGTCACCCTTTACCACGGCAGCTACCACGAAGTCGATAGCTCCGAGATCGCTTTCAAGATTGCCGGGTCGATGGCGGTCAAGGCGGCGGCCCGCCGCGCGAACCCCGTGCTGCTGGAACCGGTCATGAGCGTCGAGATCGTGGTGCCCGAGGAGTACATGGGCGACGTCATGGGCGACATCAGTTCGAGGCGGGGACGGATCGAAGGCTTCGAGCTGCGCGGTGGCTCTCAGATCATCCGCTCGACGGTGCCCCTGGCGGAGATGTTCGGCTATGCCACCGATATCCGCTCTCGAACGCAGGGCCGCGGCAGCTATACCATGCATTTCGCCCGTTACGAGGAGGCGCCCGCGGCCATCGCCGAAGAGATCATCAACCGGGTGCAGGGGAGAGTAGTGAGAAGTTAGGAGCGAGGAGCAGATGGCAAAAGAGAAATTCGACCGCAGCAAGCCGCACGTGAACGTGGGGACCATCGGGCACATCGATCACGGCAAGACCACCCTGACGGCAGCCATCACCAAGGTGCTGGGGAAGAAGGACCCCAAGGTGCAGTTTCGCTCCTTCGATTCCATCGACAACGCTCCGGAGGAGAAGGCCCGGGGGATCACCATCGCGGTAGCGCACGTGGAGTACTCGACCCCCAAGCGGCACTACGCGCACGTGGACTGTCCGGGACACGCCGACTACATCAAGAACATGATCACGGGGGCGGCCCAGATGGATGGGGCCATCCTGGTGGTGGCGGGCACCGACGGACCGATGCCGCAGACCCGGGAGCACATATTGCTGGCCCGGCAGGTGGGGGTGCCGACGATCGTGGTGTGCCTGAACAAGGTGGATGCGGTGGACGATCCGGAGTTGCTGGACCTGGTGGAGCTGGAGGTGCGGGAACTGCTGACCAAGTACGGGTTTCCTGGGGAGAAGATTCCGGTGGTGCGGTGTTCGGCGCTGGGGGCGCTGAACGGGGAAGAGCAGTGGGAAAAGAGTGTCGAGGAGCTGATGACGGCGGTGGATGAGCACATTCCGATACCGCCGCGGGAGATCGACAAGCCGTTTTTGATGCCGATCGAGGACATTTTTTCGATATCGGGGCGAGGGACGGTGGTGACCGGGCGGGTGGAGCGAGGCCGGGTGAAGGTGGGCGAGGAGATGGAGATTGTTGGTTTCCGGGATACCATGAAGCGGGTGGTGACGGGCGTGGAGATGTTCAAGAAGCTGCTGGATGAAGGAGTGGCGGGCGACAACGTAGGATTGCTGCTGCGGGGCACCGAGAAGGAGGAAGTGGAGCGGGGCCAGGTGGTGGCCAAGACGGGGTCGATCACGCCACACAAGAAGTTCAAGGGGGAGGTTTACGTGTTGAGCAAGGACGAGGGGGGGCGGCACACCCCGTTTTTCAAAGGGTACCGGCCGCAGTTTTACTTCCGGACGACGGACGTGACAGGGGTGGCGGAACTGCCGGAAGGGACCGAGATGGTGATGCCGGGCGACAACGTGAACCTGATGGTGGACCTGATCACGCCGGTGGCGATGGAGAAGGGATTGCGGTTCGCCATCCGGGAGGGCGGCAAGACGGTGGGGGCCGGCACGGTTACGGAAGTGGTCGAGTAAACAGCCATGAAAGAACGGATTCGAATTCGGCTCAAGGCTTACGACTACCGGGTGCTGGACCAGTCGACCAGCGAGATCGTCGAGACCGCCAAGCGCACCGGCGCCCAGGTGGCGGGGCCCATTCCCCTGCCTACCATCAAGAACCGCTACACCGTTCTGCGGTCCCCCCACACGGACAAGAAATCCCGCGAGCAGTTCGAGATCCGCACCCACAAGCGCCTGCTCGACATCCTGGAACCGACCCAGCAGACCGTGGACGCCCTGATGAAGCTCGACCTGCCGGCCGGAGTGGACGTCGAGATCAAGGCATTTGGAAAGGACCATCGGTGAGGAAGGTAGACAGTAGACGGTAGACGGTAGACGGTAGACAGGAGACAGAAGGTAGGAGACAGTATGTCCCCAGGCATACTAGGTAAGAAGGTCGGCATGACGCAGGTCTTCCGGGAGGATGGCCGGGTTGTGCCGGTGACGGTTCTCAAGGTGGGCCCTTGCGTGGTGGTGGAGCGCAGGACCGCCGCCGGCGCCGGCTATGACGCCGTGCAGTTAGGCCTGGTGGAGTTCGTCAAGCCCGGCCGCGTCAACAAGCCCCGGTCCGGTCACTTCCAGAAAAAGGGTCTGGAGCCGGCCCGGTTTCTGCGCGAGATCCGGATGCGGGCCGGGCCCGGCGGGGATCTCAAGACCGGCGACCGGGTGCTAGCCGGGGATTTCCGCGTCGCCGAGAAGGTCGACGTCATTGGGGTCAGCAAAGGGCGGGGATTCGCCGGGGTGGTGAAGCGCCATCACTTTCGCGGCGGCCCCGACACCCACGGCTCCATGTCCCACCGGGCGCCGGGTTCTATCGGCTCCAGTTCCTACCCCTCCCGGGTGTTCAAGGGCATGAAGATGGCCGGTCACCTGGGGCATGCCCGGGTGACGGTGCGGAACCTCGAGGTGGTGGAGGTTCACGCCGACGACAATCTGCTGCTGGTCAAGGGGGCGGTGCCGGGTCCCAACGGCGGCTACGTGGTGGTCCGAAGGGCCAAGGGGTAAGCGATGCCGACCGTGGACGTCATCAACCTCAGCAACGAAGTGGTTGGCAAGCTGGAGCTGGCCGAGGAGGTCTTCGCCGCCCCGGTGAACGAGAACCTGCTCTACGAGGCGGTGCGCCACTACCGGGCCTCGAAGCGCCGCGGCACCCACAAGACCAAGGAGCGGGGCAGCGTAGCCGGCTCCGGCAAGAAGCTGTGGCGCCAGAAGGGAACCGGCCGCGCCCGGGTGGGATCCATCCGCTCCCCGCTGTGGCGGCACGGCGGCACCGCCCACGGTCCCCAGCCGCGCGACTACAACTACCATTTGCCTCGCAAGATGCTGCTCGGGGCCCTGCGCTCGGCTCTGAGCGCCAAGCTGCGGGATGGCCAGATCACGGTCGTCGAGAACCTGGAGCTGGATTCTCACAAGACCCGGGAGTTCCGCAAGACCCTCGATCAGGTGGCGCCTGCGAAGTCGGTTCTGCTGGTGTCCAATGGGGAGAATGTGAACCTGGAGCGGTCTTCGCGCAACCTGACCCACGTCAGCCTGGTGGCCAGCCGTCAGGTGCATCCCTACCACCTACTCGATCATGAGCGGCTGGTGCTGACGCGGGCCGCGGCCGAGAAGCTGTCGGAGGGGCTGCGATGAACAAGTTCCAGGTGCTGGAAGGCCCGGTGGTGACCGAAAAGTCCGAGACGCGCAAGGCGCAGGAGAGAACCTTGTGCTTCAAGGTTCACCCGGAAGCCACCAAGACCGACATCCGCAACGCCGTGGAGTCCCTGTTCAAGGTCCAGGTGGAATCGGTTCGCACGGCCCATTTCGTCGGCAAGCTCCGGCGCCAGCGCCGCAGCGCCGGCTTCCGGCGGGACTGGAAAAAGGCCTACGTGAAGCTGAAGGAAGGGCAGAAGATGGTCGAGTACGCGCAGATATAGAGGGCAGCGACATGGCGATTAAGACCTACCGGCCAACGACGTTCACCAGGAGGTTCCAGACTGGCCTCTCGAAGGAGGAGATCACCCGGAACCGACCCGAGAAATCGCTGGTCCGGCCGAAACAGCGGACGGGCGGACGCAACAACCGCGGGCAGCTCACCAGCTGGTTCCGTGGCGGCGGCCACAAGCAGGCCTACCGGATCATCGATTTCAAGCGTGACAAGATCGGAGTGCCGGCCCGGGTGGCGGCCATCGAGTACGATCCCAATCGGTCGGCGCTGATCGCGCTGCTGCACTACCGCGACGGCGACAAGCGCTACATCCTGCAGCCGCAGGACCTCAAGGTTGGCATGACGGTGGTTTCCGGCCCCCAGGCTGACATCCTGGTGGGCAACGCCCTGCCGCTCAAGAATATTCCACCCGGCACGGTGGTGCACAACGTCGAGCTGCGGCCCGGCAAAGGCGGACAGATGGCGCGGTCGGCCGGGGCCCAGGTGCGGCTGGTTTCCAAAGAAGGCGAGTTCGCGCTGTTGAAGCTGCCGAGCGGCGAGACCCGCAAGCTCCACGCCGCCTGCATGGCCACCATCGGGCAGGTCGGCAACCTGGATCACGAGAACGTCACCATCGGCAAGGCGGGTCGCTCGCGATGGCTGGGGCGGCGTCCGCACAATCGCGGGGTGGCCATGAACCCGGTCGATCACCCCCACGGAGGCGGGGAGGGCAAGACCTCCGGCGGGCGCCATCCCGTCACCCCCTGGGGCCAGCCGACCCGCGGCTACAAGACGCGGAACAACCCGCGCACCGACAAATGGATCGTCGAAAGGCGGGGAAAGTGATACAGGCATTCTTGCCTGTCCGACTTTTTCAACTATGGGACGCTCGCTAAAAAAGGGACCCTTCAGCGACGGGCACTTGCTGGACAAGATCGCGGCCATGAATTCACGCAACGAAAAAAAGGTCCTCAAGACCTGGTCGCGACGCTCCACCATCGTGCCCGACATGCTCGGCCACACCATCGCGGTGCACAACGGCAAGAAGTTCATCCCGGTGTTCATCACCGAGAACATGGTGGGTCACAAGCTCGGGGAGTTTTCCCCGACGCGTATTTTCAAGGGGCACTCCGCCAAGGCCGCCACTACGGCCAAGACGGCGGCCCCGGCGTGAGGAGCCACATGGAAGCACGGGCCGCCATGAAATTCGTCCGGGTCTCGCCCCAGAAGGCGCGGCTGGTGGTGGATTTGATCCGGGGCCGGCGCTGCGGCGAGGCCATTCACATTCTTCGCGCCACCAACAAGCGCATGGCGCCGCAGGTGGAAAAGGTCCTGCGGTCGGCCATCAGCAACGCCGAAGCCGCTTCCGGCGACGTCGACGTCGACCGCCTCTTCGTCAAGCGCGCCTGGGTGGACGACGGCCCTCGCCAGAAGCGGCTCCGCCCGGCGCCCATGGGCCGCGCCTACCGTTACCAGAGGCGCATGGCGCACATCGTCGTCACCGTCGGTGACGGCCAGGAGTAATCGGAGGGTTATGGGTCAAAAAGTTCATCCCTATGGTTTCCGCCTGGGATACAACAAAACCTGGAAGTCCCGCTGGTTCGCCAAGCACGGCTATGCCGATCTGTTGCACGAAGACCTGAAGTTGAAGGACAAGCTGCGCGAGCGTCTGAAGGCCGCCGGGATCAGTTCCGTGGAGGTCGACCGGCCCGGCAACAAGCTGCGCATCACCATCCGCACTTCCCGGCCCGGCATCATAATCGGCCGCAAGGGCGCCGAGATCGAGAAGCTCAAGCAGGAACTGCACCAGAGCACCAAACGCGAGGTCTTCATCGATATTCAGGAGGTCCACAAACCGGAGCTGGATGCCCAGTTGGTGAGCGAGAGCGTAGCGTTGCAACTGGAGAAGCGGGTGGCCTTCCGGCGGGCCATGCGCAAGGCCGTCGACTCGGCGCAGCGCTTCGGCTGTCAGGGCATCAAGATCCGGGTGGCCGGCCGCCTGAACGGCGCCGAGATCGCCCGCTCGGAGTGGTACCTGCAGGGCCGCCTGCCGCTTCACACCCTGCGCGCCGACATCGACTACGGCACCGCGGAGGCCTACACCACCTACGGCGTGATCGGGGTGAAGACCTGGATCTATCGCGGCGAGATCATTGAAACCAAGGGCCGGCGCACCCCGCTGGGGATGCTGGGTCCGGAGCCGCTGCCGGCCCGACGGCGCGAGCAGGCTGCCCAGGCCGCCAGGACGGCGGCTCCGCCGCCTCCCAAGGAAAAGGCGCGCCAGGTGCCCGCCCCGCCAACGGAGCCCGAGCCGCCCCGCGATGGCCCCGGCCCGGTCACGCCTCCGCTGGCCCACAAGCCCGAAGCCGGCGCCGAGCCGGCCGCCGCCCCGCCGGCGCCCAAGGGAGAGACCAGCTAATGTTGATGCCTAAGAAGGTTAAGTACCGCAAGCAGCAGCGCGGGCGCCGCTGCGGCAAGGCCTGGCGTGGCGGGGAGCTCTCCTTCGGCGACTACGGCCTCAAGGCCATGGAAGCCGGCTGGATCACCGATCGCCAGATCGAGGCCGCCCGGGTGGCCATGACGCGCTCCATCAAGCGTGGCGGCAAGGTCTGGATCCGCCTGTTTCCCGACAAACCTATCACCAAGAAACCCGCCGAAACCCGCATGGGCAAGGGTAAAGGCGCTCCGGAACAGTGGGTGGCGGTGGTGAGGCCGGGCAAGGTTCTGTTCGAGATGGAGGGCGTCGACCAGACCACCGCGCGCCAGGCTATGGCGCTGGCCGCTCACAAGCTGCCCATGCCTACCCGCTTCGTGGCCCGCCTGGAGGGAGTGCGATGAAAGCCTACAAGATCGCGGAGCTGGACGACCGCGAGCTGGCGCACCAGTTGACGGAAGCCGAGGAAAAGCTGTTTCGCCTGCGTTTTCAGATGGCCATGGGCCAGACCGACGGCGTGAAGAGATACCAAGAGCTCAAGAAAGACCGCGCCCGGATGCTCACCATCCGGCGGCAGCGGGAATTGGGACGGCAATAATGGCGGACGCGCGCATTCAACACCGCAGAGCAGAGAAGGTTGGCCAGGTGGTTTCCAACAAGATGACCAAGACCATCGTGGTGGAGGTCAGCCGCCGGGTGCCTCACCCGCTTTACAAGCGCATCATCACCAAGCGCAAGAAGTTTTATGCCCACGATGAGAAGCAGCAGGCCCGCCCCGGCGACCGGGTCCGCATCGTCGAAACCCGCCCGCTCAGCAAGCTGAAGCGCTGGCGCCTGGTGGAGGTCCTGTGGCGGGCCTCCCAGGTGAAGGTGGAGCCTGCGGAAGTATGAGGTGAACCATGGTCGGAATGCGCACCAGACTGGAAGTGGCTGACAACTCCGGAGCCAGGAAACTGGCCTGCATTCTGCCTCGCGGCGGCGACGTGGGCCTGCGGGCGGGTCTGGGGGACGTGGTCACGGCTTCGGTCAAGGAAGCGGCCCCGGATTCCCAGATCAAGAAGGGATCGGTGGTCCGGGCCGTCATTGTCCGCACCCGCAAGGAAACCCGGCGCAAGGACGGCACCTATATTCGGTTCGACAACAACGCCGCCGTGCTGATCAACGAAACCGGCGAGCCGGTGGGCACCCGCGTCTTCGGCCCGGTGGCCCGCGAGCTGCGCGACAAGAAGTTCATGAAGATTGTGTCGCTCGCCCCGGAGGTGCTGTGAAGATCCACATCAAGAAGAACGACACCGTCAAGGTCATCGCCGGTCGCGACGTCGGCAAGCAGGGCCGGGTGCTGAGCGTCGATCCGGTGAAGGGCCGCCTGCTGGTGGAGCACGTCATGATGGTCAAGCGTCACACCCGCCGCAACCCGGCCAAACAGATCAAGGGCGGCATCGCCGAACGCGAAGCCCCCATCGCTGTTTCCAACGTCATGGTCATCTGTCCCACCTGCGGTCCGATTCGCATCGGCCACCAGGTCAGCCCGGAAGGCCGCAAGGCGCGCCTGTGCCGCAAGTGCGGCTACACCTTCGATCGGAAGTAACCAAACATGGCCACACGACTCAAAGAGCGTTACCTCAAGCAGGTGGCCCCGGAGCTGCGGAAGCAATTCGCTTGCTCCAGCCCCATGGCGGTTCCCAAGCTGGCCAAGATCACCGTCAACATCGGCTTGGGCGAAGCCACCCTGAACCCTCGCCTCATGGACGGCGCCGTCCTGGAGCTGGGCCTGATCGTCGGCCAGCGCCCGGTCGTCAACAAGGCCAAGAAATCCATCTCCAACTTCAAGCTGCGCCAGGGCATGTCCATCGGCTGCTCGGTGACCCTGCGCGGCGAGCGCATGTACGAGTTTTTTGACCGCCTGGTCAATGTGGCTCTCCCCAGGGTCCGCGATTTCAGGGGCCTCTCCACCCGCTCGTTCGACGGCCGCGGCAATTACACCCTCGGCATCCGGGATCAGCTGATCTTTCCGGAGATCGACTACGCCAAGGTGGAGAAGATGAAGGGCATGAACGTGACGATCGCCACCACGGCCCGCACCGACGCCGAGGGCCTGGCGCTGCTGAAGGCGATGGGGATGCCGTTTAGGCAGTAGGCAGTTGTCAGTAGGCAGTTGTCAGTTGTCGGTAGTCAGTTGTCGGTAGTCAGTTGTCGGTAGTCAGTTGTCAGTAGTCGGTTGTCAAGTTGTCGGTAGACAGTAGACGGGAGACAGGAGAGAGAATGGCGACCACGGCCAAGATAGAAAAAGAGAAGAAGAAGCCCAAGTTCAAGATCCGCCTTCGCAATCGGTGCCAGATCTGCGGCCGGCCGCGCGGCTTTTTGGGCAAGTTCCGCCTCTGCCGCCTGTGCTTCCGCAGCCTGGCTCTGAAAGGAGAAATCCCAGGAGTGATGAAGAGCAGCTGGTAAGAGGCTCATTTATGAACATGACCGACCCGATCGCGGACATGCTGACGCGGATTCGCAATGCGCTGCAGGCGCGGCATCCCAAGGTGGATGTGCCCGCCTCCCGGCTCAAGGCCGAGATCGCGCGCATTCTCAAGGAAGAGGGCTACATCGCCAATTTCAAGGTGGCCGACGAGGAGCGCCGTCGCACCATCAAGATCTATCTCAAGTACAGCCCGGACAACCAGCCGGTCATTTCCCGGATCGCGCGCGTATCCCGTCCGGGCCGTCGCATTTATGTCGGCCAGAATGGCATCCCGCGGGTTCTGGGCGGGCTGGGCATCAACATTCTCACGACCCCCCGGGGCGTCATGACCGGCCGCACGGCCCACCGCGAGCACATTGGCGGCGAGATCCTCTGCGAGGTGTGGTAGATGTCACGCATCGGCAACCAGCCCGTTGTCCTGCCCTCGGGGGTCAAGGTGCGGATCGACCCCGACGCCGCGCACTTTGAGGGGCCCAAGGGCAAGCTCACCACCCCCATTCCCGGCGGCATTCGCCTGGAAAAGCGCGAATCCGCCTTGGTCGCTCTCCGGGACCGCGAGGAGGACTCCGCCCTCCACGGCCTGACCCGCGCGCTGGTCCAGAACGCCGTCACCGGCGTCACCAAGGGTTTCACTCGCGAACTCGACATCGTCGGCATCGGCTACCGGGCCAGCGTGCAAGGGCGGGTGGCCACCTTCGTGCTGGGTTATTCTCATCCCATCGACGTGGTGCTGCCTCCGGGTATCGACCTCACGGTCGAGAAGCAGACCCACATTGCGGTGTCGGGGGCCGACAAGGGCCTGGTGGGGCAGATCGCGGCCAACATCCGCGAGCTTCGCCCGCCGGATCCTTACAAGAACAAGGGCGTGCGCTATACCGGCGAAGTGCTCAAGAAGAAGGTCGGAAAGACGGGAGCGAAATGAGCCCCGCCGCCAGAATCCAGAAGCGGGAATCCAGAAGAAGCCTATGATTCGTCAAGTTTCCAGGAACGCCCTGCGCCAGCGCATCCACCAGCGGTTCCGCAAGAAGCTGCGGGGCAGCGCCCAGCGGCCGCGGCTGTGCATCTTCCGGTCGAACCAGCACATCTACGCCCAGGTGATCGACGACCAGGGCGGCCGAACACTGGCGGCCGCCGCTTCCAACGAGAAGGAATCGCCGGCCAAGGCTTCCGGCGGCAACGTGGCCGGCGCCCGCCAGGTAGGCAAAGTTCTGGCCGATCGGGCCCGGCAGGCCGGCATTTCCACCGTCGTTTTTGACCGCGGCGGTTACCTCTACCACGGCCGGGTCAAGGCCCTGGCCGAAGCCGCCCGGGAGGCGGGGCTCCAGTTTTGACACTCCTATGGCTACTACTCCACAGAAGCGGATCGATCCCAACAGCCTGAACCTCAAGGACCAGGTGGTCGACATCAACCGGGTCACGAAGGTCGTCAAGGGCGGCAAGAATTTGAGTTTCTCGGCCCTGGTTGTGGTCGGGGACCCCGACCAGAAGATCGTCGGCTACGGCTGCGGCAAGGCCAAGGAGGTGCCCTCCGCCATCCGCAAGGGCATCGAGGCCGCCAAGAAGAATCTGGTCCGGGTCCACACCCAGGAACACACCATCCCGCACCGGGTTCTGGGACGCTTCGGCAGCGGCCTGGTGCTGCTCAAGCCGGCGGCGCCGGGCACCGGAATCATCGCCGGCGGGCCGGTGCGGGCGGTGCTGCAGGCCGTCGGCATCCCCAACGTCCTGACGAAGTCCCTCGGCACCACCAACCCGCACAACGTCGTCAAGGCGACTTTCAACGCCCTGGCCCAGTTGCGCGACAAGCGGGTGGTCGCCGCGCTGCGGGGCGTGGACCTGGAGAGGCTGGGCTAACATGAGGGCCCCTTTCACCGCAGAGACGCAGAGGACGCCGAGATTCCCGGAGGAAGAACCTCCGAACTCTGTGTTCTCTGTGCCTCTGTGGCTAATAGCGATTTACTGATATATGCCTGACGCCAAAATCAAGATCCAGCTGAAGCGCAGCCCCATCGGCTGCCCCGAGAAGCACAAGCGCATTGTCCGCGGTCTGGGCTTTCGCAAGCTCAACCAGGTAGTGGAGCGCCCCGACACGGCTTCCATTCGCGGCATGGTCCGAGCCATCCCCCACCTGGTGGAGGTGATCCCATGAACCTGAGCTCCTTGCGCCCGCCGCCGGGACAGAAGCGGCCCCGCAAGCGTGTGGGCCGGGGGATGGGATCCGGCACCGGCAAGACGGCCACGCGCGGCTCTAAGGGCCAGCGCTCCGTCTCCGGTTTCGGCCAGAAGCGCGGTTTTGAAGGCGGCCAGATGCCTCTGCATCGCCGCATGCCCAAGCGCGGCTTCACCAACATCTTCCGCAAGCAGTACGCCATCGTCAGCCTGGACCGCCTGGAGAAGCTGGAGGGCGATCACTTCACCCCCGAGCGACTCCTGGAGCTGGGCGTGATCCATCGCCTGCGCGACGGCCTCAAGATCCTTGGCGACGGATCCCTCAGCCGCCCCATCAGCGTGGCCGCCCATCGCTTCTCCCAGAGCGCCGCCGAGAAGATTGCGGCCGCCGGCGGCAAAGCGGAGGTGCTCAGGCGATGAAAATCATTGAGACCATCGCCAACGTCTTCCGAATCCCGGACCTGCGAAAACGGGTGCTGTTCACCCTGGGCCTGCTGGCCGTATACCGGGTCGGCGGGCACATCCCCACGCCCGGCATCGACGCCCAGGCCCTGGAGCGATTCTTCCAGCAGAATGCCGGCACCCTGTTCGGCTTCATGGACCTGTTCTCGGGCGGCCAGTTCCGCAAGCTCACCATCTTCGCCCTCGGGATCATGCCGTACATCACGGCGTCGATCATACTGCAGTTGCTGACGGTGGTGATTCCGACCCTGGAAAAGCTCCAGAAGGAGGGGGAGCTGGGGCGCCGCAAGATCACGCAGTGGACCCGCTATCTGACCGTGGGCCTCAGCATCGTGCAGTCCTCCGGCATCGCCCTGGCCCTGATGCGCAGCGAGGGCAGCTTCGTGCTGAACCCCGGCCCGGGTTTCGTGGCCATGACCATGCTCACGCTCACCACCGGCACCGCCTTCATCATGTGGCTGGGCGAGCAGATCACCGAGCGCGGCATCGGCAACGGCATGTCTCTGATCATCTTCACGGGAATCGTCGTCAACCTGCCGGGCGCCATCACCAACATTTACAACAACGTGGTGGTGACCAAGCAATGGGGACCCATCACCCTGCTGGTGCTGCTGGTGGCCATGATCCTGGTGGTGGCCTTCGTGGTGCTGGTGGAGCGCGGCGAGCGGCGCATTCCGGTGCAGTACGCCAAGCGAATGGTCGGCCGCCGTCTCATGGGCGGGCAGTCCACTCACCTGCCCCTGAAGGTCAACGCCGGGGGCGTCATTCCGGTGATCTTCGCCAGCTCCATCCTCACTTTTCCCCAGACCCTCGGGGCCGTCGACTGGGTCCGCGACAACCGCTATCTCAGCTCTATGCTGCGCTCCATCGCCTACGGCGAACCGCTCTATGTGCTCCTCTACGTCGCCGGCATCGTTTTCTTCGCCTTCTTTTACGTCTCCATCATCTTCAATCCCACGGAGGTCGCCGACAACATGCGCAAGTACGGCGGCTTCATCCCCGGCATCCGGCCCGGCCGTCGCACCGCCGAGCACATGAACGAGATCCTGACCAAGATCACCCTGGTGGGAGGCATGTACCTGGCCCTGCTGTCGGTGATCCCGGATTTCTTGATCGCTGGCATCCGGCTGCATCACCTGCCCGGGGCCATGGGGGTGTTTTTCGACCGCAGCCTTCCGCGCTGGTTCCTGGAGGGTCTCAATGTCAGTTTTTATTTCGGAGGCACCTCGTTGTTGATCGTCGTCGGGGTGGCCATGGACACGGTCAACCAGGTGGAAGCGCAGCTGATCATGCGCCATTACGAAGGGTTCACCCCCAAATCGGGCCGGATCCGTGGAAGGAGGTCGTCCTTCTAGGGAATGGCTGCCTCCGTCGGAGCGGTGGTCCTGTTCGGTCCCCCGGGGGCCGGAAAAGGAACCCAGGCGCGCGGCTTGGCCCAGCGTCTCGGTGTCCCGCACATCTCGACCGGCGATATGATCCGGGCCCAGGTCGCCGCCGGCACCTCTACCGGCCGCCAGGCCCACTCCGTGATGGCGCAAGGCAGCCTGCTTCCGGACGAGTGGGTCAACCGCATGGTAGAAAGCCGTCTTCGCGAACCCTACTGCGGCCGGGGCCTGATTCTGGATGGCTATCCCCGCACGCGCGGCCAGGCTCAGGCCCTGGAAGAGATGCTGGCGGTCGATGGCGGCCGCATGCTGCTGATTCACATCGTGGTGGGGTATAATGAAATCATCCGGAGGACGACCGGCCGGAGGATGTGCCCCCACTGCGGAACGATCTACAACATCTTTGCTCGCCCGCCGCAGCAGGACAACCTTTGCGACCGGGACCAGACGGCGCTGGAGATCCGCAGCGATGATCGCGAAGAGGTCATCCGCGAGCGCCTGCAGGCCTACGACCGGGAAACGCGACCGGTCCTGGAGTGCCTCCGCGAGAAGGGGCACGTGATTCACGAGGTGGACGGCACGCTGGCGCCGGAGCGCGTCGCCGAGCGTCTGGCAGCCATTCTGGAGGCGGCGTGATCGTCCGTAAGACCGCCGGCGAGCTGGAGAAGATGCGCCGCAGCGGGTTACTGGTGTGGCAGATTCTGGAGGAGCTTAAGAAGCTCGTGAAGCCTGGCGTCACAACCTGGGACCTGGAGCAGGCGGCCGGCAAGCTCATGGCGGATGCCGGCGCCAAGCCGGCCTTCAAGGGCTACTATGTCCCGGCGGTCGGCAAGGTCTACAACTTCGTGCTCTGCACCTCGGTCAACAGCGAGATTATTCACGGCCTGCCATCGGCGCGGCGCATCCTGCGGCGCGGCGATATCGTCAAGATCGACACCGGGCTATCGATGGAAGGCTATTTCGGCGACTCCGCCACCACCGTGCCGGTCGGGGAGATCGACCCCGAAATCCAGCGCCTGCTGCGGGTCACCCAGGAGGCCCTGGACCTGGCCGTCGGCAAGGTCAAGGACGGCAACCGCCTGTTCGATATCTGTTCCGTCGTCCAGCACCACGTGGAAACCAACGGCTACTCGGTGGTCCGGGAGTTCGTGGGCCACGGCATCGGCACCAAGCTGCATGAGGATCCCCAGGTGCCCAACTTCGTCGATCCGCGCAACACCAACCCCCGGCTCAAGCCCGGCATGGTGCTGGCGATCGAGCCCATGGTCTGCGCCGGCTCCCCCGACACGCGGGTGCTGGAAGACCGCTGGACGGCCGTCACCAAGGACGGCAGCCACTCTGCCCATTTCGAGCACTGCGTGGCGGTGACCAACAACGGACCGTGGATCCTGACCCAGCCATGAGGAACACCGCCATGTCGAACCGGCAGCCCAACCGCAAACCGGCGGGGGCGCCCGCGCCAGTGCCCGGGCGGGTGATTGAGGGGCTGCCCAACGACCTCTACCGGGTGGAACTGGACGACCGCAGCCGGGTGCTGGCCCACGTCTCGGCGCGCCGCGCCAAGGATTTCCTGCGGCTGCTGCCCGGAGACCGGGTGGAGGTGGAGTTGTCGCCCCTGGACTACGGCCGGGCGCGGGTCACCAGAAAGGCGTCTCCATGAAAGTTCGGGCTTCCGTCAAGAAGATGTGCAATAAGTGCAAGATCATCCGCCGCCGCGGCGTGGTGCGCGTCATCTGCGTCAACACCAAGCACAAGCAGCGGCAAGGATAAGGGAAGGATAAGGGGAGGATCACCGAATGGCACGCATCGCCGGCGTCGACCTGCCCCCGCAAAAGCGGGCCGAGATCGGACTCACTTACATTTACGGCATCGGGCGTTCCCGGTCCCAGTCGCTGCTGCGCCGCGCCGGCGTCAGCGCCGACAAGAAAGTCCGGGAGCTTACCGAAGACGAAGTCAACCGCCTCCGCCACCTGCTGGAGGAAGAAGGTTCGGTGGAAGGCGACCTGCGCAAGGAGCTTTCGATGAATGTCCGGCGCCTCATCGAAATCAGCTCCTACCGCGGGCTGCGGCATCGCCGCAACCTGCCGGTCCGCGGCCAGCGCACCCACACCAACGCCCGCACCCGCAAGGGCCCCCGGCGCGGCACCATTGCGAATAAGAAGAAATCGGCCTCCAAGACATGAGGCGCCCTTTACCGCTCGGTCACGCTCGCGGCTCGGAACTGCTTCCGAGCCGCGACCGTAAGGGAGCGGATGAGAGCTGAAGCGAACCGCGAATACTATGGCCACCAAGACCACAGGCAAGGCGACCAAGAAGAAAACCTTCAAGAAGCGCGAGAAGAAGATCGTGCAGTCCGGCACCGTCTACATCCAGGCGAGCTTCAACAACACCCTGGTGACGGTCGCCGACCACCACGGCAACGTGGTTTCCTGGTCGAGCGCCGGATCGCTCGGCTTCCGGGGCTCCCGCAAGGGAACCCCTTTCGCGGCCCAGCAGGCGGCCTTGACGGCCGCCAACGCCGCCAAGGACCACGGCATGCGCACCGTGGAGGTGCGCGTCAGAGGACCGGGATCGGGACGTGAATCGGCCATCCGGGCGCTGGCCACCGCCGGCCTGGAAGTCCGAACCATCAAGGACGTGACCCCCATCCCGCATAATGGCTGCCGGCCGCCCAAGAAGCGCCGCGTTTGAACTAGCGAGGATCGATACATGGCACTCTATCACGGCCCCGTTTGCCGGCTTTGCCGCCGCGAGGGCATGAAATTGTTCTTGAAAGGCGAGCGCTGCTACAGCGACAAGTGCGCCATCGAGAAGCGCAATTTCGTCCCCGGCCAGCACGGCAAGTCCCGCAAGCCCAAGAAAATCATCGGTTACGGGCTGCAGTTGCGAGAGAAGCAGAAGATGCGTCGCATCTACGGTCTGCTGGAGCGGCAGTTCCGCAATACCTTCCAGAAGGCCGCCCAGATGAAGGGCGTCACGGGCGAGAACCTCTTTTCGCTTCTGGAGCGGCGCCTCGACAACGTGATTCACCGCATGGGCCTCGGCTCCAGCCGCGCCCAGGCCCGGCAGGTCGTCCGCCACGGCCATATCCAGGTCAACGGGGCCAAGGTGAACATCCCCTCGTTTCTGGTGAAGGCCGGAGACCTCGTGGAGGTCCGCGAGTCCAGCCGCAACCACGGCGCCATCCTGGCCTCCCGAGAGATCGCCCAGCACTCCGCCAGGCCCGCCTGGATCGATGTCGACCTGGCCGCCCTCAAGGGCGCCGTCACTTCCTCACCCAAGCGGGAGGAGCTTACCCAAATCCCCATCAACGAGCAGCTGATTGTCGAGCTTTACAGCAAATAGGAGACGCATGCATGTGGAAAGGCTTCCAGAAACCCAAGCGCCTGTTGGCCAACACCGACACCCTTACCGATAAATACGGCCTGTTCTGGGCCCAGCCGTTCGAGCGCGGCTTCGGAACGACCATCGGCAACGCTCTGCGGCGTGTGCTGCTGAGCTCCATCGAGGGCCCCGCCATTACCGCCGTCCGGATCGAAGGCGTGCTCCATGAGTTCAGCGCCATCCCCGGGGTCGTGGAGGACGCCACCGACATCATCCTCAACCTCAAGCAGATTCCATTCAAGGTCGAGGTCGAAGGCGCCAAGTCGGCCCGCTTGTTGGTCGACCAGCCCGGCGTTGTCACCAGCGGCCAGATCCAGGTCGACGGCGACGTCGAGATCCTGGACCGCAACCTCTACCTGGCTACCGTCAGCGAAGGCGGCAAGCTGGATATCGAGATGCGCCTCAAGACCGGGCGCGGGTACGTCAGCGCCGACAAGAACTTCGACGACGACCTCTCGCTGGGCTACATCCCCATCGACTCGGTGCACTCCCCGGTCCGCAAGGTCAACTACCAGGTGGAGGCCGCCCGCCTCGGCCAGGTCACCGATTTCGACAAGCTGACCATGGAAGTCTGGACCAACGGCGTGATCTCCCCGCAGGACGCCGTCGGCTACGCCGCCAAGCTCGTGAAAGACCACATGAGCATCTTCATCAATTTCGAGGAGCAGCTGGATGCCGAGGAGGTGACTGGGGAGGGCGCCGTCGAGCGGATCAACGAACACCTCAACCGCTCGGTGGAAGAACTCGATCTCAGCGTCCGCTCTTACAACTGCCTCAAGAACGCCCAGATCCAGACCATCGCCGACCTGGTGACGCGCAGCGAAGCGGATATGCTCAAGACCAAAAACTTCGGTCGCAAGTCCCTCAACGAAATCAAGGAGATCCTTGGCCAGATGGGTCTTTGCCTGGGGATGAAGATCGACGAGCAAGGCCGCCTGGTCGTGCCGCCGGGGGTGAACCTGGGGGCCACGGATGTGGATTTGCCGCCTGATCAGCCGGCTGCGGAGTAACCCCATGCGCCACCTGCGATCCGGCTACAAGCTCAAGCGCGACCTGGGCGCCCGCAAGGCCCTCTTCAAGGGTCTGACCACCAGCGTCATCGAGAACGAGCGGGTGGTCACCACGGTTCCCAAGGCCAAAGCCATCCGGCCCCTGGTCGACAAGATGATCACCCTGGCCAAGCGGGACACTCTGCATGCCCGCCGCCAGGCGGCCGCCATTCTGGAGACCCCGGCGGCCGTCAAAAAGCTTTTCGAGAAGCTCGGCCCGCGGTTTGCTCAGCGCAACGGCGGCTATACCCGCATCACGCGTCTGGACCGGCGCCGGGGCGACGGCGCCGAGCGCGCCATGCTCGAGCTGGTCGGCTCGGAGCTGGTCAAGCGCGCCGAGGAACGGGCCAAACGCAAGGAATCACGCCTCAAGGCCTCCCGCGAAGGCGAGCACCAGCAGGAGGGCGAGGAGAAGAAGGAGTAACCTCCAGCTACCGGGAGCCCGCCAACCGGCTCCTCAACGCCCGGCTCACATCCTCCGCGATGATCCCCAGATCCAGATGCCTCCCGGCGGCAGGGAGCAGATGGATCAGCTCCGCTTTCGCTCTCGAGGGGCTGAAAGATTCCAGCCGCCGGATGGCACGCTCCACGGCCCCCGCAGGATCGATCGTCGCTCCCGCCCTCGGGTAGTACTCCATCTTCTCCCGGAACAAGCCCGCGTCCAACTCCACGCCGCGCTGGAGCAGCCAGTAGACGTCGTAGAGGTCCCGCCCGGCGCCGCGCATTACCAGGGCACGGACCTTTTCCGCCAGCAGCTCCGCGGGGCTGAGCCGCGCCACAACCACCGGCAGCAACCCGTAGGGGTGGGCGATCCGGGCCGTGCTGATGGCTGCCGGCGGCAACAGAACCCGCTCCCGCAGCGAGATATCCACCTCGATTCGCAGCGTCTGCCGGAGGCCGGGCGCTTCCATCCCGTAGGCGGCCGTCACCGATTGCGGCTTGATGGCTTTCGTCATACCAACCAGATACGGCAGGTTCTCCGCCGCTTCATCCAAGGCCGCCCCCAGAGCCTCCCCCGTCGCCGAGGCGGACCGCCGGGTTCCATCCAGATCGCGCGAAAAGCGCTCGCTTCCTTCCAGCCGCAGAACGGCGCCTCCCTTCCACACCACGGTTCCCCGCAGGCGGCGTCGCAGGCGCCCGAGGAGCTCGGCCAGGTAGACCTCCGAGATTGTCAGTTGTGGGTCCACCCGCAGCGCCCTGGCCCGCTCCCGGGCTGCCGCCACGGCGCCTTCCAGGTTCACTCTGGGCTCCTCAACCGTCCAAGCGCGTACTGCTCGAAGCCCGCCTGCCGGCGATAGGCTCTCAGATAGCTCCGGTAGCGGCTCGCCCGCAAGGAAGCAAAGTCGATATCCGCGGCGCACAGCGCGGAGCCCTGGCCTTTGTAGAGATAATACAGCAGGTCCAGGGCGGCCTTTTCCGGCTCCGCCAACAGGATCCCGGCCTCTGGCCGGTAGCCGAAGAACAGGTGGGGAGCCAGGTGGCGATAGACCAACTGGCGCCCCTGGAGACTTCGCGTCGCCTGCTCGCGCCGCGGGATCAGCCGCGTCGTAACGTAGGTGAAGGCCACAATCCCTGTGCGGCACAGCCCGTGCCGGTCCAGCGCCGTCTCCGTCGACAGGTAACCGGGAGCCAGCCACCGCTGCCCGGCCACTTCGGGGCGATAGCCGTTCAGAACATCTACGTACAGGCCCCGGCGCAGCCGCTCCAGTACGCCTTCCCGGAGCAGCCGCGCGATGGCCTCTGTCAGCCGGCAGGGATGGTCGATTTCCAGGATGACCGCCAGGTCGGCGGTCTCGTAGACCCCTCCGGTGTCCTGGTTCAGGCCCGCCAGGCGGCCCAGGAGAGTGGACAATAACAACATATCGAAATAACGGATAGTTCGTTATTATTATATCACCATCGACGCCATTGACATCAGCCCCTCGCTCCCCTATAGTGTCCGCGAAACCCCGGTAACCTTTGTAACGGGTGGGGTGAGCTTGTGTGCGGGATTGCCGGCTTTACACACCGGGCCTGGAGCCCGGAGCGGGACCGGATTCATCACATCACGGCGTTGCTCCGCCATCGCGGGCCGGATCAGCAGGGGGTGGTGGTTTCGGAAAACGCTTCCCTGGGGGCCGTACGACTCAAGATCATCGACCTGGAGGGCGGCGAGCAGCCCATGTCCTCCGAAGACGGCGACACCACGCTGGTCTATAACGGGGAGATCTACAACTACCGCGAGGTCCGCCAGGACCTCCAAGCCCGCGGGCATCGCTTCTCGACCCGGTCCGACACCGAGGTGGCCTTGCGGGCTTTCCTGGAGTGGGACACCGCCTGCTTCGAGAAGCTCACGGGCATGTTCGCCCTGGCCTTCTGGCAGCGCCGGCGCCGGCGCCTCGTCCTGGCCCGCGACCGCCTCGGTATCAAGCCCCTCTACTTCGCCTCTCGCGGCGGCCAGATCTACTTCGGCTCGGAGATAAAAGCCCTGTTCGCCCACCCCGAGATCTCCCGGGCGCTGGATCCCCTTGCCCTTCACCAGTATCTGACGCTGAATTACGTCCCTGGCCCCCGCACCCTGGTCCAGGGTATCGAGAAGCTCCCGCCAGGGCACTGGCTGGAGTGGCTGGATGGCGAGGCCTCGATGCGCCCATTCTGGGAGCTGAGGTTCGCGCCGGACGAGCGGCTGGAGGAGGACGAGGCGGCCGGCCAACTCGACGCCCTGCTCCGCCGCTCCATCCGCGAGCACCTGGTGTCGGACGTCCCTCTGGGCGTCCTGCTCAGCGGCGGCATCGACTCCAGCACCATCGTTCACTACGCCGCCCAGGAAACTCCCGGCCGCCTGAAGACCTTTTCCATTTCCTTTGCCGGCCGCAGCTTCGACGAGACCCGCTATTTCCGCGCCGTGGCCCAACGGTACTCGACCGAGCACCACGAGTTGGACGTGGGCCGCGACCTGGCGATGCCAGAGACTATCCGTCAGTTCGCCGACTATGCTGACGAGCCGTGCGGCGACTCCTCCAGCCTTCCCGTCTGGTACCTCTCGAAGCTCTGCCGCCGCCACGTGACCGTGACGCTCTCGGGCGAAGGCGCCGACGAGCTGTTCGGCGGCTACCTTACCTATCAGGCTGACCGGCTGGCGCGGCTCGCCCGCCTGGCCCCCGCCCCGCTGCGCCGCGCGGCGCTGGCCGCCGCCCGCCTGCTGCTGCCGGTCTCCCAAGACAAGATCAGCCTGGAGTACATGGTCAAGCGCTTCCTGGAGGGCACGCTGCTCGACCCCGGAGAGGCCCACTGCTACTGGAACGGAGCCTTCTCGGAGGCTCAGAAACGCGAGCTGTGCCTGCAAACTCCCGCGGACGGCTGGTCGGCGCCGGCCCTGGTGGCCGCTTCGCCGTCCATCCCGGGCGTCAACCGCTACCTCTGGTTTGACCAGCGCTACTACCTGCCCGACGACATCCTGGCCAAGGTCGACCGCATGAGCATGGCTCACTCGCTGGAGGTCCGGCCGCCGTTCCTGGACCACCACATCGTGGAGTTCGCGGCGCGGCTGCCCCAGCGACTGAAGATCCGCGGCCGCGTCCAGAAATACCTGCTCAAGCGGGTGATGCGGGACAAGCTGCCCGCCGCGGTGCTGCGGCGCAAGAAAGTGGGCTTCGATATCCCGGCTCACGACTGGTTGCGGCGCGAGCTCCGCCCTCTGTTGCTCGAGGCCCTCAGCCCCTCCGCCCTGACCCGCTGCGGGCTGTTCCGCCCCGGCGTCCTCGAAGGTTGGCTCGCCCGCCACCTCGATGGACGGGTCAACATCGGCTTTCACCTGTGGGGTCTGATGATCCTGCTATTGTGGATGGAGCGATGGCAGATACGCTCGCCGTCGGCGCCAATGGCGGCGTGGACGCAGCCGGAGCTGGCCCCAACCGCCTCACCCACCCCCTGATCCTGCTGGGGGTCGGCGCAGCCATTTTCCTGGGAACCATCTTTGCCCCGCCCTCCCTGATGGACGACGTCGATGCCGTCAACGCCCAGATCGCCCGCACCATGCTGGACTCCGGCGACTGGGTGACGGCCCGCATCAACGGCGTCGTCTACCTGGAAAAATCCCCCCTGGGATTCTGGCTGATGGCCGCCAGCTACGCCCTGTTCGGGGTGCACGATTGGGCGGCCCGCCTGCCTTCCGCCCTGGGGTCCATGGCCCTGATGTTCGTTACGGCCGCCCTGGGCCGCTGGGGCTTAGGCCCGCGCGCCGGCTTCTATGCCGGGCTGGCCTGCGGCGCCTCCGCCGGCATGTTTCTGTTTACCCGCATTTTGATTCCCGACGTGCTGCTGACTCTGGCGGTCACCTGCGCCGTCTACTGCCTGGTTCGCGCCGTCGAGGAGGGTGGCCGCTGGGGCCTGGGCTTCTGGGCTTCGATCGGCGCCGGCATGCTCCTGAAGGGCTTGCTGGCGGCGCTGGTCCCGGTCGCCACCGCCGCCCTCTACCTGCTTTTCACCCGCCGCCTTCTCGACGGGCGCTCGTGGCGACGCTTGCGGATCTTCTCGGGCGTCCCGCTGATGCTGGCCATCTTCGCGCCCTGGGTTGTCCTGGCGACCCTGCGCAACCCCCCGCGGTTCGATTTCACCCTCCGGAGTGACCCCGGCGTGTATCGCGGCTTTTTCTGGTTCTACTTCCTCAACGAGCACCTGCTGCGGTTCCTCAACCTCCGCTACCCGCGCGATTACAACACCGTGCCGCGGCTTCCGTTTCTGCTGCTGCACCTGGTCTGGATTTTCCCGTGGAGCGCCTTTCTGCCGGCGGCCGCGCGCGCGGCGCCCTCCCGGGTCCGCCTCCTGGCGATGGTGTGGATCGCCTTTCTCCTGGCTTTCCTCAGTTTTTCGACTACCCAGGAGTACTACAGCATGCCGTGCTACCCAGCCTTCGCCTTGCTGGCCGGCCTGGCCCTGGCCGAGGGCCCGCGGCGGTGGCTCGATGCCGGCTTCGGCGTGCTGGCTGTTCTGGGGGTGACGGCCGGCCTGGCGGCGGCCTGGATCCTGTTCCAGGTGCGTGAGGTCACCCCCGCCGGCGACATCTCCTCGGCCCTCACCCCCAACCCCGAGGCATATACCCTATCGCTAGGGCATATGAGCGACCTGACGCTGCGCTCCTTCGCCTGGCTGGGCGGCCCGCTGGCCCTGGCCGGCGCCGCCCTGGCGTGCGGAACGCTGGCCGCCTGGCTGGCCCGCCGCACCAACTGGGCGCCCCTGTGCCTGGCGGCAATGATGGTCGCGGCTCTCCACGCTGCCCGCTGGGCCATGGCCGTTTTCGACCCTTATCTCTCTTCCCGTCCCCTGGCGGAGAGCATCCGCGCCGGTCCCCCAGGCCAGTTGCTTATTGAGGGCCACTACTACCCGGCTTCTTCGGTGGTCTTCTACACCAATCAGCCTGCCTTGCTGCTCAACGGCCGGGCCGACAACCTGGTCTATGGATCGGCGGCGCCCGGGGCTCCACCGGTCTTTCTCGACGACCTGGATCTGGCCCGTCTGTGGAAACAGGACCGGCGGCTCTACCTGGTGATCCCCGAGACCTCCAGGCCCCGGCTCGAAGCCTTGCTGGGCGCCGTCCACGTCTTCGCGGCCAGGGGCGGCAAGCTGGTGTTAACTAACGTGGCGGGGGACCAGGGCCGATACTAGCGCTCAGGCGCGGCCCGCCTATGGCCGTCGCCGGCAGCGCCGAGTTAGACGGTTGCTTGCGTCACGCGAAGATCAGTCGACGACACTTGGGCTCCGGAACGGGATCACCAAACTCCTTCGCCGTCTCGACCCAGAGACGAATAGCCTCCTGGGCGCTGGCGAGCGCGGCCTCCTGGGTGGGACCGTGGGCGGCGCACCCGGGGAGTTCGGGGACCTCCGCCACGAAAGCTTCGTCCTCTTCGCTCCAATAAATGATCACCTCGTACTTGTTCATTCGACCTTACCAAGCTTGTATTTTAAGATCACAGCCCGTACCTGCTTGACTTGGTACGGCTTCGCGTTGTTGCCTTCGCGCTGCAAGTTGATTTTCTCCTCGACACCTGCCGCGCGAAACAGATGATGGCTGCCTTTCAGCCGCTTGACGAAGCCCAGGCTTTCCAGCAAGGAGCACAAATCGTCAAACCGGATCGCTGCATCGGAGGTCCCGCTAAGGAGCCGCCCAAGCGTCTTGGCATTGTACCGCCATTACGGGGCGGCCACGGTATCCGTCTAACGACTGTGGCGCTCAGGCGCGGCCCGCTTTTGGCCGTCGCCCGCAGCGCCGGGATATGCCGCCTCATCGACATCCTCTGCGTCTCGGCGTCTCGGCGGTTCATGGCAGCGCTACAAGGAACCGCCGAGACGCGGAGACGCAGAGAATCCTTTTGTCCGGTGCTCCCATTAGGCAGGTCGTCCGCGTCTTCGCGGCCCGGGGCGGCAAGCTGGTGTTAACTAACGTGGCGGGGGACCAGGGCCGATACTAGCGCCGGCCTCAGCCGATCCAACTCCTTCACCAGCGCTGACAGGGCCTCATCCACCCCGACCAGCTCCCGTTTCCTCCCCATCTGTTCCAGCCGCAGCGCCGCCTGGTGGGCCGGCTCGGCCCCGAAGTTGCCCACGGATCCCTTGAGGGCGTGCGCGGCGCGTTCCAGGGCTCTGGGGTCTCCCATGGCCGCGGCGGCCTGCACCAGCTCCAGCATCCCCCCGGCGCTCTCCAGGAACAGCTGCGCCACTTCTTCCAGCAACTCTTGGTCTCCACCTACCCGGTCCAGCGCCGCCTGAAGGTTCAGCACATCCACACGGTTTCTTATCGGTCCGCGGGTGAGCCAGATGACTGGGCGGCGGTGTTTCTTATCGCCCAGGGCCGCCCGACAACTGGGCGGCGGTTACCTCTTATCGATCCGCGCCACTTATGAGGATAGGAGGGGGGTGCGCGACATCGGTTCGCGTCTTCCTATGTCTGGCAGCTCGCGGCTGCTCGCGAGGGCCTCATGCAAGCCCCCATCGGTGGTAGTACCAAAGGTCTACTTTTTTCCGAGTCGGCTAGGCAGTTTGCCCGATTGATCTCGCGGTGCAACAAACCCTAGAATCTAGTTATCCCCCCCCACAAAGTGCAACGAAGGATGGATCCCTTGCGCCGCCGAACCTACCTTCTCATCGCTGCTGGCATGATGCTGTTCTCCGCCGCCGCCTTTGCGCAGCCGGAGAACCTCTCTCTCGGCCCATCGCGGCCGCTGCCGCCCGGACGCCATGGGCTGGCGGCCGACGAGTTCGAACCCAACCTGGGAGCGCTGCGCCGCGGCGCCGACGAACTACAGTTTCAATTGCCCGGCGGCCAGGTGGTGATGCTGCGCCGCGACGGCGGGGAGGTCCGGCGCCAGGGGGACGTCTTCTGGCGCGGCGAGGTTCTGTTCGAGCCGGGCAGCCAGGTGACCCTGACCGTGCGGCGGGGCCTGGTGGCGGGATCCATCCGCAAGGGCGGCGACCTGTTTGAGATCCGCCCCGAGCGCGACCGTCACGTGGTCGAGCGTCTGAATCCGTCGAGCTTTCCGCCGTGCGCCGGGCCGGCGCCGGCTGGCGGCGGGGCTCGCGCCGGCGCCGTGGCGGATCCGGTGGCCGGGCTGGCGGTCTCGCCGGAGGAGGGCGTCGTCGCCGTCACCACCGCCCAGATTCATCTGCTCGCCACCTACACGCCGCAGGCCCGCGACGCCGCCGGCGGCGTGGCGCAGATCGAAGCCCTGATCCAGGCGGCGGTGGACAACGCCAATCTGGCCTTCTCCAACAGCCTGGTCAACGCCCACTACACCCTGGTCCACACTGCCCTTTCGGCTCGCAACGACTCCGGCAACATGAGCAGTGATCTGAGCTGGCTGGCCAGCGATCCGGCGACAGCCGCCCTGCGCAACCAATATGGCGCCGATATGGTTTCGCTGCTGGTCGACAATGGCGGCAGCGCCTGCGGCATCGGCTACGTCATGCGCAGCCCCGGTCCGGCATTCGCCAGTTACGCATTTCAGGTTACCGACAAAGACTGCGCCGTCGGCAACCTGACCTTCGCCCACGAGAACGGCCACAATCTGGGTATGGAACACGATCCGGCCAACGGCCCGGCGCCGGCGAGCGCCTCCTACCCGTGGTCGTTCGGTCATTACGTCAACGGCCTGTTCCGGACCGTGATGTCCTATAGCACCCCCTGCACCTCGGGGTGCACCCGGGCGGCCTATTTCTCCAATCCCAGCGTCAGTTACCTGGGAAACCCCACCGGGATCATCGATCAGCGGGACAATGCCCGGACAGGAAACCTCACTACGCCGATCGTCGAATTGTTCCGGTCGCCGGCGGTGGCGAACCCGCCGGCCGCGCCATCCAACCTGGCAGCCGCCGCCGTCTCCTTCAGCCAGATCAATCTGACCTGGACCGACAACGCCGCCGACGAGACCGGCTTCGAGATCTGGCGCGCCGCCGATGGCGTGAATTTCACCCAGGTCGCCACGGCCGGCGCCAACGCCACCAGCTACTCGAATACCGGGCTGGCCGGCGCTACTACCTACACTTACCGGGTACGCGCCTACAATGGCGCCGGCAGCTCCGCCTGGTCTGGCGATGCCAGCGCCACCACGCCGAATCCGCCCCCGGGGCCGCCCGCGGCTCCGACCTCTCTGACGGCCACGCCGGTCTACAGCGGTTCGGGCAGGAACAAGACGCTGCTGAGGGTGGATCTTAGCTGGGTGGACGCCTCTAGCGACGAGGCGCTCTTCCGCATGGAGCGCTGCAAGGTAGCGGGCAAGGGCCAAAACCAGACCTGCACTTTCGGCGCCCTCGCCACTGCAGGGGTCAACGTAACTGCTTACTCGGATCCGGCCGCCTCGCTCTCCGGCGCCGGAACCTACAAGTACCGGGTCCGCACCGAGAACGTCAACGGCAATTCCATCTGGAACCAGGCGCAAGCGAACCTTCAGTAACCGGCTGCCCGCCGCCGCCGGGGCGAGGGGGCGAGAGGGCGGGCGGCCAAGCCGCCTGGTTGGGTATACTGCCCCTGATGACGTTCGCCGCCGGAGCGCGCCTGGGTCCCTACGAGATCACCGCCTCGATCGGCGCCGGCGGCATGGGCGAAGTCTACCGGGCCCGCGATACGCGGCTGAACCGCGATGTCGCTCTCAAGGTCTTGCTGGAGATCTTCGCCCGCGACCCCGAGCGCATGGCGCGCTTCGGCCGCGAGGCCCAGGTGCTGGCCTCGCTGAACCACACCAACATCGCCATCCTGCATGGTCTGGAAGAATCGGGCGGCATCCGGGCGCTGGTCATGGAGCTGGTCGAAGGCCCCACGCTGGCGGAGCGAATTGCCGCCGGGCCCCTTCCGCTCGACGAAGCCCTTCCCATCGCCCAGCAGACGCCGAAGCCCTGGAATACGCCCACGAGAAGGCTGTCATACACCGCGACCTGAAACCGGCCAACGTGAAGATCCGGCCGGACGGCACAGTCAAGGTGCTCGACTTCGGCCTGGCCAAGGCGCTGGACGACAGCCCCGCCGGCGCCGACCGGGGCAACTCCCCGACCCTGAGCCTGGCTGCGACGCGGATGGGAGTGATCCTAGGGACTGCTGCTTACATGTCGCCGGAGCAGGCCAAGGGCAAGCCGGCCGACCGGCGATCCGACATCTGGGCCTTTGGGGTGGTGCTGTACGAGATGCTCACGGGCCGCCAGCTTTATTCGGGCGAGAACGCCGCCGAGACGCTGGCGCTGGTGATGACGAAGGATCCGGGCCTCGACCGGCTCCCCGCCGCAACGCCGGCGCGCATCCAGGCGTTGCTCGAGCGGTGTTTGGAGAAGGACCCGAAGCGGCGGTTGCAGGCGATTGGGGAGGCGCGGATCATTCTCGACTCGAGCGAGCCCGAGATCACCGCCAAGACACCGAGGCGCCAAGATGAATCACGGTTTTCCCTGGCGTCTTGGCGCCTTGGCGGTGAATGCGTTCTTGCCCTCGTCCTGCTCGCCTTGGCCGTGGTCCACTTTCGCGAAACGCCTCCCACCCCGCGGCCCGTGATGCGTTGGACCACCGCGCTCGAGCCGGCGTCCGCGTTTCCGTTTCCGGCCCTGTCCCGCGACGGCGCCCTGCTCGCTTACTCGACGGCTCCCGGCCCGATCCACCTGCGCCGGCTCGACCAGCTCGAAACCAAGCCACTCTCCGGCACCGACAACGGACGGTTGCCCGCTTTCTCCCCGGACGGACAGTGGCTTCTCTACTTTGCGCAGGGAAAGCTGAAAAAAGTTCCCGTGACCGGGGGCGCCTCGATTACGCTCTGCGACGTGTCCGGTCGCCCCGGTGCTGCATGGGGACCCGACGATACAATCGTGTTCAGCGGCGCTGCCGGCGACGGCGGCCTGTCGCGGGTCTCCGCCAACGGCGGCGCTCCCCAGGTTCTCACCAAGCCCGAGAAGGGCGAACGGTATCACGCCTGGCCCCAGATCCTCCCCGGCGGCCGCGCGGTGGTGTTCGCCATCTCTGCGAGCGGCTCAGCCGACGACTCTCGCATCGCCGCGCTCGATCTGCGCTCGGGCCAGCGCCGCATCCTGGTCGAAAGCGGCACGTATCCCCGCTACGCTCCCACCGGCGCGCGATCGGGCCACCTGGTGTGGGCGCGAGCCGGGTCGGTGTTCGCCGCCCCGTTCGATCCCGGCAAGCTGGAGCTCATCGGCCCGCAAGTCCCCGTTCTGGAGGGCGTTTCGATGTTGCCCGGCGCAGGATTTGTCCAATTGGCGTTTTCCGACGCCGGGGCGATGGTCTATGTCCCCGGCGGCGCGATCGAGGGCGGGCTAGAGCTGGTTTGGGTGGACCGCAAGGGAACTGTGGAGCCGATACCGGCGCCGCGGCGCGACTACGGCGCCATGCGGCTCTCGCCGGACGGCCAGAAGTTGGCGGTCTTCATCGCCACCGTAGCCAGTGGCCGGCGCAGTCCCGGCGAGCCTGGGGACATTTGGGTTTACGACCTGGCGCAAAAAACTCTGAACAAGCTTACCTTCGGAGGCGTAAACGCCAGCCCAGCCTGGACGCCGGACGGCAAGCGCATTGCCTGGCGGCACGAGGGACCCAAGGGCAAAGGGATCTTTTGGGCGCCGGCCGATGGCAGCGCCCCGCCGGAGCAGATTCCCGGCGCCCCGTTCGGCAATCCCTACACCTGGACGCCCGACGGCAAGACTCTCATCCTGGTGCAGGGGTTCGACACGGCGACGCGCAACAGCGACATTCTGACGCTGCCGATGGAAGGCGACCGCAAGCCCCGGCCGTTCCTGGCGACGCAGGCCAGGGAGATGCGTGCGCGCCTCTCCCCCGACGGCCGGTGGCTTGCGTACCAGTCCGATGAGACAGGACTGCCGCAGGTGTACGTGCAGCCGTTCCCTGGGCCCGGAGGCAAGTGGCAGGTGTCGACCGACGGGGGCGTAGAACCGAACTGGGCCCGCAACGGCCGGGAGCTTTTCTACGTGAGCCAGGGCCGGACGGCTCAGGGGCGGATGATGGCGGTCGAGGTGACGACCAGCCCGACCTTCCGGGCCGGAACGCAGAAGCCATTGTTTGAGGCGTCGGCTAGCGGTTTTGGCCCGTCCGTTTTCGAGGTGTCTCCGGACGGCCAGCGCTTCCTGACGTTGAGGCGTCCCGACGGGCAGGCGGCGACCGGGCAGTTGCACGTGGTGATGGAGTGGTTCGAGGAGCTGAAGCGCCGGGCGCCGCCGGGGGGCGGACGGTGACTCAAGCCGCATCGCGAACCTGAATCACCAACTCCTTCCCCAGGGCTGCCAAAGCCCCCTGTATGCGCGAAAGCCGGGAGTGATGACGCAGGTCCAGCAGCCGGCGTACCTCCTTTTCATCGCAGCCCAGGCGTTGCGCCAGCTTCACCCTGCTGACGCCCGACTCGCGCAGAGCCTGGTAGAGAGCTGCCTTGGCCGCGGTCAGAGGAGGTGTCGCCACAAGGCGCCGCCCCCTCGATGCCTTGCCCGGCTCCGGGATCTCCGCATTCATGGCCATGCGATTGGCAATGGCTTCTTCCAAGCAATCGGCAGCTTGTCGCAAGGCGTCGGCGACGGTTTCCCCTTGGGTGATGGCTTCCGGCAGATCCTTGAAAGTGACAACGAATCCGCCATCCTTCTTGTCAGGTGTCAGAGTGACGGGGTACTGAAAGTTTTGCATGCCTTGTCTTACTCCAGGTCTTCGATCGAAAGCCCCAGTTGTTTGAGCATCCCGTGCAGCGTCCCCTTCTTCAACTCGTCTTTGAGGTTGCGAACCACCGTAAACCGCGCTCCAACAAACAGGGTCCCGTGACTGCCTTTCCCGCGGCGGGGAACAAACTCCACGGTGATGCCCCGATTCCAGGCCAGCTTCTGAATCCGTCTGAGGAACTCAGATCCTTTCACCCCCTCCAGTATCGGACATCTGTGTCCGAGAGTCAAACCACCCAGAAAGACCAGCGGGAGGGAACGCGGCCGGGCCACGACTGTTAGACCGCAACCCGCTCGAACCGCCCCGCCAGGCTTTCGCGCGATCCTGCCCCCAGCCGCATCGCCGAGGAAGCGCTGGCGCTGACGTGCACCGCGATGCGCCGCCGCCGCAACCGGTCCCATTGCGCTTTGAGCCGTTGGGCCCAGTCGCCGATATGCTGGGCCCGTTCAGAAGCTGGAGGCGGCCCGGGGCCGGTAGTCGAGCCGAAAGCCTGCGGCGGTCATACTCGAATAATTATTCGACTACAGTCGAATAGTCAAGCAGACCCGGGGCCGCCACCGGCAGGCTATAATGGAGGGCTATAATGGATCCCCATGTCGATCGGTGAGGAAGTGAGTCCGTGTGGTCCGCGCTTTGGTCCGCGCGGGGTTTCAGCCCCGCCTCCCCAGGCTAGGCTGAAGCCAGGCCGCGGCCTAAAGGCGGCCCCACTGTGGTGCTGCCTGCTGCTCGCGCCGGCGCTCCTGTTGGGCCAGGAAGTCACCGGGACCATCGGGGGGCGCGTGCGCGACGCCACCGCTGCGGCCATCGCCGACGCCGAGGTCACCGTCCTGCACGCAGAAACCGGGGCTGCTCGCAAAGGCCTCACCAAGGCCGACGGCGCGTACCTGTTTCCGGCGCTGCCCATCGGCGCCTACCAGATCGCCGTCACCCGCGCCGGCTTCAAGAAGGCTCTGCGCAGCGGCATCGAGCTCCACGTCGGCGACCACCTGGTCCTCGACCTTGGTCTGGAGATAGGCGATCTGGCCCAGGAAGTTTCCGTGGTGGCCGACGCCCCACAGGTCCAGGTGGAAGGCGGCGGGCAGAGCGGCCTCATTTCCGGCGACCAGGTGCGCGAGCTGCAGCTCAACGGCCGATCCTTTATGACGCTGATCGAGCTGCTGCCCGGGGTCTCCAGCGACATGCCCGACCGCGTCGATCCCAACACCAACCCGCTGCTCTACATCAACGGTGCGCGCAACTCGGCGGCCAACTTCAACATCGACGGCGGCAGCAACGCCGACACCATCGTCGGCAGCGGCTCGCTCAACACCTTCACCTCGGTGGAGAGCATCGCCGAGTTTCGCGTGGCCACCTCGAGCTTTACCGCCGAGTACGGCCGGGGTGGCTTCGCCCAGGTGAACGTGGTCACCCGCGGCGGCACGCAGAACTTCCGCGGCGCGCTCTTCTACTTCACCCGCCACGACGCCGTCGACGCCCGCGACTACTTCAGCCACCAGGTGCTGCCGCTGAAACTGCACGACTTCGGCTACACGCTCGGCGGTCCGCTGCTGCTGCCGGGCGGCTACAACCGCTCGCGCAGCAAGACGTTCTTCTTCTGGACGCACCATTTCATGCGGCTCAGCACGCGCGGCGAAGCGGTCAACACCACCGTCCCGGCGCTGGCCGAGCGCAGCGGCGACTTCAGCGGGCGCGGCCCGGGCCGCGACGGCCTCTTCGGCACCGCCGACGATCCGGTGATCGACCCCGACACCGGCGCCGGCTTCCCGGAAGGCGTCATTCCCCCCTCGCGCATCGACCCCCACGCCCGCAAGCTGCTCAATCTGTATCCGGTCCCGAACTTCCGCGGCCCGGGCAGCATCAATTTCACCTCGGCAGCCGCCAGCCAGCAGCGCTGGCGCGAAGAGCTGATCCGCATCGATCACAACTTCTCGCCCTCCTGGAAGCTGTTCGGCCGCTTCGTCCAGGACAGCGCCTTCATCCGCAATCCTTACGGCGGCTCGCTCACCACCTCCATCGGAACCCGCTTCCCCGGCATTTCCGCCACCCGCGCCACGCGCCCTGGCAAGAATCTCACCGTCACCATGACCAACCTCTTCAGTTCGACCTCGCTCAACGAGCTCCGCTTCACCTACGCCGGGCGCGAGATCACCCAGCACCCCATCAACGACCAGGCCGAACGCGCCAGGCTGGGCATTTCCATCCCCGAGATCTTCCCGGAAAACGACGGCAACGTCATCCCCACCATCACGCTGGGCTCGGGCTTCGCCGCTCTCAATGTCTCCCGCGTGTGGCTTAAGCAGTACTACGACCTGGAGGTCTCCAACAACTTCACCAAGCTGGTGGGGCGGCACGCGCTCAAGGCCGGAGCCCTGTTCTCCCGCGGCGGCAACCGCGAGAATCCCACCGGACCCAACACCAACGGCAACTTCACCTTCAACACCGGCTTGGCGGGCAATCCCATCGCCAATCTCCTGCTGGGGCTGCCCTTCCAGTACGCCGAGGCCGAGCGCTTCGTCGTGTCGAACGCGCGCTTCGCGATGTTCGAGGCCTACCTGCAGGACGAGTTCCGCGTCACGCCCCGGCTGCATCTGGGCCTGGGTCTGCGCTACTCCGTCTATGGGAATCCCTATGACCGCGACAATGTCCTAACCAACTTTTTGCCCGCGCAGTTTGACGCCGCCCGCGCGCCCGGGATCGATTCATTGGGACGCCGCCTCCCGGGCACGGGCGACGCTCTCAACGGCCTGATCATCGCCGGCCGCAACTCACCCTACGGACGCCGGGTCACCGAAAGCAGCGCCGACCTTTTCGGCCCGCGCTTCAACTTCGCCTACGACCTGTTCGGCCGCCGGAAGACGGCCATCCGCGGCGGCTACGGCGTCTACTACACGCGCCCGCTGATCGGCACGTTCATCAACAGCGCGTTCGACAACCCGCCGTTCTCGCGCTCGGTGACCATCGAGACGCCTTCGTTTCACAATCCGGGCGGAGGCCGCGAGGCGCTGGAGACCGCCCCCAACCTCACCGCGCTGGGCACGCCCATGCTCGCCCCCACGATTCAGCAGTGGAGCTTCGGCGTCCAGCAGGAGTTGTTCCGGCGGGCGATCCTGGAAGTGGCTTACGTGGGATCCCACGGGACTCATCTGTTCCGCCCGCTCAACATCAACAGTCCGACTCCCGGCATCGGCGGCGCGGCCGGCGGGCCGCCGTACAACGCCATCCGCCCCTACCGCGGCTGGGCGACCATCACGCAGCGTCAGAGCACCGCCCTCAGCACCTATCATTCCTTGCAGGTGAAGTTCGACCGGCGCCTGGCCGGCGGGCTGTCCCTCGGCGGGGTCTACACCTTCTCCAAGAGCATCGACACCGCCTCCAGCGACCGCGGCGGCAGCGACGTGCCCCCCGACAGCCGCAACGCGCGTGCCGAGCGCGGACCCTCCGACTTCGACCGCTCCCACATCTTCACCGTCAACTCCATCTGGTTTCTGCCGCGATTCACCCGCCGGCCCGGCGCGGCGAGCGCGCTGCTGAACGGCTGGCAGATCTCAGGCATCGGGCGCATGTGGACGGGCAGGCCTTTCGACGTCACCATGAGCCAGGACGTGGCGCGCATCGGCGCGACGCAGAACCAGCGCCCGGACCTAGTCGCCGACCCGCGGGGTCCCCGCGCGGTGGAGGAGTGGTTCAACCGCGGTGCCTTCGCCCGCCCCGCCACCGGCGCCTTCGGCAACATGGGCCGCAACAGGCTCCGCGGGCCCGGCGTCAACAAGTGGGACCTGTCGATGTTCAAAAACTTTCGCTGGGGTGAAGGGCGAAACATGCAGTTCCGCACCGAGTTCTACAACGCCTTCAATCACCCGTCGTTTACGACCGTCGGCGCCAGCCTGACCACCACCAACGCCGGCGTGAACCCGGCCGCCAACAACTTCGCCGTCATCACCGCGACGCGCGACGCCCGCGTGTTGCAGTTCGGCCTGCGGATCACGTTCTGATCCGTTCATCTGCGGCCATCTGCGGCTTGGTGCTCCTTCTGCCGGCTCCTGGACGGCCAGGCGCAGGAGGTTCGTCGATTTCAGCCACGACTTTCATTCGGGCCTGGTTGAACTGTTTTTCGGCGAAGACCAGGGGCTCCGCGAACTCAGCACCCAGTACGGGGTGTTCTGAGGAGGCCGCTCGGGTTTTCCACGGGCGCCGTGGCGAAAGCCGACTTCCGGACCGCGTTGACCCGGCTTCGCCGCGGGTGGTGAACTTCTTGAAGCCCTCGAGCGACACCGTCACGGTGTAAGGCCCCAGCGGCATTCCGTCAAAATTGTATTGGCCGTAGGCATTGGTGGCCGCCGAGCGGGTCAGGCCCGTCGGCTCAT